>ENA-OQIL01000345-OQIL01000345.1-human-gut-metagenome-genome-assembly--contig:-NODE-345-length-18043-cov-3.147857_pt1 | contig 18043 bp, 17 predicted proteins | sample MGYA00242583_ERZ504748 | MGnify/ENA primary metagenome ERZ504748 (study PRJEB26092, sample SAMD00036191) | human gut metagenome | host: Homo sapiens | study: EMG produced TPA metagenomics assembly of...
GTCGGTGACGGCTACCACCCGGCCGTACCCCTTGGCCCTGAGGTAGAGGCGCACGGTACCCGGGTGGAGGTGGCGGCCGTCGCAGATGGCCTCCACATACACATCCCGCTCCAGGGCCACGCCGAAGATGGCGGGGTCGTGCTGGTGGAACAGGCGCATGGCGTTGCCCAGGTGGGTGACGGAGCGGACGCCCGCCTCCACACATTCCACACACTGGTCGTATCCCGCGCCGCTGTGGCCCATGGCGCAGACGATGCCCATGGCGTTGAGGCGGGGGATCAGCCCAGGCACGCCGGGGATCTCGGGGGCCAGGGTGGTATAGCGCACGTGGCCGCCGGAGGCCTTCTGATACTTGGCAAAGAGCTCCGCGTCGGCGGTGTGCATCAGCAGGTGCTCGGGCATGGCCCCCTTGTACTCGGAGGACAGGCAGGGCCCCTCCAGGTGGACGCCCAGCAGGACTGCCCCGCCAAAGGGGCCGCCCTCGATGACCTGCCTGGCCTGCTCCATGCACCAGAGGGTCTGCTCCGGCGTGTCGGTGAGCACCGAGCACAGCCAGCCGGTGACGCCCTGGGAGGCGAAGAACCGGCCGATGGCGCGCAGGCCCTCGGCGTCGGCGGCGTTCACGTCCACCCCTGCGGCGCCGTGGGTGTGCAGATCCAGGAAACCGGGCAGCACCCGCAATCCGGCGGCGTCCACCTCCGGCAGGCCCTTCTCATTGTGGTGCCCGCGGCTCAGGGCGGTGATGTGCCCGTCCTCCACCGCCATGTCCAGGGGGATGAAGGCCCCGTTCCACAGGACGGAGCCGTTTTTTCAGATAAAAGGAGTTGTCCATGGCGGCCTCCTCAATAGGCCGTCTGGGCGGCGTTGGCGTTGACGTAGAGCAGGGCGTCGGGGTGGTTCTGGGCCAGGGTGGCGGGGAACGCGGCGGTCACCTCGCCGTAGGCCGCCCGGCGGCACACGGCCCGGTGCCAGTCCCGGAACACGCCCAGGCGCAGCTTCCGCGCCCCCAGAATCTCTTTCATGCCAATGGTGACGCACTTCCTGGGCATATCCTCCAGCGCGCCGCCCAGGTCGCCCACGCAGTTGGTGGCCCTCGTCTCCGGGTGGATGTCCAGCACCCGGGTGGGGAGCTGGGCGAACTGTTCAGCCGTCAACTCCGGCTGGGGCTCGTTGAAGGCCAGGTGGCCGGTGATGCCGATGCCGCCGAAGGCGATGTCCACGCCGCCCAGCTCCTCGATCAGGGCGGGGATGCGGCCCAGGTCGTTGGGATCGGGGAAGACCCGCTGCTCCTCGGGCATGAGCAGCTCCGGGGCGATCTTGCCATATACCTCCCGGGCCATGAAGCCCCGGAAGGACAGGGGATTCTCCTCGGCGATCCACTGGCCGTCGTCGGTGAGGTACTCGTCCATGTTGATGAACCAGCAGTTCCTCAGGGAGAGCTGCTCCCGGTTGACCAGCCGCACGAAGATGGGGTACTGCCCCACCGGTCCCACCGGGCAGATAAAGACGGTGGGCTTTCCGGCGGCGTTGTTGGCGCGGATGGCAGCGCACATCTCGGCGGCCATCTCGTAAAAGACCTCGCCGGAGTCGCCCAGCTTGAGGATGGGGAGCTTGGCGCCCTTGCCCAGCTCCTGGGCGGAAATATGATAGTAGTCCATAGTCGTACCTCCTTTTGTCATTGAAACAGGTGCTCCAAATTCATCTGGCGGATCATCTTGACGATCTCCTTGGTGCGGGAGCAGCCGAACTTGCCCAGCAGGCCCTTGATCTGGGTCTTAATGGTCACCACCTCCACGCAGCGGAGCCTGGCGATCTCCGCCACCTTCTTGTCCTGGAGCAGCAGCTTGACCAGCTCGTGCTCCGCCGGCGTCAGGTGGGCCACGTTGTTGATGAAGAAAATCAGGGAGCGCTCGCTGCGGCGCAGACGGGCGTACTCCTGCATGACGGTGTTCTGGATCTTTGGGTCCAGCTCCGCCCGCCCCTCGCTGGCCCGGCGGATGTGCTCCAGCAGCCTCTCCTCCTCACAGCCCTTCACCACATAGTCCACCGCGCCGGTGCCCATGGCGCTGGTGATCATGTCGTCGGTCTCATGGGCGGTGAGGAACAGGATTTTGACCTCCGGGTGCCGCGCCGTGATGACCTCGGCGGCCCGGATGCCCGCGTCGATGGTCTCCATCTCGATATCCATCAGAATCACGTCGCAGGGGACGGTGTCCGCCAGGGAAGCGATCTCCTCTCCGGAGGCGGCGGAGCCCACCACCTCCATATCGCTCTGGGCGGAGACCACGTCGCAGAAGTCCTCCCGCAGCAGGGGGAAGTCCTCCGCCACCATCACCCGGATTGTCTTTGCCATTGTGTGATCACTCCTTCTGACGGGGGTCGTAGAGGGGCAGCATGATCTGGAACCGGGCCCCCTCCCCGTCGCGGCTCTCCAGGCGCAGGCGGCCCAGGTGGCTGCGGACGATCTTCCGCACATAGTACAGGCCCATGCCCCAGTTGTAATTGGTGTTTTTTGCTGGTGACAAAGGGCTCGAAAATCTTGCCCTGGCGCTCCGGCGGGATGCCAGGGCCGTTGTCCTCCACCTCCAGCACGGTCCACATGCGCTCGGCGCGGACACGAAGCACCACCTGCGGCTCCTCCCGCCCCGCCTGAACGGCCGCCTCATACCCATTGCACAGCAGGTTGCACACCGCCTCGCTCAGGTGGCTGAGATCCGCCAGCACCAATCGGTCGGTGCCCACATCCAGGCGAACCGGCTGGCCGGGGTACTTGCCGTGAAACCGCTCCACCGCCGCCTCCACCAGCCCCTCCACCGGCACGGCCGTGAGGGCAATGGAGTTGTTCTTGACCGTGCGGTAGAGCTCGTCCATCCTCCGCAGCATTCCCTCGTTCAGCTCGTTGAGCTGAACGGCGCAGGCGCGCACCTGCGCCATGTCCGGAGGGTCCCCTGCCAAAGCCCGGGACAGCTTCTTGTGGAGCACCCGGCTGGACAGGAGCTGGTTCTTTACCCCGTGGACAAAGACGGATACTCCGGTGCCCGCCGCGTCGAACTTCCGCTTGAGGATCATATCCTGCCGGGTGTCGTCATAGGTAAGCTGGGTATAGCGCACCAGATTGTAGCTGCCCAGCACCACAAAGAACACCGTGCACAGACCCAGGATGATCCACCCCAGGGCGGGCAGCGCCCCGCTGATGTAGCTGCTGATGCCCAGGCGGATATACTCGGAGATGAACATGTTGTAGATCTGTGCCGGGTCCTTGCTGGCGTAGAGCAGGTAGAGGGTGGAGATACTGGCGAAGGAGAGCAGCACATAGCGGGTGTTGCGCTTGAAAACTGGCATGGTGGTGGCATGGTACTCCTGGAAAAACAGCAGACCCGCCGCCGCCAGATAAAGGATGATCCAGGCCAGCGAAACGTGAATGGTCAGCGGCAGGAGCCAGAAGCGCCCACTCACCACCGTGCGAAACACGGCCGGATAATAATAAACGAGGGACAATGCCGGTACCACACATGCCGCAAGGCGCAGGCTTTTCATCCTGCGCCGGAGGGCCGGGATCATGGTGGCCTCCAGTGCGGCCTGTAGGGCAAACAGGGGAAACAGGGAGCGGCCTACTGCCACCACATAGCCCAGCCGGTCCATAGGGATTGGAAGCGCATGGAGCCACACCTGCAGCTTTGGAACCAGAAACAGGAACTCCCGCTGTTGGGCTGCTGTGCCGCCGATGGCCGCGATATAGACAATGATGCCCGCAAACATGACCAGGTTACACACACTCATGCCCAGCAAATACAGGGAGAGCGAGTCCTTACGCCGCAGAGCCACATACAGCGATGTGGCCAGACACAGTATCAGTACGAGAATCAGCACGGTGCCTCTCCCCCCTGCGTGGATTCAGTTCTTTATTATATCGCGTTCTCTCCGCCAGTGCAACGCATAACACAAAGAGCGCCGGGGCTCCGCCAAATACGGAGCCCCGGCGGGGTTGGCAGTCATTTACTTCGCGGCGCTGTAGGCGTCGTAAGCCTCCTGCATTACATCAAAGAGCACATAGTCCTCCACAGGAACATTCTCGGTAATGGTGCCATTATCCAGGAAAATGCCCTGCTGGGTCTCATAGACCGTCTTGATGGCATCCATGTCGCCGCAGACCTCGGTGATGGTCTGCCAGTCGGCCTCGCCAACTGCGGCCAGCATGGTGTCCTCGGGGGCGTCCAGCTCCTTGGCCAGCAACTTGGCCATCTCCTCGGGATGGGCAGCGCGCCAGTCATGAGCCTTGTCCAGGGCCTGGGCAAAACGCACCAGGATGTCGTGGTTGGCCTCGGCGTACTCAGGGGTACAAATGTAGCTGGAGGGGAAGATGGCGCTGTCCAGGAAGTCGGCGTTGGTGCCCAGATCCACGTAGTTGTCGCCCAGAGCGTTCTGCAGGGTGACGGTATTGGGGGACCAGGAGGCGGCGGCGTCAATCTGCCCGGAGATCATGGCGGTGGTCATACCGTCCACGGTCATCTCTACAGTGTTGATATCATCCATGGTCATGCCGGCACGGGCCAGGGCCTGCTCCAGAATAATCTCAGAGGAGGTGCCGGAGGACACAGCAACGGTCTTGCCCTTCAGATCCTCGATGGTTTCAATGCCCTTGGCCTTGTTGCCCACCACCACATCGGACAGGGAGGTGGTGTGATCCATCTGGAAGATTTTTGCCTCGCCCTGAATGCACAGCTTATGGGCACCGTGGCCGATCTGGGAAATGTCAATGTCGCCGGAGGCCATGGCGGCGATTTCGGCGGGGCCGCCCTGGAACTCAAAGGTCTCAACGGTCAGGCCCACTTCCTCAAAGTAGCCCTGCTCAATGCCCACAAACAGGGAGCCGGCGGAGCCCAGGTTGGGCATGTACGCCACGCGGACGGTGGCGGGCTCATAGGTGGGGGTGTCGGCCGCGGGGGTCTCGGTGCCGATGGCAGGGGACTCGGTGTTGGGCGCTGGGGAATCATTGTTGGCGGGAGTCCCGCAGGCGGCCAGGGAGAAGACCATTCCGCAGGCCAGTGCAAGAGAGAGCAGTTTCTTCTTCATGATAGTTCCTCCTTAATTATTTATGATGATCCGGCTCATCCCGGAACAATCATACTTACTTGCGGACAGAGAGGTACTCCTGATAGACCTGACTCCAGATGTGATTCTTCAGTTCCAGGAATCGAGGACTCATCTTGGTCTCCTGATCGCGGGGATAGGGGATGTCGATGTCCACAATCTCCTTGACACGGCCGGGGCGGGCACACATGATGACCACCCGCTGGGCCAGAATAATGGCCTCCTCTACGTCGTGGGTGATGAAGAAGCAGGTCTTCTGCTCCTTCTCCCAGGTGTTGAGCAGCTCCTGCTGGAGTTGGGTACGGGTCTGTGCGTCCAGGGCGCCGAAAGGCTCATCCATCAGCAGCACCTTGGGATTGACCGCGTAGGCGCGGGCGATGGCGACGCGCTGCTTCATGCCGCCGGAGAGCTCTTTGGGGTAGGCCTTGGCGAAGCCCTCCAGATCCACCATCTTCAAATACTTGTGGGCCAGCTCCTCGGCCTCCTCCTTGCTCTTACCCTGGAGCTTGAGCCCAAACTGGACGTTCTTCTCCACGGTGAGCCAGGGAAACAGGGCATACTGCTGGAACACGATGCCACGGTCGGGGCCGGGCCCTGTAACCTCTGCGCCATCTACCAAAACCTTGCCCTCGGTAGGGGTCTCCAGTCCGCCGATAATATTGAGCAAGGTGGACTTACCGCAGCCGGAAGGGCCGACAACACAGATAAACTCATTTTCATGAATATCCATATCCACGCCGTTGAGGGCCACCATCTCACCGTTGCGGCCGTTAAACTTCTTGACGACGTGGTCGATATGTACCTTTACTGCTGAATGGTTTCCTGCCATCCCGTAAACCTCCTCTCAAGGAATTTCACAATCTTTTCAAAGCAGATGCCGATAATACCCAGAAGAATGATTCCCATGAGCATTACGTCCATCTGGTAGTATCCATTGGCCTGCTGAATCATCATGCCGATGCCCTTGTCGCCGCCCACAATCTCAGAGGCCATCAGAGTGGTCATAGAGGTGGACAGGCCCAGCCGGGCCGCGACCAGGATGAAGGGAGTGGAGGCCGGGATGGTGATTTTGAAGAAAATGTCCTTCTGCTTGGCGCCCAGTACACGGGCCGCCTTGATCAGGGTGGTGTCCACTCCCTTGACGCCCTGATAGATGGTGATAACCATGACCAGGAACGCGGCGATGAAGATGACGGTGACTTTACTGACCTGGCCTACACCCAGTGCTGCGATGATCAGGAACACATAGGCCAGCGGGGGGATGTTGCGGATAAACTGAATCCAGGGCTCCACCACGTGGCGAAAGGGGTCATACCACGCCATGAGGAACGCCACCGGAATAGATACTACAAACGCGATGGCAAAGCCGGACAGTACACGGGACAGGCTGGCCCACACATGGCCCCACAAAACGCCGCTGGCGGCCTTACTGATAAAGGCATCCACCACAGCTTTCGGTGTAGCGAACACCAGTGGCCACGTATAGGCGGCGAACAGCCAGATTGCAATAGCAACGGCCAGTGAAATGAGCACCCATACCCAGTTGGGTATTTTGCTCCAGAAAGACGATTTTTTCAGTCGCATCGAAACCGAGCCTCCTTTGTTGCTTCTCAGTATACAAAAACCAGCCGGTTTCGGAAAGTATGAAGTTTTATCATACTTTCTCCGGCGCTGCATCAAAAACCCGGCCGGAGCAAACGCTCCGGCCGGGTTCATTGGGAACCGCAGGTTCAGAACAGCCGTGCCATGGACGGCAACTCCGGCCCCAGCAGGGGCCGGCACCAGCCGCAGAAGGCTTCGGTCACGTCGGTGCCGCCGGCGGTGAGGTACTCCGCCGGGAGCACCCGCTCGCCCAGCATGACCTCCTCGATGGGCACCAGGAAGGTCTCGCAGCGGTAGGGCGCGGAGGACAGGCGGCGGAAGGCCACCATCTGCCCCGTCTCCCCGGCCAGCACCGCCCGGCAGGCCGCGCGGCCCGCCTCCTCGGCTTCGGCGGCATCCACCGGGGACTGCCAGGCGATGGAGGCCCGGGCCAGGATGCCCCGGCTTCTCGCTGCGGGCCTTGATGCCCAGCCGCCGCACCACCAGCTGCGCCAGATGGGACGACACATCTCCGAAGTACGTGGAGCGCCCGGTCTGGAAGATGGGGGGCACGATGGGCTTGCCCTCGTCGTCGTGGAGACCCTCGCTGGCCACCACGACCACGCCGCCCAGCTTGCGGTACATATCGCCCACCCTGTCCAGGAACTCGTCCTCATGAAACGGCCGCTCGGGAGGGTAGAGCAGGTGGGGCGCGTCGCCCTCCTGCTCCCGGGCCAGGGCGGCGGCGGCCGTGGTCCAGCCCGCGTTGCGGCCCAGAGCCTCCAGCACCACCACGTGGATGGGCAGGCTGCGCACGTCCACCCCCAGTTCCCGCACCGTGCCCGCCATGTAGCGGGCCACGCTGCCGAAGCCGGGGCAGTGGTCAGTGACAGCGATGTCGTTGTCCATGGTCTTGGGGATGCCCATGACGGAGATCCCCCTGTCCCGGCACACCGCCGCCAGCTTGCCGCAGGCGTCCATGGTGCCGTTGCCGCCGTTCATCAGCACGTAGCGGATGTGCTTCTCCGCCAGGATATCCGCCATGCGGGCGTAGTCCTCCGCCTCCAGGGCGTCCCGGGAGGTGCCGATGGCGGTGGCGGGGGTGGTGGGCAGCCGCTCCAGCTCCTCCTCGGGCACAGAGCCGAAGTCCAGCAGCTTCTCCTTCAGCAGTCCGCCGGTGCCGCCCACAGCGCCGTAAACATGCTCCACCAGGCCGCTGGCCTGGGCCTCCCGGACCGCCCCATACAGGGAGCAGTTGAGCACGGCGGTGGGGCCGCCCCCGTGAATGATGATCAGGTTCTCCTTCAATGGGGTTCCCTCCTCGTTTTCAGTCCATTTCGTCTCATTATAATGCCGTCCGCCAAAATCCACAAGGAGGATTTCTCGTCATACCTTTTGACAAAGAAGGGGGTGCGCACCGGCTGGCGCGCACCCCCCTCTTAAACTCCGCTACCGGGCCGCACGGCGGCAGGCCACCCAGCCGTTCTGCTCCCGCCGCTCAAACACGGCCAGGCCATTCCGCTCCAGAGCGGCCTCCACTTCCGCCGGCCCGGGTGTCGATGATGCCGGAGCACAGGAACACCCCGTCCGTGTCCAGGAATTGCCCCCGCCCGGGCGGACAGGGGTATGATCACGTCGGCCACGATGTTGGCCAGCACCAGGGCGTACTTCTGCCGGGCCAGCTCGGCCACCAGGGCCCCGTCGGTGAGGACGTTGCCCGCCCGCACGTTATAGCGGTCCCGCCCGATGCCGTTGAGAGCGGCGTTCTCGTAGGCCACATCCACCGCCTTGGGATCGATATCCACTGCCGCCGCCGCGGAGGCCCCCAGGACCAGGGCGGCGATGGAGAGGATACCGCTGCCGCAGCCCAGATCCAGCACCGGCTTTCCGGGGACGGTGTACCGCTCCAGCCCCATGAGGCAGAGCTGGGTGGAGGCGTGGCTCCCGGTGCCGAAGGTGAGGCCGGGATTGAGGTACAGGGGCGCCTTCCCCGCCGGGACGGGCTCTCCCCGCTCCCACTCGGGCACGATGTAGAGCCTCTCCCCCACCGGCATGGGCTTGTAGTACTTCTGCCAGGAGTGGGCCCAGTCGTTGTCCCCCAGGCTGGCGAGCGAATAGGGCTGGTCGATGCCCGCCAGCCATCCCTCAAGCTGCTTTCTGCCGTCGGCGTCGTCGGTGATGTAGAACTTCACCCGGCAGACGCCCTTCATGCGGGCCAGCAGGCCGTCGTCCACGTAGTCCCAGTACTGGCGGTTCTGCTCCAGGAAGGTCTTGAAGTCCTCCTCGTCCTCGATGGCCAGCCCGGTGACCCCGTTGCCGGTGAGCCGGGCGCACAGGGCGTCCAGCTCCGCCTCGGTGGTGTCCAGGGTCACTTCCAGCCACTTCACGTCCTCCATCAGCGGTGCCTCCCCAGGAAGAACAGGGCCACGGTGCCCGGGCCGGAGTGGGCGCCGATGACGGGGCCCACGTTGTTGAGCACCACGGTCTGCACGCCGAAGCGGCGCTTCACGTCCTCGGCCACCTTGTTGGCGTCCTCCTCGCAGTCGCCGTGGCTGATGAAGACGGTCTGGCCCGCGGGGTCGATGGCGGTCTCCGCCATGTGGTCCACCAGGGCCTTGAGGGATGCATTGCGGCCCCGGGCGGTGCCCACCTTTGTCAGGTGGCCCTCGTCGTCCACATGCATGACAGGCTTGATGGACAGCATGGTGCCCAGTACGGCGGTCGCGGAGGAAATGCGGCCGCCCCGCTTGAGGAAGTGGAGGTCGTCCACCGTAAACCAGTGGCACAGGTGAAGTTTGTTCTCCTCCAGCCAGTCCCGCACCGCGCCGATGCCCCTGCCCTCGTTCTTCATGCGGGCGGCGTACCACACCAGCAGGCCCTGGCCCAGGGAGGCGCACAGGGAGTCCACCACATACACCTTCCGCTCCGGATACTGCTCGGAGAGCTCCTGGGCGGCGATCTGGGCGGAGTGGCAGGTGGCGGACAGGCCGGAGGAGAAGGCCACCACCAGCACGTCCCTCCCCTCCTTCAGGTGGGGCTCTATGGTCTCGGTGAAGTCGGACACATTGACCGCCGAGGTGGTGGCCATCTCCCCCTCCCGGAGCTGGCGGTAGAAGTCCTTCGGGTCGATCTCCCGGTTGTCCGGCCAGTTGCGGTAGGTCTTGTTCCTCATGGTAAAGGACAGGGGCAGCACCTCCACCCCCAGTTCCTTTACCAGCGCGTCCGTCAGATCGGCCGACGAGTCGGTCAGCAGGACATAATCATTCATCTGCAAATTACCTCCAGTATTCACACATACCGGGCACGCCCGGTTATTTTCGGTTCTTCTCCGGCTGGGGCCGCCGCTCTCGCAGCAGTTCCAGAATCCGCTGACAGGCCAGCCGGTCGGCATAGCTGCGCAGAGCGAGGGCCAAGGCCAGGCCGGGCAGCTCCTCCGCCTCGGCGCTGCCGTCCAGGCTGCCCGCCGTCACGTCCAGCGCCCGGTCCAGCTCCTCCCGAAACTGTTCGTACAGCTTCTGGGGCGGCCGCCCCTCCGACGCGGCAGCCAGCAGCAGCCCCGCGTCCTTCACCGAGAGCACCTGCTTGAGGGCGCACAGGGCGGTCAGATAGGCCAGGTGGGTGCGGGAGTACCGCTTTCCCTCGGCCCGGGGCATGGCCCCGTCCTTGATATAGTTGTTGACCATGGCGGAGGTAAGGCTCTCCCCCTCCCCATAGTGGATGAGCTGACGGGGCATATAGGAAATGAGCTGGTCCATATACAGGCCGATGTCGGGAAATGCCTCCCACTCCACCGGGCGCTCACGCTCGAGGCGCTCCTTCAGCTCGCGGATTTCCTCCACGGACGCCTCCTCCTTTCTGGTTTCAAACATGACGTATCAAAATATTGGTGTTATTATATCACATCGGTTTTCGGTAAGTAAAGGCCCGCAGGGCATGAAAAAGGGCCGCTATGGTCACATAACAAAATTATGTGACCATAGCGGCCCCCGATGCGGTTACATCTCCCAGTCGGCGTAGTCCTCCGCCTCGGAGTCGTCCACAGCGGCGGTGGACAGGCCAGGCAGCATGCCTCTCAGCTTGGCCACCACGGCCATGATCTTGTCCCAGTAGAGCACCGCCGCATAGAGCAGCGCGCCCAGGACGGCCAGCAGGGAAAAGAGCTTCACAAGGGCCCCGAACAACTTCTTCATGGACAGAAAGCCTCCTTCTGCGTTGACACTCTGTGCCGTATGCTTCCAGTGTACACGTTTCCGGTGCAAAATACAAGTGTCCCCTCCCACTTTCTTGAAACTTTTTTCCCTTGTAATTTGAGGCAAAATAGAATACAATAAGAGAACAAATGGGATCCATTCTGCCCCCGCTCCGGCGGGTGTACGCTTGCATTTTCCCACGGAAAGGAAGGATGCGTCCATGAAGCTCCAAACCGAAAAGGGCGAGATCACCATCAGCAGCGACGTGTTCACCAACATCACCGGTGCGGCTGCCACCAACTGCTACGGCGTCAAGGGCATGGCGATGCGCTCCAAGACGGACGGTCTGGTGCATCTGCTGCGCCGGGAGTCCATGGGTAAGGGCGTCAAGGTCACTTACAACGAGGACTCCTCCGTCTCCATCGAGCTGCATATTATGGTGGACAACGGGGTGAACCTGATGGCGGTGAGCCGCTCCATCATGAGCGAGGTTCGCTATATCGTCAGCCGCACCACGGGCGCCGAGGTGCGCAGCGTGGATGTGTGCATCGACTCCATGGTCATCGGCTGAAACGGCCCGCGCCCATCGAAAGGAAGGAACAACCGATATGAGAGAGAGCATTGACGGAGCGTCGTTTGCCCAGGCCATGATTCACGCGGCGGCCTCCCTCAATCTGCAGAAGCAGCAGATCAACGAACTGAACGTCTTCCCCGTGCCCGACGGGGACACCGGCACCAACATGAGCCTGACCCTCGGCACCGCCGCGGCGGAGCTGCGCAAGAAGCAGCCCCACACCGTGGGCGAGGCCGCCGCCACCAACGCCTCCGCCCTGCTGCGGGCGCCCGGGGCAACTCCGGCGTCATTCTGTCCCTGCTCTTCCGCGGCTTTGCCAAGGCGGTCAAGGACAAGGACAGCATCGACGGTCGCGATCTGGCCATCGCCCTGGACTTCGGCGTGGCCGCCGCCTACAAGGCGGTGATGAAGCCCGCCGAGGGCACCATCCTCACCGTCTCCCGCCTGACGGCGGCCAGGGCCGCCGACGCAGCCCGCCAGACCCCCAACGACCCGGAGGCCGTGCTGGAGGCCGCCATCGCCGAGGGGCAGCTCGCCCTGGAGCACACCACCGAGATGAACCCCGTCCTGAAGAAGGCCGGTGTGGTGGACGCCGGCGGCAAGGGCTTCCTGGTGATCCTCCAGGGCATGCTGGACTCCCTGCGGGGCGTGCCCATGCCCGAGGGGGACAGCGAGGGGAAGGCGAAGGTGGAGAGCAAGACCGACTACGCGGCCATTGCCGCGGAGGAGATCACCTTCACCTTCGACACCGTGTTCATTGTCCGCAAAACCTCTCCCCACAAGGGGCTGGAGGCCTTTGAGGCCTATCTGAACAGCATCGGCGACAGTCTGGTCATCGGCGAGGACGACGACTGCTTCAAGGTCCACGTCCACACCGACATTCCCGGCGCTGCCCTCACCGAGGCTCAGAAGTACGGCACCCTGGAGCTGGCCAAGATTGAGAACATGCGCACCCAGGCGGAGGATCTGGCCGCCGGCCGCCACATCCAGAGCACCGACGATCTGGACGCGGTGGAGGCCGAGCTGGAGGGGAATCACGGGGCACGGAAGATCGCCCCGCCGGAGAAGAAGTACGGCGTGGTGGCCGTGGCGGCGGGCGACGGCCTGGCCGCGGTATTCCGCGATCTGGGGGCCGACGGCGTCATCAGCGGCGGCCAGACCATGAACCCCTCCACCGACGACATCCTGCGGGAGATCGACGCTACCCCCGCCGAGGTGGTCTTCGTCCTGCCCAACAACAAGAACATCATCATGGCGGCCGAGCAGTGCGTCCGCCTGGTGGAGGGCAAGCAGGTGGTGGTGCTCCCCACCAAGACGATCCCCCAGGGCATCTCCGCCCTGATGGTGATGGACCCCGAGGCGGAGGTGGGGGACAACCGCGCCGCCATGGCGGAGGCCATCGGCCGGGTGCACACCTCCGAGATTACCTACGCCGCCCGGGATAGCGACTTCGACGGCTTTGCCATCAAGCGGGGCGACTACCTGGCCCTGACGGAGCACCAGCTCTTCGGCACTGACCGCAAGCTGGAGAAGCTGCTCCGCCGTCTGGCGGAGGCCGAGGCCCAGCAGAGCGCCGAGTTTATCAACATCTTCTACGGCGAGGATGTCAGTGAGAAGGAGGCCCAGAAGGCCCTCAAGCTCTTTACCGAGTGCTGTCCCAACGCCGAGATCACCCTGCTCTCCGGCGGTCAGCCTGTCTATTACTATATGATCTCCGCCGAATAAGCCCACGTAAACAAGAAAAAGGTACGCCCCGCGGGGCGTACCTTTTTTTGTGTTTCTGCATCAGAGCACCTTGGATAAAAACTCTCTGGTGCGCTCCTCCTTCGGATTGGCAAAGAAGGCGTGGGGCTCGTTCTGCTCCAGAATGTGTCCGCCGTCCATGAACAGGACGCGGGAGCCCACCTCCCGGGCGAAGCCCATCTCGTGGGTGACCACCACCATGGTCATGCCCTCGTCGGCCAGCTCCTTCATGACCTCCAGGACCTCGCCCACCATCTCGGGGTCCAGGGCGGAGGTGGGCTCATCAAAGAGCATGACCTTGGGCTTCATGGCCAGCGCCCGCACGATGGCGATGCGCTGCTTCTGGCCGCCGGAGAGCTGAATGGGATAGGAGTCCGCCCGGTCCTTGAGACCCACCCGGTCCAGCAGCTTCTCCGCCTCGGCATCGGCCTCCTCCTGGCTCATGAGCTTGGTCTTGACCGGGGCCAGGGTGATGTTTTTCCGAATCGTCATGTTGGGGAACAGGTTGAAGTGTTGGAACACCATGCCCATCTGGCGGCGGATGGCATTGATGTCGGTCTTGCGGTCGTTGATCACGGTCCCCTCAAAGGAGATTGTGCCGGAGGTGGGGGTCTCCAGCAGGTTCATGCAGCGCAGGAAGGTGGACTTTCCGGAGCCGGAGGGCCCGATGATGACCACCTTTTCCCCCTGCTCGATGGTCTCGGAGATATCGTCCAGAACCAGGTTCTTTCCAAAGCGCTTGGTCAGGTGTTCAACGGCGATCACTTTCCCTCAGCCTCCTTTCCATTTTGGCAAAGATGACGGAAAGTACCTTCGTAATGCAGAAGTAGACGACGGCAATGATAATCAGCGGCGGCATGGCGTCCATGGTACGGCTCTGTACCGTGGAATATGCCTTGGTCAGGTCGGTCATACCGATGTACCCCACCACGGCGGTCTCCTTCACCAGCACAATAAACTCGCTGGCATAGGTGGGCAGGCAGTTCTTGATGCCCTGGGGGAAGATGATGCTCCACATCGTCTGTCCGTGGGTCAGGCCCAGGCTGCGTCCCGCCTCCATCTGCCCCTTGTCCACCGCAAGGATGCCGGAGCGGAAAATCTCCGCCGTATAGGCCGCGGAGTTGAGGCCGAAGGCGATGATGCCCACCGCTGTCTTGTTGGTCCAGGTGACCAGCACCACGAAGTAAATAAACATGAGCTGCACCACCACGGGGATGCCGCGGATGACGTCGATGTACGCCTTGGCAGGGCCGCGCAGAATCCTGTACCGGGAAATTTTCATCAGACAGAGGAGCATTCCCAGCACCGTGCTGATGCAGATGGCGCCGAGGGTAATGGCCAGTGTGTTCCCCAGGCCGGAGAGATAGAGCTTCCAGCGGTCGGCGGCGACAAACGCCAGGTAGAAGCGGTCACCCAGCTTGGCAAGCTCCTGTAGAAACAGCTCCACCGAAAAACCTCCTTTTTCGTTTTTTCCAAAACACAGGGAGAGCCTGCGCCGCCCAATGCGGCGCAGGCTTTCCACTTTTTAGTTGGCCTTGCTTATTTCAGCACCACGATCGCCTGGGTGGCCTCGTAGTACTCGTTGGTGAAGTCCATCACCTGCTGCTTCTCCTCGGTGATAGAGATGCCGGCGGCCAGGAAGTCCACCTTGCCGCTTTGCAGGGCGCCGGGCAGGGCGTCGAAGTCCATGTTCTCAATCTCCAGATCATAGCCCATGGTGGCGCACAGGTACTTGGCGTAGTCGATATCGAAGCCCATCAGGGTCTCGCCGTCGTCGCCCACGTACTCAAAGGGCTCGAACTCGGCATTGGTGCCCATGGTCAGGGTGCCCTTGGACTCATAGGAGGGCAGCTCGGGCAGCTCTACATCCTCGTTGGAAATGTGCTTCTGCACCAGCAGGTCGTAGGTGCCGTTCTCGTTCAGGGTCTCCATGGCGGCGTTGAACTCCTCGGTGAGCTCGGAGCCCTTGGGCAGGCCGATGGCATAGGCCTCCTTGGTGTCGGAGGCGGCGAAGGGCAGGATCATCATTTTGTCGGCGTTGGCCTCCACCAGCTTCTGGGCGGGCAGGGAATCCACCACCACGCAGTCCACGCGGCCGTTGAGCAGCTCCATGCCGCAGGCAGTGACCGCCTTGAAGCGGCTGACTGTGGCATCGGGGTAAGTATCGCTCACCAGTGCGTCGCCAGTGGTGCCCTCCTGTACCGCGATCTTGGCGGTAGCCAGGGCGTCAGCGGAGGTCCAGTTGGCGGGACTGTCGGCGGCGGGCGCGCCGCTTTCTGTCACAGGGGGCGTGCTGCCGGCGGGGGTTTCGTTGGTGTCGTCGCTGCCTCCGGAGCAGGCGGTCAGCAGACCGAGGGACAGAACTGCGGTCAGGCCGAGGGCGGCCAGCTTCTTACTTTTCATAGTGCATTCTCTCCTATTCCTTGTGTGCCCTGCGTGGGCTTTTTTGATGTTCTTATTATACATCATATTCATAAAAATGCAATATTTATTCATTCGTCAAAGCACACAAAAAGAAAGGGCGGAGCCATGCGGCTCCGCCCTTTTGTCCAATCAGAGAGGAATTTAACCCTTGGTAGCGTGGAAGAACAGGAAGTTGCCCAGCGGGGTGTAGTACATACCGTGGACATCGTCCGCCACCATGTAAGGCTGAGAGTAATAATACAGGGGGGCAATGGCCTGGTCCTCGCCCACGAGCAGATCCTCGGCCTGGTGCATCAGCTCCATACGGCCAGCAGCGTCGGAGTCGCTCAGGACCTTGGTCATGATGGCGTCGTACTCCGCGTTGGAGTAGTGAGCGTCGTTGTTGCCGTTGTCGGTCATGAACATATCCAGGAAGGACACGGGGTCGTTGTAGTCGGCAATCCAGCCGTTGCGGCAGATGCTGTAGTCGCCCTTGGAACGGGTCTCCAGGAACACGTTCCAGTCCTGGTTATTCAGAGTGACCTCAACGCCCAGGACGTTCTTCCACATGGACTGGAGGGCCTCGGCCACGGCCTGGTGCTTGTCGTCGGTGTTGTACAGGTAGGTGGTCTCGGGGAAGCCCACGCCGTTCTCATAACCGGCCTCGGCCAGCAGCTTCCGGGCCTCCTCGCAGTTGGCCTCATAGTCGTCCTTGGACACGCTCCAGTAGCTGCCGCCCACGGTGCGGAAGTCGTCGCCGGAGGTACCCTCGGCGTCTACCACGCTTACGGGCACCCAGGCGTCAGCGGCAATCTCGCCGGCCTGCGTCACTTGCTCCACGATGTAGTTGCGGTCGATAGCCAGGGAGAAAGCCTTGCGCACCAGGGGATTGTTGAAGGGCTCCTTGGTGTTGTTGAAGCAGGCGTAGTAGCTGCCCAGATAGTCGCCGGGGATCACGGTGCCGTCAGTCAGCAGCGTGGCCATCTCATCCGGGGGAGGATTCTGCATGTAGTCCAGGTCGCCGTTCTTGAACGCGGTGAGCTGGGCGTTGGCATCGTCCATCAGCTTGAAGGTCAGCTTCTCCAGGGTGATGCTGGAGGCGTCATAGTAGTTCTCGTTGGGCACCATGACGATCTCGGCGTCGTGGGTCCAGGAGGCCATCTTGAACGCGCCGTTGGTCACATAGGTGCTGGGATCCTGGGTCCAGGTGGCGTTGCCCTCCACGATGTCCTCACGCAGAGGCATGCAGTTGGGGAACGCGCAGATGTCCAGGAAGTAAGGGCAGTTGTAGGTCAGAGTGACCTCAAAGGTGTGCTCGTCGGGAGCGGCGACGCCCAGCTCCTCCTTGGGCAGCTCGCCGGCGATGATCTCGTTGGCGTTCTTTACCATGGCGATAATGGTGTTGTAGGGAGAGGCGGTGGCGGGATCCACCAGGCGGCGCCAGGAGTACACGAAGTCGTTGGCGGTCACGGGCTGGCCGTCAGACCACTTGGCATCCTCACGCAGCTTGAAGGTGTAGGTATAGGTACCGTCCTCATTCGGAGTGACAGTGGGCTCCTCGGCGGCCATGCCGGGCTCCAGCACGGCGGTAGCGCCGTTGCGCCCGTCGCCGGAGGGATCGCTGTCCACCCACTTGTAGAGGCCCTCAAACAGGTGGGTAATCATAACGTTGCCGTCCACAGTACGGTTCATGCTGGGATCCATGGTCTCGGGCTCGGACGCGAAGCACACGTTCAGCTCGTTCGCAGCACCGGTGGTGCCGGTCTCCACGGGAGTGCTCCCCTCGGGAGCCGGGGTGGTCTGGGTATCTCCGGTGCCGCAGCCGGCCAGCAGGGACACGGACAGCGCAGCGGTCAGGCCCAGAGCAAGGACTCTGCTCTTCTTCATTCGCTTTGTACCTCCAATCAATTGTGATCCTCTATTTTGTACCAAAATGCCCAAAAGCATTGATACACTATGTATCGCTGCCCCGTTTCGGGGCAGCGGACAGGGGTACCCCTGTCCATTGCAAAAATACATTTGTCTTTAATAGTCTACATTATAGCACATGGCAGACGCTTTGTAAAGCCGCACTTTACCAGATACTGTCTGCTCCGAATTACGGCAAGGCTCTAAAATCAGCCCAGCAGATGACAGCCGGCCCAGTAAAGTCACGGACATTTCCTGCGGGAAATGTGTCGCCTCGCTTCAAAGCCGCGCCCTCCAGAGGGAACCAGCTCCCCCTGGATACGCGCCTGCGGCGGGATACCCCCTCCGCTCTCCGAGGGGGGACCGAAACCGACTGTCACGTAGGGCGGGGGCTTGCCCCCGCCGTCGGCAAAACCACTGTTCCGGAACCTCGCTTACCCCAGCAGATGGCACGCGGCCCAGTAAAGGCGCGGACATTTCCTGCGGGAAATGTGTCGCTTCGCTCCAAAGCCGCGCCTTCCAGGGGGAACCAGTTCCCCCTGGATACGCGCCT
>ENA-OQIL01000346-OQIL01000346.1-human-gut-metagenome-genome-assembly--contig:-NODE-346-length-18037-cov-4.436013_pt1 | contig 18037 bp, 17 predicted proteins | sample MGYA00242583_ERZ504748 | MGnify/ENA primary metagenome ERZ504748 (study PRJEB26092, sample SAMD00036191) | human gut metagenome | host: Homo sapiens | study: EMG produced TPA metagenomics assembly of...
CCAGGCAGACCAGACACAGAAACTGCGGGTCGTCGATGGGCGCCACGGCCACAAAGCTGGCAATGCGGGCTTTTTCGTCGGTGCTGTCCAGCTTCTGGCTGGTGCCGCTCTTGCCGCCCACCCGGTAGCCTTGGATGCGGGCATTGCGCCCGCCGCCGTAGAGCACCACGGCTTCCATCATCTCACGCATGGTTTCAGAAGTTTCCGGTTTGATCACCTGCCGCCTGCACACCGGCTCTGTGTGCTGCAGAATGCTGCCGTCCGGGTTCAGGATATCGCTGACAAGATAAGGCTGCATCAGCCTGCCGCCGTTCACCACAGCGCACACGGCTGCGGCCATTTCCATATAGGAGATCTTGCTGCTCTGGCCGAAGGCGCAGGAGGCCAGCTCCACCGGCCCCATGCGGTCGGCGGTGTAGTACAGACTCTTTTTGGGTTCGGCGGGCAGATCGACCCCGGTTGGCTCCCGCAGGCCGAAAGCGGCAAAGTAATCGCAGAAGGCTTCCTTGCCCAGCCGCGCGCCGATCTGGATAAAGCTCTGGTTGCAGGAATTTTCCAGCGCCTGGGTCACGGTCTGGCTGCCGTGGCGCTTGTGGTTGGCGCAGTGGAACCGTGTGCCCGCCACCGAGATGGACTCGCCGCAGTAAAAGGTGGAGTTTTTGCTCACAGCCCCGGCATCCAGCGCGGCGGCGCAGGTGATGAGCTTGAACACGCTGCCCGGCTCGTACAGGTCGCTGACGGCCTTGTTGCGCCACTGGGTCTGCTGGGCCAGCTGCAGGGCGGCAGCGCGCTCGCTGCCGGTAAGGGCATCCACGGCCTTGCGGGCGGCTGCATCGTAGATCACGCGCGGCTGGTTCGGGTCGTAGGCGGGCGTGGTGGACATGGCCAGCACGGCCCCGGTGTTTACGTCCATCACGATGCCCACGGCGCGCGCCGCCACATGATGCTCCTTGACCGCATAATCCAGCGCGTTTTCAAGGTAATGCTGGATGTTGGCATCGACAGTCAGCCGCAGGCCGCTGCCTTCCAAGGGCACTTTTTCGGTCTCGTAGCTCTGCTCCAGTGTGTAGCCCCAAGCGTTGACGGCGGTGAGCACCACACCATTTTGCCCGGTGAGCACATCGTTATATTTCAGCTCCAGTCCGCTCACACCGGCGTTGTCTACATTGGTAAAGCCCAGCACGCTGGCCAGAAATTCCCCCTCCGGGTACCAGCGCTTGGAGTCCTGATTGATGCGGATGCCGGTGATGCCGTTCTCTTCACAAAAATCCCGCACGCGGTCGGCGGTGTCGCGCTCCACGCGGTAGCGCAAAAGGCAGTCGTTGGAGGTGCGGTCACTGAATTTTTCCAGCAGCTTCGCTTCGTCCAGCTCCAATAATTCCGCAAGGCCCTGCGCGGCAAGGCTGAGCTTTTCCTCCGGCATCTCGCGCGGGGAGGCCCGCAATGTCCAGCAGCTGCTGTTGGCGGCCAGCAGTACACCGTCGGCGCTGTAGATACGGCCCCGGTCGGCAGGCACCACAGTATCGCGCAATTGCTGGCCGAGGGCACGGCTCGCATACCAGCCGCCCGCAAACAGCTGCAGATACGCCAGCCGCGCGGCAAGCCCCGCAAAGCAGACGCAGCACATCAACGCGGCCACCAGCCGTGCCCGGGCATGGAATGCCCGTTCCGGCAGGGTGCGCAAGGGGCGCGGCTCCGGTTTTGGCATGGCAGGCACCTCCTTCTCTGGGCAAGTGTATGCGCCGGTGCGCCGGGGATATGACTAACCGGCACCGCCGCCGCGTACAATAAAGGAACGGAGGTGATACGGATGCACAAAGCTGCTGCCCATGCAAAGCGCGGCCTGCCGCTGCGGCATCTGCCGGCCATGGACCTGCCGTTTCTGGTGCTGGTGCTCACGCTGGTGGGCTTTGGCCTTGTAATGCTGGGCAGTGCCAGCAGTGCAGTGGCGCTGTACCGGCGGGGCGATGCTTTTGCCTACCTGCGGCCGCAGCTGCTGTATGCTGCGCTGGGCATCGGGGCCATGTGGGTGGCAAGCCGGGTGGACTACCATATTTACCACAAGCTGGCATGGCCGCTGCTGGCGCTTTCAATGGTATTGCTGACGGCGGTGCTGTTCATGCCGGAGTACAACGGCTGCAAGCGCTGGCTGGTGCTGCCGGGCCTGGGCACACTGCAGCCCAGCGAGATCGCCAAATTTGCGGTGGTGCTGGTGTTTGCGCATATCATTGCGCTCAACCACGACCGCATGGGCAGCTTTGCGGTGGGGGTGCTGCCCTTTGCACTGGTGCTGGGAGCGGTGGCGGTGCTCATGCTGCTGGAACCGCACCTCTCCGGCACCGTGCTCATTTTGGGCATCGGCGCGGTGCTCATGTTCGTGGGCGGCACCGGCCTCAAGTGGTTCGTGCTGGCCGGGGCGGGCGGTGCAGCGGCCATTGGAGCTGCCATCATCATTATGCCGGACCTTGTGCCCTACGCGGCCAGCCGTCTCAGCTCATGGCTGGACCCCTTTGCCGATCCGCTGGGCGACGGCCACCAGACCATCCAGAGCCTGTATGCCATCGGCTCCGGGGGCGCGGCGGGCCTTGGCCTTGGCAGCAGCCGCCAGAAGCACCTGTTCGTGCCCGAACCGCAGAACGACTTCATCTTTTCCATCCTGTGCGAGGAGCTTGGCTTTGTGGGAGCCTGCGCGGTGATCCTGCTGTTTGCGCTGCTGCTGTGGCGGGGCATCACGCTGGCGGCGCATGCACCGGATCGGTTCGGTGCGCTGCTGGTAGTGGGCTTTGTGGTGCAGGTGGCGCTGCAGGCAGTGTTGAATATGGCGGTAGTCACCAACACCATCCCCAATACCGGCATCAGCCTGCCGTTTTTTTCCTCCGGCGGCACCAGTCTGATGATGCTGCTGGGCGAAATGGGCATCGTGCTGTCAGTGTCCCGCGGGGAGACATAAAACCGGGCGCTCCCTGCCATAAAACGACAGCATCCGCTGCCGGTGCAGCCACAAATGACCGGACAAACAAATGACACAACCGCAGACGAAAATAAACAAAAAGCCTTCGCGCCGCATAGCATGAGGTATCTTTTGCGGAACGGGGGCTTTTTGCATGGGCGGAGATCTTATCATCACAGGCGGCATGCCGCTGAACGGCACAGTACACATCCCGGCAGCCAAAAACAGCGTGCTGCCGCTGCTGGCAGCGGCCCTTTTGTGCAATGGCACGGTGCGTTTTCTGCAGGTGCCGCATCTTGCGGATGTGGACACCAGCGTGGAGCTTTTGCAGGGTGCGGGCTGCACGGCCCGCTGGCAGGGCAGCGACATCACGGTGCAGGGCGTGCCTTCCACCTGCCGCCTTGCGCCGGAAGCCGCCGCGCGGATGCGGGCATCCATTTTGTTCTGCGCACCGCTTCTGGCGCGGCTTGGCCGGGTGGAAACGGTGCTGCCCGGCGGGTGCCGCATTGGTGCAAGGCCGGTGGACCTGCACCTTTCCGGCCTTGCGCAGATGGGCGTGCACTGTCGGGAGGAGGGGGCAAGGCTGATCCTGACAGCGCCTGCCGGACTGCACGGTGCGGACATCACACTTGGGTTTCCCAGCGTGGGTGCTACCGAGACCCTGCTTCTGGCAGCAGCTGCGGCGCAGGGCGAGACGGTCCTGCGCGGGGCCGCACGAGAACCGGAGATCAGCGATCTGGCAGCATTCCTGAACCGCTGCGGCGGCTGTGTACAGGGCGCGGGCACCAGCACCATCCGGGTGCAGGGCAGACGAATGCTGTATAGCTGCAGCTTTGCGCCCATGGCCGACCGCATCGTGGCATCCACCCTTGCCTGTGCCTGCGCGGCGGCAGGAGGCCGGGTGGAACTGACCGGCTGCAGGCCGGAGACCTATGCACCGCTGCTGGAAATTCTGGCACAAATGGGCTGCAGGGTAGAAACAGGGCCGGAAAGTGCGGTCATTACCCGGCTGGGCGCGCTGCACGGCGCGGGCAGAGTGTTTACCGGGGTATACCCGGCATTGGCAACAGACGCAGCGCCGCTGCTTGCTGCTGCCATGCTTGCCGCCGACAGCGCCAGCAGCATCGAGGATGTGGTGTTTGAGCGGAGATTCGGCTGTGCAGAGGGTTTTGCGGCTTTTGGAGCCGCTGTGCAGGTGCAGGGACGCACACTGGACATCCGGCCGGTGCGGCAGCTGCAGGGCGCGTGTGCACGGGCTGCGGACCTGCGCGGAGGCGCGGCACTGGTGGTGGCCGCGCTGGCGGCAAGGGGACGGAGCCGCATTACCGACACCGGTTACATCGACCGCGGATATGCCGGTTTTGCACAGATGCTGGCGGAACTTGGTGCCCAAATTGAGCGGGAAATGCCGCGGGAAAGCGCCAGCGAGAAAAAAACACCTTCAAAAAAGCAAAATTGACTTGCATTCAGGGCAAAAAGATGATACGATACAGTTATATAAGTGTAAGCAGATAATTTCTGTGCGCTATGCGCAGTTCTACGATAAAATCCGATGGAGGACAAAGTTATGGCACTCATGCTCGATGAAGAAATGGACGAAAACGTTACGACGATCAAGGTGATCGGCGTGGGCGGCGGCGGCGGCAACGCTGTCAACCGCATGGTCAGCGACGGCCTGCAGGGCGTCGAATTTATCGCAATGAACACCGACCAGCAGGCTCTGGCCAAGAACCACGCTGCCACCAAGGTGCAGCTGGGTTCCAAGCTGACCAAGGGCCGCGGTGCCGGTGCAGACCCCGAGATCGGCCAGCGCGCCGCTGAAGAGAGCAAGGACGAGATCGCAAATGCGCTCAAGGGTTCCCAGATGGTGTTTATCACTGCCGGTATGGGCGGCGGCACCGGCACCGGTGCAGCACCCGTTGTGGCCGAGGTGGCACACGATCTGGGCATCCTGACCGTTGGCATCGTCACCAAGCCCTTCTCCTTTGAGGGCAAGCGCAAGATGGGTCTGGCAGAGCAGGGCATTGCAAACCTGCTCATGCATGTGGACAGTCTGATCGTCATTCCCAATGAGCGCCTGAAGATGATCAGCCAGGAAAAGATCACCCTGATGAATGCCTTCCAGGCAGCCGATAACGTGCTGCGTCAGGGCGTTGAGTCCATTTCCGCTCTGATCAATGTGCCTGCCTTCATCAACCTGGACTTCGCCGACGTGCGCTCCATCATGAAGGATGCCGGCTACGCACACATGGGCGTGGGCAGTGCCAAGGGCGCAGGCAAAGCCGAGAACGCCGCAAAGGCTGCCATTTCTTCTCCGCTGCTGGAGACCAGCATTGCCGGTGCACACGGCGTGATCATCAACATCACTTCCAGCCCGGACATCGGTCTGGAGGATGTGGAGACCGCAGCAGGTCTCATTACCCAGAGCGCACATCCCGATGCAAACATCATCTGGGGTACTGCGTTCGACGAGAACCTCTCGGACGAGATGCGTGTGACCGTGGTTGCTACCGGTTTTGACAACAAGAGCGCAAGCGACCTGCGCAGCAGCATCAGCAATGCAATGGGCGGCGCACAGTCCACTCCGTCTGCTGTGTTCAGCAGCGAGACTGCAAGCCCGGCAGCTTCTGCCGCAGGCGGCGCTGCACCGGCACCCACTGCTGAAAAGCCCGTGGAAGAGGACAACAGCGATAATGGCTATTACGACCAGCTGATGGCCATGCTGAACAAGCGCAGATAAAAAACCAGGATATAAGCATACAGGCGTAACGGATGGATCGGAGGGACACCATGGCGCAGGGCAGGCAGCAGAACAATGGTTCGCGGCAGCGCTGTGCCCAGTCTGCCGCGGCAAAGGCTCCGGCAGAGCCGCCCAAGGCGGTGTGTGCCCAGCTGGAGCAGATGAACCGAAAGCTGGCAGCGGCCAGTGCGGAAATTTTGCGCTATCAGACCCGTCTGTTTGCCTGTGAACGGCAGATGGCCGCGCTGCGGCAGGAAAATGCCCAGCTGGAAGCGGCCTGTGAGCAGGCGCGGCAGGAGGCTGAGTGCGCGGGCGCTCATGCAGAGCAGCTGCGTCAGGAGCTGGCCCGCCATGCGGAAGCCGTGCGGCCTGTGCCGGTTGCGGCGCATACGCCCCCGCAGCCGGAACCATCGGCAGCGCAGAGTCAGCGGCCGGAGCCGGAGACCGAACAGCCCCCACAGCCCGGGCCGGAGGCTCCGCAGCCTGCTCAGCCGGACTGGAAGCCCCAGACCAGATTGGAGCACCTCTCGGTGGAGCTGATGAACTGGTTCGACGATATGATGGGCGCATGACGGAAAGCTGGATGACCTGCAAAAAAAGCAGATATGAGTGAAATGAAAAGCTGCTGCAAAGCGCAAAGCTGTTGCAGCAGCTTTTTTGTGGTCCGGTAGGAAACGGAAGACCCTGCGGCCGGAAGTACAGGAGCGAGGATCGGTTGAGATGGAACCAAAACAGAAAATACTGATCGTGGATGACTCGGAGATCAACCGCGCCATGCTCAAGGAGATTCTGGGTGAGGGCTACGAATATCTGGAAGCCGAGAACGGCCTGCGCGCGATCGAAATTCTGCGCAGACGCACCGATATCGCGCTGGTGCTGCTGGACCTGATCATGCCGGAAATGGACGGCTTTGATGTGCTGCGGGTGATGCAGTGTTATGCATGGCAGGAGGAAATCCCGGTCATTGTGATCAGCGCGGCAGAGGACACCCGAAGCGTCGAGCGCGCCTATGATATGGGCGTGGCCGATTACATCCGCCGCCCGTTCGAGCGGGTCATGGTGCTGCGCCGGGTGAAGAATGCGCTCATGCTTTACGCAAAGCAGAAGCGCCTTACCCGCCTTGTGACCGATCAGGTGTACGAAAAAGAGCACAACGGTGTGCTGATGATCAGCATTCTGAGCCATGTGGTGGAGTTCCGCAACAGCGAGAGCGGCCAGCATGTGCTGCACATCCGCACCCTGACCGGCCTGCTCCTGCATCAGCTGGCGCAGAAGACTGACCGCTACCAGCTGGATGAGAGTGATATCTCGCTGATCAGTACAGCGTCGGCGCTGCACGATATCGGCAAAATCATGATCCCGGAAGAGATCCTGAACAAGCCCGGCCGCCTGACCGAGGAAGAGTACGCCACCATCAAGACCCACACCACCGAGGGTGCCAGGATCCTGAAGGGGCTTGCCATTGGGCAGGACGAACCGCTGGTAAAGGTGGCACACGCTATCTGCCGCTGGCACCATGAGCGCTGGGACGGCGGCGGCTACCCGGACAGGCTCAAGGGCGACGAGATCCCCATTGCAGCACAGGTGGTGGCACTGGCAGATGTGTACGACGCCCTGACCAGCGAGCGCTGTTATAAGCAGTCCTACAGCCACGAAAAGGCCGTTGACATGATCCTGCACGGCGAGTGCGGCAGCTTCAATCCGCTGCTGATGGAATGCCTGAAAGAATCCTCGGAGTTGTTGCGCACAGAGCTGCAGCGCTCGGAGTATGACCGCGGTTTCCGCCACGAGACCCGCCGCCTTTCGAGGAGATCCTGCACCGCGAAGCTCTGCCCCGTGAGGATCGTGCCCAGCGCCTGCTGGATCTGGAACGGGAGCGCACCGCTTTTTATGCCGAGCAGCGCGGCGGTATTCAGTTCGATTACGATATACTCAGCGGCAGCGTGACCGTGGTGAACCGCTACGAGGACCCGGTCAACCGAACCCAGAAGCTGGACTTTGATAAGGGCATGGGCCTGACATTTCTCTCCGGCAAGGACCGCCGCAAGCTGCTGGATGCCATTGCAGACGCAACGCCGGAAGAGCCGGATGCCGCATTCTCGGTGCTGATCGCGGTGGATCAGGAATACCGGCTGCACCGGCTGGTGATGCACACCATGTGGAGCCGCGCCGGTGTGCGCCACTGCGTAAGCGTGGTGGGCCAGATCACAGATGACCATGCCCGCCTGCAGGAGCTGATGCTGGGCGATGTGAACAGCGACCAGCCGGAAGCACTGCTGGAACGCCTGAAGGGCATTTTTGACATTGTGCGTCTGGTGGACCCGGAAAGCACCAAGGTGCTGAGCCTGGGCAAGGATGGCCGGCTGACCGAGATGCCCGGCACCTGCCACATGGTGTGGAACAAATCGGGCCGGTGCGAAAACTGCATTTCCAGTAAGGCCCTTGCCCGCAAGGAATCCCTGAACAAGATCGAGTTCAAGGACGATCAGGCTTATTTTGTCATGGCAAAGTATGTGGAAGTGGGCGGACGCGGCTGCGTGCTGGAAATGGTGTCCAAGCTTTCGGACGGACGCTGGCTGGATATGGGCGGCCGCCGGATGCTGCTGGACCGCGGCTCCAACTTTGACCGCAGCGCCTTTGTGGATTCGCTGACCGGGGCATACTCCCGCCAGTACTTCGAGTGCTTCCTTGCGGAGAGCGAACAGGTGGAAGGCGTAGTGATGATCGACGTGGATCACTTCAAGGAGGTCAACGACCGGTTCGGCCATCTGGTGGGCGATAAGGCCCTGCAGAGCGTGGCACAGTCCATCCTGAGCAACCTGCGCCAGACCGATGTGCTGGTGCGCTATGGCGGCGATGAATTCCTGCTGCTGGTGCCGCACATCCGGCCCGGGGAACATGTGATACAGCGCGTGCGGGAGGCTGCGGCCAGTGCCAGAGTGGAAGGCTACCCGGAGCTGGAGCTTTCGGCCAGTGTTGGCGGTGTGTGCGGTGTACATCCGCTCACCGAGGCCATCCGTCAAGCGGACGCAAAAATGTACCAGAACAAGGCCGAGCGCAAAAATTAAACAAAACAAAGCCCGGACAGGCTGCAGTGTCGCACTGCTGTGCCTGTCCGGGTATTTTTGTTTTTTTTCAGCGCACAGCGCTGGTGCGGTGCTCCATAAGATAGGTGGCTTCCAGATCCGCGATGTGCAGTTTGACGGCAAGGGGGTACTTGTCGTAGGCTTCCGAGATGGCAAAGCAGCCGCCCCGGGCCGCATCGTCAAAGCCGCCCATGTGCCAGCGGATGGCAACGGCTTCCTCGATGTGCAGCTTCATGAACCGCTCGATGAGAAACACGCTCTTTTCGCCGTGGCCGTAGGGGAACAGATCCTCCACGCTGTAGCTGGGCACCTTTTCCCACTGACCGGTGGTCTCGTTCTTCACGTTGCGGGTGCCGGCCTTGTAGTAGTTGGCCTTGCACAGATCGTGCAGCAGTGCACAGATGGCAAAGGTCTCCTCGCTGTCGCCCTCGGTAAAAAAGGTGTCGTGCAGTGCATGGTAGACGTTCAGGCTGTGCATACACAGCCCGCCCTCACAGGCACCGTGGAACCGGGTGGAGGCCGGTGCCGTAAAGAAATCCGTCTTATGATCCAGCCAGTCCAGCAGTTTTTCGCTGCCGGGGCGGGTGATGTGCTGCTGCCAGATCTGCAAAAACTCTTCGCGGCCGCCCATGCTTACAGCTCCAGATCGTCCAGAAGGCCCTTGAGGATGGCCATTTCGTCGTGGCTCAGGGAAATGCCCTTGCCCATGCGGGTGCCGTCCGGGGACCAGTCGCGGATGTCGTACTTGGGTTCGCCGTCGTTCCAGCTGATGAGGTTCAGCTGACGCTCCCAGCCGCGGGGGCGCTCCGAGAGAACTGCAATGCGCTGAACAACTTCATATTTGATCTCTGCCATGATGCAAAACCTGCCTTTATCTTTGTTTGCTACCATAATAAGGGAAGCGGACGCAGATTTCAACAGGTAGAGCAAAAATAATTTGAAAAATTTTTGTTAGCCGTAGGGTGCATCCTCACGCCAGTCCACAAGGCTCAGCACCTGAGAAGCATCCTCGTCCGGGGCCGGATGGCAGGAATGGGTGTGCTGGTCTGTGCTGAACAGTCCGGGTGCATAGTGGGCCATCACGCTGGTCTGCACATCCCCGGCCAAAAATTCCCGGGCGTTCTTCTGGTAACAGGCGGCCGGGGTGCCGTTGGTCATGGGCACACCCTGCGGGGCGCTGTTTGTGTCCGGGTGCGGGGTCTGGCCCGGTGTTTCAATCTGCGGCGGCACCTGTGTGCCGGGGGCAGCGGGGTCGCCGGGCAGCAGGGGATCCGGCTCCCTGCCTAGCGGCGGGCTGCAGCGGGTGCAGCTGTTTTCCGGTGCGGCGGCAGTGCCGGGCTGGTGTTCCAGCTCGTGGCGGATAAAGGGCGTCAAGCTCATTGAAAAATCACCTCCGCCCATAGGATGCCCCGAAAAGACGCAACTTATAAAGGGGCCGGGAAGCAGGACGGCGGGGAGTTTCTCCAGCGAATGTCCTGGGGGTGGGACCCTGCTGCCGCAGGCAGTAGGGCGGGACTGGAGTCCCGGGCTGTTCGCGGAGAAAGCTCCTCGCTGGCCTGCGGTGTTTCACACGATCAATTCTACGGTAGAGCCGCCGGTGCGGGCTTTGCGCACCACCACCTGTCGGTCGATGCGGTCTTTCAGAGCACCTACGTGGGAGATGATGCCCACCAGCCGGTCGCCCTCGGTCAGCCCTGCAAGTACGCGCATGGCCTGTTCCAGCGATTCGTCATCCAGACTGCCGAAGCCCTCATCGAGGAAGAGCGTGTCCAGACGGATGCCGCCTGCCGCGCTCTGTACTTCGTCCGAAAGGCCCAGTGCCAGCGCCAGCGATGCCTTGAAGCTTTCGCCGCCGGAAAGGGTCTTGACGCTGCGGCGGGTGCCGTTGTAGTGGTCGATGATGCCAAGGTCCAAGCCGGACTGGCTGCGCTGGTTCTCGGCACCAATGCGCTCCAGCTCGTACTGCCCGGCGGTCATCTGCATCAGGCGGGTGTTGGCGTGGCGCAGGATGCGGTCCAGATAGTTCATCTGGATGTAGGCTTCCAATTTGATCTTCTGTTTGCTGGTCAAGGTGCCGCCTGCCGTGGCGGCAAGGGCACTCACCCACTGCCAGCGCTGTTCAAGTTGAGTGCGCGCTTCGGCAGCGGTGCGGTATTTTTCAGCGGCTGCACGGTTGGGCAGCCGCTGTGCGGCCAGCTGCTGGGCCTGCTCCCGCAGGGCAGTGCGGGCGGCGGCAAGGCGGGCCTGTTCTGCCTGTAAAAATTCCAGCGGCTGGGCAGGACCGGTGGTTTCGGCAGTGGCTTGCTGGGCCTGCAGGGCATCCACAGCGGCTTTGGCAGCGGCATAGGCCTGCTCTGCCTGTTTGAGGGAATGCTGAGCCTGCTCCATGCCGGTGCGCAAGGCGGTGCGGCTGGCTTCCAATGCATCCAGCGCGGCCTGTGCCTCGGCCCGCTGCGGATAGGGCAGGGCTGCACGAGCGGCAGCGGCCTGCTGCTCCAGCGCATCGGCGCTGGCATTCTGCGCGGCGGCGGTGCTGTCAGCTTCAGCGGCGGCCTGTTCCAGTGCTGGGCGCTGGCGGCTTTTTGCCTGACGGTCGGCCTCCAATGCGGTGCGGCGGGCGCAGTCTGCTTCGGCCTGCCGAAGCGCGGCGACACACTCGGCCTGTGCTGCGTGCAGGGCACAGGCTTCTTCCGTCAGGACAGCGTTCATCCCCTTGAAGGTCAGCTGTACCGTCCCATCCGGGGAAGTGAAGCGCTCTGGCAATAGGCTCTCAGCATCCCGGCGCAGGGAGCGGCGGGCTTCGTCGGCTGCGGCAAGGGCGCTCTGTGCGGCAGTGCTGGCAGTCTGGGCCAGTGCATCGGCCTTTTCGGCTTCCTGCTTGGCGGCATCCACCTGCGCCTGCGTGGGGGCTGTGTGGGGCAGTTGGGCCTTTGCCGGGTGGTGGACGCTGCCGCACACGGGGCAGGGCGCACCCTCGGCCAGCGCCTGCGCCAGCAGTCCGGCCTGTGCGTCCAGAAAGGCTTTGTCCAGCGCATCCCGCCGGGCATGGGCCTGCTCCTTGGCTTCGGCGGCAGTGCGGTAGGCATCCTGCGCACGGTGGGCCTTTTGTGCCTGCTGCTGGCAGGCGGCAAGCCGCTGGTTCAGGGTGGTAAGGGCGGTGCTGCGCTGGGCCAGCTCCTTTTCCCGGTTCTGCAAGGCCAGCAGCCGGGTGGGAGCATCTTCCAGCGCGGTCAGCTCCTTTTCAGCAGCGGCCAGCGCTGTGTCCAGTGCGGCCAGCTGGGTGCGTTTCGCTTTGGCCTTGGCAGCGGCCAGCTGGGCAGCATCCCGCGCGGTCTGCTGCTGATGGCACAGGGCATCCAGCTCATCGTAGGCGGCAAGGGCCGTCTGTGCCTGCGTCACCTGGCCGGCAAGAACATCCAGCTGGGCGGCATCGCCTGCGTGGCGGGCGCTCTCGGCACGGGCAGCTTCCAGCACAGGCAGGGCAGCGGTAAGCTCTGCCTGCTTTGCGGCCAACTGTGCGGCCAGCTGTCGGGTCTGCTGGGCAGCACCCAGCTGACGTTGTACTTCGTCCAACTTGGCTTCGGTGTCCTTGAGGGCAGCAGCAACGGTCTCCTGCGCGGCCTGCTGGCGGGCCAGCAGACCTTCCAGCAGGGCAAGGGCCGTCTCCGGCTCGGTCTGGGCGTTCAGTGCGGCAAGGGCATCAGCATCCGGGTCGTCGGGAGAAAACCGGATGCCGGAGAGCAGACTGTCCAGCTTTGCATTCTGGGTGGTGCGCTGCTGGCTGAGGGCGGCGCTTTCGGCCTGCAGGCGCTCTTGCAGCCGGGCATAGCGCTGGGTGCAGAACAGCTTGCGGAAAATGCGGCTGCGCTCCTCGGTGGAAGCGTTGAGCAGCTTTGTGAACTGACCCTGCGCGATCATGGCGATCTGGCAGAACTGGCTGTAGTCCAGCCCGATGATCTCCTGCACGGCGGCAGTCACATCCTTGGCTTTGGTCACCGGCGGACGGCCATCGGAATAGGTGAGGGTGGCATCCGCTTTCTCGGTGGTCATGCCCTCGCCGCGGTTTTTGGGGCGCTGGTACTCCGGGTTGCGGCGCACGGTATAGCGCTGGCCGTTCACCTCAAATTCCAGCTCCACAAAGGTGGGCGTTTTAAGATCAGCATATTTGCAGCGCAGCATGGCGCCCTCGCGCACGCCGCCGCTGGAATGATCGTACAGCGCATATGTAATGGCATCGAACAGGGTGGTCTTGCCTGCGCCGGTATCGCCGGTGACAAGGTATAAGCCGCCCCTGCCCAGCTTTGCCAGTTCCAGAACCGTCTCGGCGGCATAGGGGCCAAAGGCCGAAAGAGTGAGCTTCAGCGGTCTCATGCGTCTTCGCCCTCCTTCCAGATCTCCTCAATGAGCTGCTGGCAGAATGCCGCCTGCTCCGCCGTCAGCGGCTGATTGTTCTGCAGCTGGTAGAACGCCGAGAAGTGCTCCAGCGGTGTGATGCTCTCGGCGCGCTCCGGTGCGGTGATCTCCTGATCTTCCCGGGTGCGGAGGTTATCGTAGTCCAGCCGCATCAGGTTGGGGTAGATCACCCGCAGGCGGGCCAGTGCGTCCGGCACGTCCTGCTCATCGGTCAGGGTAATGTGCAGGTAGTCGTCCACCGCAGTGCCGTCGTAATTGCGGCGGTCGGTCAGCTCCATGTAGCTGCCGCGCACTTCCCGCAGGTCGTGCTTCGGGGTAAGCGGCGCGGTGGTGATGGAAACTTCGCCCTTGAGACCGAACTCCACAAAGGTGGCGCTCTTGTGCTGGTTTGCTTCCGAAAAGGAGTATTTCAGCGGGGTGCCGCAATAGCGCACGGCATCGCGGCCCACCTTCTGGGGGCTGTGCAGGTGGCCCAGCGCCACGTAGTCAAAGGCATCGAACAGGCTGGCATCCACGCTGTCCACACCGCCCACCGAGACTTCCTCGCTCTCGCAGCAGGCAGCACCGGCCACGAACTGATGGGCCACCAGCACGCTGCGGTGGGCCGGGTCCAGCGGGCAGTGGCGCAGCACGCAGGCAAGGGCATCGTTGTAGCTCTCCACAGGCTCGTCCGGCCAGACATGCCGCACCATGGCGGGCTTGAGGAAGGGCAGAAGGTACACGTCCAGCGTGCCGTACTCGTCGGTGAGGGGGATGGGCACCGGCGCACCGGAGAACACCGGGCTGACGTACACCCGGCTGCTTTGCAGCAGGGCAGAGCCGAAGGCGATGCGGTCGGCGGAGTCGTGGTTGCCGCTGATGGCGAACACCGGCAGCTGCCGCTCAGCCAGCTGGGTGAGGAACCAGTCCAGCAGGCGCACGGCTTCGGCAGGGGGAACGGGTTTATCGTAGAGGTCGCCCGCCAGCAGCACACCGTCCACGGGTGTGCTGTCCAGCAGGGAGAGGATCTGTTCCAGAATGTACCGCTGGTCGTCCAGCATGGAGAACTCGCACACCCGCTTGCCCAGATGCAGGTCGGAAAGATGCAGAAAACGCAAACGGAAACACCGCCTTTTCAGAGTTTTCTTTATTATACAGCAGGGCGGGGGTGGGGGCAAGGAAAACTCCCCCAGTCATCGCTGCGCGATGCCAGCCCCCTCGGAGATGGGGCCTTTGGCAGTGCGGAAAAGCTTCCGGTTTTGCCAGAGACTCCCTCTTTGAGGGAGCTGGCACGGCACAAGCCGTGACTGAAGGAGTTCGCTTCCCTTAAATCAGAACATCTTCTCCCATGTTCCTTCGCCGACCGCGCCGTCGGCGGTAAGGCCGTTGCGGCGCTGGAACCGCTGCACAGCCGCTGCCGTTGCCGCGCCGAACCTGCCGTCGGCGTTCAGCCGTTCACCCAGTGAATTGAGCTTCTGCTGCACCAGACGCACCGTGCCGCCGGAAGAGCCGCTGCGCAGGGCAATGCCGGGGTAGGGCACATGCAGGCCGTGCTTGGCCGTGTAGCGGGTGTAGAGCACGTTCCATGTGTTCGCGCCCACCTTGCCGTCCACATTCATCTTGTTTTTGAGTTGGAACTCCTTCACGGCGTTCTCGGTGGAAATGCCGAATTTTCCATCGGCCTTCAGCTCGCTGTACCATGTGCAGGCGTCGCGCACACCGTTGAGCCAGGTCTGCACAAGAGCTACGTCCGGCCCGGAGGAGCCGCGCTGGAGCAGGGAATAATAAGCAGGGATCGCCATAATGATCACACGCTCCTTTCGCCACATGCTATGCGGAAAAAGTGCCGGGCGTTACCCCACAAGCACCACATCCTCCCGGCGGGCGGTGCGCTGCTGCACCCATTCCACCACTTTGAAGCGCAGGATGTACTCCCCGCACACAAGATCGTTTTCGGCAGGCTGGGCATAGCTGCCGCAGGCAGAGCGGCACAGGCCCGGGTAGAGCACGCACCACCAGTTGCGGCCTTTTCCGGCACCGAGATCGATGCGCAAAGCGTCGTACCGCCCGGCGGGAAGAGTGCCGGAACCATAGCGCCGGGTGGCAAAGTACATATTTACCAGCTGCACCCGCACCGGGGTGCGGATGTTCAGCTCTGCCAGCGCGTGCCGGGCCGTGAGCTGCAGCTCAAACAAATGCCGCGCCGCCCAGCAAAGGGCGTCAGGCTTGCTTTTGGCAGGGCAGGCGGCGTCCAGATAGGCCAGCACGGCGTCCCGCACATGGAGCTTTGCGCTCTGGCTGGCGATAGAATCGTTCTCGGGCCGGATGTGCAGCCGCAGGGTGTCGGCGCACACCAGCGCCCCGGTGTCCAGCTGGGTGCGGCCCCATGCAAATGTCTGCCATGCGCCGCACAGGGCAAGGGCGAGAGACAGGCCAAGGCAGAGCAGAGCCATCTGAGAACGTGTAAGCATTCTGGATAACATAAAAACAGACCCTTCTTCTGGAAATGATATCCAGAGGATGGGCCTGTTGAAAAGAATTTATTCAGGAAAGAACGAACCCTCTCAGGCATTGCTGCGCAATGCCAGCTCCCCCGAGGGGGGGAGCTTTTGTGCATATACCGGGAAAGTGCAGCTTCAAAGGCGAGATTGAATCGTCTGATGGATTTTTTCACAGACTGCTTCAAACTGAAGATCCACTTCATAATTAGAAAAACGAAGAACATCCAAGCCGTACTGCGAAAAGATGCTGCTCCGTTCACGGTCATACAGAAGCCCTTGTTCGGTGGTGTGTTGTGCTCCATCCAATTCGATGACCAGTTGTGCGCGAGAACAGTAAAAATCAGCAATAAAAGATTCAATGATGCGCTGCTTATAAATTTTTACCGGGTAGCGGCGCAAAAACTGATACCATAGCTTTCTTTCCTGCGGCGTCATTTCGCGGCGCAGCTCGCGTGCACGAGGCAGCATATCGCCATTTTTGGGAACGATGTTCGGTTTCATAGGAAACACCTGCTTTCGGTTTGAAAAAAAGCTCCCCCTTTCGGGGGAGCTGGCATCGAGCGAATGCGAGATGACTGAGAGGGTCCTTTAGTTCTTCAGCGACTGCATGGGGGCAGGCAGTCGGCCGCCGCGGTTGATGAACACGGACGGGTCGTGCTGGTTCACGGCCATGATGGGGCCATAGCCCAGCAGACCGCCAAAGTCCAACACCTCACCGGCCTTGCGGCCAATGGCAGGAATCACGCGCACGGCGGTGGTCTTGCTGTTCACCATGCCGATGGCGGCTTCGTCGGCGATCAGGGCACTGATGACGGCCGGGGTGGTGTCGCCGGGGATGATGACCATGTCGATGCCCACCGAGCAGACGGCGGTCATGGCTTCCAGCTTTTCAATGGTCAGGCATCCGGTCTCGGCGGCGTGGATCATGCCGGCATCCTCGCTGACCGGGATGAAGGCACCAGACAGACCGCCCACGTGGTTGGAGGCCATCACGCCGCCCTTCTTCACGGCATCGTTCAGCAGGGCCAGACAGGCGGTGGTGCCGCAGCAGCCGCAGGTCTCAAGGCCCATCTCTTCCAGAATATTGGCCACACTGTCGCCGATGGCGGGGGTAGGTGCCAGCGACAGGTCGATGATGCCGGCGGGCACGCCCAGTGCCTGAGAAGCCAGATTGGCCACCAGCTGGCCCACGCGGGTGATCTTGAAGGCGGTGCGCTTGACCAGCTCTGCCACCTCGTCGATGGGGGCATCCTTGGGCAGGCGGGCCAGTGCAGCGCGCACAGCGCCGGGGCCGGAAACGCCCACGTGGATCTCACAGTCCGGCTCGCCGGGGCCGTGGAAGGCACCGGCCATGAAGGGGTTGTCCTCCGGGGCGTTGCAGAACACCACCAGCTTTGCGGCACCGATGCACTGACGACCAGCCGTCAGCTCACTGGCCTTCTTGACGGCCTCGCCCATGAGCTTGACAGCGTCCATATTCAGGCCTGCCTTGGTGGCACCAATGTTCACCGAGCTGCACACGATGTCGGTCTCGGCCAGTGCGCGGGGAATGGACTCGATCAGGCGGCGGTCACCGGCAGAAAAGCCCTTGTGCACCAAAGCACTGTAGCCGCCCACAAAGTTTACACCCACCTTTTTACCGGCGGCATCCAGAGTTTTTGCAAACTCCACAGGGTCGGCATCCGGGCAGGCACCCAGCAGCATTGGCGATGGGTGTGACACTGATGCGTTTGTTGATGATGGGAATACCGTACTCGGCACTGATATGCTCCACCGTGGGCACAAGGTTTGCGGCCTTGGTGGTGATCTTGTTATAGATGTTCTCGCACGCCTTCTTCGGGTCCGGGTCGATGCAGTCCAGCAGGCTGATGCCCATGGTGATGGTGCGCACGTCCAGATTGTCCTGAGTGAACATCTCGATGGTCTCGAGAATGTCACCGGTATTAAACATACTCATAGCTGTGTACTCCCTCCATCAGATGGTGTGCATGGCATCAAAAACTTCCTGACGGGTAACATTGATCTGCATGCCCATCTCGGCAGCCAGCGCGTCGGTGCGCTTGTGCAGCTCTTCGTGGCTCACATTGCAGTTGCTGATATCCACCAGCATGATCATGGCGAACATGCCCTGCAGGATGCTCTGGGTCACGTCCTCGATATTGATGTTCAGTTCGGTGCACAGACCAGCGACCTTGGCAACAACGCCTACGGTATCGTGACCAATGACGGTAATGAATGCTTTCATCGTTTCCACCCTCGTTTTCCTTTTGATGAACGGTGCCGCAAGCGTTCCGGCACACTCTTTACTTTTTCCAGTATAGCAGATTTGGCAAAATTTGACACACTTTTTGTAAAAAAGAACAGACAC
>ENA-OQIL01000348-OQIL01000348.1-human-gut-metagenome-genome-assembly--contig:-NODE-348-length-18013-cov-4.013977_pt1 | contig 18013 bp, 15 predicted proteins | sample MGYA00242583_ERZ504748 | MGnify/ENA primary metagenome ERZ504748 (study PRJEB26092, sample SAMD00036191) | human gut metagenome | host: Homo sapiens | study: EMG produced TPA metagenomics assembly of...
GCTCACTATATTTTCGTTGCTGGCGTTTGTTTCGTTCTTAGTAACGCGTGAAACGGCATCGTTCTGGTTTTTGGCGGTACCGGTTGTTTCCGTCATTGGAAACTTGATCGTTCCCGTGTTTTCGAAAAGCAGTAGAGGCAGACGGCGATAAAGCATTGGGAAGGCCACCCGATGACTTGGCCTCAAAAGCTGGACGGTGAATAGCCTAATCTAGACGACGCGAATGGGCTGGCATCGGAATCTTCCGGTGTCGGCCCATTCGGCCTTTCTTGGCGGCAGCGCTTGTTTCGATAGACGTGTTTTTCGGAGAACTGTCGCTCGATTCTTGTCGGATTCTCTCGGTCTCCGCGTGGCTCGCGGCGCATGAAGCCCAGAACGAACCTGTGCCGCCAATGGTTTAACAACGGACGTTTAGGGTATGGTCACAATTGATACCTCAAACAATGATCGAAACATCCGTTTTCCGTGTCGAGCACACTGAAGATACGGGGTGATTCGATTAGCGGATGGCGATAGCTCTCATTACTTGACTTTAGTTTTATTAAAGAGTATCTTTAATAAAACTAAAGGAGGTGTGCACGTTGAGCATTGAAGTGGTTCCCGAATGGATGGTCGATCTCGACGACGAGGATGTCGCGTTCGTCAAGCGGTTCTTACTTGCGTCCGGTTCCTTGAAAGAGGTCGCGCGTCAGTACGGAGTCACCTATCCAACGGTCCGACTGCGGCTCGACCGGCTCATCCAGAAGATCAGGATAGGGGAGGATCGCGAGACCGATCCGTACATCGCCCTGATCAAGCGGCTCGCAGTGAACGAGCGCATCGACTTCGACGCCGCCAAAGTGCTCATATCCGAATATCGCAAGGTTCGCCACTTTGAAGGAGGATGACATGCTTTTCGGACCTGCTGCCTTCGTCATGCTGCTCGCCGCTGTCGCGCTGTTCGCCGGATTGGTGGCGCTTCAGTTCGCGGCCTCGAGGGCGAGAAACGCGATTGCGGGCTTGGTGCTGCCGATAGCGTCCCTCGTGGCCGCCATCGGCTTCTCCGCCCCGAACTTCATCGAGGCGTTTCGCGTCATGTTCTCTGCGGGAGCCTTTTTCGCCTCCGTTCTCGCCCTTGCCCTGTACTGCCTTCCTGCGGTCGTCTTCACGCTGGTGTATGTGCGCCAGCGCCGCAAGATGGAGATGTTGCGGCAGCTCAACAAGATGAACGTGCAGGATCTGTAGTCTGTCGTCTCTCGCTCGGGACGACGGACGGAGGCCCGCATCCTATACGTTGTCCTCCAGGTCGACCTGCATCAGGGCGACGTTCTCGCGCAGGCGCTTGTACGAGGATCGGCACAGGTCGCCTTCTTCGTAGCGCGCTTGGATCTGCTCGAGCTCGAGGCGCAAGCCGTAGCGTTCGATGTCTTGGGCCTTGCTTGCCGTGTTCGTGAGGGCGGTGATGGACGGGTTGGCATTGCGCAAGGCCGTGATGGAACGCTGGTATTCCAGCAAGAGCGTGCTGACGTCCTCGGCCGGTTCGTCCGATTCGGGGGAGGCCAGCTTCTGCTGCAGACGCTCAACCACGTGCTCGGCGCATTGCATCTGCAGATCGCGGATGGCCTGCACGCGTTCCGTGACGTTGATGCCGGGCAGTCCGGCGACGATGCGGTGCCATCCCGAGCGCGCTATGGCTCGCAGGCGCAGCATGAAGTTCTGAGCCGACCAGCGGCCTCGATGATGCTTCAGCATGTTCTCGATGCGGGCGAGGCGGCTGAGGTACTGGTAGCCGATGATGGGGTAGATCTCCTCGTCGTCGATGAGCTTGAGCGCGAGCTCCTGCTCCCAGCGCACCGCCTGCAGGCGCAGGGCCGTGTTCGGCTCGTCCTCGATGTCGTTGCGGCTTTTGATGCGCGCGATGCGGTCGTTGTAGGAGCGGATCACCATCTGCGTGGCCGCACGGTTCTCGGCGGTCTGGCGCGCGGCCAAATCCTCGATGACGGTGCGCAGTATCTCGATGCTCACCTCGGTCTCGTCGCAGCGCAGGTCCTCGTCGGTGGGCGGCTTCTTCGGTGCCAGCAGGGGCACGACGAACGTGGCCAGAAGCAGGGTTACTACGATCACGCCGCAGGCCATGAATATCATGAGGTCGCGCTGCGGCACCGCGTAGGATATGGTGAACGCCACGGCCAGCGTGATGGCTCCTTTCGGGCCGCCCAGGGTCATGACGGCAGCCGTGCGCACGTTCTCCAACCCGAACGGGCGATCTGCGCGTTCGGCGCGGCTGTGCACCCATTCCATGGCCATCACCCAGACGAATCGCGCGAAGATCACGATGAAGGCGAGACCCAGCACGTACGCGATGAGCTTGTCGTTCGAAACGGCCGTGCTTTCCCATGTTCCTTGAAAGGCGAGCGGCAGCTGCGTGCCCAGCAACACGAACACCACGCCGTTGAGCGCGAAGGACAGCACCCGCCAGACGCTTGTCGAGACGATGTTCATGCGCGAGATGGACGGCCCGATGACGCGCGGCGAGATAACGTTCACGAGACCTGCCGCCACCACGGCCAGGATGCCGCTCGTGTGCAGCGCGTTGGCCACAAGGTACACGATGAACGGCGTGAACACCTCGAACAACACGTGGAAGGTCGTGTTCTCCAGGCCCCACGAGCGAACCTTGCGCACAAGGAAGTTGCCCAGGTAGCCCAGGGCGATGCCCATGAGGATACCGCCGAAGAAGCTGAACAGGAAGTCGGCTGTGGCGTCGACGAGGGAGAACGTGCCGGTGACGGCGGCTGCGATGGCGAATTGGAACGCCACGATGCCCGAGGCGTCGTTGATGAGCGACTCGCCTTCGAGAATGCTCTTGGAACGTGAGGAGATGCTCGTTTCCTTGGAAAGCGACGCTACCGCCACGGCATCGGTCGGGCCGAGCGCCGCGCCCAGCGCGAAAGCGGCGAACAAGCTGATGGACGGCACGAGCCAGTGGACGGCGAACCCCACGACGAGCGCCGTGGCAAGCACCAGTCCGATGGCCAGCGACAGCACGGGCTTGCGGTTGCGCCACAGCGATGCCTTGTCGATGTTCTTGGCCTCGTCGTAGAGCAAAGGAGCGATGAACAGCACGAGGAACAGCTTGTCATCGAGTTCGATCTTGATTTGCGAGGAAGCGAGAAGCGCGATGCCGAGGCCAAGCAGGATCTGTATGAGGGGCGAGGAGATCTTGGGCACCAGCTGGTCGATGACCGACGAGACGAGGACGGCCGCCAGCAAGAGCAGGGCGAGCATGAGCGCTTCCAAGGGCTCCTCCATTCGTTGGGATGGGATCGACCCTTTTATTGTAACCGAGCCGGTCGCATCCGCTCGGCTTTGCGCACGAAATGAGCGGAAGGCGTTATTTGGGCCGCCCGCCCGCTACGGCGATGCTCGCTTTGATGTAGAGCGTGTAGGCGACAGCCGCCGTGGAAGCCAGCACCAGATCCCGCTCGAAATCCCCCTCATTTTCTCCGCTCATCAGGCCTTTCGGGCTGGTTGGAAGGGGTGCGAACAACGTTCGCAGCGCGGCTTCGAACGCATCGCAGTAGTAGTCGTAGGCCACGCGCGTGTCGAAGCTGGCGATTTGCATGCGGATGAGCCGGTCGATTTCCGCTATGGAGAACGTCTGCTTAAGGGTGCAGATGACGATGAGGTATGCGATGTGGGAGCGCGTGTACTTCTTGCCTGCGGCCGATGCCAGCACGCCCTGCTTCACGTAGTTGTTCACCATGGAACGCGTGATGATCTTCTCGCCGGGCTGGTACAGCGGAGCCAGCGTGTCTTCGAGAAAACCCACTAGTTGGTCCATGTACAGGTCGATGGAGGGTATCTCGTCGTAGCGAGGGAGGTGCAGGGAGACGAGATGCTCGGCATAGGTCGATGTGCTGACGGATGCGTCGTTCATGAAGGAGCCTTTCGCGCGCGTGCGGAGGAAACGAAACGAGCATAGCAAGGCGACCGTTTGGAGTCAATCTTTAGAACTGCTTGACATAGTACGTTTCAACCAATAATCTAGTTATTGATACTAGATAGTAACCCGGGCGATGCCCGGACGAACGAAAGCAGGTCGCATGGACACCTCTCGCATCGCTCTCGTCATCGACTCGTGCACCGACGTGCCGCCGGCGGACGTCGAGCGGTACGGCATGTACGTCGTCCCGTTGCAGGTGAACTACGAACGCGAGAGCTTTCTCGATAAAGTGACCATCACGCCGCAACAGGTATACGACCGCTTCTCCGAGGAGATCCCCACTACGTCCACGCCGACTCCTGCGATTGCGCGCGAGGTGCTGCAGCGCGTCGTGGACGACGGTTACGAGCAGGCCGTCATCGTCACTATCTCGAGCGGCCTGTCGGCCACATGCGAGCTCATGCGATCGATCACCGTCGGGATGCCCGAGCTGGACTGCTGCATCGTGGACACGAAGAACATCGGCATGGGCGCGGGTTTGGTCGCGCTTGCGGTGGCGCGCAGGCTGGCCGACGGCGCAACGCTCGACGACCTGCGACGCGACAGCGAGCGCATCGTGGAGAGCACGAAGGTGTTCTTCTGCGTGGACACGCTGGAATACCTGCATAAGGGCGGCCGCATAGGCAACGTGACGTACGCGGTGGGCAGTCTGCTGGACATGCGCCCGGTGATCACCTGCAACGAGAAGGGCGTGTACTGCACCGTGGCGAAGGCCAAGGGTCGCCGTCAATCGCTGAAGAAGGCCATGCGCTGCGCCGAGGAGGCAGCGGCGCGGTATCCGCGTTGCACGATGGCCGTGGTGAACGGCGATGCCGCTGCGGAGGCGGCCGAAGTAAAGCGCGAGCTGGAGCAGCGCGTGCACAACGTGGACGCCTGGTACGAAGGGCAGATCAGCCCCGTGCTCGTGGTGCATACCGGCCCCGGCCTCATCGGCATCGGCGTCTGCGGAGCGTAAACCCTTCCGTCGCTACGCCAGCGGGAGGGCGAGGGTCACGGAGAAGCCTTCGCCCGGCGCGCCGTCGAGGGAGAGCGATCCCTCGTGCGCGCGGGCGATGCGATCGACCAGAACGAGCCCCAGGCCGTGATCGCGGTTGAACGACCCGGCCGCGCTGCGCGCCGTGCGCGAGCGCGCAAGGCGCGCTTCGAGCGCGGCGAGGTCGGCAGCCGCGATTCCAGCACCGTCGTCGCTCACGCGGATCGTGCAGTACGCGCCGTCGCGCAGCGCCAGTTCGACGCTGATCGTGCATCCCTGCTCGTTGTGCAGCCGCGCATTGGAGATGGCGTTCTCCACCGCGCGCGTGAGCAGCCTCTCGTCCCCCAGCACCACCGCGTTCAGCGCGTCCTCTGCGATGTCGAGCTCGATAGGATGCGCTTCGTCCAGCCCGCTGTTCGCATGCGCGGCCGCCACGGTGCGCAGCAGGCGCGCCGCATGCACGCGTTCCAGGCGCATCGGCTGCATGTCGTAGTCCAGCTGCGAGGCGGTGTTGAGATCGGTGACGAGGTCCTTGATCTTGAGCCCCTGCGCTCTGATGACCCGCGCGCTTGCGCGCGCCTCTTCGGCTGCGCCCTCGTCCTGCACGAGCGCGTCGGCGTAGCCGAGAATCATCGACAGCGGCGTGCGGATGTCGTGGGAGATGCCGCGAATCCAGCTTGCGCGCGCGGCGTCCTTCTGCTCGATGACGGCGCTCGTCTCGGTGATCTGGTCGCCGATGTCGCGCAGATCCCCTTTGAGGTGCAGCTCGGCCGCGCGCCCGTCAGACAGCGCGTCGAGCGCTTCGGCGATGGGAGCCACGGCGTTTTGCGTCCGGCGACGCGACACCGCGTAGATGGTGTACAAGATCCCGAGGTCGACTGCGAATATCAGCAGCACGTACAGCGGGAAGTTGCGCACGGTCGACGCGGGGTAGGTGAGCGTCATCGTCCAGAACTCGTTCTTCGGGAAACCCACGACCAGCAGGCCGTCGTCCCGATCCCAGAAAAACGCCGGATAGTCGGCGACGGCCGCATAATGCGCTGCCATCGCCACGTCGTTCACGCTGAACCGGTCGGGCACGTCCTCCGGCTTGTCCTGCGACCAGGCCACCGCGCCGTCCGTCCCGATGACGAGCGCCCAGGCGTCCTGCTGGCCGAGCGCCTCCAGGCCGTTCTCCCCAAGCGTCCATGAGCCGTCGGCATCCTGCTCGAGAGCTTGGTCGACTGCGCGCGTCGTGGACGCGGGCGTGCCGTCGTTGAAGTTCGAGTTCGATTCCCGGTAGGCGATGACGGCGTACAGGAAGAAGTCGATGACCACGATGAGCAGCGCCAGCGCCACGAACAGCAGCAGCTGCTTGGTGAAGAAGCGCGCGAAGCCCGCCGGTCGCCTTGTGCGACGGTCTCGAGCAGATGTGCGAGGGGCGCGGCCCATGAGCTAGCCGCGCTCGACCAGCTTGTAGCCCAGTCCGCGCGCCGTGACGAGCGAAACCGGCGCCGACGGGTCTGCCTCGATCTTCTCGCGCAGGCGACGGATGTGCGCCATGAGCGAGTTCTCGTAGCCGAACGACGTGCCCCAGCACGCCTCGCACAGGGAATCGATGGTGACGATGCGCCCGGCGTTGCGCGCGAGTACGCTCAGGATCTCGTGTTCTTTGGCGGTGAGCGGCACCGTCTGCCCGTCGGCGCGCTCCACCTCGGCGGTGGCGAAGTTCACGCGGCTCGCAGCCAGCTCCAACAGCGGGTTCTCGGCGGCATAGCAGCGGCGCAGCACGGCGGCGATGCGCAGCACCAGCTCTTGGGGCAGAAACGGCTTCGCGATGTAATCGTCGGCGCCCAACGTGAGTCCCGACACGCGATCGAAAGGCTCGTCTTTCGCCGTGAGGAACAGCGCGGGCGTCGAGGTGTGCGCGGGCAGCTGACGGATGCGTCCGAGCAGCTCGAAGCCGTCCATGCCGGGCATCATCACGTCGAGCACGAACAGCTGGTACGCGTGCTCGGGGGAGGCGCTGCGCGCCGCGATCGAGGAGAGCGCTTCGGCGCTGGAATTCGCGATGTCGACGGAGGCGAACCCCGCGCCGTGCAAGATGGTGGCCACCATGTCGGCCAGCTCGCGCTCGTCGTCCACCAGCAGGATGCGCTTGCCGCGCAAGTGCGTCTCCACCATGCCGAATGCGCCGGTCATCGTCGAACCCCTTTCTCTTTCGTGCTTGCCAGTATGACACATGCGGCCGAGCGCGGTAATCCGCTTCTTCGTATCGTAAGGCAGCCGCAAGGTGCGGTAAGGAAGCCGCAAGGCGTGCTGCAAGGCGCTGTAAGGAGCGGCTCGTAACCTGGGAGCAGGAGCAAAACGAGAAGAAGGAGCTGAATATGGATGCAAGGGACGTCGGCGCGTCGACGGTGGTGGAGGTGCGCGCTCTCAGCAAGCGCTACGGCGCCGAGGGGCGCAAGCACGACGGCAGCGTGACGCAGGCGCTCGACCGCGTGAGCTTCGCGGTGGCGTGCGGCGAGTTCACCGGCATCATGGGGCCCAGCGGGTCGGGCAAGTCGACGCTGCTGAACTGCCTGGCCACCATCGACAAGCCGTCGAGCGGCACCATCGTCGTCGGCGGGCGCGACGTGACCGCGCTCGCGGGCAAGGAGCTGGCGAAGTTCCGGCGCGAGGACCTGGGCTTCATCTTCCAGGACTCGAACCTGCTGGACACGCTCACGGCGTACGAGAACATCGCGCTGGCGCTGACCATCCAGAAAACGCCCGTGCGCGAGATCGACCCGCGCGTGCGTGAGGCGGCGCGCACGCTGGGCATCGAGGACGTGCTGCAGAAGTACCCCTACCAGATGTCCGGCGGCCAGAAGCAGCGCGTGGCCGCGGCGCGCGCCACGGTGACCCGCCCGCATCTTGTGCTGGCCGACGAGCCCACCGGCGCGCTCGATTCGAAATCGGCGCGCCAGCTGCTCGAATCGCTTGCGCACCTCAACGAGCGGGGATCCACCATCCTCATGGTCACGCACGACTCGTTCTCGGCCAGCTACTGCAACCGCATCGTGTTCATCAAGGATGGCGGCCTGTACGGCGAGCTGCGCCGTAACGGCACGGAGCGTTCGGCGTTCTACCGCCGCATCGTGGACGTGGTCTCCAGCATGGGCGGCGCGGGCGAGGACGATGCCGCGGACGAGGTGACGCGCCATGCTTGCTAGGCTCGCGCTCGGCAATGTGCGCAAGTCGCTGGCGGACTTCGGCATCTACTTCCTCACGGTCATGCTGGGCGTGGCGGTGTTCTACGCGTTCAACTCCATGACGGCCAGCAGGGCGTGCTCGCGTTCTCCGAGACGCAAAGCAAGATGTTCGATCTGCTGGGCATGGTCATCGGCGGCGTGTCGGTGTTCATCGCGTTCGTGCTCGTGTTCTTGGTGGTGTACGCGAACAGTTTCCTCATCAAGCGGCGCAAGCGCGAGTTCGGGGGTGTACCTCGCCTTGGGCATGAGCACGGGGCGACGTGGTGAAGATCGTGGCGCTGGAATCGCTGATCGCTGGCGCGGCCTCGCTTGCGGCGGGGCTCGTCGTGGGCATCGGGCTGTCGCAGCTTCTCTTGCAGCTGACGAGCGCGCTGTTCCAGGCCGACGTGGCCGAGGCGGGCGGGTTCGCGTTCGTGTTCTCGGCCGACGCGTTGGCGAAGACCGTCATCGTGTTCGCGGCCATCTTCCTGACGGCCGCGCTGTTGAACGCGCGCACGGTGGCGCGGGCGAAGCTCATCGACCTTCTGCACGCGCAGCGTAAGAACGAGGAGATGCGGCTGACCAGCTTGCCGCTGTCGCTCGCGCTGTTCGCGGCGTCGCTCGTGCTGATAGGCGTGTCGTACAAGCTGCTCATCGACAACGGGCTGATGGAGCCCTCGCCCGAATTCGCGGCGGCCACGTTGCTCGTGTGCGCAGGCACGGTGCTGTTCTTCTACGCGCTGTCGGGCTTCCTGTTGAAGCTGGTGCAGCTGATCAAGCCGCTGTACCTGCGCGGGCTCAACATGTTCGCGCTGCGGCAGCTGAACGCGAAGGTGAACACCGCGTTCGCGTCGCTGTCGGTGGTGTGCCTCGTGCTGTTCCTGGCCATCACCAGCGTGTGCGGCGGCATCGGCATCCGCAACGCCATCGACGGTTCGCTGGACAAGAGCACCGGCTACAGCGCCAGCGTGTCCACGTCGTTCGGCTCGTACAACGCCGAGGCGGGCTATCAGCCTGCCGAACTGGGTGAATTCGGGGCCTTCGCCGAGCGGCAGGGCTACGATATGGCCGCGGGGCTGCGCGCGAGCGTGGCGGCCGTGGGCGCGGGCGACTTCGATGCGGCGGCGTCCCGCACGGCGCAGATCGACTTTTTGGTCGATCCGGCCGACGGCCTCGTGATGGACGACGTGGAGCGCGCGAGCGGCCTCAAGCTGTCCGACTACGCGGGCGCGTCCGTCAACAGCGGTTACGGCGCGTACCCCGTGTACCTGGCGAAGCTGTCGCAGGTGAACGCCGCGCTCGAGCTGGCGGGTCGACCGGCGCTCGAGCTGGGCGCGGGGGAGTGCGCGGTTTTCAGCGACTCCGACATCACGAGCGGGTTCTACCGCGATGTGGTGGAACGCGGCACCGAGCTGTCCGTGGGCGGACGCGCTATGCGCGTGGTCGAGTTCCGCGACGATTGCCTGCAGACCACGCCGTTCCCCATGAACACCGGTACGCTCGTGGTGCCCGACGAGGCGGTGCCGGAGGGTGCGCGCATCCTGCAGTCCATCCTCGATGTGCAGTGTGCAAGCGATGCGGACGAGGCGGCGTTCGGCGAGATGATGGACGCCGTGTCGGATACCGACAATCCCGACACCTGGCCCATCACGCTGTCCATGACGCGCGCCGATGTCTTCGACCAGAGCATCAGCCTTTCCACCATCGTGGCGTACCTGGCCATCTACCTCGGTTTCGTGCTGGTCATCGCCTGCGCGGCCATCCTGGCCATCCAGCAGCTCTCCGACGCGTCCGACAACGCGCAGCGCTACGGCCTGCTGCGCAAAGCTGGGCGCTCCCGAGCGCATGATCGACGGCGCGCTGTTCGTGCAGGTGCTCGTGTACTTCCTGTTCCCGCTGCTGCTGGCCGTCGCGCACGCCGCGTGCGCGCTCGTGGTGGTCACCGACGTCGTGGCCGTGTTCGGGCACCTCGACATCACGTCGATGGCGTTGGCCTGCGCCGGCGCGTTCCTGGCGGTGTACGGCGCCTACTTCGCGGTGACGTACGTCGGCGCCCGGAAGCTCGTGCGCGAATAGGGGGGGGAGCGAAGGAGCCCCCGCAGGCCGAGTCTGCGGGGGCTCCGCGATGAAGCGGCGGGGCAGCTAGATCTGCCCGGCCGAGGGAGAAAGGCCCTGGGGAGAACGGGCTGCCGTCGTCGGGTCGGCACGAGCACCAGGTTTCCGCTCTCCAGGACGTACGTGGGCAGGACGCGCACCACGGTCAGCTGCACTGTGCCGCCCGGCGCGATGACGACGTGCTGGGGGTCGTCGGAGGGCACGGTGTCGCCCGTTGCCTCGAAGTCCAGATCGTAACCCGTCCGCACCATGTCGAGCGTTCCGTCATCGTTGCGCAGGGCGAAATCGTAGAGCACGGGCGTCCAAACGGGGACGGCCGTATCTTCAAGGTTGCGCAGCGTCACCGTCGTGGACGCGTAACGGTAGTCGTCGCTCGTAAGCGTGCCGTCGTCGTTGTAGCCGTAGCCCCACACCTCGCGCGAGCATTTGTCCATGTAGCGCGCGTTGCCCAGCCATCCGTCCACGACAAAGAGGCAGTCGTCGAGCGCCTTTCCGCCCGGAAGAGTGTCGGAGAGCGAGATGGAAGGGGAGCTCATGGCCAAGCGCGCGGTCGGCTGTTGCGAGCTTTCGGAGTCTGGGTGAGAGGAGCCGGTGCTTTCGTATCCGAAGTCGAACGCGACTTCGCCGTCGGACGGTGTGAGCGCGTTTTCGGGCAGGGTCGCGTCGACGCGCGCGCCGTTCTCCTCGACGGTTGCCCGCCAGGTATCGTCCTGGCGCTCGATGGTCGACGCGGGCAGCACTTCGTCGGCGCGGTCGTTCGCGTCGTCGAGCGGGAAGGGGAACGGGCCGCTCCCCGCTTTCACCACGATGCCGTAGAGCGATTTCGCTGCCGAGGGGGCTTCGGCGTCGTCTGCGGCGAGGCGGGTGGTCAGGCGGGGGGTGCCGTCGACCATTTCGGTCTCGAAGTTGGCCGCGTGCAGCTCGATGGCCTGGGTGGACGTGCGCCCGTCCTCGAACGTCACGGTGACGGTGAGCGTCTGTCCTTCGAACAGGTCGATGACGGGGGATTGCAGGTCGCCCATGATGTTTTCAGGAGGCTCGCCCTCGTTCGTCCAGAGGCCGAAACTCGTCGTGCCGTCCGCGATGCCGGGGTCGTCGCTTGCGGAGACGTCGATGGTGGAACCCATGAGCTTCGCGAGGCTCAGCTTGCTCTCTCCGTTCCGCATGGAGCTTCCGACGAAATCGTAGCCGCCGTAGTACTCGCCGGTACCGCGTGCCGTGGGCTTCCAGCTTGCCAGCTCGCCCATGCGCGGGTCGTCGGGGTCGGTCGGTCCGTCTTCGAACGTCACGCGGTACAGGGCCCCGCCCGTCAGGTTCGCCTGCACGCGGGAGATGCCCTCGCCCTCAACGTGGAAGAGGCAGCCGGTGAAGAAGCCGCTCACTTTGTAGTCGTCGCCTCCTGAGAAGCGGTAGCCCAAGTCGCGGTCGAACGCAACGGTGCCCCCCTCGCCGGGCGCGAGCGGCGCGCTGCCGTCGGAGGCGTAGGCGCGCACGGCGAAGCCGCTTGCCTGTTGGGCGTCGCTCAGGGAGATGGCCGTATGGCCGTCCGCGTCCATCGCGCCCATGACCATGGGCACGCCGCCGGCGACGATGGCCGCGGCGACGAGGCAGGCTGCGGCGGGCAGACCCCAGCGACGCGCAACTGCGACGCCGCCGCTGCGCGATCCGGCGCGCCGGTGTGGGCGCTTGGCTGACGCGGGCGCGACCGGCTGAGCGGAGGAGGCGAAGCGGTCGGTTGCCCGCTCGGCGGCGGCCAGCGTGCGTTCTTTGAGATCGGACGACGCGCGCACCTGATGCTGCATGCGCTCGTACTCCTTGCGGAAATCGTTTTCGTTCATGAGTGCGCTCCTAGATTGATCTTGAGGGCCTTGCGCGCGCGGTGGAGGTGGGATCGGACGGTGCCTGAGCGCTCGCCGGTGATCTGCGCTATCTCGTCGGTTGCATATCCTTCGAAGTAGAACAGGTGCACGGCGGTGCGCTGCTGGGGCGTGAGGCGGGCGAGAGCCGCGGCCAAGTCGCCGGGCTCGAGGTTGCGGTTGCCGAAAGCGTCGTCGGGCGCTTCGCGTCCCGGCTCGTCCAGCTCGGAGGCGCGCAACGTGGACAGCGTGGCATCGTCAAGCTCGGCGCGGCGCTTGCTCCAGGGGCTGCGGTGCACGTCGTTGCAGCAGTTGATCGTCACGCGCAGAAGCCACGCCTTCAGATGCTCGTCGTCGGTGAACCGCTCTCTCGATTGCAGCAGGCGCATGAACACGGTTTGAAACACGTCTTCCGCGTCGGCGATGCTGCCCATGCGGCTGGTAGCCAAGCGAAGCACGGTGTCGCCCCAGCGCTCCATGGCGCTTTCGAGCGCCACGGCGTCGAGGACGTGCACGGTTCCGCTCGGCTGGCCAGCGTGCGGTTTTCGTCCGTTCGCTGCAGCAAGCGGACGGTCGCTCCGGGACGTTCCGGCTCCCAGAGCCTCGCAACCTACATCCATATCCCATCTCCTTTCCGCTACCAACACGCGCGAAGGAGCGTTTTGTCGCAGATGCTTCCGCCATCATACACAAGGTGCCCACAATTCAGAGGAGAAGGGGGAAAATGAAAAAGGCCAGACATGATGTCTGACCTTTAGAATTCAAATGGTGGACTGTCGGGGACTCGAACCCCGGACCTTGGGATTAAGAGTCCCCTGCTCTACCAACTAAGCTAACAGTCCAGAAATAACGCCTATGTCAAAGTTCCAAGTGCGCAAAGCGCTGGATTATTTTAAAGCATGTTTCCAGCAATTGCAAGTACTTTTTTCAAACTCGCGCTGGGGTGGATGATGGGACTCGAACCCACGACCTCCAGAGCCACAATCTGGCGTTCTAGCCGACTGAACTACACCCACCAAGGCGCAAGGTGGTAGTATACGGATTTTCTACCGGGAGTGCAAGAGGAATATGAACAAAATGTATCAACCATTTTGCAAACGCCTGTCGATCGCTTGCTTTCAAGTAGTATAGAATCATCCAAGACGTCGAAAACGGCTGCCTAGCGCGGCGCCCGAAGAAGAGTCGACGCCCGAGGGGCAGGGCATCCGGCCCTCCCGCAATCGGAATGAGGAGCACTACGTGGATATCAAGCAATCGTCTGAAAAGCGGTTCGCACTTTTGATCGATGCCGACAACGTGTCGGCGAAATATATAAAGCCCATCACCGACGAGCTGTCGAAGTACGGCACCGTCACCTACAAGCGCATCTACGGCGACTGGACGCTCACGCTCCATGCCAAGTGGAAAGACGCGCTGCTGGAGAACTCCATCACGCCCATCCAGCAGTTCGGCTACACTCAAGGCAAGAACGCCACCGACTCGGCCATGATCATCGACGCCATGGACATCCTGTACACGCGCTCGGTGGAGGGCTTCTGCATCGTGTCGAGCGACAGCGATTTCACGCGTCTGGCCAGCCGTATCCGCGAAAGCGGCCTCACGGTCATCGGCATGGGCGAGAAGAAGACGCCCACGCCGTTCAGAAAGGCATGCGACATTTTCACCACGCTGGAGCTTCTGCTGGGCGACACGGGCGGCAAGTCGGGCGGACGCAACAGGAACCGTCACGACCAGGGCTCGTCGTCGAACGGCCAGGGCGCTGGAACCACCACCATGAGCAAGGACGAGATCGAGCAGGCCGTGGTGAACATCATCACGGACAACCAGAACAACGGCAAGTCGACGGGGCTCGGAGAGGTGGGCAGCCGTCTGCTGAAGCGCTACCCCGACTTCGACGTGCGCAGCTACGGCACGAACCTGCTGTCGAAGCTGCTCGACGAGTTCGCCAGCGTGCAGATCATCAAGGACGGCAGCTCGGTGGCCGTGGTGCTGGCCGAGGGTGCGAACGCTCCGAAGGACGCTTCCCCGGAGGCAGAGCAGGCACCCGAGACCAAGCAGGCCGACGACGTGAAAGACGCGCCGGTTGCAGAATCTGAAGGATCGACGGACGCGCAGGGCGCCGCTGAGGCGAAGCCGGTCGAGAAGAAGCCCGCGTCGCGCCGTCAGCCGCGTCGTCGCAAGGATCAGGTCGCGGCGCAGCAGGGATCCGAGGCTACCGAGGAGAAGCCGGTTCAGGAACCGGAACTCTCAGCGGAGCCCGCAGGCGAGCAGCATGATCGTCTGGCCGAACCTGTCGTCGAAGCCGAGCCTGCCGAGCAGCCTCCCTCGGACAACCGTCCCGGACGTGCCGCCCGCATGCGCGCGGCTGCTTCTCGCTCGAGAGGCTCGGAAGGGCGCAAGCAGGCGGGGAAGAAGCAGACCGAGAAGGGTGAGCGCTCGGACGGCGAGGTGCCTGCCCAGGCCGCCGCGCCAACCGAGGAGCAGAAGCCCGCTGCGAAGCCGAAGCGCAAGCCCGCGAGGGCGAAGGCCCCCAAGGCCGAGCAGCCGGTCGCCGAGGCTACGGCGACGCAGGAGGAGCCCGTCGGGGAAGCGCCGAAGCGGGAGTCCGAAGCGCCCGCGAAGCGCGCACCGAAGCGTCCAGCCAAAGCGACTGCGAAGGCTGTCGCCGAAGGCGCCGCTGCCCCGTCCGACCCCGAGGCGTTCATCCGCCAGACCGTGGCCGCCGCCGAGCCGGAGGGGATCGCGCTGTCCGTGCTGGGCAAGCGCGTGCGCGGCAAGTTCCGCACGTTCAAGCTGCGCGATCTGGGCTACGCGCAGTTCAGGCCCTATCTCGACGACCTGGACGGCATCAAGGTGGAGCAGCGCGACGGCCAATCCTACGCCCGCCTCGACCGATAAGCGCGAATTGCCCGCGAGGGGTTTCTCGTGCGGTGCCGACAGGGAGGCTTCCCATCGGCGCCGCAGGGAGCCGCCCGATTACGGCTCGTGGTCTGCGCTCGGGGCGTCGAGCGGAATACCGCGCCCTCTTGGCAGAGGCGCGCATAAGTCGAGGACTTGGACTCCCTGCCCGATGCCGTGCGAACTCGCGGGCGCGGAAATGGACGAACGCGGCGGCGCATCCCGGCTCGTGACGGTCGGGCAACAACCGTTCGTTGAAGTCGTGAGGCGGCGTTTTCGGGTTCTTCTCCCATGATATCCTTGCAGCGTGAAAGCTGACGAGGTAGGAGAGGCATGAAGAAGATAGTCATGGTTATCGTCGCCGTCGCGCTGATCGCGGCCGGCGTGTTCGGAACGCTCGCCGTGCAGCGCACGTTCGAGCCCAGCATCTCGCTGTCGTCCACGTCCATCCAGGAGCAGCTGTCCGATTGCAGCGAGCTTGCCACGGCCAAGCTGGACTACCGCGGCCTCGTGCGCTACGAGAACGGCGACATCGACTTCATCACGAAGAAGGCCTTCACCATGGTCTACGATGCCGAGGTGCGCGCAGGCGTGGATCTGGCGCAGGCCCGCGTCGAGGTCAGCGGCAACGCCATCACGGTGAGCCTGCCGGCGCCGCAGCTTCTGGGCATCGAGATCGACCCGAACTCCCTCGAGTTCTACGATTCATCGTTCGCGCTGTTCAACTGGGAGAACAAGCAAGACACGGCCGAGGCGCTGAAGGTGGCGCAGCAAGATGCCGAGGGCAAGGTGAACCAGGCCAACATGCTGGAGCAAGCCAAGGCTCAGGCGCATACGCTGGTCGAGAACCTGTTGAAGCCCTTCACCGTCGGCGACAACGCCTATACGGTGACGGTGGTCGACCAATAGCAACGCGTGCAAGAAGAAGGGCGGCCCTGGAGCCGCCCTTCTTCTTGCAGAGGAACCGTTCCCCTTACGCCAGCTCGTTCTCGCTGAACGCATCCTCGCCGAACGTGATCTCCTTGCCGGCTTTGCGCCACTCGCGGTACTCCGACGTGGCGGTGAACAGCACGTCGGACGACGAGTTGAGCGCCGTCTCGCACGAATCCTGAACCACGCCGATGATGAAGCCGATGGCCACCACCTGCATAGCCACGTCGTTGCCGATGCCGAACAGCGAACATGCCAGCGGGATGAGCAGCAGCGACCCTCCTGCCACGCCCGACGCGCCGCAGGCGGACACCGCTGCCAGCGCGCTGAGGATGACGGCGGTGGGCAGATCGATGGACACGCCCATGGTGTGGGCGGCCGCCATGGCCATGACCGAGATGGTCACCGCAGCGCCCGCCATGTTTATGGTGGCTCCCAGCGGGATGGACACTGAGTAGTTGTCCTTGTCCAGCCCCAGCTTGCGGCACAGCTCCATGTTCACCGGGATGTTCGCCGCCGAGCTGCGCGTGAAGAACGCCGTGATGCCGCTGTCCTTCAGGCAGCGCAGCACGAGGGGGTAGGGGTTCTTGCGGATGCCCCAGAACACCAGCAGCGGGTTCGTGACGAACGCGATGAACAGCATGCAGCCCACCAGCACCAGCAGAAGCTGGCCGTACTCGGTGAATATCTCCAGGCCGTTCGCGCTCACCGTGGTGTACACGAGGCCCAAGATGCCGAAGGGCGCCAGCGAGATCACCCAGCGCACCACCTGCGACACGGCGTCGGACACGCTGGCGAACACGTCCTTCGTGCTCTGCGACGCGGCGCGCAGCGCGATGCCCAGCACCACGGCCCAAGCCAGGATGCCGATGTAGTTCGCGTTCATAAGCGCGTCCACCGGGTTCGACACCACGTTCATCACGAGCGTGCCCAGCACCTCCCCGATGCCCGACGGCGAGCTCTGGTCGGCCGCCGGAGCGCTCAGCGTGAGCTCGATGGGGAACAGGAAGCTGGCCACCACGGCCACGAGCGCCGCGACGAACGTGCTCACCACGTACAGGAGCACGACGGTTTTCATCGATCCGGCTGCGCGAGCGTTCGCAAGCGCGCTGATAACCAGGAAGAACACCAGAATCGGCGCGACGCCTTTCAGCGCCGACACGAACAGCGTGCCCAGCAGCTCGACGACCTCGATGTTCGGCACCGCCACGCCCAGCACGCCGCCGATCACCAGTCCGATGACGATGCGCTTCACCAGGCTGACCGAGTTCCACGCCTGGACGACCTTCTTGATTCCCATGATGCGTTCCTTTCCCGTTGAGTCGCATCATAGTAGCAGAAAGAGGGCGCGCGCACGAAAAGCGTTCGGACGACGGTTTTCTTTCCCGCCGTTTTTGGTATCATGGTCGCTGCGCGCTTTCGGGCGCGATGCAACGCGTGCGGGCGTGGCGGAATTGGCAGACGCGCCAGATTTAGGTTCTGGTGGGGAAACTCGTGAAGGTTCAAGTCCTTTCGCCCGCACCATCAAGATACGTCGCGGCGCGCTTCGACCAATGCGGGATGCGAAGGCTGCGCGTCCGTTCCCCATGCACGCTTTTGTCAAGCTAAACGCATCGTTGGACCCGCATGCGCTTGACAAAAGCGTGCATGAGCAGAAAAAGGCTCGCAGCTTCGACGTTCGGGCGAGCTAGGCGAAGAACTTTCCCAACAGAAAGCCTATGACTACGCTGAGGGCGGCGAACAAAGCGGCGGTGCCCACGAGGCGCGTTTCGCGACGCTCGCGGCGCTTGCGCTCCTCTTCCTCCTGTTTGAGCATGGGAAAGTAGGAGTAGCCGTCCGACGTGATGGTGACCACGGTGCCGCGGCGGTCGTCGATTTTCTGCATGAGCGCGCCGTGCGCGATGAGCTCTACCTGCAGGTCGTCGTCGGGGCGATAGGGGAAGGCGCAGTGATACACGAGGTCGCCGTCGACGGTGCACGTTGCGCGCTCGTAGTCCAGCAAGCGCGCCAGCTCGCGTTCCTGCAATATGTTGAGATCGATGGT
>ENA-OQIL01000351-OQIL01000351.1-human-gut-metagenome-genome-assembly--contig:-NODE-351-length-17911-cov-4.406039_pt1 | contig 17911 bp, 13 predicted proteins | sample MGYA00242583_ERZ504748 | MGnify/ENA primary metagenome ERZ504748 (study PRJEB26092, sample SAMD00036191) | human gut metagenome | host: Homo sapiens | study: EMG produced TPA metagenomics assembly of...
GCCGACGTGCGAGCTCTCCTCGTAGCCGCCGCCCGGCTGGTCCGGCTCGGGCAGGTCCACCGTCACGCTCATGACGTCGGCCACAGCGTCGCCCACCGAGAGGACGATGCCGGAGTCCACGCGCTCGGCGGGCGTGTTGCAGCCGTCGTACTGCAGCAGCGGAACGACGTTGCCCTCCATGCCGAACGTCTCGCAGGCGTTGGCGTTGAAGAACGGGCGAGTGTAAAGTGCCTGGCCGTCCCGATACTCCGTATTCTCCGGATAGACGGGCATGACGCCCGGACGGTGGTCGACCGTGTTCACGGTGTTACCCAAAAGGGGATCGTCGGCGGTCGTGCCGCGCGCATCCACGATTCCCTGGTCGATATGCCAGATGACGACGCCGCCCGTTTCGTTGTAGTATTGCGGCTTGTCTTTATGGCGTTCGGCGCGGTACGAGGACGTCAATCCCCGGTCGAAGCTCTCGTACTGGCGGTTCTCCACCAGATAGTACTCGCCTTCGGTGCTGGTGGGGACGCGCAGGCACCGGTAGCCCTCGTCGCTCCAGAGCGTGGAGACGTCGTACGTGCCGTCGGCGGCTACCTCGACGGGCTCTATGTAGCCGAGCTGTTCCAAGCAGAAGGGGTCGAAGCTGACGGGGACGAAGACAGTTTCGCCGCTATCGGCAATGTAGTTGCCCCACGATCCGCCTGCCATCAAGCTGATTTCTCCTACGTCGTAGGCCAACCAGGGAAATTGGTCGACGGTCGCATCGGGATCATACGAGGTGTAGTTGACATCGTACAGGTCGGGCAGTCCCAGGTAATGTCCCAGTTCGTGCGCGACGGTGCTCGTGGGCATGGGCTGAGCGGTGACGACGTCGTTCGTAAGGATTTCTCCCATGGTGATGTAGTCGTCGACCACGATTTCGCTGTGCGTGATGGGGTTGACGATCGTTGCGGGTGCGAAGCTGTCCTTGTCCATGCTGGACAGCTGCCATCGGCAGGCCCAGGTTGACGGATCGATTTCGCCTCCCGAGGATTCATAGCCCGCCACGATGAACAGCAGGCAGACTTCGGTCGGTTCGAGCACGCCGTTGCCGTTCGCGTCGTAGTTTGCGAAGTCTATGTACTGGGAGGCTTCGTTGAGCGCGTCGACGTACGCGTCGTGCTGGTCTTTGGGCCTCGGGGCTCATGAATTCCGCCCCTTTCCAGTTGCCGTGATTGCGGTCGAGCGTCACGTGGATCACGCCGTCGCCGGGCGCGTCGTACGCGTTGGTGTTGCCGCCCTCCCCGTACGCGCTGGTCTCCTCGGTCGCCGGTGTCCAGGAGAACTTGTCGTTCGACATGGTGGCGTAGTAGTTGGTGATGCTGTTCTCACCGCTGTAGAGCAGCCTGTTCCAATCGTAGTCGTCGCGGTAGCGCTGCTCCGAGGCCTTCCACGTCGACCCGTCCGGTCCCGTGACGATGTCGTCGGGGCCGAGGTTCGTGCCCTCGTCGCCTGCGAACCCGATGACGATGGTGATCAGCAGCAGGGAGGTCTCGGTCTGCGCGACCGACCGCGCGTTTCGGGCGCCTGCGCCGGACGCGGCCTGCGCGGCCTCGATGTCGGAGAGCGTCACCGCCTCGCCGACGCCCCGGTCCCGGGGGACGTAGGCGCCTCCGCCCAGCGCGGAGTAGGCCATCTTGCCGGTATCGTTTGCCAGCACCGAGGGCGTCAGAGCGTTCGCCGGTGCGGCCTCGTCGGCGCGCGGCCCGAGCGCGAGGCCGAAGCCCTCGCTTGTCACGTAATACCACGTCTGGTCGGCGGGGCTCTTCTGAACGAGGAGACCCTCGGTCGTCCGCACGTAGTGGAAGAACTCGTCGCCGCGCTGCCCGGCCTGGAAGGTCGCTCCGTCGGGCTGGACGTAGCCCTGCTCGATCTCCAGGGCGGGCCCGGCATAAGCCGCGCTGGGCGCGAGGCACAGCGAGAAAGCTAGCATGAAGAAGACGAGAAGCGGGGCGCGCCTTACCGTGCGGGCCGGTTCGCCGGTCTTTCGTTGCATAATTCCCTCTCTTCAACGGGGAGCTGCTTTTTGCGTATCGATAGCGTCAGAATACCACAGCGTAAAGCCGCCGTTCGCCGCGGGAGGTATTCCGGACGGAGCGCGGCTGCTGCAAATACTTCAAATGGGGAGCATCGCGAGACGCGCCGGCTCAGCGGTCGTTCTCGTATGCAAGCTCGATCGTCTCCAAGAGGTCCAGCAGCTCCTGCTTGGAGTGGATGTCCAGCTTCTTGTAGATGCTCTTGCTGTGCGATCGCACCGTGTTCTCCGATATGAACAGCTGCTTCGCGATGCTGGGAACGTCCCTTCCCTTTGCCAGCAGCAGCAACGTGTCGTTTTCTCGCGCCGTGAGGCCGTGTTGCTGCGACAGGACCGCGCACCGCTCCGAAACCCCATCGACAACCGTGGCTTTCGCTTCGACCGGGTTTCGCGTTGTGGCATCCTCCCCTCGGCGCTTCTTGCGCGCCTGGATGGCCGCATACGACATCGCCAGGATGTAGAACACGAACAGAACGATGACCGAAAGCGTGGCTGCGCCGAAGTTTCGCGGGTAGTACACCCATGCTCCCAACGCGGTCGCCGCCGCAAAGACGAAGTACGTGGCTCCTGCGAATGCTCCGTACACGGAGGTCGCCGGCACGCTATGTGCGCGAGCTACGGAGATGCTGGTTGACATGATGAACACCGAAACAAATGTGAACAGCACGTACACCAAGGTCGCAACCGAAAGCGCCAGCGAATTGCCCACGATCGAGAGCGCCAAGAGCGCCGTGACGATGATCGGGAAGAACGCTCGGTAGAGTCCGAGAATGCTCAGCTTTTTGAACGGCGCGCGATCGTCTCCCAACACGAACCATATGCCGTAGAGGGCGAGCGCGACGACTATGATACAGCCGCTGGCGATGAGGTTGATCGCGTCGGTTCGCTCTATCCCGTCGAGCGTGATGGCTCGCGTCAGGGCAACGGCGAAGGCGATGGCGCATACGCACAGCAGCGGATCGCTCAGCTCGGCAACCGCGCTCTTCAAGGCTCCCTTTCGCCTTTTCGAGTTCGTGCGGCGATCTTCGTTCGACTTGGGAAGACGGAGGGTGATAAGGCAGAAAACGACCGCCAACGCGACAAGGAAGGGGAAGACCATCCACGTGCGGTCTTGCAAGAGCGCGAATAGCAGCAGGTAGCCTGCCGATTGGATGACCAGGGCGAACAGCAGCGTTTTCACTACGTCGTCGAACGCAAGCGACGATAGGCGATGCTGCCAAACTAACGAGAGAAGACCGTATCCCACGCCTACCAGAATCGCCGATGTGCTCACCGTTGCAAGGCGCAGAACCCCCGTCGTCTCCATGAACAGAACGGCGTACCCGCCCAAAAACGAAGACGCCTGCCGCCACCGCAGCTGCGCTCGAACAGCGCTTTGTCGGCGGCTTGCGTTTCGCTAGAACCGAGAAGAACGTCAACCCAAGCGCTATGAGCAGGGGAATCGACCAGTATTTCAGTATTTCGGGTATTCCCAGGCGCGTGAGGCCGCCCAAGGAGAGTCCGCCCCAGAGCGTGAACAATCCGACGAGCAGGGCGAGCGCCAAGCCGAAATACATGATGATGCGATGTCCCACTCTGCCCCCCCGTCGCGAACGCTTTGAGTCCCCGCGCCTATTGTAACGGTTCTGGGCAAAACCGCCCGTGCCATGTGGGGCGTGAGGCCTCGTTTCCCCTCATTTCACATGCCGCATGTGAGGAAAAATGCCCGTGTCTTGCGTAGTCTGAGGCGGTCGCCGAAGGGGCGATGGAGTTGCTTTCGAGCAAGAACCAAAACGACATGCAGGGAGGATGCATCATGGGAACCGAATTAACCAGGCGAAGCTTTCTCACGGGGCTCGGAGTTGCGGGTATAGCCGCCGCAGGGGCGGGGCTGGCCGGCTGCGCTCCGGCGGCCAACGATTCCGCGGCGGCCACGGGCAATGGCGGCAAGGCGGCGGGCGCAAACGGGGCGGCCGCGAACGACACCGAGTTCATCGCGGCATCGTACGTCAACCCGCAGGATACCGATTACCGCCAGAACACCACGGATTTCAGCACGCTCTTCTCGCCGATCAAGATCGGCTCCATCGAGTCGAGCCATCGCATGATCAAGTCCGCCGCCGGATCGGCGACGTATCTGGCCGGCCTCACCGAGGAATTCTTCCAGTACTACGTCAATATGGCGAAGGGCGGCGTCGAGTTCATCTGGGTCGAGGGCGAACTGGGATCCCTTATCGCCGGGGACGAGGCCGCGCCCGATGCGGCTGACTTCTGCAAGCGTTTGGTCGACGAGTGCGCGCAGTACGGCACGTCGCTCGGCTTGCAATGGGCGTACATGGGCGGCGATGTGGCCGAGCTTTCGGTCGACGACATCGTGAAGATCGAGGATGTCGGCGTCAGCCTTGCGCAAACCATCCAGGGCATGGGCTTCAAGGCGCTCGAAATCAACGCGGCCGGCTTCAACATCGGCGAGCACTTCCTCTCGCGCTTCCACAACACGCGCACCGACCAGTACGGCATCGGCAGCTTGGAGGATCGCGCCCGCTTCGTCACCGAGTGCATCGCGAAGATCAAGGCTGCTTGCGGCGACGACTTCGTCGTGCAGATGCTCATCGATTGCGTCGAGGAAAACGACAACCTCACCAACAACGCGACGCTCATGGACCTCGACAACACCCTGACCGCTCCCAGCAACCTCGTGATCACGGTCGAAGAGGGCATCGAGTTCGCGAAGCTGTTCGAGGCCGCCGGCTGCGATTCCATGCACCTGCGCCTGGGCCCTCTGGGAAACCACCCCTGTCAGTTCGCCAGCGATCTGTACTTCATCCTGAACGGCATTGAGGGCGCGACCGGCTACGGCACCCAATGGGATTTCAGCCGCCACTTCCAGGGCCAGCTTGACGGAAGCCACAGCGGCGCCGGCATGCTGATCGACGTCGTCGCGCGCTACAAGGAAGCGGTGAAGATCCCCTGCGGCACGGTCACCTATATGGATCCGGCGCACGCCCCCGACTTCTTCGAGCAGGCGCTTGCCGACGGCAAGGTGGACTTCTTCCTGATGAACCGCCCGATCACCGTCGACAGCGAGTATGTGAACAAACTTCGCGAACGCCGCGCGGACGAGATCGCCCCGTGCACGCGCTGCCTGCACTGCCATATCGGCAGCAACCAGCTGAACCGCATGATGGGGTATTGCCGCGTCAACGCGCTCACCCAGCGCGTCATGACCGAGCAGGGGCCGGCCACCTACGAGCTTGAGCCGGCATCCTCCCCGAAGAAGGTCATGGTGGTCGGCGGCGGCCCCGCCGGCATGGAGGCTGCGCGCATTGCGGCGTTGCGCGGCCATCAAGTGTCGATGTTCGAGAAGACCGGTTCTCTGGGCGGCATGCTGGGGTTCGCGAGCATGGTGAAGGGCCCGCACGAGAACCTCGACGACCTTGCAGCCTACCTGGAGCGACAGCTTGAGATCGCCGGCGTGAACGTCACGCTGAACAAGGAGGTCGATCAGGCCCTCATCGACTCCGAGGCGCCCGACGCGGTCATCCTGGCAGTGGGCGGCACGCGCACCAAGCTCGATGTGAGCGGCGGCGTCCCCGTCATCGATTTCGACTCGTTCATGACCGCCGACATGGGGGAGAACGTCGTCGTGTACGGCTCGAATGCCCAGGCGTTCGATTGCGCGCTCTGGCTTACCGTGCGCAAGAAGCACGTCACCATCGTCACGCCGAGCGCCAACAAAGACCTCGACATGCAGCAGTCCCAGCATGCGATGCGCTTCATGACCACGGCGCTCTATTCGCTGGGCGTGAAGGTGTACCCGGGGGCGTCCATCAAGCAGATCGGCGACGGCCAGGTCACCATCGCCACCGAAGTGGGCACGAACGTGACCATCGATTTGCGACGCCGTCATCGATGGCGCCGAGATGGAGCCGAACACCGCTCTGCTCGACGGCATCTCCGTTTCCGAGACCTATGCTATCGGCGATTGCAACGAGCCTTTCAACATCGCCCTTGCTATCCGCAGCGGAAACGACGTGGCGCGAGCTCTCTAAAACGCACCTTTTCGGCTCCCCGCCCTCTCCCTTCCCTCCTAGCGGACGGGGCCGATGAAGGGTTTTCGTCCAAGCGACCCCATGCATGCGTGCGTGGGGTCGCTTGGCGTTTCGGTCAACAGATGGATGACGGCCTAGCGCACCGCAGCCGCAAGCATCATAATGAAAGTATCTACGTGCGAACGCGGCGTTTCGGCCGCTTTCGAAGCCGACGCACTCGAATAGAGAGGCGAATTTGCCATGGAACATGCTGAACTGACCAGGAAGATCGACGCGTATCTCGAGGAAAATTGGGAGACGATGGTCGAAGACATCGAGACGCTCGTCCGCATCCCCAGCTTCGAGGAATCGGACAAGGCGACCGAAGGCGCTCCGTTCGGCCCCGGCCCGAAGGAGGCGCTGGAAGCCGCGCTTGAAATGGCCTCCGACATGGGATTCAAGACGCACGATGCCGAGGGCTACATCGGGTTCGCCGACTTCCCCGGCAAGAGCGACACGCAGCTGGGCATCATCGGCCACATGGACGTGGTTCCCGCCGGTCCCGGCTGGAACTTCGAGCCGTACGCGGTCACGCGCAAGGAAGGCTACCTCGTCGGTCGCGGCACGCTCGACGACAAGGGCCCCAGCGTGGTGGCGCTGCACGCCATGAAGTTCTGGAAGGACTTGCAGGACGCCGGCGAGGCTCCTCAGTTCCCCTACACCGTCCGCTTCCTGTTCGGCGCGAACGAAGAATCCGGCATGGCCGACGTGGCCTACTACCACAAGCATTACGACGATCCGGCGTTCCTGTTCACGCCCGATGCCGAGTTCCCCGTGTGCTACGGCGAGAAGGGTGGCTACGACGGCGAGCTGATCAGCAAGCCCATCGCCGACCGCATCGTGCTGGAGTTTACGGGCGGCGCGGCCACGAACGCGGTGCCCGGCATCGCCGAGGCCGTGGTGAAGGCCGACGCTGCCGACCTGCCGAATACTGATCGCATTACCGTTGCGGCCGACGGCGAAGGCCGCGTGAAGATCACTGCGGCCGGCAAAGGAGCGCACGCCTCCATGCCCGAAGGAGGCGTGAACGCCATCGGCCTCATCGTGGACTACCTGCTGGAGCACGACCTGTGCACCGCCGACGAGCGCGCGTTCTTCGAGCTCGACCAGAAGCTGCTCGATCATACCGACGGCAGCGGCATCGGCATCAAGAGCTCCGACGAGTACTTCGGCCCGCTCACCGTCATCGGCGGCACCATCAAAATCGAGGACGACCGCTTTGTGCAGACGCTCGACAGTCGGTTCCCCACGTCCATCACGGCCGACGAGATCACCGAGCGCCTGCGCCAGCTGGCGAGCGAGATCGGCGGCTCGTTTGAGAACACGCTGCTTATGGAGCCGTTCCTCGTAAAGCCCGACAGCCCGGTGATCCAGGCGCTGCTGAACGCGTACAACGAGGCCACCGGCGAGGACGCGAAGCCGTTCACCATGGGCGGCGGCACGTACGCGCGCGAGTTCAAGAGCGGTGCCAGCTTCGGTCCCGAAAAGCCGTGGGTCAAGGATCCCGAATGGGTTGGCATGATGCACGGTCCGGACGAGGGCGTCAGCGAGGATCTGCTGAAGCAGTCCTTCAAGATCTACGCGCTCACGCTGGACAAGCTCATGCAGCTCGACCTGCAATAGCGAAGGGTGTGTCAAGGGGGCGAGTGATTTGACACGCTCCGCCCCGGTCGTCATCCTGAGCGCAGCGCGCAGCGCGGAGTCGAAGGATCCCGTGAGGCGCTAGCCGGAAGCCCCCCCGGCTAGCGCCGACAAAACGCTTCCGGCTCGCGCGCTCATCATCGTCGTCGAAAGGCTTTTCCCATGTCCCAACTGGATACTGTCCCCACCGATTTCGCCCCTGCTATCGGCATTGCTCCGGCCGAAGGCCTCGAGAGCGAAGAAGGCGGCCGCATCGTGCTTGAGGGTCTGCCAAACACGCGCGACGTGGGAGGCCTGCCCACGGACGACGGGCGCTACGTGAAGCATGCGCGCCTGCTGCGCTCGGGTGCGCTCGACCATGCCACCGCCCGCGACCTCGAAGTGCTGCTTGACGACTACCAGGTGCGCACGGTTATCGACCTGCGCACCGAAGAAGAGCGCAAGGAGCATCCCGACCCACAGGACGGCCTGGTGGGCGTTCGGTTCGCGGATGCGCCGGTGCTGAGCGCCTCCACATTCGGCGTCACGCGCGAGGGCGGCATGATGCAGGCGCTCAAAATGCTGCGCACCGTGCAGAAGAACCCTGCCAGCATCATGGAGGAAGTGTACGAGCGCATGATGTTGGACGAGCAGAGCCAGCGCGGCTTCGCGCAGTTCTTCGACGATGTGCTGGCTGCCGAGGATGGCTCCGTGCTTTGGCACTGCACCATCGGCAAGGATCGCGCTGGCTTGGCCGCCGCGCTCTTGCTGCACGCGTTGGGCGTAAAGCGCGAGGCCGTCGAGCAGGATTATCTGGCCACGAACAAGTACGTCCAATCCGAAACGCAGAACATCATGGACGCGCTTTCCTCGTTCGGCCTGGGCGACAAGCTGGATAAGAGCATTCACGTGATCAACTCCGCCGATCCGCGCTTCCTGCACGCCGCGCTCGATGCCGTGGAGAAGCAGTACGGCAGCTTCGACGCTTACGTGCGCGACCAGCTGAGCGTCACCGACGAAAAGCGCGAGGTCCTGCGCGCTCGCTACCTCACGGACGATCCCCGCGGGTAACGGCGGATTTACCGATGGTCAGCGGTGGTTGATGTTCTTTCGTCGGTTTGCTTGCTCCTATCTTTCGGCTTTTGGCCGGTTTCGGTGATCCATGATTTATAATGGTCGAAAGCAAACGTACGGAGGGTAGGAGGCTTAGGTGTTGAAAGCGATGATCGTCGATGACGAGGCTCCTGCGCGTTCAGAGCTGAAGTTCCTGCTTGACGAGCTGGGGCAGACGGAGGTTGTCGCCGAAGCTGCCAGCGTGCGCGAGGCTATCGAGAAGTTGAAGGAATATCCGTGCGACGTGATGTTCCTCGACGTGAACATGCCCGAAGCCACGGGCTTGCAGCTGGCTGAGGCGCTGCAGCACCTCAAGTTCCCGCCTGCGGTGGTGTTCGTGACGGCGTACAGCGAGTTCGCCCTCGATGCGTTCAAGGTGAACGCCATCGATTACCTGGTGAAGCCGGTCGAAACCGAGCGCCTGTCGCAAGCTATCTCGCGCGTGCGCGAGCACGTGTCGCTGCACGTGCAGGCTCAGAAGTCCGAGCGCATTCCCGTCGAAAAGGGCGGCAAGAAAATCCTCATCGGCATCGACAAGATCCGCTTCGTCATGGCGCGCGACGACTACGCGTACCTGCAAACGGATACGGATCGTTACTTCTCCACGGTCAGCTTGGCTCAGCTGGAGAAGCGCCTCGACGGTCACGGTTTCTTCCGCGTGCACCGCGGCTATCTGGTGAATCTCTCGATGGTGGAGGAGATCGAATCGGTGTCGGGCGGTACGCTGCTGCTCACGCTGAACGCCGTGGACGAGAAAATTCCCGTGTCCCGTCGCCGAGTTTCCGCTTTGAAGAAGGCGCTGGGGCTGTAAGGCGCGTCCGCATAACGAACCTCGAAGGGCCGGAGAATCGTCGGCCCTTTTCTTTTTGGCACGAGCGCCATCAGGAAAGCGGCTTTTCCCTCCTGCGTCCCCGCGTGAGTGACCCCGTCATCCCGAGCGGCGCTGCCCCCCCCTTTGTCATCCTGAGCGAGCGAAGCGAGTCGAAGGATCCCGTGCGGCGTCGGCCATAAAATCATCTGCAATAATCGCACGGATCTTCGGTTCCGGCATCTTCTGCCTGTGCTCAAGACGGCAGTCCCAGCGATGTTTCACGTGAAACATTTGTTCGCTTGTCGCATGGCATTACGACAAGTGTTTCACGTGAAACACTTGTTCGCGCAAACCGCGGACAGTCGCGAAGCCCGCAAGCGGCAGACGGGGACGCATCGGCACCAGACAGGCGAGAGGTTCGCGCGCAGCGGGCGGCGCGAGGTTCGCGGGCGGCGGACAGGCGCGAAGGTGGGAAATCGCTCCAATCGCATGCGAGAATGCGAAAAGCGCCCGAGAGACGAACCCTCGGGCGCTTCCGACAGAGAAATGTGGGGTAATGGCCTAGTAGGCGGTGAAAGACGACTTCGGAGCCAGGCAGATGGGACAGGCGGTGAAGTTTTCGCCCTTGTGGATGTAGCCGCAGATGGGGCACAGGTAGTACTTGCCGTCGAACGGGGTGTCGATGGTGGTGTACGCATCCATATACAGCTTCGCATGATACGCCTCGGCAAGCTTGGCGCGCGTGAACACCTGCACGGCCTTGTTGTTGCCCTCTTCCTGGGCCTTCTTGATGAAGGAGGGATACATGTCCGAGGTCTCGTAGATCTCGCCGTTGGCGCCGGAGATCAGGTTGATGTCGCTCTCGTGCTCCTCGACCGCGGGCGGCTCGGGCTTCTCGGTTGCGGGGTCGATCTCCTTGGCCAGGTCGTACTCGAGGCCGATGTGGATTTTCTCGGCGTCCGCGGTGCACTGGAACAGGCGGGCCAGCACGTCGAAGCCCTCGTTCTTGGCGACCTTCGAGAACGCCTCGTACTTGGTGGTGGCGCCCGTCTCGCCCGCGATGGCCGTCATAAGGTTTTCGTAGGTGGTGCCGACGGTGGTCTTGCTGTCGTAGATGATGTTGAAATTGCTCGCCGTCGAGGCATCGGGCATGGATGTGGGTTCCAGCACCTCGGCCATATACTCGCTGTTCGTCCCGCTGCCGGTTCCGGTGCCGTCGGCGGACGGATCGGTCGTGGTTTCGGCCTTCGGCTCGCTCGGGGCGGCGCAGGCGCCCAGCAGGCCCATCGCGGAAATGGACACGGCGCTGACGGCGGCGCCCTTCAACAGGTTCCTTCTAGAAATATCGGACATGGTTCCTCCCTCGTCTTCCCGATGGGCTCCTCTCCAGCCCATCTGATATCGATACTATATATCAATTAATATAAATAATCAATAATGGAAATAGTACGGGAATGCTTGGGATTTGCGCGCTGATTCTCGTTCTCGGGCGCGCTCCCACACGCTTTGTCCACAACTCCGTCACAAGCGCAAACACGATGGTCAGCCTCGTCACCGTTTGCTAGAATGGAGCGAATTACGCTGAAAGAAGGTTGTATGCTATCCGGTGATGTAGAAAAACTGTATCCTTCCGCGAAAGCCCTCGTGAAGGACTGCGTTGCCAGCCGTATCCATGCCAAGGATGCGAGCCTGTACGACTTCTCGGAGGAAGCGCGCGCGTGCTCCGAGCAATACATGGGATGGACGGACCTTGCGAGCAATTCGCCGTACTCCCTGCGCGACATCCAGAATTTCGCCGACTCGATCATCGCCCAAGGGCTGAAGACGGTCGTGCTCATTGGCCAGGGCGGCTCCACGCAGGCGCCCATGACCATCACGAAATACAACAAGCCCGATTCGTCGAAGATCACGTTCAAAACGTTGGACTCCGACTCGCCCGTGCGCGTGCGCGCCATTTTGGCCGAAGCGAAGCCCGAGACCACGCTGTTCGTGATCTCGTCGAAGAGCGGCGGCACCATCGAGCCGCGTCTGGCCTTGCGCGCCGTGCGCGACGCCGTGGCCGACCGCATCAGCGAAGAGGAGCTGGTGCAGCACCTCGTGGCCATCACCGACCCCGGCTCCATGCTTGAGCGCCAGGCGCGCGAAGAAGGGTGGGCCGCGGTGTTCTCCGGCCAGCCCACCGTGGGCGGGCGCTTCTCCGCGCTGTCCGTGTTCGGCCTGCTGCCGGCCGCGCTCGTGGGCATCGACCTGGAAGAGTTCATGGCGCACGCCATCGACGCCGAGCGCCAGTGCAGCGAGGACGCCATCGACAACCCGGCCATCGGCCTGGCATCGTTTTTGTACGACAACTACCTGCAGGGACGCAACAAGTTCACGTTCCTCACGCAGAAGCGCGGCCGCGTTCTGGGTCTGTGGATCGAGCAGCTGGTGGCCGAGAGCCTGGGCAAGGACGGCCAGGGCATCCTGCCCAACATCGAGGTGGACTCCCTGCTGCTCAAGAAAGACCCGGGCGATCGCAGCGCCATCGTGTACCTCACGCGCAACGACCTGTGGGACGAGCGCCGCAACTTCGAGATGAGCCTGTCCTACATCGACCCGGCCATCCCGCGCGCCAACTACAAGATCGACTCCGTCGAAGAGCTGGCCGAGCACTTCGTGATGTGGGAATACGCCATCGCGATGTGCGGCTACCTCATGAAGATCTGCCCTTCGACCAGCCCGACGTGGCGTCGGCGAAGGCCGTGGTGCTCGACATCCTCAAGGAGGGCCAGCCCGAGCCCGACTTCGTGCAGGATTTCATCGACGAGGTGCACATGGGCGAGGTGGAAGTGCGCCTGTCTCCGTGCTTCAAAGATTGCACCGATGTCCGCAGCGCGCTGCGTGCGCTGCTGGGCAGCATTCAACCGGGCGATTTCTTCGCGCTCAACGCGTTCTTGCCGTTCACGGGCGAGGGTCGACGCGAGGCGCTGGAAACCATCCGTCACGGCGTGGCTGAGAAGCGCGGCGTGGTATCCTGCCTGGAAGTGGGTCCGCGCTACCTGCACTCCACGGGCCAGCTGCACAAGGGCGGCCCGAACTGCGGCGTGTTCCTCATCCTGTCGGCCGACGAGCTGAAGGACATCCCGCTGAAGCAGGAGGCTGAAAGCCTGGGCTCGCTGGCCAAGGCGCAGGCGTCGGGCGACCTCGTTACGCTGGCCGAGCGCGGGCGGCGCGTGGTGCACCTGCACCTGCCCGACAACTCGGGCGTTACGCTGCGCCAGCTGGCTGAAGTGATTTCCGACATCCTGGAAACCATGACGGTGCCGACGGCTTAGCGGGCGGCCGCGCGACACGATAGCGTTACACCCCGAGGGCGGCCGTCGAGCCGCCCTCGTAGATTGAAGGCCACAGCACAACGCGGAGGCGATCATATGAAGGAAGCGCTGGACATTCAAGTCAAAGGCATCGTGCAGGGCGTGGGCTTTCGCCCCTTCGTCTACCGTTTGGCGAAGAAATACCTGATCGACGGATGGGTGCTGAACGCCACCGACGGCGTGTTCATCCATGCCGAGGGCGAGACGAAGCTGCTCGACGAGTTCGTCATCGAGCTGTCCGAGAACCCACCGGCCGCCTCGCGCGTGGAGGAAGTGACGCTGAAGGAAGTGCCGCTGGAGGACTTCGACTCGTTCGAGATCCGCTTCTCCGACGCAGGCGCCGTGGAGAAGACCACGCTCGTGTCGCCCGACCTGGCCACCTGCGACGATTGTGCCCGCGAGCTGTTCAACCCGAACGACCGCCGCTACCGCTACCCGTTCATCAACTGCACGAACTGCGGCCCGCGCTTCACTATCATCGAGAAGCTGCCCTACGATCGCAAGAGCACGTCGATGAAGGACTTCCCCATGTGCGAGCGCTGCGCCCGCGAGTACGGCGACCCGTTGGACCGCCGCTTCCACGCGCAGCCCGACGCGTGCTTCGAATGCGGCCCCCATATCAGCTGGCGCGAACACGAGGGCATGCCCGGAGCGCTCGCCGGCGTTCATGCCCCCGGCGTTTCCGCCGACGTGCCGGCCGCCCCTGACGTCCCCGCTGGCGCTTCCGCCTCCCATGCGGCGCAAACAAATGTTTCACGTGAAACAATGTGCGCTTCCGATGCCATTGACGCGCCCCTGGGACCCATCGCCTGGGGAACCACGCGCGAGGAGAGCGATGCCATACTTGCGCGCGCCGTGGAACTGCTGCTGGCGGGCAAGATCCTGGCCGTGAAGGGCCTGGGCGGTTTCCATCTGGTGTGTGACGCGTCGAACCCCGAAGCGGTGGCGTTGCTGCGCGCGCGCAAGCGCCGCGAGGGCAAGGCGTTCGCCGTCATGATGGCCGATATGGAAGCCGTGCGTGCCTATTGCGAAGCGGGCGAAGCGGAGGAGGGCATCCTCACGGCCACGCAGCGCCCCATCGTGCTGCTGCGCAAGCGCCCCGATGCTGTTTTTGCTCCCGGCTTGGCCGACGCCCTCCCCGAACTCGGCGTCATGCTGCCCTACACGCCCCTCCAGCATCTGCTGCTGCACGACTTCGCGAAAGCGAGCGGTTGTGCCGAGCGCAGCTCCCAGCGCGAAGCCGAAGGATCCCGCGCAGCGACGGCCGTCCCTATGCTGGTGATGACCTCGGGCAACATCCACGACGAGCCCATCGTCATCGACGACGAGGATGCCTACGAGAAGCTGTTCGCCGTGGCCGACGCGTTCCTGGGCCACGACCGCGCCATCCGCGCCCGCTACGACGACTCGGTGGTGCGCGTTATCGAAGCGGGCAGCGCCGGCGAAGCCGTCCAATTCATCCGCCGCGCCCGAGGCTACGCGCCGCTCCCGTTGGCGATGCCCGCGAAGGCGCGCGAAGGAGAAGATGTTTCACGTGAAACATCCGTTCGCGAACAGGGTTGCTCCATCTTCGCCACCGGGCCCGAGCAGAAGAACACGTTTGCGCTCACGCGCGACGCCGAGGCGTTCGTGTCGCAGCACATCGGCGACCTCGAGAACGCCGAAACCTACGACGCGTGGCTCCAGGCGAAGGACCGCTACGAAACGCTGTTCGAGATCGAACCCGACCGCATCGCGTGCGACCTGCATCCCGAGTACCTCACGTCGAAGTGGGCCCACGAGCAGAGCCTCCCCGTCACCGAGGTGCAGCACCATCATGCGCACGTCGTGTCGGTGATGGCCGAGCACGGCCTGGCCGGCCCCGTGTGCGGCATCGCGTTCGACGGCACGGGCTACGGCATGGACGGCGCCATCTGGGGCGGGGAAGTGCTGCTCACCAACCTGACTGCGTTCGAGCGTTTCGCGAACTTCGCCTACGTGCCCATGCCGGGCGGCGCGGCGGCCGTAAAGCATCCGCTGCGCATGGCCTACGGCGTGCTGTGGGCGTTCGACCTGCTCGACCATCCGGGGGCTGCGGCTGCGCTCGAGGCTCTGGGCGAGCAGGCGGCCGTGTGCGATCAGATGATCGACCGCGGCATCAACACGCCCATGACCTCGTCCGTCGGCCGGCTGTTCGACGCGGCCAGCGCGCTGTTGGGCATCTGCGCCGAGCCTGCGTACGAAGGCGAGCCCGCCATCCTGCTGGAAGCCGCAATCGGGCGAACAGATGTTTCACGTGAAACATCTGCCGCCGACGCAACCGATGCGACCCCTGCTGACACCAACCGGGATCCTTCGACTCCGGCGCTTCGCGCCTCCGCTCAGAATGACGATGCCGGGCTTAGCGCCTCCGCTCGGGAAGCCGCGTCCCGTTACGCCATCGCGGTGGTGAAGAACACCGCCACTGCCGCCAGCACGGCGCAGGACACCTCGGTCGTGCTGTTCGATGCCGCGCCAGCGTTCGCCGCGCTGCTCGACGACCTCGCGGCCGACGTGCCTGTCGGCATCATCGCGCGCTGCTTCCACGACGCGTTCGTGCAAGCCATCGTCACGGCGGCCGAGCTCGTGCGCAGCTTGTACGGCATAACCACGCTTGCCCTGTCCGGCGGCGTGTTCATGAACCGCTACCTGCTGGAGCACGCTCTGGCGGCGCTCGAGCAGGCGGGTTTCACGGTGGCCGTCAACCGCGATCTGCCGCCCAACGACGGCTGCATCTCCTTCGGCCAGGCTGTGGTAGCATGGGCTTCGAGCAAAGAAGAAGGAGAACAGCCATGTGCTTAGCCATACCTGCAAAAGTGACTGAAATGAAGGACAACCGTCTGGCTACGGTGGACATCCTCGGCGTCACGCGCGACATATCCCTCGACCTCACGCCGCAGGCGAACGTCGGCGACTTCGTGCTGGTGCACGCCGGGTTCGCCATCGAGGTGGTGGATCCTGACTACGCGCAGGAAACCATCGACCTCATCAAGCAGTTCCCCGAGCTGGCGGGCGACGACATCCCCGCAGCCGACGAGGTAGCGCGATGACCTCCTCGACCGGAACGGATGTTTCACGTGAAACATCCGTCGAGCCGAAGGATAGGCCCGAGCACCTCGCGCGCGCGGTCGACGCGGCCACGATGGAATCCGAGCTGGCAGCCTTCAAAGACCCTAAACTCGCGCGCGGTCTCATCGAGTCCATCGCGAAGCTGTCGCCCGCAGGCGGCGCCACGCTCATGGAAGTGTGCGGCACCCATACGGTGGCCATCGCGCGCAACGGCATCCGCAACCTCATGCCGGAAGGCACGCGCCTGGCGTCCGGTCCGGGCTGTCCCGTGTGCGTGACCTCGAACAGGGATATCGACACGGTCATCGCCCTCGCCCGCGTGCCGGGCATCACCATCGCCACGTTCGGCGACATGACGCGCGTACCGGGCTCCACGTCAAGCCTGCTCGCCGAGCAGGCGGCGGGCCGCAGCGTGCAGATCGTGTACTCGCCGCTGGACGCGCTCACTCTGGCCCAGCAGAACCCCGATCGCGAGATCGTGTTCGTGGGCGTGGGCTTCGAAACCACCACGCCGCTGGTGGCCATGGCCATCAAGCGCGCGGCCGCGGCCGGCCTCAAGAACTTCAGCGTGTTCGGCGCTCACAAGAACATGCCCGGCGCGCTGGAGGCCATCATCAACGACCCGCAGCTCAAGGTGGATGCGCTCATCCTGCCCGGCCATGTCAGCACCATCATCGGCGCCGAGCCGTATCGGTTCTTGGCCGAGAAGTACGGCATACCCGGCGTCATCACCGGGTTCGAGCCGGTTGACGTGCTGCAGGGCATCGCCATGATCATGCGCCAACTGCACGAAGGCCGTGCGGACATCGAGATCGCCTACGCGCGCGGCGTCATGCCCGAAGGCAACCCCGTGGCGCTGGCCGCCATCGACGAGGTGTTCGAGACGTGCACCGCCCTCTGGCGCGGCCTGGGCGAGATTCCCGGTTCCGGCTACCGCATCCGCGAGGAGTTCGCGCAGTTCGACGCCGTGCGCCGTTTCCAGCCCGACGTCGAGCCCACGCAGGATCCGAAGGGCTGCCGCTGCGGCGACGTGCTTCGCGGCATCATGGCGCCCAACGAGTGTCCCTTGTTCCGCAAGGTATGCACGCCCGAGAACCCCGTGGGTCCTTGCATGGTGTCAAGCGAGGGCAGCTGCGCCGCGTACCACCGGTACTACTAAAGAGAAAACAGGCGCTGCAGCATCCGAAGGACCCCTCGTCGAGGGGTCCTTCGGACTATCTTCGAATGTTTCACGTGAAACATTCGTTCGATAGACTCGGATACGTCGATCCAGCGGCAAGACGACGCGGGAAATTTCCCAAAAGATATTCTTTTCAGTTGATTGTGCAGTCCCTATGCTCAGCGGCGCGCTCATGTTCGGTGCTGTGCGTGCATGAGTTACCCTTTTGTTTCCATCGCTATACAGAACGAGAGAATTAATTGCGGATAATATCCAATATTGGGTCAAAAACTGCATAAAGGAGAAAACGCCGTCGTTCAACATTTTTGTGCATTTGAACAATTTACTTATTCGTTTTGCTCAAATGTCTATGTAATTTCATGTTGCAGTTGAACAAAAAAGATGGTATAACTGGCTCATCGGCAAATCTGGAAGGACTTGCCACGACGGGGTCTAAGCCGTGGCGCTCTCTCCAGCGAAGCTGCAGTTTGTAGTTGTGCCATCCAAATAGGCGGCGCCGGAAGCGCTGCCGGAGAAAGGAGACTGTCATGGCGAAGATAGTCAATTCTTGGAACGACTGGGATCCGCTGAAGCGCGTGATCGTCGGCCTGTGCGACAACTCGGTCATCCCGCCCG
>ENA-OQIL01000352-OQIL01000352.1-human-gut-metagenome-genome-assembly--contig:-NODE-352-length-17871-cov-2.200744_pt1 | contig 17871 bp, 24 predicted proteins | sample MGYA00242583_ERZ504748 | MGnify/ENA primary metagenome ERZ504748 (study PRJEB26092, sample SAMD00036191) | human gut metagenome | host: Homo sapiens | study: EMG produced TPA metagenomics assembly of...
GCCGGGGCGAGACGGTGGACGAGGCCTACTGGGACTCCCTCTTTGACGAGGTGAAAGCCCTCTACCACCTGGACGAGACCAGTGCCTCCGCCTCCGGTCCCTCCGACCTGGGCCCCCTGCCTCAGACGGCGGTGATCCTGCTGGGCAGCCTGGCTGCCGCCTGGGTACTGATCCTGGTGTGGGTGTTCCTCAGCGCGGGAAAAAAGCGGACCAGGCATTGATTTCTTGAAAATTCCAGCTATAATGAAAGCGGACAACCTGTCCAAACCCATTGAAAAGGAGAAGCAAGATGAAACGTACCATTTTTTTGACTCTGGCCCTCACCATCGCTCTGGCTGTCACCGGCTGCGGCAGCAACGGGAACACCAGCCAGCAGGATGCCTCCGGCAGCGGCTCTGATACCACCTCTCAGTCCCAGTCCTCCGCCTCCGGCTCCCAGACTGCCGGCGAGGTCATGAGCTACGAGGAGTATATGGCCGCCGCGGTGGACGAGAAGGTCACCATCGAAACCTATGTCCAGGCCAAGCAGTCCTGGTGGGAGGACAAGGCCACCCTGTACACCCAGGATCAGGACGGCGCCTACTTCATCTATGATGTGGCCTGCTCCCAGGAGGACTATGACAAGCTGACCCCCGGCACCAAGATCCAGGTCACCGGCTATAAGGCCGAGTGGTCCGGCGAGATCGAGATCATGGACGGCACCTTCCAGATCGTGGAGGGCGGCGACACCTTCGTGGCCGAGCCTCTGGACGTGACCGAGCTGCTGGGCACCGACACCCTCATCGACCACCAGAACCAGCTGGTCTCCTTCAAGGGCCTGACTGTGGAGCCCTCTCAGGACGCCAGCGGCAACGAGGCCGCCTTTCTGTACAGCTGGGACGGCTCCGGCACCGACGGCGACGACCTGTACTTCAACGCCTCCTACAACGGCCAGACCTACACCTTCACCGTGGAGTCTTACCTGTGCGACAACACCACCGACGTGTATGCGGCGGTGAAGAACCTGCAGGTGGGCCAGACCATCGACATGGAGGGCTTCCTCTACTGGTATGAGGGTGTCAACCCCCACATCACCTCCGTCACCGTGGCCCAGTAATTTGCATTTCTTCTTTCAGCCTGCTGCCCTCTGGGCGGCAGGCTGAATTTTTTCTGAAAAATTTTTCTCCCCTGCAACAATTTGCATACCGGGAGCGTCAACCTGTGTAGAAGGGGGTGAAGCGATGAACCATCCAACCAACCCACCGGTGGATTGGGAGACCCTGGTCACCCAGGAAGAAAATCGGCTCTACCGTACCGCCCTGGCCATTCTGGGCAACCCCAGCGAGGCCCAGGACGCGGTACAGGAGGCATTCCTTGCGTTTTTAGAAAAGGCACCGGCGGACTTGGAGAGCCCCGGGGCGTGGCTGATGCGGGTGCTGGTGAACGGCTGCAAAAGCCGTCTGCGTCTGCGCTGGCGGCGGCCCACCGTACCCCTGTGGGAGGAGCTGCCCGCCCCCTCCCCCCAGGAGCGGGAGGAGCTGGAGGAATTATACGCTCTGCCGCCCCAGGACCGGGTTGTCATCCATCTGCACTACTACGAGGGCTACTCCACCCAGGAGATCGCCCAGCTGCTCCACTGCCGCCCCGGCACGGTCCGCTCCCGGCTCTCCCGGGCCCGGGAACGGCTACGCCGATTGTTAGGAGGAGATTTTCAGTGAAATACTACAATCAGTATATGGATTCTCAGCAGGTGTCCCCGGATTTCCACCGGACCCTGTGTGAATTGCAGCCCCGGCCCCGTCGCTCCCATGTGAGACAGGTGGCCGCCCTGACCGCCTGCGGAGCGGCTGCCTGCCTGGCCCTGTACGTGGGCCTGTCCCCCGCCTCCGCCCCCAATCAGGTGGCCTCGGATGCTATCGTGCCTGGCATTCAGGATACCATCGGCCCCGGAGAGTCCTCCGGCTATCTTGTCCCCAACAGCGGGCAGGGAACCACCAACTTCTTCTGCATGGGGGGCCTCGACTATGTGCCGTGGGAGACCGAGGTGGACGGCTCTCTGCGCTACGATGTGCAGGAGGGCTCCTTTGGCCGCACTCTCACCCAGGAGCAGTTATTTTGATGTGTTCTGGCCGGATGGCGATGGGGAGGGCATCCCCTGGACGCTCTTTTGGGACGGCTACACCCTGAACGCCGACGCCATCTATGACAAGGAAGGTTCCTTGCTCTGGGTGACGGTGGTAGGCAACAAGGGGGACGCTCACTTCTCTCTCCAGCTCTCCCCCGACCAGCTGCCCCCACCTGTGTGGCCGGGCCGGAGCCCACCTACTACGACTACTTTGGTACGGAAATTGCCGCCTGGACCTCCACCGGCGACTGGAACAACGACGGCGCAGAGGAGACCAGGGTGACCATCCAGGCCGTGAAGACGGCATCGGGGTACGCTTTGTCAACTACGGCCAGACCAATGAAGCTGGCGAGGACACCGCTCTGGATTTCAATAACTTCTTGTCAACCGCACCTTTGCCGGGAAGGCATCCAGCTCACCCTGGACCACCTGCGCACCACCACGGACATCCCCGCCTGGCGCGCCGACACCTTCTCCAGCCTGGAGGAGACCCGCCAGGAGACGGCCTTCGCCCCCTATCTGCCCGCCTCCGCCCCCGCAGGCTACGGGGAGTTTGAGGGTAAGCTGTCCTATCAGGAGGGGGTGCGGAACACCCTGTTCCTGCGCTGGAGCCGGGGATACAGCGACGTGACCGTGCGGGTGTCTCTGCCGGAAGGCGGCGCGCCGGAAGAGGAACCGGTGGACGTGAGCACCCCGGCCGCCTACGACGTGCGGCTCTACTCCATCCCCTGGTGTGACAGCGTACCGGAGGAATATCGAAACTCGGTGTCCTCCCCCACCTTCCGGGCCCAGGACATGACCCGGGAGATCATCGCCGCCCGGTCTCTCTCTTACCAGGACGCGGGAGACATTGACGGCCCCCGCATCAACTTCACCATCCGCTACTCCGACGGGACAGAGGCGGAATATACAAGCAAAGGGCTCAGCGAGGATGCACTTTGGGCTATGATTTCCCCCACTCTCCCCGGCTGAGGGGGGTTGCGGAGGAGACAGCGGCGCATTATAATGGAATGGTATGAAAGGAGCCGTTTCCATGAAGATTATTGATGCGCATTTACATATTTTCCCCTCCGAGCCCCGCACCGACGCCATGACCGAGAAGGTGGGCCATGTCAACTCGGTGGAACACCTGCGGGAGGTGTACGGGCAGCTGGACATCGTCCACGGCGTGGTCATGGGCAACCGCAGCCTGGATGTGGGCTTTCATAATTACCCCACCGACCTGTTTCACTACTGCGTGGGGCTGGACAGCCTGGTGCTGGACCGGGGCGAGACCATTCCCAAGGACCTGCCCGACCAGGTGGAGGAGCACCTGAAGCGGGAAAACTGCTGCGGCGTGAAGCTCTACCCCGGCTACAACAAGATTTGGCTCACCGACCCCATCTACCAGCCCATCTATGAGCTGGCTGCCCGCTACGACAAGCCGGTGGCGGTGCACATGGGGCTCACCTCCTACTCCCGGGCCTACCTGAAGTACAGCCACCCCCTGGTGCTGGACGAGGCGGCCGCCGACAACCACCGCACCCGCTTTGTCATGTGCCACTTCGGCAATCCCTTCCTCCAGGAGGCGGCTGCTGTTCTGGAGAAAAACCCCAACGTATCCACCGACCTGTCCGGCCTGCTGGAGGGCCGGGTGGACCTGGACGCCTACTTCCTGGACCGGGCGGTATATGCCGAGCTGCTCCGGGGTTGGCTGAGCTATGTGGGCTGCTGGGACCGGGTAATGTACGGCACCGACTGGCCCATCGTCAATCTGGAGGAGTACATCCGCTATGTCCAGCGTCTGGTACCCCGGGCCCACTGGCAGAAGGTCTTTTTTGACAACGCCAACCAGATCTACGGCCTGGGCCTGAACGCCTGAGAGAGGAGGGACACGGATATGCTGCCTAAGGACCCCATGCTCCTGCTGAGCGTGGTAAACACCAAGCTGCGGGACAACTACCCCAGCCTGGAGGAGCTGTGCCACGGGGAAGACGCCGATCAAGAGGAGATCGTCCGCACTCTGGACGCCATCGGCTATGTCTACCAGCCCGATTTGAATCAGTTCCGATAATCAACAAAGCTGTGGGTCCCCGGCAGCGCCGGGGACCCACAAAAAAACGCCCGGAGCAAATGCTCCGGGCGTTTTGCCATTTAAATTAGTCGGCCAGCAGGCTCTTCTCGGTGGTGGGGTCGAAGAGGTGGATGAGCTGGCTGCGGAAGGTGAAGCCCATCTTGGTGCCGTAGGGCACACCGGCGCGGAACTGAGCGGGCAGCTCGGTGGTCTGGATACGCATAACCACGTTCTGCTGCTTCTCACCCTCGCCCACGGTGGCGTGGAGATAGAACTCGCTGCCCATCAGCTCGGACACCTCGACGGTGCACTGGATGGCGTTGCCGCCCTCGGTCTGGACGGTGATGTGCTCGGGACGCACGCCCACGATCACGTCGGCGTTGCCCTGGCCCTTAGCGGCCAGCTTCTGAGCCATCTCGTCGGTGACGGGGATGGTGGCGCCCAGTGCACTGGCATCTGATAGCCGGCACCGGTCTTCTCCAGCTTGCCGTTGAAGAAGTTCATCTGGGGAGTGCCGATAAGCCGGCCACGAACAGGTTCACGGGGTGTCAAGACCTGCTGGGGGTGCCGATCGTGCTGACGAAAGCCGTCCTTCAGTGATAAGCGATGCGGTCACCAGGGTCATAGCTCGGTCTGGTCGTGGGTTACGTAGATAAAGGTGGTGTTGATGCGCTGACGCAGCTTGATGATCTCAGCGCGCATCTGGTTACGCAGCTTGGCGTCCAGGTTGGACAGAGGCTCGTCCATCAGCAGCACCTTGGGCTCACGGACGATGGCGCGGCCGATGGCCACACGCTGACGCTGACCACCGGACAGAGCCTTGGGCTTACGGTCCAGATACTGAGTAATGTCCAGGATCTCGGCGGCCTGGTTGACCCGCCGGGCAATCTCTTCCTTATCCATCTTGCGCAGCTTCAGGGGGAATTCCATGTTCTCCCGCACGGTCATGTGGGGATACAGAGCGTAGCTCTGGAAGACCATGGCGATGTCGCGGTCCTTGGGCTCCACATCGTTGACCAGCCGGTCGTCGATGCGCAGCTCGCCCTTGGAGATCTCCTCCAGGCCGGCCACCATACGAAGGGTGGTGGACTTACCGCAGCCGGAGGGTCCAACCAGAACGATAAACTCCCTTGTCGGCGATCTCCAGGTTGAAATCGCTCACCGCGGTGACGTTTCCGTCATAGATCTTGAAGATGTGCTGAAGGCTCACAGTAGACATGGGCTCAGGCCGTAGTACGCTCGCCTCTGCTCACGTACCTCCCTGCCAGAGAGCGAAACCCTGACAGGATTACAGCAGGTCTCCACACTGCCGCACCGCCGGCCGGCGGCAAATATTTTCCTCCTTTTTTCTGGTCCGGATGGCTATTGAAATGGAGTAGCGCTCCGGCCTGCAAATGATGGAATGCGGCTGCCAGAGGTTCTGGACAGAAAACGCTTCCTGCTCCTTATAATACCGCATATTTCCATCTGGCCGCAACCTTATTCTCTTCGTCTGAACAGAGAATTTTAGCCGCCAAGTTCAGTGGTTTTTCCCAATAAATCTACATTTGTATTTTATCTTGACGAATGTAGATTTACGGAGTATGATAGTCCCATTCCAAACAAGGAGAGGTTACTATGGAATACGGAAACGAGGAACACCTGGACCTGCGCCAGCGCAAGACCCGCAAGCTGCTGGTGGAGGCCCTGGCCCAGCTGTTGGAGGAGAAGTCCTTTCAGGAGCTGTCGGTCACCGACATCTGCCGCCGGGCCATGGTCCACCGCACCACCTTTTTACGCCCATTTCAACGATAAACAGGAGCTGCTGCGCTATCTGCTGCACGGTCTGGAGCGGGAGTGCGCCGACACCTGCCTGCCCCAGGACCCGGAGCGCAGCCCCCGGGAATATCTGCTCACGGCCGCCCGAAATGTATTTCAGTTTTTTGCCCAGCGCCGGACTCTGTACCGGGCCTGCCTCAACAGCGGAGCGGACACCCTGGCCCACACCCTGGAGGACTGTGCCGCCGGGGAGCTGTGCCGCCTGCTGTCGGAGCCCCGCTTCCGGGCCGTCTCCCCCCGAGGTAGATCCCCAGGTGGCCGCTCACTTCTATACCGGCGCCATGCTCTCCCTGATCCGCTGGTGGCTCTCCAGCGACGAGCCCCTCCCTACCAGCTATCTGCTGGCCAACTTGGAGCAATTCATTCCCATTCAGTGAGGCACGCTTATGCAGGAAAAAACGCACCGAAAGTCCCATGACCAAAATTGCCCGCTTTATTGTGGACAAACGCAAGGCCTTCTATCTGGTCTTCATTGCCGCCTTTGTCTTCTGCGCGGCCTCCATCAACAAGGTCCAGGTCAACAATGACATCACCTCCTACCTCCCCGCCCAGACCGAGACCCGCCGGGGTCTTACCATCATGGACGAGGAGTTCATTACCCTGGGCAGCGCCAACGTGATGGTGTCCAACGTCACCTACCAGACCGCCCTGGAATTGTCCCACAAGCTGGAGGACATTGAAGGGGTATCTGAGGTAGTCTTTGACAGCACAGAAGAACATTACAAAAACTCCTCCGCTCTGTTCACCATCTCCTTTGACGGAGAGGAGACCGACCCGGCCACCGTGGAGGCTATGAATGAGGTGCTCTCCGCACTGGATGGCTACGACGTCTACTCCTCTACCCAGATTGGCCGGGACGTGTCGGCCAGTCTGCAAAAGGAGATGACCGTCATCCTGGCCATTGCAGCGGTGGTCATCGTTGTGGTGCTGCTGTTTACCTCCAAGAGCTACATGGAAGTGCCCGTCTACCTCATCGTCTTTGTAGCAGCGGCGGTGCTGAACATGGGTACCAACTTTATCTTCGGCACCATCTCCTTTATTACCAAATCCATCGCGGTCGTTCTCCAGCTGGCGCTGGCCATCGACTATGCCATCATCTTCTGCCACCGGTACATGGAGGAGCGGGACAACGGCCTTGATCCCCGGGAGGCGGACATCGCCGCCCTGAGCAAGGCCATTGTGGAGATCTCCTCCTCCAGTCTCACCACCATCTCCGGTCTGATCGCCCTGATGCTGATGCAGCTGCGCATCGGCTTTGACATGGGCATCGTCCTGTCCAAGGGCATCGTGTGCTCCATGCTGTGCGTGTTTTTGCTCATGCCCGGGCTGCTCATGCTGTTCAGCGGCCCCATTGACCGCACCCGTCACCGCAATCTGGTGCCTAAGATCAATTTCTGGGGCAAGGCCATCGTCCGCCTGCGCTACATTCTGCCTCCCATCTTCCTGGTGGTGGTAGTGGCCGGGGCGGTGCTCTCCTCCCATTGCGATTACGTCTTTGACGCCAACGACACCGACTTTGACAACAAGCCCGACTGGCGCATCGCCGATGAGAAGGTGGCTGACACCTTTGGTCAGAAAAATACCATCGCCGTGCTGGTGCCCCGGGGGGACTATAATAAAGAGAAGTACATTCTGGAGCGGGTGTCCCAGCTGCCCCAGGTGACCCAGGCCACCGGCCTTGCCAACATTGAGGTGGAGGACGGGCGGATGCTCACCGATGAGATGACTCCCCGGCAGTTCTCCGAGCTGGCGGGCGTGGATATTGAACTGGCCGATCTGCTCTATCAGGCCTACGGTCTGAGCGTGGAGGAGTACGGGGCCATCTTCCAGGACCCGGACGACTACGCTGTCCCCCTCATCGACGTCTTTGAGTTCCTGCTGGAACAGAAGGACAAGGGGGTGGTGAACCTCACCGGGGGAACAGGCCGATAAGGTAGACGATCTCCAGGAGCAGCTGGACGTGGGCCTGGAGCAGCTGCGGGGCGAGCACTGGTCCCGTCTGGTGTTTATTGCCGATGTACCCACTGAGGGCGACGAGACCTACGCCCTGCTGGATGAGATCCGGGCCATCGCTCAGGAGTACTACGGGGACCAGGTGATTTTTGGTGGGCAACTCCACCAATGCCTTCGACCTGGCCAGCTCCTTCTCCGGCGACAACTTAAAAATCAGCATCCTCACCGCCCTGTTCGTCATGGTGATCCTGCTGTTTACCTTCAAGTCGGCGGGCCTGCCCATTTTGCTGGTGCTCACCATTCAGGGCTCCATCTGGATCAACTTCTCGGTGCCGGTACTCACTCACACCAACCTCTTCTTCCTGAGCTATCTGGTGGTCAGCTCCATTCAGATGGGCGCCACCATCGACTACGCCATCGTCATCACCAACCGCTATCTGGAGCTGAAGCTGGAGATGGAGCGCAAGCAGGCGGCGGTAGAGGCTCTGAGCCAGAGCTTCCCCACCATCCTCACCTCGGGCACCATCATGGCGGTGGCAGGCTTCCTCATCGGCGGCATCTCCACCGACGCCACCATCGGCTCGGTGGGTCAGACCTGGGCCGGGCACCGTCACCTCCATCATCCTGGTCATGACCGTCATTGCCCAGCTGCTCATGCTGGGCGACGCCCTCATCGAGCGCACTGCCATCACTCTCAACCGGGACCGCAAGCAGCGCTTCAACCAGGGCACCATGCGTCTGGACGGCCATATCCGGGGCCATGTGTCCGGCTTTGTAGACGGCGAGTTCAAGGGCGTGCTCCACGGCAGCGTGGATGCACTCATTGAGAGCAAGCACCAAAAACCGGAACCGGAACAGGAACAGGAGGTCCATCCATCATGAAACAGCTTCGGCGCGGAGCCGCTTTTCTCACAGCACTGGCTCTGCTTTGTACCCTGACCCTGCCCGCCGCCGCAGCCGCCGACACGGTTACTATTTCCAGTGTGCAGGACTTTGTCCAGTTTTCCAAGCAGTGCACCCGGGACACCTGGTCCCAGGGCATCACCGTGGAACTCACCGCTGACCTGGATCTGAGCGATCAGGCAATCACACCAGTTCCCATCTTTCAGGGGAACCCTTTTCACGGTAACGGGCCATACCATCTACCCGGCCTCTCACTGGGAAACCAAAGGCTCCAAGATGGGTCTTTTCCGCACGCTGAGCGCCAGCGCCGTGGTGGGAGGATCTGACGGTGGAGGGGGACCCTCTGTCCGCAGGGCTCCGCCAATCAGGCGGGTCTGCTGGCCGGCGAAACTTCGGAACGGTGCGCCGCTGCACGGTCTGGGGCTCGGTTACGGGGCAGGAAGCCATCGGCGGCCTGGTGGGATACAACGGCGAGAGCGGCAGTCTCATCTCCTGTTCCAGTGATGCCGATGTCACCGGCGTGTACAACGTCGGCGGCATTGCCGGCGAAAATCTGGGCACCGTGGAGCGCTGCAGCAACACCGGATCCCTCAATGTGGAAGCAGACCAGGATACCCCCACCAATGTCGGCGGCATTGCCGGACTTTCCCGCGGGACTATCCGGGGCTGCAGCAACACAGGCCCGGTGGGATACCAGCACGTCGGCTACAACATGGGCGGCATTGCCGGACTGCAATCCGGTGAGATTTCCGAGTGCACCAACACCGGCCCCATTCAGGGGCGCAAGGATGTGGGCGGCATTGCCGGTCAGTTTGAGCCCTATACCAGTCTTACTTACGGTCCCTCCCCCTCCCAGCAGCTTGCCGACAGTATGTCCGGCCTGTTTGACCAGCTGGACCGCTTTGCCACGCAGGTCAACGACATGGTCAGCCGGGGAACAGAAGATGCACAGGTCATTCACGACGCACTCTCCGCCATTCAGGAACGTGCTCATGCCGCCGGCAGCGAGGGACATACGGATTTCCGTGACATGTCCGACGCGCTTTACCAGCATATCACCACCATCAGTGACCGTCTGGATTCCCTGCAGTCCCATACGGATCGGTTCCGTGACGATGCCGGAGACGCCCTCCAGGAGGCTCTGGATCAATCCGACACTCTGCTCGATGAGCTGGAGCAGCTGGCCAAGGAGGCGGACAGCGGCGTGAAACAATCCATTGAAGCCCTGGAAGGTACCGTTAAAAAAACCAGGCGCTGTTTGAGGAGATTCACACCCACCGCCAGGCGATCATCCAGGAACTTTCCGCCCTGCAGGCATATGTGGACGAAGTCGCCCGGCTCATTGCCGCCGGGGACTATGAGCAGGCACTTCAGGTTCCCTTTCCCTCCCTGGCGCTGGGGGACCACATCAGTGCGATTGCCGATGCACTGAAAGAATGCCCCCGCCTGGCTGCCCAGCTTGCCGAACAGTGGAAGAAGATCTATCAGAATACCTCCTCCGATCTGGGGCAAACCGGCTCCGCCATTGACAAAGCCCAAGGCCAAACTTTACAGCGCCCTGACGGACCTGAAGGACACCTTTGCACATCTGTCCGATGCCGCCCAGAATGATCTGGATGCCGTGAACCGGGAATCCGATCAGATTCGGGATCTGCTCAAGGACTATACCGATACTCTGGGCGACAAGGCACAATCCGCTGTAGACGACATCAATCAGGAGTTCACCGTGATCCAGGACCGGGTGGATGGAATCACCCAGTCGGTGGAAGCGGACAATGACGCACTCTATGCAACCAGTCAGGCCATTCTGGATCAAATGGACCTGGTGCGCCAGGCGATCTTGAGTCTGAGCGAGAAACCGGAACTGACGGTTACCGATCTGACCGATGAGGTCGACGCAGGTCCCGGCCTGATTCAAAACTGTACCGCTTCCGGAACCGTATCGGGCGACTCCAACACAGGCGGAATTGTCGGCACGGTGTCTCCCGAACTGGGGGACGATCCCGAGGCCACCTTTGATTTGGGCGATGTGGAACTGATGAGCGATGTATACGCCACCTTACGCGCTGTAATCCGGGCGTGCCGCTTTGACGGAACGGTAACAGCCAAAAACGAGTGCGCCGGCGGTGTGGCCGGCCGGTGTGAGGCCGGGGCCATTTTGGACTGTGCCGCCCGGGGAAGCGTGGAAACCGAGGGAGATTACTGCGGCGGAATCGCCGGCCGCACCCGGGGCAAGGTGGAGCGCTGCGCTGCCCTTGTTGATCTCACGGCCCAAAGCTGGCTGGGCGGCGTGGCCGGTCTGGCCCAGGACATCACGGACTGCCGTACCATGGTCCGCGCGGACAGTGACGGAGAATGCCAGGGAGCCATTGCCGGGCAGGCAGATGGGACGCTTTCCGGCAACCGCTACCTTCTGGAGGACCTGGCCGGTCTGGACGGCGTGGATTACGAGGGGACTGCCCAGGGGCTGGACTTTGCCGCCTTTTCCCAACTCAGTTACATTCCCGCAGATTTTCTCACCTTTTCCTACCGGTTTGAGGTAGACGGCAAAACCGTGGCGGAAATTCCCTTTTCTTACGGAGAGGATCTGGACCTGAGCCAGGTCCCCCAGGCCCCCCAGCAAAACGGGCAGTATGGGCAGTGGCCGTCATTTCCCACACAGGATCTGCGGCGTTCCATGGTCCTGGAGGCGCAGTTTTCCGCCCCGGCCTCCACGCTGGCCGACCAGGAGGGCATTGCCCAGATCCTTGTGGAAGGCACCTTTGCTCCTGACGCCGTTTTGACCGTGCAGGAAGAAACGCCGCCCAGCCAGAGCATTGACGGATATACTCCGCGTTCTGCCTGGAGCTACACCGTAACCGGCAGTCAGGCAGACACCCTTACGGTCCGCCTGCGGGCGGAGGGAATGCAGCATCCGGCAGCCGCGGTGTATCAGGACGGAACCTGGACCCGGGTAGACACTACGCAGGACGGCAGTTATCTGGTCTTCTCCGCTCCCACCCAAGGGCGTATTTTACTCATGGAAAAAACTTCGCTTGGCGTGTGGATTGTTGTTTCCCTGGCGGGTGCAGTTGTGGTATTATGCATAGTAGGCCGGATCATCCGGCGAAAAAAAACGCCGGTCTCCGGAATCTGAACACCAGATGATTCCGTCCTGACGGATTCCGCAATTGCAGGCGGATGCAACTTGCCGGATGCAGCAGGGGAGCTGCGCTGCCGCAGCTCCCTTTTTTCTTCTGCCGCAGCCGGTGATTTTACATCGCCTCCACGGCGCCATCGTAAAGGAGACAACACACATGAACAACTATGACGCAGCATTCATTGCCTGGGTCCAGCAATACTGGAACTGGATTCTTTTTTCTCGCCGGCGCCCTGCTGGTAACCGGCTCCACCCGCGACTGGGACTGGCTGTGCGACCCTGACACTTCCCCCTTCGGCCAGCGGTTCAGCCGGAAAAGCCAGCCGGGTCTTCTTTTTCATACTGGGTGTCATTTTGATCTTCGTGTGCGTGTGGCAGTGGAACCAGGCAGCGATGCAATAATTTGCGCCGTACCGCTTTCCCTCCGCAGCCACACTCCCCAAGGCTTACATCGTAGAAATTCGGATTAGGAGTGATCTGCATGTCCTCTCAGCTCTCATCCCTCCTCACGCAAACCATCGGCACCTTTTCCATCAGTGCCATCCTCTCCGCTGCTGTGACCCTGCTGATCTGCTTGGTGGTGGTGCGGGTACTGCTCAAGCTGACAAGGAAGCTGCTCGCCGGCTCCAAGCTGGACCAGCGGGTACAAAAGTATATCCTTGCCGGGATCCGGCTGCTGCTCTATATTGTCACCGCGCTGATTGTGGCCGACTGCCTGCACATCAACATGACCTCTCTGGTCGCTCTGCTGTCCGTGGGGTCTCTGGGCATTACCCTGGCAGCCGAGGATATCCTGGGCAACGTAGCCGGCGGACTGGTGATTCTCTCCTCCCACCCCTTTGCCATCGGAGACTTTGTGGAAGTTTCCGGCACCTCCGGCACGGTGGACGAGATCTCCCTCAATCATACCAAACTGGTCACGCCCGACGGCCTTATGGTCATGCTGCCCAACAAGGAGCTGGCCAGCTCCCGGATGACCAATTACACCGTCCTGGGCCGCCGCCGGGTCACCCGGAAGATCACCGCCTCCTACGACGCCCCCACGGAAACCGTCAAGGCCGCCTGCCGCCAGGCTTTGGAGGCAACGGAAAATGTTTTGGAGGACCCTGCTCCCAGCATCTATCTCACGGAATATGGCTCCAGCTCCATCGAGTATACCGTTTACTGCTGGGCCACGGTGGAGCATTACTGGCAGGTGCATTTTGACCTCAACGAACACCTGCGCACCACCTTTGCCCAAAACGGCGTGGAGATGACGTACGACCATCTCAACGTGCATCTTGTGGAAAAACACAGTTGACAAACCCGGTCCCGCTTCTTATAATAGGCCCAAAGCAATGACGGAGAGGGACAGGAACGGATGCCTCAGAGAACCGGCGGATGGTGCGAGCCGGCGGCGGAACTTCCCAGCTCCTATGGCTCCCGAGCCGGACGTTCGAAGGCGGAAACGCCCTAGGGCGCCCCGTATGCGCCGCGTTAGGGCGAAGGGGTTGTTGGACCCTATGAGTGGCGGATGGTCTTGGACCACCGCAATTTGAGTGGTACCGCGGAAGCATTGTACGGCTTTCGTCTCAAGGAACTTTCTTTGGGACGAAAGCCGTTTTTTCGTTCCATGGACTCTAGAAAGGAGCAATTGATCATGCAGCACTATCGTCCCGAAACTCTTTGCGTCCAGGGGGGCTACACCCCCGGCAACGGCGAACCCCGCCAGATCCCCATTATCCAGTCCACCACCTTCAAGTATGCCACCTCTCAGGACATGGGCAAGCTCTTCGACCTGGAGGCCAACGGATATTTCTACTCCCGGCTCCAGAATCCCACCTGCGACTACGTGGCGGCCAAGATCGCCGCGCTGGAAGGCGGCACCGCCGCCATGCTGACCTCCTCCGGTCAGGCGGCCAACTTCTTCGCCCTGTTCAACATCGCCACCTGCGGCGATCACATCGTCTCCTCCTCCAGCATCTACGGCGGCACCTTCAATCTCATCGCCGTCACCATGGCCAAAATGGGCATCCAGGTGACCTTTGTCTCTCCGGACTGCTCCGACGAGGAGCTGGAGGCCGCCTTCCGCCCCAACACCAAGGCCGTCTTTGGTGAGACCATCGCCAACCCCGCCCTGACCGTGCTGGACATTGAGCGCTTTGCCGCCGCGGCCCATGCCCACGGCGTCCCCCTGATCGTGGACAACACCTTTGCCACCCCCGTGGGATGCCGCCCCTTCGACTGGGGCGCCGACATCGTCACCCACTCCACCACCAAGTACATGGACGGCCACGGCGTGGCTGTGGGCGGCGCCATTGTGGACTCCGGCAAGTTCGACTGGATGTCCCACGCCGACAAGTTCCCCGGCCTGTGCACCCCCGACGAGAGCTACCACGGCATCACCTACGCTGAGAAGTTCGGCCAGGCCGGTGCCTTCATCACCAAGTGCACCGCCCAGCTGATGCGGGACTTTGGCTGCACCCAGTCCCCCCAGAGCGCGTTCTATCTGAACCTGGGTCTGGAGAGCCTGCATGTGCGCATGGCCCGGCACTGCGAAAACGGCCAGGCGGTGGCGGAGTTCCTGGCCAGCCATCCCAAGGTGGAGGCCGTTCACTACTGCGGTCTGCCCGGCGATCCCTATCACGCTTTGGCCCAGAAGTATCTGCCCCACGGCTCCTGCGGCGTGGTCTCCTTTGAGGTCAAGGGCGGCCGTCCCGCCGCCGAGGTCTTCATGAGCCACCTGCGTCTGGCCGCCATCGAAACCCATGTGGCCGACGCCCGGACCTGCTGCCTCAATCCCGCCACCTCCACCCATCGCCAGATGACAGAGGAGCAGCTTCAGGAAGCGGGCATCCCCGCCGGGCTGATCCGCCTGTCCTGCGGTCTGGAAAACAAGGAGGACCTCATCGACGATCTCCGGCAAGCACTGGAGGCCATCTGATGCCCATTAAAATTCCAAACCAGCTGCCCGCCACCAATGTCCTGACCCAGGAGAACATCTTCGTCATGACGGAGACCCGGGCCATCACCCAGGACATCCGGCCGCTGCAGATTCTCCTTTTGAATCTGATGCCCACCAAGATCGACACAGAGACCCAATTGGCCCGGGTATTGGGCAACACGCCCCTGCAAATTGAACTGGAGCTCATCGCCCCCAGCGGCCATGTCTCCAAAAACACCTCCCAGGCACACATGCTCTCCTTCTACAAGACCTTTGACGATGTGTGTGAGCGGACCTTCGACGGCCTCATCATCACCGGCGCACCGGTGGAACTGATGCCCTTTGAGGAGGTGGACTACTGGCCGGAGCTGTGCCGGATCATGGAGTGGTCCAAGACCCATGTCCACTCCACCCTGCACATCTGCTGGGGCGCACAGGCGGGACTCTACTACCATTACGGCATTCCCAAGCGGCAGCTGCCCCACAAGCTCTTCGGCGTGTTTGAGCACCGGGTGGAGGACCCCCAACTTCATCCTCTTCCGGGGCTTTTGACGACACCTTCCTGGTTCCCCACTCCCGGAACACCACCGTGGACCGGGCGGATATCGAGGCCATTCCGGATCTGAAAATTCTGGCTGCTTCCGAAGAGGCCGGCGTCTACGCCGTGAAGACCCCCCAGTGCCGTCAGGTCTTTCTCATGGGACACGCGGAATATGACCGGGATACTCTGAATAAGGAGTACATGCGGGATCTGGCTGCCGGGGTAGACATCCAGCTCCCCCAGCACTATTTCCCCAACGACGATCCCACCAAGATGCCCCCGGTGCGCTGGCGCAGCTGTGCCCATCTGCTCTATGCCAACTGGCTCAACTACTGCGTCTACCAAACTGCTCCCTACGACATCCGGGAAATCCAACAGGGCATCCGCACCGACGACTAAGCAAAGAGGCCGCTTCCCCCGTGGGGAAGCGGCCTCTTTTTCAGTCAAAATAGAACAGTTCCTCAAATTTTTTATCCAGGGCGATGCACAGCACCAGTGCCTAGCTTGGCCGTGGGATTAAACTGCCCGGTCTCAATGGAGCTGATGGTGTTGCGGGACACACCCACCATCTCCGCCAACTGCGTCTGGGAAAGGCCCTTTTCTGCCCGGGCCACCTTCAGACGATTTTTGAGAATCAGCTGATCATCCATGCCATCCCCCCAGAAACAGCAGCAAATTGGCCGCCAGTACAGCCGCGCAGGCCACGGCACTCACCAGGGCCGATCTCCGGCGGGTCTTCCAGTACTGATGCGCCTGGGTGCCGGTGAGATACGCAAACACAATGGCGGCGTAATCATACACCTGGCCGCCCCGGAGCAGCGCCGCTGCTGCCAAGGCAAACACCACCAGCATCATCAGCCCCGCGCCGAAGCCGAAGGATACGCCCAGCATCTGCTGCTCCCGCTCATCCAGTCCAATGCTTTGAGACTGGGCCCGTTTCAAAATTTCCTCCCGGTCCATGGCGCACCTCCTCATCTGAAAATCTGAAAGAATTTTACCAGATTATACCCCAAAAAGCAAGGCAGATTGCCAACGTCACCATATCGGACGTATTTCGCCGCTGGGCCAGGCGATAGATCCGACCGGCGGCAGTGGCCGTCCAGAACATGATCAGCACATCCTCCGCCGGCAGACCGTGGGCCCGCTTCCACGCCAGCAAAACAAGTCCCATCAAAAAGACAAATATCAAACTGAAGGACTCTCCTTGAATGCGCACGGTCCGCTCCCGCTCGTCACCTCCACGGTTTTCCCGGCGGCTGCGCGCCAGGATTTCCTCCTTGCTGGGCTGCTGCATTTCTTGGCTGCTCTCTTCCATCGTTGTTCTTCCTTTCCGGCAGGCATACGCCTGCCACCTTGCAATGTTTACTGGTAATTTTACAAAGTTTTCTTTGCATGCAAACCATACTACATACCAAGTAAACTTGTCAAGAGGCAAATAGAAAAGAGGGCCGCATGGCCCTCTTTTTCTATTTGCTGTTTGCAGCGCGGTCTTCCTGAATGAGCCGCTTGAGCGCCTCCACCGCCACCCGGACGGACGTCGAGGTATCCTCGCTCATGCGCTGGTCCAGTCCGGCGGCTTCCCGCTCCTGGTTCCACACCACGTGGAAACAGGACCCGCACCGGCAGCGCAGCGCCGACGCCACTACGAACAGCGCCGCCGACTCCATCTCACTGGCCTTGACGCCCAGCCGCTTCCAGGATTCCCACTTCTGCTGCAGCTCGTAGTACACGGGCGAGGCAGCGGGGTCGTGCTGGCCGTAAAAGCTGTCCTTGCACTGGACGATGCCGGTGTGCAGGGGGAAGCCCAGCTTCTTGGTGGCCTCCACCAGGGCGTTTGTCACCTGGAAGTCCGCCACCGCCGGGAACTCGATGGGGGCGTACTCCCGGCTGGTGTGCTCATACCGGATGGCGCCGGTGGCCACCACCACGTCGCCGGACTGGACGTTCAGATCGATACCGCCGCAGGTGCCGGTGCGGATGAACGTGTCGGCACCGCATTTGTGGAGCTCCTCCATAGCGATGGAAGCGGAGGGACCGCCGATGCCGGTGGAGCAGGCGGTGACCTTCTCCCCCAGCAGGGTGCCGGTCCAGACGTTGAACTCCCGGTTATACGCGATCTGCTTGGCGTCGTCAAACAGGGCGGCGATGGCCGGGACCCGGCCCGGGTCACCGGGCAGGATGCAGTAGCGGCCGATATCCCCCTGAGCACAGGCAATGTGGAACTGCTTTGCAAGCTCTTGCCATAAAATCACCTCATTGTGCAATTTCCAGAATGTGTGTTTTCAGTGTGACTCCAGTATATCAAATCTCATCGGTTTCCGCAACCGGAGATTCCGGTTCTGCCAGCCTCTGCAATGCCGGTCCGGTAAGGGCGGTAAACGGTCCAGTCCTCCATGGTCTCCGCCCCCAGGGACTTGTAGAAGCCGATGCTGGGGGT
>ENA-OQIL01000353-OQIL01000353.1-human-gut-metagenome-genome-assembly--contig:-NODE-353-length-17857-cov-3.649351_pt1 | contig 17857 bp, 24 predicted proteins | sample MGYA00242583_ERZ504748 | MGnify/ENA primary metagenome ERZ504748 (study PRJEB26092, sample SAMD00036191) | human gut metagenome | host: Homo sapiens | study: EMG produced TPA metagenomics assembly of...
AAGCCTAAACTCGTAGCTTTCCGGTGAGGTCCACACCCCGGTGGGACCTCAGACGTTCATGGGCCTCGTAGGGCACCATCACCATCCCTGTACGAAGGAAACTTCCATGAAGGTCTTCAGTTTTTGGCGCTGTGCCGGCAGCGCGGGTGTGTGACTTTCCGTAGTTAGCGAAAATGTTCTATGATAAAAAGAAAACGGAGAAAAACATACGAAAAACAACGATAAAAATACAATAAATCGAATGGTGGAGCATGCGGTCGGGAGATTTGTCGAAAGGTGCTATGAGCACCACACCGCATACTTCTGAGGTGAAAATCATGTTATCCACTATTATTCCCCTCAAAGACCTTATCGCAAATTGAGAAAATTAAGAGAAAAGAGAACTATTTGTCTGAAAGCGCATATGCAGAGATTGACGCTGCTCCGGGGAACAATCCGGCCAAACAACTTTATCATTGAAAAGGTCACGATCCAGTTGAAAGGGTCGTGCCCTTTTTTTGCGCCCAAACGACAGGAGGCAGAACATGAACTTCGATTATTACTATGGCGACGAGAGCAATCAATTTGCTTTCTACCGTATTCCCCGGCAGCTCATTACCGGGGAGGCGTTCAAAAAGTTGTCCACAGACGCAAAACTCTTGTACGGCCTCCTGCTGGACCGCATGGGCCTGTCCGCCAAAAACGGCTGGTATGACGATATGGGGCGTGTGTTCATCTACTACACCCTGGACGAGATACAAGAGGACCTGAACTGCGGCCATGAAAAGGCGGTCCGGCTCCTGGCAGAGCTGGACACCGGCAAGAAAGGCTTCGGCCTCATTGAGCGGGTCAAGCAGGGGCAGGGCCGCCCCACTAAGATCTATGTCAAACGCTTCACCACCCGCGCCATACCGCCGCAACCCGCTGCGCCGCAAGACATTCCCAGACTTCCGATTTTCGGAAGTCAAGACTTCGGAAAAGCAGAAGTCAAGAGTTCCGAAAAACAGAAGTCAAGACTTCCGGTTATCGGAAGTGCAGACTTCCGAAAATCGGACACAAGTTATATTGAGTCTAATCAGACTGATCTCAGTCAGCTTTATCCATCTATCCATCCATCTGCCACAGTCCCGGAGAGCAGATGGATAGATCGAAGCGAGTGCCGGAGAGAAGTGCAAGAAGCAATCGAATTTCCCCTTCTCTGCCAGCAGTTTGGTTATGAGGACGTGGAAAGCGTGACAGAGCTGATCGTGGACACGCTATGCAGCACCCGGCCTACCTTTCGCATTGGAGGGGCGGAAATGCCGGCCGAGCAGGTAAAAGGGCGGCTGCAAATGTTGGACAATGGCCATTTGGAATATGTGTTTGACTGCATGAGACGCAACACAACAGAGATACGTAATATCCGCGCCTATCTGTTGACCGCCCTATATAACGCACCAGTCACAATGAGCCCCTATTATCAGGCGGCAGTCCAACATGACTTTTCCTATCCACAGCGGGAATGAACAGGAGGAGTAGTCCCTATGAGCCGTTATAAAACAAAAGACTACTCCAACCGCCGGGAATACCTGGACTGGCTGGCGGAGAGGTACGGCGTGGACAGGGCCGATGTGGTGCTGCTGGCCTCGATCCTGGGGACCGACCAGGACTTTGACGGCCTCCCGTCCACACTGGCCGACCTGCCCGCCGCCAAGCACACCCAGGGGGCGGTTTTCCCCACGGATCGTCCCAAACGAGCAAAACTCCCCTCAAATTGAGGGAAGTTTTCAATAAAACGCCACGACATAAAGGAGGAAAACGACTATGGCAGACCCCAAGAAAAACCCTTTGATCGGAGCGTTCCGCGCCCCGGTCCCCGGCGCGCCGCCGGACACACCCGCGCCTCCAGAGGCGGGAAAACCGCCTGCCGCTGGAGCCGCCAAGCCTATCGACGAGAAGAAAGGACAGGAGGCCCCCAAGGCCCCTGCGGGCACTACTCCCAAGCCCGCTGATGGGAAGAAGGAACCGGAGGCCCCCAAGGCCCCTGCGGACACCTCCGCCAAGCCTGCCGACGAGAAGGAAGGGACAGGAGGAGCCCAAGGCTCCCACGGACACCTCTGCCAAGCCTGCCGACGGGAAGAAGTCTCCTGTGTCTGATCCCAGTAAGCCCAAGGACGAAAAGGAGCAGGAGCCACGATCCCCCGACCTGCGTTTCGTTGCCCTCTCCAAAATCAAACCTTTGCCCGGCACCTATGTCAAGGACGAACCCCGCAAGGATTACAGCGGCCTGATCGCGGACATTAAGAAAAACGGCCTGCAAAAGCCCGTCATTCTCCGCAAGAGCGAGAAAGAGGACGAATTTCAACTGGTAGACGGCTTCCACCGCTGCAAGGCGCTGGAGCAGGCGGGGATGCTGGAGGTCCGGGCGGATGTGTATGAAATGTCCCTTGCCCAAGCCAGTGAGTACCGTAAGGGGCACCGGGATAAGCCGCTCATGCCGGTCCCCGGCAAGCTGGTCCCTTATCCCCCGGAGGAGCCCGCCAAGGCGGATAAGGCCCCGGAAGCCCCCGCCGTGGGGGATGAAGAACTGCCCGAAAACCTGAAAATCCCCCTGACCAAGGAGGGCCAGCCGGAGACGGTCACGACCATGAAGGTGGCGAATATCCGGCCCTTTGAAGGGCACCCCTTCGCAGTCCGCGACAACAAGGATATGTGGGACCTGGTGGACAGCATCAAGAAATTCGGCGTGCTGGAGCCGGTCATGGTCATCCCCCATAAGGACGGCGGCTATGAGATGGTCTCCGGCCACCGCCGTATGCGCGCCTGCCAGTTGGCCGGGATTGAAAATATTCCTGTTATCGTCCGCAATCTGGACCGGGACGAGGCCATCATTTCCATGGTGGACTCCAACCTCAAGCGGGAGGAGATCAGCCCTATGGAGAAGGCCCGCGCCTATCAGATGAAAACCGACGCCATGAAACGGAAGATGGGCCGCCGGACCAAGGAGGAGATCGCGCAGGACGAGGCCCTGGGGATCAAGCGCATGAACGCCGACGAGGAGCTGGCCCAGCAGATGGGCGAGAGCCCCGCCACCATCCAGCGGTACAAGACTTTGAATAAACTGGTCCCGGAACTCCAGGACCTGGTGGACGAGGGGAAGATCCCGGTCAACACCGGCGCGGATATTGCCCAAATGAAGCCCAAGGAGCAGAAGGTGCTGGCGGACGCTATTCAGAAGGAGGCTAAAGTCCCCTCCGGCACCAAGGCCAAGGAGTTGAAGAAGGAGAGCCAGGCGGGCAGTCTGACCACGGAGAAGATCGTGCAGGCCGTGGCCCCCACCAAGCGGGAGGAAATGCCTCCGCTGAAGGTCACAATGCTGGAGGAGGACCTGCGGCCCTTCTTCCCTGATAAGCGCACCACCATCCCCGACGTGAAGCAGGGCATCCTGGAGGGCTTGAAGCTGCGTCAGACGGTCATGGAGCGCCAAAAGGCCAAGGCCGCGGCGGGGAAAACCGTAAAAAAGGCTGAGACGCCGACGAGGTGAACAGGATGAACGGAAAACGAATGTGCCAGAGCTATGAGATCATCGACAGCCGCCGGGTGGGAGATACCGAGGTGGTGCTGGGGTACAGCCCCACGGAGGTCTCCCCCTACGTCACCTGGAAGTGTTATGCCTACGACAATTTCCAGGGGTACAACTATGGCCGTTATTTCGGAGACGAGCAGGCCGCCCGGAAGAATATGAAACAGCGGGTGGATGAACTGAGGGAGGAGCTTCCGCCCGGACACCCGGACTGGAAGCCCCGGCGGCACAGGAAAGACCCCGGCATGGAGCGGTAACGTACCATGTCCGGGGTTTTTTTCCTATTCAAAAGTCCTCTCAATTTGATGGGACTTTCCGGGGTAGGTGTGAAAATCGACTTTCAAGAGCGTATGGAGCGTGTGCGGGCGCTGACGGATCAACTGGAGGCCGGTATCACCGGCCTGTTCCAGAGCGGCCAGTACGCGGCCTACCTGCAATCCCTCTCCAAACTGCACCATTACAGTTACGGCAATATTTTTCTCATTAAGCTCCAGTGTCCGCACGCCTCCATGGTGGCAGGGTATGGGGACTGGAAACGGAAATTCGGCCGTCATGTCAAGGCGGGCGAGACCGACATCACCATCCTGGCCCCCTGCCCTTACTGGGCGCGGGATGAGGTGGAGGAGACCGGCCCGGACGGGCAGAACCATCAAGGAACAGAAATGGGTGAAAAAAACTGGTTTCACCACGGCTATTGTGTTTGATGTCAGCCAGACCGATGGGCGGGAACTCCCCAGCCTGGGCGTTGAGGCCCTGACGGGCACCGTGGAGGGCTATGAAAAACTGCTGTCCGCCTTAAAAGCCATCTCCCCCGTCCCTATCAGCGAGGGCCTCCTGCCGCCGGGCGTCCATGGGGCGTACTACCACGCGGAACAGAAGATTACCCTCAGCCCCGGCATGAGCGAGGCCCAGACCATCAAAACGCTGGTCCATGAGATCGCCCACGCCAAGCTGCACGCCCTCCCGGTGGAGGGCGGGATCATCGTAGGGGCCCATGAGAAGGACCGGCGCACCCGCGAGGTGGAGGCGGAGAGCGTGGCCTATACCGTCTGTCAGTACCTGGGCCTGGACACCAGAGACTACTCCTTCGGCTACATTACCGGGTGGAGCAGCGGCAGAGAGCAAACGGAGCTGCGCGCCTCCCTGGAGTGTATTCGCAACACCGCCGCGGAACTGATCGACGGCGTTGAGAGCCGCTGCCTGGACCGTCCGCCCCCGGAGCCTGTGCCGCAGAGCCAAAAGAGGCGTACCAAGGGCAGGAAGAAGCGGGCCCGGACCTCAAAAGTCCCCTCAATTTGAGGGGAGATTTCCAAAACCATTCGATAGGAGTGAAGCAGCATGGAACATAACAGCCGGATGAAGGAGATTACCGGCAATCTGAAGCAGGATGTAAAGGATCTGCTGGGCGAGAGCGCCAGCCTGTTCACCGGCTTTTTCAAACGAGGGGCTTGTACGGTCCGGGCGGTGGCGGACAAGTGGAAAGCATTTGCCCACGATATTTCCGCCGCTGTGGACGACCTGATGAAGCCGCCCTTCGCGGAAGGCGGCCCGGAGGCCCCAATGGTCAGCCTGGACCCGGAGGGCGAGCCTATTGTGACCATCACGGAGAGCATGGATGAGCGTTTTCCCACTGGCAAACAGATGTCTCTCTCCCAAGCGGAGAATTATGTACGCCAGGTGGATCAGGAGTACCGGGAGGCTGAACGGACGCCGCAGGCGGTCAAGGTGAAGATCGACTATGTGAAAGACGGCCGGACAGACCGCTACTGGCTCCCTCTGGAAATCGGGGCGGGCGGCTCCCTTCTGGAACAGATGCAGACCCATATCGGTGCATACCAAGACGGGCAGGCACGGGTAAACCAGTTATTTCAGAGTGTGCCGCAGGAATACCGCACGGTTTTACAGGAAGAATTGACGCCTTTTATCCATCAAAGTGTCGATGAGCTCTCCCGCGGCCTTCTGCCCTGTTTCCAGCGCCATTGTCAGGCGGCGGACCTGGGAAAGCAAATGGAGGAGCAGGCGGCCCTTCTGCCGGAGGGGGAGCAGGAAGCATTTCGCTCCGCCGTTCAGCAGATCATGAAACGCCTGCATAAGTCCATCAATATGGGAAAAACGCAGGAACAGCCCGCAGTCCAGCGGGAGGCCCCTTCTGCGGAGGGCCTATTGTCTCCGCAGGAGGACATGACGCAGCCACCCCAGGAGAGGGAGGCGGGACCCGCCCCGTGCAGCCCGTCCGTAAAGGTCCGTCTGCAACAGCTTAGAAAAGACAGGAGGCCGGCACCCGCTGTTACACAAGTCGAAATGGCTCCTCCTGAGCCCGGTAGACCTGCCAAAAGCGAGTATGACGCCAGACGGATGCAATGGGAGGTTCAGGAGCGCGCCATCCCAAAGCCAAAGGCCAGGCGGCCCAAACCGCGAAAAGGCCCGGAGCGTTGAGGGCGGAGCGATGGAACAGCAGGAGCTTTACCGCTATTATTCCACCCAGCGGCCCGTGGACATAGGGACCTATCCCAAGGACCCGGATAACCCCCTGACGGGATTTCTTAATTACGACGAGCGTACCAGCGTGGAGCACGGCGCGTTCCGGGCCTGGGGGGAGGTCATTTACCGTTCCCCCTTACCCCGGATCAAATATATCAGTATGAACTGCGGCCATCCAGGGATAACCCGGATGTGCGACGGACAATGGCGGAGCAGGCCCAGGTGGTGGGTATCTGGGAGATGCGGAATCATGTCCCGGAGAACAGGCGCATGACACGGTATGTCCATCCCGGTAAGTTTATCGCGGGCAAGCGCGTCACCCCGGAGGAACTGGCCAGACAATGCCGGCTGGCCCAAGACTATCCCTTTGTTTACACCCGCGGCCCGCGGCCTAAAAAGTCCCCTCAAATTGAGGGAAGATAACAGGGAGGCGCTTTTATGTATCTTGTCAACGCAAACACAGAACGATTGGAAGAAGTGGAAATCTTGACCGTCCCCGGCCTGTTTACGACCCGGCGGGTGGACCGCGCCACACTCCCCCCGTGGATGCACCTCTATGAAATGCAGACAGACCCGGACGATTGGAGCCAGCCGGGCTTGCTGGGGCTGCATATCACGGTGGAGCACTTCGGCACCGTGCTCACCGCCAGCCCCCTCCCCCTGCCATCCGGCGGCTATCTGGATCTGGCTCCCGGCGACTTCGTACAGGGCCAGGGTGCGGAGCGGTTGACGGCGGCTGAGTTTGAGGCCAAGTACCTGGACCCGGACTACCAGCCGCCCCCGGCCGTGCGCCCGGAACAGCGGTGGCACAGCCGGACAAGGGTGGTGCAGCCGGTAAGATGAAAGAGACAAATATTAAATTGTTTCCTGTTTTGGACGGATTGTGCGGCCGGACCACCCCCTCCACCCCAGCAAGTTTCCGCCCGGACCTCTGGACGCTCCAGGCGGCTGTGTCGGAATACGAGATGGAGGAGCGGACCTTCTACTGGCTCCCCCGTTCCGGCGGAGGGCTGTGTGTCCGGGAACGGGATGTGTTCCTTCGCGGCTCCCACGGCCACCGGGTATGGATCAGCCAGCGCCCGGAGGCCGGAGAGGAGGCATACTGTGTCATCCTCAAGGGCAGGGACCGGGACAGCCCCACGGGGGATATACGCCCTCGATTTTTTCCGCACACCTCCACCGCCTGGAACACACGGCGGTGGAGGCCAAAGCCGTGGAACTGGTCTTTTACTCCGGGCGGCGGTTTTCTATGGAGCCGGAACGGTACAGGGCGGCCATGGAAGATTTGTTTTGGGAATACGGGACACTCCGGCGCATCCGGTATCTGCCGGAAAACGAGGCGGCTCTGGTCCGCACGATCATGATGGAGCATCGGTATCAAAAGGGCTGGATGCCGAAAAAGGACCGGGCGCCGCCCAGCGGCCCGGTCAGATAGGGAGGTGAATTGCAGTATGGCAAAAAAATCGTTTTATGAGATCGGCTCCAGTGAAGGTTATCTTCGGGAGGGCTTTTACCTGGAGGTCAGGCGGCAGATCAACTACCGGGGCGACAGGGCCGACTTCAAGCCGTTCCTGAATGTCCCGGTCAAGGACCTGGAAAAGCAGTTAAAGGAAAGCCAGGCGGAGGAAAAGAAAGTCTTTGAGGAGATGAAGAAGGCCGTCACCGCCTGGGATGAGCATGGGGCGCAGACCCTTCTCCTGCAAAAAGCAATCGAATATCTGAAAACGCCGGAGGTCACACACACCCGCAATGAGTGGCAGAGGCACAAGGACGGCTCCTGGGAGATCAGCAACCTGGTCTATAAAATGACATTCAACATCGTCAAGTCTGGTGATGAATGGAAATTGACCTGGGAGTTGTCCTACACGGCCCCCGGCCTGTCTCAAGGGTATTGGGGCTATACCCGGAGCCCCAGGGAACGAATTGAGTACGAGGGCAGCAAGAAGTACAAGACCATGGAGGGGGCCCAGAAGTACATCCAGAGCAAATTCGACCAGTATGCGCCGTGCTTTGAATCCCTGTCCCCGCCCATCCCGGCGGAGGCAAAGGAATTGTTTTGTGTCAACGGCCAACTCCTGCAAGGGTATTCGCTCCAACCCCCGGTCCCGCAGAAGGAAAAGGTCACGCTGGAGGACCTGCTGAACTGCCTGGAGGACGGCGATATGGCCGTACCATCGGAGGCGCAGCCCGTCTCCGGTGAGCCGGCCCCTCCAGCGGAGGAAAAACCCCAGGCGGGGCCGCCCCTCCCGGTCCAGGTCCAGGCACAGACGGCGGACAGGGGGAAACAGGAGCCGCCTCCGGCCAAAGCCGCCCGCCCAGCCGCCAGGAAAAAGCCGCTGCATAAAAAGCGGCTGGCTATGGCGCGATAGGGGGCGGGCATGGCATATACGCATATCACCCCTGGATGGGAAATCGAAATGTCCGCCCATTACTATCCAGATAAAAAGGCGGACCGTGTTGCGGAACTGATCCAACTGCCGCGGGAGGAATTGACCACCATGGAGGAGGCCAGCGTGGCCCAGGAAAAAGCCATTTTCTCAAAATTCTCTGAAATCGAGGCCGAATGGCGGAAGCAGGCGGCGGAGACCATAGCCATCCGCAAGGCCAGGGAGTATCTGCGGGCCTTGCCGGTGGAGCACACGTCCAACCAGTGGAAGGTCAATCAATTCGGCTGGAACGTATTGAGCAACATGGTCTATAAAATGTCGTATCGTGTGTCCGAAAATAAAACGCCGGATGGAACTCTTATCAACTGTACTTTGTCCTGGGATATTCATTATAACACGCTCCAGCATCCAACCCCAGACTACACCGGCGACGGCTGGAAGATCGCCGGGCAGAGCGACAAGCGGTTTGCCACAAAAGAGGAGCTGGAGCGTTACCTGCAAGGCAGGATCAAAGCCTACGCCCACCTGTTCACGGAGGTGTCCCCGCCTATCCCAAAGGGAGAGGAAAGACGCTTCTCCGTCAACGGCATCCTTCTCCCCGGCTATACGGTGGAGGCTTCCCTGGAAGAACGGGTGGAGGAAATGCTTTCCTTTCTGGAGGACGACCCGGCCCTGCTGGAGGAGCCGCTGTCCTCCGGCCATCAAGACACACCACAAGAGGAGGAGCCGACTATGGCACAGCAAGCTGCATACCACGCCCCTGAATCAGCACCGAAACCGGGAGAGTGTTCAAAAGCCCGGAGACCGCCCCGGAAAGGGCCCAAGAAACCGCCCGCCGGAAAACGGCCCGGTACGGTGACAGCGGCGCTCGCGCCGCTGTCCGCGCCAGCATGGCATTTTGACAGCAAAATGCCGCTGGTCAGGGGCTCCGCCCCTGATACCCCCGCGCCGCCGAAAGTCCCCTCAATTTGAGGGGACTTTTTTCCGTGGGCACAGCCCCCCCGCACAACACCAACGCATATCCTCTTGATATGCGCTATTTGATACCTGAACTGAAGGTGAACAGATGATTGATGAGAAACGGAGCGAGACCCTGCTCCTGGAGCGGACCCTGCAACGCCTGTTTGGTGAAACATCCTACCATGTGGAGAAAACCCCCTGCCGGGGGAAATTCCGGGGCCATAACGATTATTCCATCGTGTTCGGGAGTGGACGAAAGCTGTTTATCGGCCAGGACCAGCGGAACTACCTGAACGACCTGCGGAAACAGATTGGTCTGATCCAGCATTTCCGGGACCACCAGGCCGAGAACACCGAGAAGATCAAAGCCGTGCTTGCCGCCCACGACACTCCATTTTGTGACGTGGCCGTAGACATCTCGCCATATCCGGGGACAAATGATCTGGTCGTTTATGGCGTGGTTGTTCTCACGCATCAGAGCGGGACCAAGCTGATGTACCGGGAGACCAATATGCACTATTTCCTTGTGAGCGGAGACCGGGATTGGCACCCGTTTGACGAGTGCATGGCCCATCTGCTGAAGGACGCCTGCGGAGAGAGGGCCTACTGCAAGGAGGTCCCCTTGAAAAGTCCCCCGCCGGAGCCGGCAAAGAGGCCGCAACACCGGAAAGGAGGCCCAGTTCGATGAAGCCCTATAAAACCATCACCCTGCGGCTGGACGCCGCCCACTACGCCCGGCTGACAGAGACCGCCCGGACCGCCGGGCTCAAGATCGAGCCCATGCTCCGCCAACTCATTATGGGCGTCAATCTCCGGCCCCGGCCTCCCGATACCTACGCCGCCCTGCTCCGGGAACTGAACGCCATCGGCAATAATGTGAATCAACTGGCTTATCAGGCCAACGCCAGAGGCGCGGCCACCCAGGACGAGATACGGGAGGCGGCGCGGCTGGTCCGGCAGGCGGTCCGGCTGGTCCGGGACACGCTGTAATGGCCTACACCAAGATTTTAGTCATTCACAACCGCCTGGACAAATGCGTGGGCTATACCCAGGACCCGGAAAAGACCTCCCTGGAGGCCGCCATCGACTATGCCCTGGACCGGGAGAAAACGGAACAGACCTGTTTCGAGACCGCCGTCAACTGCGACCGGGAGAGCGTTTACGCCGACATGATGGACACCAAGCGGCGCTGGGGCAAGGAGGGACGGAAACGAAAGGGCTACCACATCATCCAGTCCTTCGCTCCCGGCGAGGTGACGCCGGACCAGGCCCATGCCGTGGGCGTCGAGTTTGCCCGGCGCCTGCTGGGAGACCGCTATGAAGCCGTCGTTTCCACCCACTTGAACAAAGCGCATTTACATTCGCATATCGTTTTCAATTCCGTCTCCTTTGTGGATGGGGCCATGTACCGGGACCAACTGAAGGACTACTACGGCGGGGACGGCGTGGGCATCCGGGGGACCTCAGACGCCATCTGCCGGGAACACGGGCTGTCCATTATTGAGCCCAGTGAGCCCCTGGGCGGCCCGGTGAGCCGGGCCGAGTGGGAGGCGGCCAGACAGGGCAAGGCCACCGTGCGGGACCTGATCCGTCAGGACGTGGACGAGGCCATCCGGCAAGCCTACACCTACCAGTCCTTCCTCAGCCAACTGCGGCGGATGGGGTATCGGGTAAAAACCGGCCCCAGGGTCAAGCACACCGCTATCCTTCCCCCCGGTGGGAAAGGGTATATCCGTCTGGACAGCCTGAAAGACGGCTATACCGAGGCGGACATACAGGCCCGGCTTGCGGCCGTCCGCTCCGGCGAGGCCCCGCCGGACACTCCCCCCACTACTTTTTCCCGTCTGCTGGAGCCGGGCCGCCGGTATCGGGTGCGGGGTGGGATGCCCCGCCGCCCAAGGAAACTCACGGGCTTTCAAGCCCTCTGCTTCCAATACCTCTGCCTGCTGGGGGCATACCCGAAACGCCGTCCGGGAAACCGGGCGGCGTTCTCCATGCGGGAGGAGCTGCTGAAACTGGACCGCTATCAGGAGCAATTCCGTTATCTCCGTAAAAACCGCATCGAGACAGCGGCCCAGCTCTCCATGCAGTATGACGCGATACAGGCGGAGATAGACGCCCTCACGGAACGGCGCGGGCAGTTATACCGGCAGAAACGGCGGGGAGACGGAGGCGGGGAAATCCAGACGGAGATCGAACAAATCACCACACACCTGCGGGCGCTGCGCCGGGACTTGAAGCTATGCGCCCGCATCGAGGGCGACATCCCCAAGGTCCGGGCGGCGGTGGAAGCCCAGCGCCCAGACCATGCAAGGAGGCGTCCTTATGAAAAAACTGCTCCACGCGGACCTGACCGCCATTCTGGGATTGATACCGCTCTATCAGCCCACCGAGGCAGGGAGCATTGAATTGGATCTGCTCAAACTGCAACAGGGCGGCGCGGCGGACTATCTGTTTCTGGCCCGGCGTGAGAGGTCCTGGCTGTTTGACCCGCCCCGTGTCTATGAGCCGGGCAGTTATGAAAATCTGTGCTGGCTGGCCTTTCAGAACCGGGCTGGGTGGCCGGTGCTCGCCCTGTTCCTCCATGTGGAGAAGTTTGTGGGCGGACGGCCCTGGGGGAGCGTGACCCTGCTGGACTACCGGGAGGCGGCCCGCGACGCGGAGACGTTTTCCGCCCTTGCCGGGCCCCAGCGGGAGCGGCACTTTGAAAGCTGATGAGAAAGCGGTATCTCCAAAAAGTTCAGTATTGTTCCATTCTGGAGGTCATTCAATATTTGAAAACCGGGAGGTGAAGAAGATGGATAACAGCGGTGAAGTGGCCGACCTGATGGTAAAGGAGAGCATCCAGCTCACCGAGGCTGCTGTTAAAATGCTGGCGGCTGGGAGCAAAAACCTGGCCGCCTTTCTGATGGCCCTGTCCCAAAACAACAAAAAACTCTACGGCAAGGCCAACATGGCCCGGCTGCTTCAAACGGGCCGGGAACTCAAGACCTTTCACATCAAAGAGAGCGACCTGGAGGACTTCCGGGCCTACGCCAAGAAAAATGTGCTGTTCTCCGTGATTAAAGACACACGTTCCACCAGCGGGATCGTGGACCTTGTGACCAATGTGGACTATGTGCCGCTGGTCAACCACTACCTGGAACAGAGGAGCTACCCGGCCCCCGCCCAGGAACAGGAGGAAGAAGCGCCAAAAAAAGCCGCCCCCGCGTTCGGCCCGAACACTCCTCACCACAGCGCGGGAGTGGCTCGACAGCCAGGCAGACGAGGAGTACGGATATGAGGACGACGGAGACTACTGAGAAACCATCCGTCAAGTCCCGCCTGGAGGCCCTGCGGGCGGCGTCGGAAGGGATGCGGGAGCCCGGCAGGGCCCCGCAGGCCAAGGGAAAAACCGTACCAAAATCAAGATGAATATATCTTAGGAGGAACATCATTATGGCAAATCTGGAAGCGATCATCGCGGAAAAGTCCCAGCAGGACAACCAATGGAGGGCGGAAATGCAGGCGGACCGGGAGAACACCATCGCCATGCAAGACGCCGGAGTGGAGGAGATCACCAGCAGCCCGGAACTGTATGTGAAGTACCTGGATATGCAGGGGGATAACCCCACATACAGCGCGGGCAATATCGCCCTGGTCATGTTTCAGGACCCGGAGGCCACCGTATTCGGTACGGCGGAACGGTGGAAAACCCTGAATCGGGGCGTGATAGACCAGGAGCGAAGCAAGGGAGTCAAAATTTTTGCCCGGAATACCCTGGGCCGGGGGTATCGCCTCACGGACGCCTATGACATCCGCCAGACCCAGGGGCGTGACCTGAAAAAGGTCCAGTTGAAGGATGACAGCAAGGAAATGAGCATCGCCCTGCGCGCCATCCTCAATTACTCCGTTGTTCCCGTGGCCACCGACCACGACCTGCCCGTGGCCGCCTACTATGACAGCAAAAATATGGAGCTGGCCGTCAATCCCGCTTTCTCAGACAGCGAGGCATTTGCGGCCATCGCCGCTGAGGTGGCCCACTCCCGCATCCACGCCAAGGGGGCCAACCCAAACTATGACCATGAGGAGGTGGACCTGGACGCCCAGAGCATTTCCTATATCCTGTGCCGCCAGTTTGGCATCAAGCGGGACACGCCGGACCTGTCCCGCCTGGAGGAGCTGTACGAGGGCTGGGACCCCCAGCAGCGGCGGAGCGCCCTGGATCAGATCCAGGGGATGAGCAAGCAGTTCGGCGGCTCCATTGAACGGAACATCACCCCCCAGCAGAGAAGCCGCATCCCGCCCCAGCGCCAGAGCCGGTAAGGCCGCAGACCGGGGGCGTCTCCCCGTGGGGGAGACTAATCCGCCCGCCGTCCCCCGTCAAGGCCGGGCGATTGCCATGCAATCGCCCGCGAGCCGCCCAGTCTGCGGACTGGGCGGGCCTTGACCGGGGCCGTCCGCCGGATTATGCGGTCTCCAAGGGGAGGACGCCCCAAAAGCCGCCTGACGGCGGCTTTTGCCAGTGTGGGGAACGGGTGCGTCTGTCGCCGCCTCTCCGCAGGCGGGGCGCGCCGTTCAAAAGTCCCCTCAATTTGAGGGGACTTTTGGCCCCCAGGTTTCCCGTTGCCTGTTTCCGCTCCCCATGATATAATATTTTTGAACTTTCTCTCAAAGGCAGGTGACTGTATGAGCGGCAACGCTTTATTAGAGCGTATCGACGCATACGCCCAGGCGATCCGGGAGCGCCGCCCCCTCACCACGGACGAGGTGAAGGAACTGGACGCCTATTTCCGCATCGGCATGACCTATACCTCCAACGCCCTGGAGGGTAATTCCCTCACCCTCTCCGAGACCAAGGTGCTCCTGGAGGACGGTATCACCGTGGGCGGCAAGCCCATCCGGGACTGCTACGAGGCCACCGGCCACGCCAGGGCCTATGACTATATGCTGGAGACCGCCAGGGGCGGGCCCCTGCAATTCCGGGAGGAGGATATACTCCGCCTGCACGCCCTGTTCTACGGCGGCATTGACCCGGAGCACGCCGGACGCTACCGGGAAGGCCAGGTGTTCATCACCGGCACGGAATATGTCCCACCCACGGCGGAGGAGGTGCCTGGCCTTATGGCCGGGCTGGTGGAGGAGCTGAACAAACGGAGGGACGCCATGCACCCGGTCCTGCTGGCCGCCTACGCCCACCGGAGGCTGGTGGATATTCACCCCTTCCAGGACGGCAACGGGCGCACCGCCCGGCTCCTGATGAATCTGATCCTGGTGAACAGGGGCTACTGTGTGGTCTCCATCCCGCCCATCCTGCGCCATGACTACATTACCGCGCTCCAGCAGGCCCAGCGGGCCCAAGGCCCCAGCGACACCGCCTTTATCAGACTTATTTGTGAGTGTGAACTGGAGGCCCAGAAGGACTACTGCCGGATGTTCCGCATCAAACTCCCGGAGCGGAGGAAAGACGCCCCGGAGCGATAACCCGTAAGTCCCCTCAATTTGAGGGGACTTTTTTCTTTGCCCGGAAACTCCCATCAATTTGAGGGAAGTTTTCGGGCCATTTTTTTGATTGAAGGAGTTGACCCACATGAAGAAACGCGCCGCGCCCCTGTTTCTGGCGGTGCTGACCGCCTGTGCCCTGGCCTGCCCGGCGCTGGCCGCCGAGGCGCCCTCTCCCGAAGCCACCCCCTCCGTACTTTACCCAGTAGAGGTTTTGGAGTACACGGAGGGAGACCGGGCCGAGCCCAGGATCAGCAAGACCTACGAACTCTCTCCTATGGATGATCCGGCCCTCATCCCCACCGGGGACTTTGAGCGGTCCGGCTGCCTCTATACCCTGCTGGATATTGTCAAGGAGGACCAGACGGAGACGGACAGCAAGTATTACACCGAAACCGTGACCCTGGACAGCAAGAGCAAGGACATGGAGGAGATCATGCCCCTGCTGGCCGCCACCTGTGAGGCCGTCACGGAGGACGGCTATACCGGCCTCCTCACCCTGGACACCGCCAGTATCCAGGTGGAGGCGTCCGGCTATGCCACGTCCACCCGGAACGTCTCCGCCACCCGCAGTTATCCCAATCTCTCCGAGGCGGATGTGTCCCTGGTGCCCAAGTCTATTGAGGACAGCGGGCGCACCCTCACCCTGGCGGATGTTCAATGGCAGGAGGCCGGGGGCTTCTACAACGCCGCCGCCACCTATACCGGCACCGCTTCCAGCAAATACGCCACCGGCTACACCGTCACGGCGGACTACGCCGGAGAAGTGACCAAGACTACCAGCGGGACCGTGCTCTATACCGCCGTTTTCGGCCTGGCAGAGGAGCAGGAGGCCGTAACCGCTATCCCACAGCCTGCCGCGGAGGGCGGCGGCTTTGACTGGCGCTGGCTGCTGGTCCTGCCCGCCGGGGCGGGCGTTGTCGGCCTGGTATTCCTGGGCCGCTTCCTGCTTCAAAAGTACAAATCCAAGAAAGAGTGGAAGGAGTACAACAAATGAGGCTGAAAACCCTTTGTCTGGCTGCCCTCATACTGGCGGTCGTCTGCGTCACCCCGGCCAGCGCCCTGGAATACACCATGGACGCCCCGGACGATTACCTGTTTGCCCGGCCCACCAGCGATACCACCATCTATGAGCATGAGGACCCCAACGTGGACCGGAGCAAAAATACAGCCCTGATCCCGCCCGGCTTCGGCACACCCACCAGTTACCTCCCCGGCTCCGGCACAGCCCTGACCCCTAATCTGGTCCCCGGAGCCCTGGACGGCGGCGGTTTGGTCTCCCAAGTGGGGAGTGTCACATACCCTGCCGTTGATACGGGCTCCGGCTGGACCGGGACTACCGCCACAGGCTGGACGGATGTGACCAGCGATCTCTATTACTCCGGCGGGCACCTGGGCACCCTCAAAATTCCCGCCATCGGTTTGAGCGTCAAGGTTTACGAGGGCACGGGCAGCAAGACCTTAGCCAAGGGCGCGGGCCACTTCGAGGACACCAGCCTGTGGGATGGAAACTGCTGCATCGCCGCGCACAACCGCGGCGTGAACAACCACTTCGGGAAGCTCCACACCCTGGAACCGGGCGACACCATCACCTGGACTACCAAGCTGGGCACACGGACTTATGAGGTGGTCAGCGTCCAGAAGGTGAAGGAGACCGACACCAGCGGTACCGCCGCCACCAGCGATAACCGGCTCACACGTTTTTACCTGTGTCCGGGGACCAGCGGGACTACCGCTGGATGGTCCAGGCCGTGGAGGCTTGAGGCGTCAAAAATCTTCCCTCAATTTTGAGGGGGACTTTTGACGCCTTTTTTTTGTATCTTCAATTTCCGTATTTTACATTTTAAAAAGTCAATTTGATTGCGGAAGGAGGTGCTGATGTTTTCTGTGCCTCCTTCTGCCCATTTTTAGGAGGCAATATGAAAAAACTGCTATCCCTGTTCCTGGTTCTCGTGACCCTTCTTGGTATCCTCCCGACGGCGGCCTTTGCCGCAGACAGTGAGGAGGAGGCCCTGGGCGAGGTCAATATCTACAATGGAGAGTATGAGCTGGGTTATCTCTCCATCAACGGCTCCGTCCGAAAGCAGATCTATACCTATTTTCTCTATGAGGCCAACGATGGCACGCAGAAGGAGTCCCCGGCCTACTGCGTCAACCCAGTGCGCCTTGTTCCTTGACAATCTGCGTAGAAATGCGCAATAAAACAAGGCAGATTATGAAAGAATAATCTGAACTCTGTATCTGAATCGGCGGGGGAAGTTCCCGCCTGACCCGGTGTGACGGGTTACAAAAGCTCTGAGTCTCCGACGTGCCCATCGCAGTGCTATGTGGTGGGTACGAAGCTCGGTAAAGTGCGGAGGTGATATCTGAGATGGTATCACGCCGCTAGAGGCTATAAAGCAGTCACGCCTAGTATGTCAAACAGACCGACAAACTCCCGACCTAACAGCTCGTAAACGCAAGGGTGATTATACAGCCACCCGCCCCCATGTGGGGTGCTGTCGCAGCTCAATACCTTGGGATTGTAGTGGGCCGCAGAAAACCAGGAATGGTCGAATGTCGCTGGCAAAGTCACACCAGCCAGTGATGACAGCCGGGCCATAGGGAGAGGCTAAAACTGCCATGAAAAGCTAGGATGCAGGGAACAAGGGAACCACGGACGGCACACCGGCCATCAGGACGGCGTAAGTTGGTTAGCACACCAGCCGCATGAGCAGGAAATGGCTCATAAATCCGTGGGACAGCAGCCCGTAGTAGTGAAGAAGCCCCTGTAATGGGGGTGGAGCGAAGGGGCATAGTCTGTACAGGGAACATGGAACCAGTCTGTCGAGGAAGCCGTAGGCGAACCTGACTAAAACCATAGCGCCAAATCTTGTTTCAAACAGGAGGTGGTGGCCATGGCACAACAATTCGACTACCCAAAATCTGAAACAGACCTGCGTGTTATACTTGACGCACTTTATAAGTCGGCCAGAACGGCGCGCGAGGCAGGAAACCGCCCCGCATT
>ENA-OQIL01000356-OQIL01000356.1-human-gut-metagenome-genome-assembly--contig:-NODE-356-length-17761-cov-4.480719_pt1 | contig 17761 bp, 23 predicted proteins | sample MGYA00242583_ERZ504748 | MGnify/ENA primary metagenome ERZ504748 (study PRJEB26092, sample SAMD00036191) | human gut metagenome | host: Homo sapiens | study: EMG produced TPA metagenomics assembly of...
TCGGCAAAGTCCTCATTCTCGATGCCAGCAGCTCTTTGGTAAAGGCCACCTTGCTGGGTGGTGGTATCGTTGGCTCGCGGTTGGGGTTGTTGGCTACATCAAAGTACTCGGTCTTGTCCTCCGGGTAGTTGTCTACGATCAGCTTTACGGGGTCCAGCACGGCAATGCGGCGCTGAGCGGTCAGGTCCAGCTCGCTGCGGATGCAGGCTTCCAGCTGGCGCATGTCGATCAGGTTGTCGGATTTAGAAATGCCGGCCTCCCGCACGAAGGTGAAGATGGAGGTGGGGGTGTAGCCACGGCGGCGCAGGCCGCACAGGGTGGGCATACGGGGGTCGTCCCAGCCGTCCACAATGCCCATTTCCACCAGCTCACGCAGGTAGCGCTTGCTCATGACGGTGTTGGTCATGTTCAGGCGTGCAAACTCACGCTGCTTGGGGAAGGCAGTGCCGAAGATGTTCTCGATGACCCAGTTGTACAGCGGACGGTGGTTCTCGAACTCCAGACTGCACATGCTGTGGGTGATGCCCTCAATGGCATCCTGAATGGGGTGTGCGAAGTCGTACATCGGGTAGATGCACCACTTGCTGCCCTGACGGTGATGCTCGGCGTACTTGATGCGGTAGATAGCCGGGTCACGCATGTTCATGTTGGGGCTGGCCAGATCGATCTTGGCACGCAGGGTCTTTTCGCCCTCCTGGAACTCACCGGCACGCATCCGGCGGAACAGATCCAGATTCTCTTCCGGGGTGCGGTCACGCCACGGAGAGGGACGGGAAGGCTTGCCGGCATCGGCACCGCGGTACTCGCGCATTTCATCGCGGGTCAGGTCGTCCACGTAGGCCTTGCCCTCCATGATGAGCTTTTCGGCATACTCGTAGCATTTATCAAAGTAGTCGCTGCCGTAGAAGATGCCGCCGTTGGGGTCGGCACCCAGCCAGTGCAGATCCTCGATGATGCTGTTCACGTACTCCTCACCCTCGCGGGCAGGGTTGGTGTCGTCCAGACGCAGGTTGAACTTACCGCCGTACTGGTTTGCAATGGACCAGTTGATGTAGATGGCCTTGGCACTGCCGATGTGCAGGTAGCCGTTGGGCTCGGGCGGGAAGCGGGTATGGATCTCGCTGATCTTGCCCTCGGCCAGATCAGCGTCGATGATGTCGGTCAGAAAGTTTTTATCTGCCATGTGTTTTCCCCCTGTCAAAGGCACAAAGTGCCTATATATTCCATAATACTATATAATACACTATTCTGCCGATTTCTTCAAGAGAAAACCCTCTCAGTCTCGCATACGCTCGCCAGCTCCCCCGAGAGGGGGAGCTTAACTCCTCCAGTCACCTTCGGTGACAGCCCCCTCAGAGATGGGGCCCTTGGCAGTACGGTAAAGCTTTTCCTCTTTGCCAAAGGCTCCCTCCCCGAGGGAGCTGGCAAAGCCGTCAGGCTTTGACTGAAGGAGTTCTCCCATCCGAAAAATCCCCAATTCATGTTGTTTTCCACAACTTTTTCCCTATCCCTTGACACCGCCGTGCAAGGAGAGTATATTTTTGCATGGCATACAGCGCATTTTGCCGTGTTTAAAATAGGAGGAACCCCATGAACAGTTTAAAAGAAGCGTTCAGCAGGAAAAATATGCTGAAGAATTTAAATTTCTTCGGTGAGCTGAATCTCGGCCTGATCCTGACGGCGGTCGGCATCGTTTACTTTAAAAAATCCCAATCATTTTGCATTTGGCGGCACCTCGGGCTTGTCCATTCTGCTGGCAGACCTGTTCCCCCGGATCAACGTGGGCGGCTTTATGTGGATCATCAACCTGATTCTGGTGGTGCTGGGCTTCGTCTTTCTGGGCATCAAGACCATGGGCTGGACGATCTATTCTTCCTTTGCGCTGTCCTTTTTCGTGTCGGTGTGCGAGTGGCTCTATCCCGTCAACGTTTCCATGAGCGGCGATGCCATGCTGGATCTGGTGTTCGCCGTGTTCCTGCCGGCTCTGGGTGCGGCGATCGTGTTCGACATCGGTGCATCCACCGGCGGTACGGATATTGTGGCCCTGATTCTGGCAAAATATACCTCTATGGAGATTGGCAAAGCCCTGATGGTCAGCGATATCCTCATCGTGCTGGCGGCGGCATGGCGGTTCGGTATGGGCACCGGCCTTTACTGCATCCTTGGCCTGATCGGCAAGAGCTTTGTGGTGGACGGTGCCATCGAGAACATCCGCCTGCGCAAGGTGTGCACCATCGTGACGGCCAACCCGCAGCCCATTCTGGACTTCATCATCAAGGAAATGAACCGTTCCGCTACCGTGGAAAAGGCTTACGGCGCTTACACCCACCACGAGCTGAGCGTGCTGGTGACGGTGCTGACCCGCCGTCAGGCCCTGCAGCTGCGCAACTTCCTGCGGGAGAACGACCCCCGGAGCTTTATCACCATCGTCAATTCCAGCGAGATCATCGGCAAGGGCTTCCGCTCCTTTAATTAAAGGCACGGCAGGGCCACGCCGCTATTGACGAACCGCTCCAAAACGATATACTATATTCCGGCGGTGCAGCAGTGCCGCCGGATGCCGGGGTGTTGCGCAGTTGGTAGCGCGCCTGCTTTGGGAGCAGGAGGCCGCGAGTTCGAGTCTCGCCACTCCGATATGACAAAAAGCCACGATGAACCGTTTACAAATGCGGTTTCGTCGTGGCTTTATTTGTTGCCAGTCTCCTGAGATCCGGCTGGAAGATGCCTTATTTGTGCGTTACCGTCTCAAAAACTGCCCCTGCGCTAAAGGGCAAATGCGCACCCGGCAGCTTTCCGATTTTGTTCTTTTTTTATTTACAAACAGTACCTTGACACCGAAATATCCTTTTTGTAATCTTAAAGAGTATTCTGAATGTAAGTGAATGCCGTCCCGAATCAATACGGTTTTTTCGGGCAGGACGGCAGGAAGTTTCTCCAGCGAATGTCCTGGGGGTGGTACCCTGCTGCCACAGGCAGCAGGGCGGGACTGGAGTTCCGGGCTGTTCGCAGAGAAAACTTCCTGATGACCTGCCAAGTGAGTACAAGCTGACGGCAATGGGAAAGGAGCAACTACCAATGGATCATCTGCAGAACGTAATGGGATACTTCGACCAGCAGCAGCCGCTGTGCGCCGAACATGACCGCATCAGCAAGGACCTGTACAAGGAGTTTGGCGTTAAAGCGGGCCTGCGCGACGAAAACGGCAAGGGCGTGCTGGCGGGCCTGACCAATATCTCCGATATCCGCGCCTTCCAGTATGTGGACGGGGTGAAAAAGCCTGCCGACGGTCAGCTGCTCTACCGCGGCTACGACGTGAAAGACCTGATCCGCGGGTCGTCCGGCAGCCGCTTTGCCTTTGAGGAAGCGGGCTATCTGCTACTGTTCGGTGAGCTGCCCACGCAGGAAAAGCTGGAAGAGTTCTGCCGCGTGCTGGGCGAGTGCCGCACCATGCCCACCAACTTTACCCGTGATGTGATCATGAAGGCCCCCAGCCACGATATCATGAACTCCATGGCCCGCAGCGTGCTCACACTGGCATCCTACGACCCCAAGGCCGGTGATCTGGAAATTTCCAATGTGCTGCGCCAGAGCATCCAGCTGGCCAGCATCTTCCCCATGCTGGCCGTGTACAGCTACCATGCCTATAACCACTACGAAAAAGACGGCAGCATGTACATCCACCGGCCGGACCCGGAGCTTTCCACCGCAGAGAACTTTTTGCGGATGCTGCGCCCGGATATGAAGTACACCGAGCTGGAAGCCCGCGTGCTGGATGTGGCGCTGCTGCTGCACGCCGAGCACGGCGGCGGCAACAACTCCACCTTTACCACCCGCGTGGTCACTTCGTCTGGCACCGATACCTACTCGGCCATGGCGGCTGCCCTGTGCTCCCTCAAAGGCCCGCGCCACGGCGGTGCCAACCTGATGGTGATGCAGATGATGCAGAACATCCGCGAAAACCTGCACGACACCGAGGACGATGAAGAGCTGGAAGCCTACCTGAAAAAGCTGCTGCACGGCGAAGCATTTGACCGCAAAGGCCTGATCTACGGCATGGGCCACGCGGTCTACTCCCTCAGCGACCCCCGTGAGGTGGTGTTCAAGGGCTATGTGGAACAGCTGGCCCACGAGAAGGGCCGCGACAAGGACCTCGCCCTTTACAACAAGATCGAGCACATGGCCCCGCAGCTGATCGCGGAGGAACGCAAAATTTTTAAGGGTGTCAGCCCCAATGTGGACTTCTACAGCGGCTTTGTGTACGATATGCTGGGCATCCCCATGGAGCTGTACACCCCGCTGTTTGCCGTGGCGCGCGTCATGGGCTGGAGCGCCCACCGCATCGAAGAGCTGCTCAGCGCCAACAAGATCATCCGCCCGGCCTACAAGAGCCTTGGCGGCACCCACGAATATATCCGCCGCAATGAGCGGGAATAACAGGGAGGATGCATGATGAGCGTGGAACTGAAACATCACCCGGAAGAATGGTTCTTCCTGCACAATTTTGATATCGACAAGGTGTTCAGCACCATCCAGCGGGCGGATTACCTGATCTTATATTACATCAAGATGCAGGCCGAACAGCACCCGGACAGTAAGGTTTATCTGGCTGACCTTGCTGCCGTGATGGGCCTGAAGGTGACAGAGCTTTCCAAGGCCGTTGAAAAGCTGCAGGACAAGGGCTTTGTGGCATGGAAGACCGACCGTGAAGCGGGCCGCACCTATGTGGAGCTGACCAGCAAGGCTGTGGAGCTGATGGCGGAGGAGCGCGCGTTCATGCAGCGCTGTTACGCCCGCCTGCGTGCAGAGCTTGGCGACGAAGAACTGCATCGTGCAGTAAGCACCATGCAGAGCGTGACGGCCATCCTGAAGGATGAACGGGAACACAGCGGCGTATAAAAACAGCCTCAACAAAAAAATGAGATAGACTTCCCCGAAAGGGGTTGCCTATCTCATTTTTTGTTGTAAACTGAGGTTCCCGGATCAACAAATAAATTCTACTGAAAAAAGCCAGAGCGGCTATTTTAAATCCTTTACCGGATCAGGTTCACAAACACCGGGCAGAGCACTGCGGTCAGCACACCGGCCACCGCAATGGAAAGGCCGCTCATGGCACCTTCCACCTCGCCCATCTGCAGAGCTTTGCTGGTGCCCACGGCATGGGCCGAAGTTCCGATGCCCACGCCCTTAGCGATGGGGTCGGTGATGTGGAACATCTTGCACACCGTCTCAGCCAGCAGCGCCCCCACGATGCCGGTAACAATGACGATCGCACCGGTCAGGGCAGCAATGCCGCCCAGCTCAGCGGCCACGTCCATGCTGATGGCGGTGGTCACGGATTTGGGCAGCAGGGTGGCATACTGCTCACGGGTCAGGTCCAGCGCCAGTGCCAGCGCCAGTGCGCTGCCAAGGCTCACCAGCGTGCCCACCGAGATACCCGCAATGATGGCGGCGGCATTCTCTTTCAGCAGGTCGATCTTTTCATACAGCGGAATGGCCAGTGCCACGGTGGCGGGCAGCAGCAGATAGTTCACCGGTGCCGCGCTGGCCTTGTAGTCCGCATACGGGATGCTGCACACCGACAGAAAGATGATCACAAAGATGCTGCCCAGCAGCAGCGGGTTAAAAATGGCTTTGCCTGTCACCCTATTGATAAGGGTGCCCAGTGCAAACGCGGCCAGCGTAAGCAGAACGCCCCATGCTGCGGAGCCGGACAGAAAATCATTCAGCAGCTGCGTCATTGTCAGCCTCCTTTTTCTTGCGGCCGGTCAGGGCCTGCGTGGTCTTGCCTGCACTCACCATCACCAGCACAGTGACCGGGATAATGGCAACGAGGATGGGCAGCAGCATCTCGCCCATCTCTGCCCACAGTTCCATCACACCGGCGGCAGCGGGCACGAACAACAGCGGGAAGATGCCTGTGAGATAGGTTCCCACCTCTTTCACATCGTCCAGCTTTACCAGCTTGAAGTTCAGCGCTGCCAGCAGCAGCACCAGACCGTAGACGCTGGCCGGGACCGGCAGCGGCAGCACTACATGAAGGATCTCGCCCAAAAAACAAAACGCAAGAATGCGCGCAAACTGAAAAATATATTTCGTAGTAAAGTTCCCCTTTCCTCGATCAAAAGCGTAAATGGACACATCAAGGGTAAAGTATACCGCAGGAGCCCCAATCCATCAACCGTGATTCTGGATAAGAAAATTTGCACATTTCGCCGAGAACTGTGCAAAAAAAGGCGCACCGGTTTTCCGGTGCGTCAAAAGACTATTCATTATAGATGAAATGGCACTTTGGATAGTTCGAACAGCCCCAAAATGTTTTTCCGGCTCCAGAACCCTGTCTGGCTACCCGAGGAACCAACCGTCCTCCGCATTGCGGACATGTCCATGTTCCATCTGGTTGGATAATGGGGTAGTGTTTTGCGCGAACCTCTTCTATATGTCTTGCTTTCTGTTCAGCTGATGCGTCTGTAAACTTAACAAGAAGCGAATAAAGCTCATCCATTTTTTTCATTTTGACAGGCATCTTCCCATCTGTTGCGCATTTCCTGAAATATCCTGCAAAAGATATTCATAGTAGGTCACATGATGATTCCCGCTCGTCAGTCGGATATTCTTTAATTCGCAGTTATCTCCGAACACTATATAAGAATAGTACGGAAATGTATCATCCTGAAGCAACTCCATCAGTGCATAAATGTGGATTTCATTTTGCCACAGCGGATTATAAAATTGTTTTTTTGCTGCAATGCCTCCTACATCTTTGCAGGCATTGCGTCCAATACTCCTGTTCTTCATCTCCAAAAATCCAGCCACTGTAATTCTTGGACTCAATCACATAAACACCTGATTCATGAAGAAAAATCAAATCAATTTCTGTCGTTCCGCCAATTATGCTTTGGAATATAGCAATTGGGCAGAAATGCTTTTCGGCCCTTAATGCGGGCTAAATCATCGATATATGATATCTTCTCCAATTTCGCCTTTTTCCTCTGGACTCATCGAAATCATTATATATAGACCTCATAGAAAATCAATTCTCAGAATTACATAGTCATTCCCGGCCTGATCAGGCCGGGCGAGATCGGCCAGCGTGATATTGCCAAAGTAGTTGGAGATCAGATCGTTCAGCCCCTTCCACATCTCGTAGGTGCGGCAGTTTGCCATGCGGGAGCAGGGGGTCGTATTGGGGGTCAGGCAGCTCACCGGCGCAAGGCTGCCCTCGGTCAGCATCAGGATCTCGCCCACGGTGTACTGATCCGGGCTGCGGGTCAGCCGGTAGCCGCCGCCCTTGCCGCGCAAGCCCTCCAGAAAGCCGTTCTGCACCAGCACCTTGAGGATGTTCTCCAAATATTTTTCCGAGATCTCCTGCCGGGCAGCGATCTCCTTGAGAGGGACATATTTTTCAGACTGATGCTCGGAAAGGTCGATCATCACGCGCAGTGCATAGCGCCCTTTGGTGGACACGATCATAATAGTGTACTTCCTTTGTTGGTTATAGATTGAGTTTTTAACCTATTATACAACAGGGTAAATAATATTTCAATCCCACTTTTTTCAAAAAATCCATTGACAACCGCACAGAACGGGTCTATAATACCATTAAACCCACAAACAATGTTGGTATAAAGGTTTTGGAACCAGGTCGTCCGGCAGGGCACATGTGCCCATAACTGTATCAGGGAGGAAACTACAATGAGCAAGATTTATACTGCCGCAGATCAGCTGATCGGTCATACTCCGTTGCTGGAGCTGACCCACATTGAAAAGGAGCAGGAGCTGCCTGCCCACATCATTGCCAAGCTGGAATACTTCAATCCGGCCGGTTCTGTCAAGGATCGCATCGCCAAAAAGATGATCGATGATGCCGAGGAAAAGGGCCTGCTGAAGGAAGGTTCCGTGATCATTGAGCCTACCTCCGGCAATACTGGCATCGGTCTGGCCGCTGTGGCAGCCGCCAAGGGCTACCGCATCATCATCGTGATGCCCGAGACCATGAGCGTGGAGCGCCGCCAGCTGATGAAGGCTTACGGTGCCGAGCTGGTGCTCAGCGAGGGTGCCAAGGGCATGAAGGGTGCCATTGCCAGGCCGACGAGCTGGCAAAGGAGATCCCGAATTCCTTCATCCCGGCCAGTTCGTGAACCCCGCCAACCCGCAGGCACACATCGAGACCACCGGCCCCGAGATCTGGGAGGATACCGATGGTAAGGTGGATATCTTTGTGGCAGGCGTTGGCACCGGCGGCACCGTGACCGGCGTGGGCAAGTACCTGAAGAGCAAGAACCCGAACGTCAAGGTGGTGGCTGTAGAGCCTGCTTCCTCTCCTGTGCTGAGCAAGGGCACCGCAGGCGCACACAAGATCCAGGGCATCGGCGCGGGCTTTGTGCCGGACGTACTGGACACCAAGGTGTATGACGAAATCATCGCCGTGGAGAACGACGACGCCTTTGCCACCGGCCGTCTGATCGGCCACAAGGAAGGCGTGCTGGTGGGTATCTCCTCCGGTGCTGCTGTTTATGCTGCTCTGCAGCTGGCAAAACGCCCGGAGAATGCCGGTAAGAACATCGTGGTCCTGCTGCCCGATACCGGCGACCGCTACCTGTCCACCCCGCTGTTTGCAGACTGATCTTTCAAAAAGCTCGCTTCTCCCGTTCTGTGACTTCACAGGGCGGGAGTTTTTTGTTACAATATCCCTATCAAACACTTTGGAGATTTGCTCATGAATTACTATGCTGCCCCCATGGAGGGCCTGACCGACCGGGTGTGGCGGCAGGCACACCAGAAATGGTTCGGCCCTGCTGGCAATGCCGACCGCTACTATGCCCCTTTCATCTCCCCGCCGGAGAACCGGGTGCTCATTAAAAAGAAGATGGCCGAGCTTGCCCCTGCGGCAAACCCCGGCGCGCCGGTGATCCCGCAGCTGCTGGCAAAGGACGGCGAACTTGCCGCATGGATGATCGGCGAGCTGCGCGGCCTTGGCTACACCGAGGTGAACCTGAACCTCGGCTGTCCTTCCGGCACCGTCACCGCCAAAGGCAAGGGTTCCGGGATGCTGCGCGACCCCGTCAAGCTGGACGCTTTTCTTGCCGCCGTATTTGCCAATGCGGAAGGGCCTATCTCGGTCAAGACCCGGCTGGGCGTGGAAAAGCCGGAAGAATTTACTGCCATTCTGGACATCTATAACCGGTATCCCATCTGTGAGCTGACCATCCACCCGCGTGTGATGCGCCAGCTCTACCGCGGGCAGGCCGACCGTGCCGCTTTTGCTGCCTCCCTGCCCGGGTGCCGGATGCCCGTGTGCTACAACGGCGATGTGACCACCGCTGCGGACCTGCACACGTTGGAAGCGCAGTATCCGCAGCTGTCCGGCATCATGGTGGGGCGCGGCATCATTGCGGACCCGGCGCTCTTCCGTGAAGCACGCGGCGGCGCACCGGCCGCACGGGAAGAGCTGCGCGGATACCTTGACGACCTCTACCACGGATACTCCGAACTGTTCGGCAGCGCCGGGTGCGCGGTGAGCCGCATGAAGGGACACTGGTTCTACCTCATTCACAAGTTTGAGGGAGCCGAAAAGCTGGAAAAGCAGCTGCGCAAGGCGCGGGAACCGTGGGAATATGAGGTCGTCGTAAACCAGATCTTTACGCTGCCGTTCCGGCCGTAACGGTTGGAATGGCCTCCGTTTCGCTCTGGCCATCTTCAGCGAAAATTTTATTTTATATAGTTGCAATTCAGAAAGATCTGCGGATTTTTCTGAATTGCGTTTTCACCGGAGAGGCTGTAACGGTAAACGGCATCTGCATTCTATTATGAAAAAGCCCCGCCATCATAGCGACGGCGGGGCATGAGCAGACAAGCGATATCAGACGTTCAGATAACTGCGCAGCATGGCCTGCAGCAGATCGTCACGGTCCACCTTGCGGATCATGGAACGGGCATTTTTATAGGTCGTGATGTAGGTGGGGTCTTCGGACAGGATATAGCCCACCAGCTGATTGACCGGATTATAGCCTTTTTCCTTTAAAGCATCGTACACCTGCTGTACGATCTCATGGATCTCATAGTCCTTTTTGTCGTGGATCGAAAAAATTAGCGGTCTCGCCACTCACGGAATACACCCCCTTAGGAAGAACTACATTCATTGTACACGAATTGCGAGGAAACTTCAAGCTAAACAGACCGGATTTGCACAGTTTGCATAAAATTTCCGGTCCTGATTTTGCAGGCTGACGGCCTGCACCGCCGCAAATGCGGCAGAAGGAGGGCCTTTATGCTGTATGGCATCGGCTGCGACCTGTGCGAGATCGCGCATCTGGAAAAAAGCCTTACCGGCGCACACGCTGCAGCCTTTATCCGCCGGGTGTACGGCGAGGCCGAACGCGCTGCGCTGAGCCTTGACGAACCACTGCCCGCCGGGCGCAGCGCTGCCCACCGGCTTGCCAGCGCCGCAGCCAACTTTGCCGCCAAGGAAGCCTTTTTAAAGGCGGCAGGCACCGGCCTGCGGGAGCCGTTCTCTCTGTGTGAGATCGAGGCTGTCCGGCTGGAAAGCGGTGCACCTGCCTATCATTTTTCCGGCCAGACGGCGGAATGGATGCAGGCCCATGGCCTTGCCGCCCGGCTCTCTCTGAGCCACGAGGGCGGCATGGCGCTGGCCTTCTGCACACTGGAAACTCTATAAGCCTTTGTGCATACAATGGAATATCCCCTGCGCTGCATAACCGGCGCGCAGCCGGCTCATACTGAGATCAGACGAAGATGCGCCGGACGCATCACATAAGCGGGGCGCATCCTCCAAATGCAGGGAGGGAGATTCCATGGAGGTACACAGAGGAGAAGTTTTTTACGCAGATCTTTCGCCGGTGGTGGGGTCGGAGCAGGGCGGCGTGCGCCCGGTACTGATCGTGCAGAACGAGATCGGCAACCGGCACAGCCCTACCGTGATCGCTGCGGCCATTACATCCCGGCTGGACAAAGCCCGCCTGCCCACCCACATCAACATCCGGGCAGCGGACACCGGCCTTGCCAAGGACAGCGTGGTGCTGCTGGAGCAGATCCGCACGCTGGATAAGCACCGCCTGCGGGAGCGGGCCGGGCAGATCACGCCGGAAGATCAGAAACGTGTGGATCAGGCTTTGGATGTAAGCCTGGGGCTTACTTCATATTAAGGGGCTGTTGCAAAACAGCTCTCTGAAAAGATCATGCACAAAAAAACCCGGAACCTTTTTTCGGCCAAAACGGCTCAAAAAGGGCTCTGGGTTTCTGATTTTGCGCTGTTTCTTTGTGCAAACTGCGATCGTTTTTTCATTTTCCAGCTTAATTTTTTTGAAAAGGCGCGCGAAGGCTGGTTATTCCCGCCAGAAAATGCTATACTTTTCTGCAGAATGATTGTGCTGTCGTGTGCAGCATATGCAGGTTTTATGATGATATCGGAGGGCTGATTATATGATCATCCAAAGCAAAAAAGTATGGATCGCCGACCAGTTCATTTCTGCCGCAGTCGAGCTGGAGCAGGGCAAGATCACCGGCATCTTCCCCTATGGTGAAAAGCAGGCCGATGTGGACTATGGCTCCAAGCGCATCGTGCCCGGTTTTATGGATATCCACTGCCATGGTGCCTACGAGTTCGACACCAACGACGCAAAGCCGGAGGGCCTGCGCTACTGGGCAAAGCATATCGTCTCTGAGGGTGTGACCAGCTTTCTGGCCACTACCGTCACCCAGAGCGTGGAGGTGCTGACCAACGCCGTGGCCAATGTGGCCGACGTGATGGAGAGCAGCTACGAAGGTGCCGAGATCCTTGGCATCCACTTTGAAGGCCCCTACCTCGATATGAAGTACAAGGGCGCACAGCCTCCGGAGTACATCGCAAAGCCCAGCGTGGAGCAGTTCAAGCACTACCAGCAGGCAGCACGCGGCCACATCCGCTATGTGACCCTTGCACCGGAACACGACGAAGGGTTTGCACTGACCCATTACCTGACCGGGCACGGCGTGGTGGTCAGCATCGGCCATAGTGCCGCCACCTATGAGCAGGCCGTGATGGCCTATGCCAACGGTGCCCGCTCCATGACCCACGTGTACAACGGCATGTCCCCCTTCGCCCACCGCGCCAACGGTCTGGTGGGCGCAGCCTACCGCATCCGCACCATGTACGGCGAGATCATCTGCGACGGCTGCCACTCCACCCCTGCTGCCCTGAACAACTACTTCATGAGCAAAGGCCCGGATTACGCCATCATGATCTCGGATGCACTGATGGCCAAGGGCACCCCCATTGGCAGCGAGTACATCTTTGGCGGCAACCATATCACCATCTACCCGGACGGCAGTGCCCATCTGGACAACGGCACGCTGGCCGGTTCCACTTTGAACATCAACAAGGGCCTGCGCATTCTGGTGGAGGAGGCCATGGTGCCCTTCAATTATGCACTGAACGCCTGCACCATCAACCCGGCACGCTGCCTGCATCTGGATGACCGCAAGGGTTCCATCCAGATCGGCAAGGATGCCGACCTTGTGGTGCTGGACGACAACTACGATGTGCTGCAGACCTACTGCATGGGCAAGGCCCAGCTGTAATTTCTGGCTGACGCGAACAAAGGATGTGTTAAACCCGTTATGATCCAGAGCGCCTTCTGCGACGATGACCAAACAGTTCTGGACCAGCTCTCTGCCCTGCTGGAAAAATATCGCGCCCAGCGCTGTGTCCAGATCCAGTGCACAGCCTTTCACAGCCCGCTGGATCTGCTGGCCGAGATCGAAAAGGGCACCCGGTACGATATCCTGTTTCTGGATGTCATCATGCCGGCCGAAAACGGCATTACCGCCGCCAAGGAGATCCGGCAGTACGATAACGTCGTCAAGATCATCTTTCTCACTTCTTCCGCCGAGTTTGCAGTGGAATCCTATGTGGTGGGTGCCTACTTCTACCAGCTCAAGCCCATCTGGGAGGACAGCTTTTTCCGTCTGACGGATTCGGTGATCGCCGAGTGCCGCCGCGCCGACCAGCGCAGCCTGATCCTGCGCTGCAAGACCGGCATCTCCCGCATCGATCTGGACCAGCTGCTCTACTGTGAAGTGCTGGGCCGCACTGCAGGATGCCACTGAGCTGGTCGTCACCCTGCCGCTGCTGCTGGCACTGGTGCACTGGATCGCGCCTTCGGTGCGCGCGCTGTCGCACTCTTCGCTCAAGCTGCAGCTGCAGTTCGGCGTGGACGGCAGCGCAGGTTTTTACCGCATTGAAAAGTCCGGCACTTTGCTCCGCCTGAAGGCCGAATAAAATCACAGTGCGCATTCGTTCCACCCTTAATACGCAAAACACCCCTCGGCTTCCGCAGCAGGAAACCGAGGGGTGTTTGTTATGCTTTATTTGTGTCGGGTCAAGCCCTTACGCCATTACTTGCGGGGATTCTTGATCGCAGCCTGGGCGGGCGATAAAATTGCAGAGTTCTCCTTTCCAGAAATATCATTTCATTTTTCGTTGCGCCCGTGGTTCTTTTTTGTAAGCCCCGCGTATGCGGGGAAAAGTCCAGCGGCAGCGTATGCATGCCCGGGCACGCAGGATCACCCCCGCGTATGCGGGGAAAAGGGTACGATGTAGTCAGCAGGCTTTGCCGTGTACGGATCACCCCCGCATGTGCGGGGAAAAGAGACAAGACAGGCTAGACTACTACGTGCCCCAGGGATCACCCCCGCATGTGCGGGGAAAAGTGCATCTCACGGGTGCGGTAGTCGTGGGTGGAGGGATCACCCCCGCGTATGCGGGGAAAAGTGTTACAATGGTGTCGTGAAGATTTTTTCTCGGGGATCACCCCCGCGTATGCGGGGAAAAGACTAAAAAGATCCCGTAGCACCGTGCCTCCTGTTGCTATTGTACCGCTGTTTCCTTCAGTTTGCAATAAACCTGTTGTATCAGACGGCAGTCCGGCAGGGCGCGATGCTCCACTTTTTCTGCCAGCTGAAAATGCTGTGCCAGCGTCACCAGCTTATAATTTGCGATCCTTGTAAGGTTTCGGCAGGCAAGTTGTGCAAGGTCGATCTGGCGGTTGGTCGGTGCCGGAAAGCCATATCGTTTGCAGGTCATGCGCAGAAACTCCAGATCAAAGGCAATATTATGTCCCACCAGTGGGTCTTTGCCAATAAACAACAAAAAGCTATTCAGCGCTTCCCGTGGTTCTGTTCCCTGCTGCAATTCCGCAGCGCTGAGTCCTGTCAGGGCTGTGATCTCTGCCGGAACGTTTTCTTTCACGCAGACCAGCATGGTCAGCTCCTCCACCGGTACACCGTCCCGGACCCGCAGCGCTCCATATTCGATGATGGAATCGGACGCGGCTTTCAGGCCGGTGGTTTCCAGATCGATCACGGTGTAATTGCCTGTGCTCGGCTTTGTTCTGCCCGCTTTCCGCGCCATTTGCTGCTGTGCCGCTTTGCTGAACCCGGGTTTCAGGTCGATTTGGTTTTGTTCGGCCTGCGGCAGCGGTCGTCGCATCAGTTTGATCCCGTCAAAGTCCACGGTCTCCCATGCGGTATTGTGGGTGCGAAAATCCATCCGCTGCTCTCCCACCGTGGTGAACACCAGTGTTGCCTGTCCGTTTTTCAGGTTCTGACACACCCGCTCCCACAAGGCATCCCGCACGCGGCTGCTCACATTGCCCACATAAACGCCCGTGTTGATCTCGCACAACCATTTGGACAGATCCCCGCGCAGTTTTGGCGGGCAGTTCGTCATGGTGAGAACTACGATGTTTCATCACCCTCTTCTTCAAAATAATTGATGCCGTTGGCCACAGTGCCCACTTTGTTGTCCCACAGATAAACAGCTTCCGGCTCCTGTTCCCGCTCATCCGCATTCAGGAGCAGATACCGGATATCGTGCACCATGCGCTCCAGAATATGATGCTCTACCATGGCATCCCGCACCCGGCGGCGCACTACGGCCGGCAGGTCGTCCGGAGCCTGTGCCGCCACTTCAAAGGCGATGGGAATGGTCACCTCGGCCTTGTACAGGTCGGCAATATCGTACACAAAGGAGCACTCGTGCCCCACATGAACAAAGCCAAGACCCGGGGCGCAGCCCAATGCCACGATCACCGCGTGCGCCAGACCGTACAAACAGGCGTGCCCGGCAGAAAGCGCCTGATTGACGGCATCTCCCGATGCAAAATCCTCCGGGCGGTACAGTCGGCCGCTCCACGGAACACCGGTATCCTTGGAAGCTTTGCGGTATACCTGCCGCACACGGCTGCCCTCGCGTCCCCGCAGCTGCTGCATCGTCAGCCGGGAGATATCTTCGTCCGGGAAACGGAGCTGATACATCTTGCGTACCACATCCATGTGCTTGCGGGTGTTGCTGACAAGCTCTGCCTGCCGCAGCAACAGTTGCGAGTGGGTGGTCAGGGGACGGCCATGGGCGTAATACCGCACACCGTGCTCACCTACCCAGACAGCACCCACGCCCGTGTCACCCATAAGTTCCATGGCACGGTGGGTCACACGGGTACCAGGCCCTAGAAGTAAAACTGTAATGGCAGCGGCAGGAATGTGCACAATCCCTTGTTCGTCTGTCACGGTGATCGCTCCATCCTGCCTGCCCAAAGTACAGTGTTCTAAATAGAGAAAAGTCATTCGGTCCTTGATTTGTGGCAGTGCCTGAAGCTCCGGACGAATGATACCAGGTATCTCACCCATGGGCAGCTCCTCCCCTTGTCACCGTTAGAAGACCTTGCCCATAGGCTTTGCCCCGACCAATTCCTTCCGTGAGAACCTGGCGGAAAAGAACGGGGTCTGTCACCTCCAAAACGCCCTCATACACTGCTGAGAGCAATGTGACAAGCCGCCTTTGCTGTCCCTTTCGAAACCGAAGCCACCGAGATCCTGTCACTTGTAGGCTTTTCAGGTGGAATCCGTGCTTTTTCCGCACGCGCCCGAAGCCACGCTTCTTGAAACTCCGGCGTGATGTGGGCCTGTACTTTGCCTCGCTCCAAAGGGCCGGAAGAAGGAACTTTACTGGTGGTAGGATTGGCTGCCAGTCGGAAGTGCCAAACGCTGCCCGTTACGATCCGTTCCAGCAGGGGATCGTAGGATTTGGTTTCCCCCGGCTCCCCTGACCCGAATTGTTCTACGATATCGGACAAATCGGGCGCATCCTCGCTGAGAATCAGCAAATACAGTTTTTCCCCCAGTGGGTCCAGCCGCCATAGCCGGCGGCGGCGTTCCCCAGGAAATGCTTGTTCCACGGCTCCGTGAAACCGCTGCGGATTTGCCAGCGCAATCATGGTTGCTCTCTTGTGAAGATCCAAGGAAACTCTTGATAAAAACATGGAATCACCTCACAGTTCCGCAAAAGCGTCATGCTCCGTGGAGAGCCGTTTCACCGCCTCGTCCTCCCGCGCTAAACGATACCCAAACTGCCGGTGCGTTTGGCTGAAAGACAAGGGCAGGTCTCGTTGGGGCACTGCGCCCGGTTCCCCAGGGGCTGCATCCAGCACCATTCTTCTTGCTCCAGGAACCGGTTTTCGCCACGCTGGTACCAACAAGGGCTCCTCTACCAGAGCGGTTTTCAAATCTTTCTGTCGGATTCCCAAGCACAAGGGCATTGTGGGAGGGCAGGAGCGGCGCCCTAAAAACAGCGGGAACACAGGATGGTGAAGAGCCTGAACCAGATCTTGCAGAACAGCCTCCTCCTGGCTTTCCAGCCCTACCAGAAAAATAGCGTCTGACAGGTAGTGGCGATAGGTAATATAAGGGATCACTTTTGTTTCTCTCCCCTGCGGTTTTTCTCCTCTTTTCGGGCGGCGTGGTAGTCCACCAAAAATTCTCCCTCTTGGTCTACCCGCACCCCAAAGCGCAGTTGATTGAGGGGGCCTAACTTTTCCGGTTCCTCCGCCCGATTCCCAGGGCAGCCGCCAAAAGCCCTACCACGCCGCTTTTGGTTGGTTCCCGGTTGGTTTTTCTGGTTTCAAATTTTGGAGTCCATCCCCAGGACTGCAAGGGCGAGGCCAAGCGCAGCAACAGGGTAGCCATCAGGACACCTCGCATGGGCCCAACTGCTGGGACACTGCCTTCGACAGTTCATCTAGCATGGCCCGCAAAGACAAGGGAGCAGCCAGGCCTTCCCATCCCTTGCCCACGGTAAAAGCGATTTGAGGTTTACCAGTATAGTCCGCGTAGACCTGCTCCGTGTAGGAAACGAACCGCTGCTTTGAGGCTTCTACATACCCGTTGGCCGTGGAGGGGACAGCTTTGCTCAAATGCGCCGCACAAGTTGACAGGCTGGTCGTCCCGCAATGTGATGTAAAACCACATCTGGCAAAGTGCGGTTGGCAAAGGTGTTTTGTTTGCCTGTGGGCATGGAGCGAATAAACGCTTCTGCGAATACCTCTACCGCTTTGACAGCGTCTTCTTTTCCCAGATACCCTGCCAGCTCCAGCAAGTTTACTGTAGCATAGCGGTATAAGGTGGCAGAATTGTATTCCACCGTACCCAGGTGGCCCGCGCCGGCGTTATCCTCAGGGCGCAGTCATCCACGGCGGTGAAATAATCATATTCGTTTTGCACCCGGTGGGTAGAGATGCTGTGGGCGACCTGGGCTGAGGCGTCATAATTCAGCGAGGGGTCGCTGGCTACCATGCGCCCAAATAAGGCCATATCCATAGAGGGGGCTTTTTCCAGCGCGTCATGGTACGCTTTTTTGTCGGAGGAACCTTCCACGATTAAGCTGGCCAATGCTTTGGCCTGGAAATGGCTGAGGAAGAACAGGGCATCC
>ENA-OQIL01000357-OQIL01000357.1-human-gut-metagenome-genome-assembly--contig:-NODE-357-length-17755-cov-4.816939_pt1 | contig 17755 bp, 19 predicted proteins | sample MGYA00242583_ERZ504748 | MGnify/ENA primary metagenome ERZ504748 (study PRJEB26092, sample SAMD00036191) | human gut metagenome | host: Homo sapiens | study: EMG produced TPA metagenomics assembly of...
CCTCACACCGGCGACCCCTGCCTTTACGGTGCCATCCGGGAGCAGCATGGATGTGCTGGACGCCGAGGACATTCCCTACGATGATACCCCCGGTGTGTCCAGCTTCTGCGGCGCAGCGGCGGCACTGAATGCAGAGTACACGCTGCCCACCGTCAGCCAGACCGTCATCATCACCCGCATGGAGGGGCGCACCCCCGTACCAGAGCGGGAAAGGCTGGCAAGCCTTGCCGCCCACGGGGCAACGATGGTCATTTTCCTATCCATCGGCCTTGTGGACAAAGTACAGCAGGCGCTTCTGGCAGGCGGTGCCTATACGCCGGATACCCCGGCAGCGGTGGTGTATAAGGCCACATGGCCGGAGGAAAAAACGGTGCGCTGCACCGTAGGTACGCTGGCGGAAAGCGTTCATGCAGCGGGCATCACCAAAACGGCGCTCATCGTGGCAGGCGGCTTTCTGGGCCGGAATTATGAGCGCAGCAAGCTCTACGACCCGGCCTTTACCACCGAGTTCCGCAAGGGGACAGACCAGTGACCCGCGCCTATCTGGCCTTTACGGCAAAGGGCCTTGCACTGGCCCAAAAACTGGCGGCGGCATATCCCGGCAGCGTGGCCCGCTGCGGCCATGAAGCCGGGCAGGTGCACCTTGCCGATTGGACGGCCCGCCAGTTTGCCGGGAGCGATGCCCTTGTTTTTGTAGGTGCTGTGGGCATTGCGGTGCGGGCCATTGCGCCCCACTGCCAAAGCAAGGCACAGGACCCTGCCGTTGTGGTGCTGGACGAGTGCGGCCGCTTTGCTGTGCCCATCCTCTCAGGCCACCTGGGCGGTGCCAACGACCTTGCCCGGGCGCTTGCCGCTGTGTGCGGTGCGGTGCCGGTGATCACCACAGCCACCGACGCAAACGGTGTGTTTGCGGTGGACGAGTGGGCAAAGCACCAGAACTGCATGGTGCTGGAGCCGGAGCGCATCAAGCTTGTCAGCGGTGCACTGCTGGCGGACAAAACGGTGCAGTTTGCATCCGACTGGCCCATTGCGGGTGCACCGCCTGATGGGATCACGGCGGGAGATGCCCCGGACTTTGCCCTCACCCTCTGCCCGGCGGGGGATGCGCTGCATCTGGTGCCGCGCATCGGCGTGCTGGGCGTGGGCTGCAAACGCGGCACCAGCGCCGAAACGCTGGCCGAAGCCTTTGCAGCTTTCTGTGCCCAGAACCGCCTTGCGCCGCAATGCATCACGGCGGCGGCAAGCATCGACTTAAAACAAAACGAGGCGGGCCTGCTGACCTTCTGTAAGAGCCACAGCTGGCCGGTGCAGTTTTTCACAGCGGAACAGCTGCGTGCCGCCCCCGGCAGCTTTACGCCTTCGGCCTTTGTGCAGAGCGTTACCGGCGTGGACAATGTCTGTGAACGGTCGGCAGTGCTGGCCGCAGGCGAGACACTCGTTTTTCACAAATATGCCCATACCGGCGTGACCTTTGCGCTGGCCGTGCGGCCCTATGCCCCGGACTGGAGGTGGCAGAATGTTTGACCCGATGGAATTTGAGATCGACGAACCGGAAAAGGTAGTCTACGTGGTGGGCATTGGCCCCGGAGATGTTTACTACCTGACGCAGGAAGCCCAGAACGTTCTGGAACACGCAGATGCCATCTGCGGCTATAAACTTTATCTTGATCTGATCGAGCCGAAGTTCCCATGTGAGGAATATTATTCCACCGGCATGACCAAGGAGATCGACCGCTGCCGCTGGGCGCTGGAAAAGGCGGATACCGGCAGGCGCGTGGTGATGGTGTGCAGCGGCGACGCAGGCGTTTACGGCATGGCCAGCCCTGTGCTGGAACTGGCGCAGGATTACCCGGACGTTGCCGTAGAAGTGGTGCCCGGCCTTACGGCCGCCCTCAGCGGTGGGGCTGTGCTGGGCGCGCCGCTGGCCCACGATTTCTGCGTGATCTCGCTTTCCGACCGGCTTACCCCGTGGGAGGTCATCGAAAAGCGGCTGGCCTGCGCAGCGCAGGGAGATTTCTGTGTTGCACTCTATAATCCTTCCTCCAAGGGCAGGCCGGACTACCTGCAAAAGGCAGTGCGCATCCTGCGCGCAAACGGCAAGGCGGATGATACCGTCTGCGGCCTTGTGCGCAACATTGGCCGCGAGGGCCAGAGCGCCCGGGTGCTGACGCTGGCCGAGCTGGAAAACACGCCGGTGGATATGTTCACCACCGTGTATATCGGCAACAGCAATACCCGCGCCCTTTCGGGCCGGATGGTCACGCCGCGGGGGTACCGTAAGTGAAGGCGGTCGTGTTCAGCGGCACCACCGAGGGCCGCCGCTTCTCCAAAAAGCTGGCAGAGCTTGGCGTTGCGGTAACGGTGTGCGTGGCAACGCCGCTGGGGGCCGAGGAGCAGGGCGAAATGGCGGGCATCACGGTGCACGCCGGGCGGCTGCAGCCGGATGCCATGGCGGCATTGCTGGCGGGAGCTGATCTCTGCGTGGATGCCACCCACCCTTATGCAGTGGATGCCACCAGGAACATCCGCGCTGCAGCGGTGCAGGCGGGCGTGGAATACCGCCGCCTGCTGCGTGCGCAAAGCCCCTTGCCGCCCGGCTGTGCGGTGTTTGAAACAGCAGCGCAGGCTGCAGAATATCTGGCCGGGACAGAGGGCAATATCCTGCTTGCCACCGGTGCCAAGGAGCTGGCTGTGTTTGCCGGGCTGGAACCGGCGCGGCTTTACCCGCGCGTCCTGCCCACGCCGGAGGGCATTGCCGCCTGTGAAGCGGCCAATGTCCCGCACCGGAACATCATTGCCATGCAGGGGCCGTTCAGTCTGGCGCTGAATAAGGCGTTGATCACACAGTTCCAGATCCGGTACCTCGTCACCAAGGACGGCGGCGCGGCGGGCGGCTTTGCCGAGAAGGTGCAGGCCGCTGCCGATACCGGCGCACAGCTGGTGGTGCTGCGCCGCCCGCCGGAAACTGGCGAGACGGAAACACAAATTTTAGCGTATTGCAAGGAGATTTTGCAATGGTCACACTGATCGGCATGGGCAGCGGAAAATGGGAAGCCCTTTCGGCGCAGGCACAGCAGGCTGTGCGCAGCGCGGGCCTTGTGTTCGGTGCAAAGCGGCTGCTGGCGGGCCTGCCTGCAGACAGCATGGCCCGGCAGTTCGCGCTCTACCAGCCCGCTGACATTCTGGAAACACTGGCACAAAACTCCGGGCAGGATGCTGCCGTGCTTTACAGCGGCGATACCGGATTTTACTCCGGTGCGTCCGGTCTGCTCACGCCGCTGCGGGCGCTGGGCATCCCCGCGCGGGTGTATCCGGGCGTTTCCAGCATCCAGATGCTTTCAGCGGCGCTGGGCCGACCGTGGCAGGACTGGAAGCTGGTCTCGGCCCATGGCTGTGCCTGCGACCCGGTGGCCGAGTGCATGATGAACCGTTCGGTGTTCTTCCTCACCGGCGGCACTGAAACGCCCGCCTCTCTGTGCCAGAAGCTGACCGATGCCGGTATGGGCGAAGCCCACGGCGTGGTGGGCGAAAACCTTGGCACCGAGGCGGAAACCATCCGCTACGGCTCTGCTGCAGAGCTGGCGGGGCAGAGCTTTGCACAACTCAGCGTGCTTCTGGTGGAAAACTTTGATCTGCCGCAGCTGCGTGCGCCGGGCTTCCCGGACGAAAGCTTCATCCGGAGCGAGGTGCCCATGACCAAGCAGGAGGTGCGCGCTGCTGCGCTGGCAAAGCTGGCGGTAATGCCCACCGACACTCTGTGGGATGTGGGCGCAGGCACCGGCAGTGTGAGCGTGGAGCTTGCGCTGGCGGCACCCAAAGGCCGCGTTTACGCCGTGGAGTGTGAACCGGATGCCTGTGAACTGATCCGTAAAAACCGGGCAAAGTTCCATGCTTGCAACCTCATCCTCATCGAGGGCCGCGCACCGGATGTGCTGGCAGACCTGCCTGCGCCGGATGCCGTGTTCATCGGCGGCACCAAGGGCGGCATGGAAGCCGTGCTGGATGAAGTGCTCGGCAAGAATCCGAACGCATGCATCTGCATTTCGGCCATTGCGCTGGAAACGCTGGGCGCTGCCATTGCCGCTCTCACGGCCCGGGGCCTGACCGCAGAGGTAACGCAGATCGCCGTCAGCCGCACAAAACCGGCGGGCCGACTGCACCTGCTCATGGCCAATAACCCCATCTTCCTCATTACGGGTACACGCAAATGATGCAATTCCTCATCGCCGCGCCTTCTTCCGGCAGCGGCAAGACCACTGTTGCCTGCGCAGTGCTGGCGGCGCTGAAAAAGCGCGGGGCCGACCCCTGTGCGTTCAAAAGCGGGCCGGACTACATCGACCCCATGTTCCACCGCTCGGCTCTGCAGGTGGACAGCCACAATCTGGATCTGTTTCTTTCCAACAGGGATATAGTGCGGGCCATTTTTTGCCCGCTATGCCGCCGGGCATGGTGCCGCCGTATGCGAGGGCGCTATGGGCTTTTATGATGGTCAGGGCCTGACCACCCGTGCCAGCGCTTGGGAACTGGCGGAAACGCTGGGCCTGCCGGTGCTGCTGGTGGTACAGCCCAAGGGTGCCAGCGTGACGCTGGCCGCGCAAATTCAGGGCCTTATGAACTTCCGCAAAAACAGCCATGTTTCGGGCATCCTGCTCAATGATTGTTCCGAAAAGCTGTATAAAATGCTTAAGGCCCTGCTGGAAAGGGAGACCGGCCTGCCGGTGCTGGGCTATCTGCCCCATTTGCCGCAGGCAGCGGTAGAAAGCCGACACCTCGGCCTGAAGACTGCAGATGAAATTGCCGACCTGCAGGAAAAGATCGCCCTGCTGGCCGATGCACTGGTGCTGGATTGGCAGCGCCTTGCCGTGCTGACCGAAAAGCCTGCGCCGGAAGCTTTGCCGGGAGCAGCTGCACCCACATCCGTCCGCATTGCGGTGGCAAAGGACGAGGCGTTCTGCTTTACCTATGCCGAAACGCTGGACGCACTGCTGGATGCCGGGGCGGAGCTTGTGCTTTTCAGCCCGGTGCAGGATGCGGTTTTGCCGGAAAATATAGGCGGGCTGTATCTGCCCGGCGGCTACCCGGAGCTGTACGCCAAAACTCTGAGTGAAAACAAAACCATGCTGGCTTCCATCCGGCAGGCCGTGCAGGCGGGCCTGCCCACAGCAGCCGAATGCGGCGGCTTTTTGTATCTGGGCCGGAGCCTTGAGGATGTCGACGGTAAGGTGTGGCCCATGGCAGACGTTCTGCCGGGCGATGGCATCCGGGTGGGAAGGCTGGTGCGCTTTGGCTATGCTGAAATGACTGCCAAGGCGGACAGTATGCTCTTCTGCGCCGGAGAAACGCTGCCCATCCACGAATTCCACCACTGGGATTCCACCGCAAACGGCACTGCATTTACTGCCTGCAAAAACGAAAAAATGCAGTGGGAATGCGGCTTTGCAAACGAGAATTTCTATGCGGGGTTCCCGCATTTATACTGGGCGGGCACGCCCCTGCCGGGCCGCTTTGTGCGCGCGGCAGAACGATACAGCAAAACAAAAGGATGACCAAAATGACCGAAACGGAACTGAATGCACTTTTGGCGGGTATCACCCCTGCCAACGAAGCTGCCCGCGCGGCGGCACACGCCCACTGGGCCAGCCTTGCAAAGCCTCTGGGCGGGTTGGGCCGGCTGGAGACCATGCTGGAGGATGCCGCCGCCCTTACCGGCAGTGCGGAGCTTGATCTTTCCCGCCGGGTGGTGGTGGTGCTCTGCGCGGATAACGGCGTGGTGGCGCAGGGCGTGAGCCAGACCGGGCAGGAAGTGACCCGTGCCGTGGCCGAAAACCTTGCCATGCGGCGCACCAGTGTGTGCCAGATGGCCCGCACGGCCCACTGCGATGTTCTGCCCGTGGATATGGGCATGGCAGGCGAACCGGTGCCCGGCGTGCGCAGCTGCCGCATTGCCGCAGGCACGGCGGATTTTACCCAAGGCCCTGCCATGAGCCGGGCCGAGGCCGTGCAGGCCGTTGGGGAGGGCATTGCCCTTGCCCGGGAACTGGCAGAGGATGGCTACAGGCTCATCGCCACCGGTGAAATGGGCATTGGCAATACCACCACCTCCAGCGCGGTGGCGGCAGTGCTGCTGGGCCAGCCCGTGGAGCTTATGACCGGGCGCGGTGCGGGCCTCTCGGACGAAGGGCTTGCCCGTAAGGTGGATGCCATCTGCCGCGGCATCCTTTGCAATGAGCCGGACCCGGAAGACACATTGGATGTTCTTGCAAAGCTTGGCGGCTTTGATATCGCGGGCCTGTGCGGTGTGTTTCTGGGCGGTGCACTGGCCGGTGTGCCGGTGCTGGCAGATGGCTTTATCAGCGGAGTGGCCGCGCTGTGCGCCGTGCGGCTGTGCCCGGCGGCGGCAAAGGCTGTGTTTGCAAGCCACTGCTCGGCAGAGCCTGCCGCGCGCATCGTGCTGGAAGCACTGGGCAAGGCACCCATCATTACGGCGGGCTGCATCTGGGCGAGGGTACCGGCGCAGTGGCCAGCATCCCGCTGTGGGATATGGCGCTGGCCGTATACGGCGGGTGCTACTCCTTTGCGGAGGGCGGCATTGCGCCGTATACGCCCCAATGCTGACGCTGGTACTGGGCGGCGCGGCCAGCGGCAAAAGTGAATACGCCGAGAGCCTTGTGCTGAAAACCACCGGCCCGCGCTACTATCTTGCCACCATGCAGGTGTGGGATGCCGAGTGTGCCGCCCGGGTAGAAAAGCACCGCAAAATGCGGGCCGCAAAGCAGTTTGAAACGGTGGAGTGCCCCTTGCATCTGGACAATGTGCGCCTGCCTGCGCGGGGCACCGCCTTGCTGGAAGACCTTGGCAACCTTGCCGCCAACGAGCTGTACGACCCGGCGGGAGCAGGGAAAAACGCGGCCAAAGCCATCCTGCACGGGCTGGAAAGCCTTGCAGCCCAGTGCGAAAACCTCATCGTTGTTTCCAACGAGGTGTTCAGCGGCGGGGCCGACTATGCCGGTGACACAGGCCGCTATCTGCTGGCACTGGCGCAGGTAAACAATGCCTTTGCCGCCCGGGCAGATGCGGTGGTGCGGGTGGTATGCGGCATCCCCGTGTACTATAAAGGAGTGGAAAAATGATCGTTTTGCAGACCATCGCGGTGGCCTTTGCCATGTTTTCGGCCATCCCGGTGCCGCAGTTCGACTGGAACGAAAAAAATATGCGCTACGCCATGTGCGCCTTCCCGCTCATTGGTGTCGTTATTGGTGCGGCGTGGTGTGTGTGTGGCGCGCTGCCCCTGCCGGGCCTTGCCAAGGCGGCAGGCTTTGCGCTGATCCCGGTATGGATCACCGGCGGCATCCATCTGGACGGCTACGCCGACACCTGCGATGCCCTTTCCAGCTACGGCGACCGAGAAAAGAAGCTGGAAATATTAAAAGACCCCCATTGCGGTGCCTTTGCGGTCATCCGGCTGTGCAGCTATTTTCTGGCCTATTTTGCCCTGTGCACCTGTGTGAGTTTTACACCCAGCGTGGGTGTGCTGTGGGTTCTGGCACTGGTGCTGGAACGGGCGCTTTCGGGCCTTGCGGTGGCATCGTTCCCCATGGCAAAAAACACCGGTCTTGCACACACCTTTGCCACTGCAGCAGACAAAACTGTGGTGCGCCGGGTGCTGGCGGTGCTGGCCGCAGTGCTGTGCGTGGGTATGGCGGCGCTGGGCGGCTGGGCGCTGGTGCTGGCAGCGCTGGCGGTGCTCTGGTGTTACCATGCCGTGAGCCGGAAACAGTTCGGCGGCATCACCGGCGACCTTGCCGGGTGGTTTTTGCAAAAGGCCGAGCTCTGGATGCTGGCGGCGCTGTGTGCCTGCCAGTGGGGAGGGCTGCTATGATCTTTATTACCGGGCCGCTCTACAGCGGCAAGCGCACCTTTGCGCAAACACTTCCCGGCAAGCGTCTTTCGGACGTGCAGGTATTGGCTGCCGATGCCGCCGACCTGCCTGCCTTGGCAGACAAGCTTGCCCATGAATACGATATCCTCATCGCCACCGAGGTAGGCGGCGGTGTTGTGCCGATGGATGTCAAACAGCGCGCAGACCGCGAGGCGGCAGGCAGGCTTGCCTGCCTGCTGGCCGCACGGGCAGAGTGCGTGGTGCAGATGTTCTGCGGCATCCCCACGGTTTTGAAAGGAGAATTATCTCAATGCTGATCTATCTTCTGCGTCATGGCCAGACGGAATACAACGCCCAGAAGCGTTATCAGGGCCAGCGCGATATCCCGCTCTCACCCGAAGGCGCTGCCCAGCTGCGCCGGGCAGATTTTGACCCCGATGTGGTCTATGTTTCCACCTTGCAGCGCACCAGCCAGACGGCGCGCATCCTGTTCCCGGAGGCAAAGCTTGTGCCGGTGGACGGCCTGAAAGAGATGTGCTTTGGCAGCTTTGAGGGCCGCAATTTCATCGAGATGGAAAAGGACCCCGAGTATCAGGCATGGGTGAAGGCCAACTGCGAAAGCCCCTGCCCGGATGGAGAGCGCAAGACGGATTTTTCAGACCGCATCTGCCGCACCGTGGCAGAGCTGATCGATAAAGCCCTTGCCGCAGGCGAAGAACGGCTGGTCATTCTGGCCCACGGCGGCACCCAGATGGCCGCCATGGAGCGGTTTGCCGTCCCCCACAGGGACTATTACGCATGGTGCGGGCCCAACGCGGGCGGCTTTGTGCTGGATGCAAAGGACTGGACGGAAAAGCATCTGCTGTATCTCGTGAAGACCGTCCAGTACACAAAGGAGAGCAGGGCATGATCCTTCAGGCAGTTGTCGGCGGTTTTGTGCTGGACGAGCTCTTCGGCGACCCGGCGTGGCTGCCGCACCCGGTGGTGCTTATGGGAAGATGTATCTCCCGGCTGGAAAAGTTCCTGCGCGCCCGCCTGCCCGGCACCCCGCAGGGCGAGCTGCTGGGCGGTGCCGTGACGGCGTTCTGCCTGCCGGTGGGCACCTTTCTGGTCACGAGCCTTGTGTGTCTGGCGGCGGCAAAGCTCAGCCCGTGGCTGGGCCTTGCGGTGCAGATGTTCTGGTGCGGGCAGGCGCTGGCGGCAAGGGGCCTTGCGCAGGAGAGCACAAATGTGTACGCTCAGCTTATTAAAAACGACTTGCCCGCCGCTCGCAAAGCCGTGAGCCGCATCGTGGGCCGCGACACCCAGGACCTGACCGCCGAGGGCGTGACCAAGGCCGCGGTGGAAACGGTGGCCGAAAATGCCAGCGACGGTGTCATTGCGCCGCTGCTGTATATGCTCATCGGCGGGGCACCGCTGGCGCTGACCTACAAGGCTATCAATACCATGGACAGCATGCTGGGCTACAAGAACGAGAAGTACCTTTATTTTGGCCGTGCAGCCGCGAAGCTGGACGATGTGGCCAACTACATCCCCAGCCGCATTGCCGCCCTTTTGTGGGTGGCCGCAGCGGCCTTTACCGGCAACGATGCCAAGGGCGCATGGCGCATCTGGCGGCGGGACCGGCGCAACCACGCCAGCCCCAACAGCGCCCAGACCGAGAGCGCCTGCGCCGGTGCACTGGGCGTGCAGCTGGCCGGCCCGGCTTACTATTTTGGCGAATATTACCCCAAGCCTACCATCGGTGATGCCCTGCGCCCCATTGAGCCGCAGGACATCCTGCGCGCCAACCGCATGATGTATGTGGCAAGCGGCTTTGCGCTGGCATGGGGTGCAGCAATACGGGGGTTCCTTGCATGAAACAATTGACCCATGGCGGCGACTGGGCGGGCTACCGCGCCGAGTTTGGCCGCGACCCGCTGGATTTTTCGGCCAATGTCAGCCCGCTGGGTCTGCCGGAAGGGGTGGCAAAGGCCATTACGGCAGCGCTTGCCACGGCCGACCACTACCCCGACCCGCTGTGTCGGGCCCTGCGTGAAAAACTGGCGGTGGCTGAGGGAGTGCCCGCCGAATGGCTGCTGTGCGGCAACGGCGCGGCAGACCTCATCTTCCGGCTGGCGCTGGCTGCAAAGCCCCGCACTGCACTGGTAACGGCCCCCACTTTTGCCGAGTATGCCACCGCCCTTGAAACGGCAGGCTGCACGGTGGAACGGCATTTTTTGCGGGAAGAAAACGATTTTGCGGTGACGAAAGATCTCCTGAACGCGGTGCACCCGGGTACAAATATGGTATTCCTCTGTCAGCCCAACAACCCCACCGGCCAGCTGGCAGAGCCTGCCCTTGTGGAAGCGCTGCTGCGCAGATGCGAAGCCGTGGGTGCGGTGCTGGCCGTGGACGAATGCTTTCTGGATTTTCTGCCGGAGGGCGAAGGCCTTTCGGCAAAGCATCTGCTGAAAAACAGCAAAAAACTGATTATTTTAAAAGCCTTCACCAAGCTTTACGGCATGGCAGGCGTGCGTCTGGGCTATTGCCTGTGCTCTGATACAGAGCTGCTTGCCCGGATGCGGGCAGCGGGCCAGCCGTGGGCGGTTTCCAGTCTGGCACAGGCGGCGGGCATTGCTGCGCTGGACGAGACGGAATATGTGGCGAAGGTGCGTGCATTGATCGAAGCACAGCGGCCTGTGCTGGCAGACGGCCTGCGGGCGCTGGGCCTGCGGGTGATCGAGGGCCGGGTTAACTATCTGCTGTTCCGCGCGCCGGAAGCGCTGGGCGAAGCGCTGCGCCGCAAGGGTGCGGTACTGCGCAGCTGCGGCAATTATCCGGGCCTTGATGCCAGCTGGTACCGCACCGCCGTGCGCACAGAAAACGAGAACCGGCAGCTGCTTGCACTGCTGGCCGAAACCCTGCCGGAGGTGGCACAATGAGCAAGGCAAAATGCATTATGGTGCAGGGCACCATGAGCGGTGCGGGCAAAAGCCTGCTGTGCGCGGCGCTGTGCCGCATCTTTGCGCAGGATGGCTACCGCGTGGCCCCTTTCAAAAGCCAGAACATGGCCCTGAACAGCTTTGTCACCCGCAACGGTGCAGAGATGGGCCGTGCGCAGGTGGTGCAGGCACAGGCTGCAGGCGTGGAGCCGGATGTGCGCATGAACCCCATCCTGCTCAAACCCAGCAGCGATGTGGGCAGCCAGGTGATCGTGAACGGCAAGGCCCGGGGCCAGATGTCTGCTGCCGCCTACTTTAAAATGAAGCGCAGCCTTATCCCGGACATTCTGGAAGCCTACAACAGCCTTGCCGCCGAGAACGACATTATCGTGATCGAAGGCGCGGGCAGCCCGGCGGAGATCAACCTGAAAGCCGACGATATCGTGAACATGGGCCTTGCAAAGCTGGTGGATGCGCCGGTGCTTCTGGCGGGCGATATCGACCGGGGCGGCGTATTCGCGCAGCTGTACGGCACCGTGGAGCTGCTGGAAGCCGACGAGCGTGCCCGCATCAGGGGACTCATCATCAACAAGTTCCGGGGCGATGTGGAGATCCTGCGGCCCGGCCTTGCCATGCTGGAAGAAAAAACGCAGCTGCCCGTGCTGGGCGTAGTGCCGTACCTGCGGGTGGAGATCGAGGACGAGGACTCTCTCTCGGATCGTCTGGAAGCAAAAAGCGCCGTCAAGCCGCTGGATATCGCCATCCTGCGCCTGCCGCATGTGTCCAACTTCACCGACTTTATCCCGCTGGAACAGCACCCGCTGCTGGGCGTGCGGTATGTGCAGCGCACCCGCCAGCTGGGTGCACCGGATCTCGTCATCCTGCCCGGAACCAAGAACACCATGGACGACCTGCGCTGGCTGCGGGAAAGCGGACTGGAAGCGGCGGTGCTCAGGCTTTCGGCAGCCGGTACGCCGGTGCTGGGCGTGTGCGGCGGCTATCAGATGCTGGGCGAACAGCTCTGCGACCCGGCAGGGGAGGAGAGCGGCACCCCCTGCACCCTGCGGGGCCTTGGCCTGCTGCCCACCACGACGGTGTTCGGCACCGAAAAGCACCTGACCCAGACCGCAGCCTGTGTGACCACAGAACCCTTTGCAGGCGCAAAGCTGACGGGCTACGAGATCCACGCAGGCCGCACCGAGGTGCGGGGCAGTGCGTTCTGCATCCTTGCAGACGGCACGCCGGAGGGCTGTGTGCAGGACAGTGTATTCGGTACCTACCTGCACGGCCTGTTCGACACCGGCGAACTGACCGAAAAACTGACCGCATTTTTGTGCAAACGGAAGGGCATCGATCCGGCCGGGGCCGAGCTTATCCCCATGGAGCAGTACCGTCAGCAGCAGTTTGATCTGCTTGCCGATGGTGTGCGCGCGGCACTGGATATGCCCGCCATCTATGCCGCCATGGGAATACAAAAAGGAGACAACACATGACACCGCAGCATCATCTGCCCGCCGACATTGAACGGACGAGCATCTCCATTATCACAAGGGAACTGGACGAGCTGGGCCTGACCCCGCCGCCGGAGACGGCTGCGGTGGTCAAGCGGGTCATCCACACCACCGCGGATTTCGACTATGCCAAAAATCTGCGCTTTACACCCGGCGCGGTGGAAGCCGCAGTCAAGGCCCTGCACGCGGGTGCTTTCATCGTTACCGACACCAATATGGCGCTGGCGGGCATCACAAAGCCGGGCCTGAAAAAACTGAACGGTGAAGCCATCTGCTACATGGCAGACCCCGCTGTGGCCGAAGCCGCAAAGCAGGCGGGCACCACCCGTGCCGTTGCCGCCATGCACCGCGCTGCCCGGGAGCACCCGGGGGCCATTCTGGCCATTGGCAATGCGCCCACGGCCCTTTTGACCATTGCGGAGGAAATGGAAGCCGGTCTGCGGCCTGCACTGGTCATTGGTGTGCCGGTGGGATTTGTGAATGTGGTGGAAAGCAAGGAAGTACTGTTTGCCGCCTGCGAGCGATACGGCGTGCCTGCCATCGCCGCCATGGGCCGCAAGGGCGGCAGCAATGTGGCTGCAGCCATCTGCAACGCCCTCATTTACTCTGCCGCCGAAATGCTGGACCCCTCTGCCAGAGGGTGGAACGGATAAGGCGGAAACAGCATAACATCAAAAACCCGGAACCCTTTTTGAGCCGTTTTGGCCGAGAAAAGGTTCCGGGTTTTGTTCATGATTTTTTCAGAGAGCTATTTTGCAACAGCCCCATTTTCACGGAAAAGGTCCGAACCGAGCACGGCATCCACACTGCCGGCATCAGGCTGCGGGGAACGCCTTGTTCCACACTTCGATCACCTTGAACTTCGGGGTCCAGCCTTCGGGCTCAAAGCGGTCGCCCTTGGCACCCATGGCGCCCTGCTCGGTGCACCACTGTGCGGCCTTGGCCATATCAGGGTCGGTCACATCCGCAAAGGCGGGTGCGCCTGCGGGTTCGGGCCTGCCTGCGGTGTTCCACACCAGCAGGGCCAGCTGGCCGCGGCTTGCCGGGATGACTGTACCCTCGGGCAGGAGGCTGTGCAGGATCACGCGGGTGGCGATCTCGTAGCCGCCCCAGATGGCTGCACCGCCAACGGCCACGGCGGCAATGGTACCGCCCGTGGTATCCATGGGTGCAGGTTCCACGCCGAAGTCTTCATCAATAGGTTCGTCCGGGTCGATGGGGTGCTCCGGGTCAAGCGAGCTGGCCAACCACTGAGCGACCAGTTCCACCGGGCCATTGGGCATTTTAAAGGTAAAGGTTGTGCTGGTGCTTTTGTTTGTCTCTGTCCAGCCGCCCTCCGGCTCTTCGGGTGCAGTGCCGGTGGAGTTCCACTTCTCAAACTCCATCCAGTAGCCGTCTTTCAGGGTGGTAGCCACTGTCACCGGCTCGCCTTCCTTGACCCAAAGGCTGCTGCGCGGTTCGCCGTTGATGGTCACAATGCCCAGACTGTCGTTGATGGATACCTTGTACAGCTGGTCCCGCTGTGCTTCCAGCGTCACATTGCCGTTAGGCATCTTAAAGGTGAACTCCGGGCTGGTCTGCCAGTCGCCCTCCGGCCAGCCGTCATCCGGCTCTACGGGTGCAGTGCCGGTATATGTCCACTGCAGGAAGGGGTTTTCCTCCGTGCTTTCGGCCCGGACGGTGACCGGCTGGCCCGGCTTCACGATCTTTTTGGATGTGCCGGTGTCGCCGGTTCCGTCCACGATGGTGCCGTGTGTGACGTTGACATCGTACAGGGTCGTAAAGAATGCCTGCAGCTCTACATCACCTTCGGGCATGGTGAAGCGGAAACTCTGCTTGCCCTGCCAGTTTTGATCCGGTTCCACGAGTTCTTTCTCGCTGAAAAGCCGCCACATATTAAACTGGCGGTAGTCGTTGAGCTCGCTGTCAGGAACTTTTGCGATGATCCTTGTGCCCGGCAGCGCCTCATGAATTTTCTGCTCTTCTGCCCCTTCGGCAAAGAACTCAGCCTTTCCTGCGGTCTCAAAGATCCGATACGTTTCTCGATATTCTGCGCGCAGGCTCACGTCGCCCTCAGGCATTTTAAAGGTAAAGGTCTTACTGTTCTTATCGTTTTCCGAAGTCCAGTCGCCATCCGGCTCTGCCGCCAGTGCCGGTGCGCACACGCTCAGCACCATGCACAGCGCCACGAGGGCCGCGGCCAGCCTTTGGGTCAGGGTCGTCTGCTTCATATGGAATTCCTCCTTTTTGCTTACGGGGGGGGTATGCGTCCACCTTGAAAATACCATATTTCACCTTCTTTTTCAATAAAACCTGCGTGAAACGCCCCAAAAACTGCGTGAAAAACGTTTTGCACCGCTGTGCGCGCCTTTGCCCCCTCTTGCAATTTGTGCGCAAAGGGTGTAAAATACAGTCACAATCAAATACAGGGGAGCTTGTAAAGCAGGCTGAGAGGAAGTGCCCAAACTTCGACCCTTTTACCTGATGCGGATAATGCCGCCGTAGGAAGTCAGAATGGATGATTTTTTGCAGGAGGCACCGCGGAAGGTGTCTCCTGTTTTTTTGTTGTGTACCGATTACCATTAAGGAGGATGCCTTGTACTTTTCTGCGGAAGTGCCGCAGCGGGCTGAGGGGGAGCGCCCTGAGCTTTGTGACCGTCAGCGATGGGAAGCCGTGTTCCGGCGTGAGAGGAGACCAGCAAGTCTCGACCGCTTCTTATAGTTCCTGCGCCGGGTCTGGCACCGGGTGCGGGCTGTTTGCGGAGGCGCTGTATGGTTTTTGCTGCTTCCGCAGGTTTGGAAAGGAGCCTTGCCTTATGAAAAAAATCTCTGTGAAAAAGCTGGCGTTGGCCGGCATGCTGTGCGCTCTGTGCGTGGTGGGCAGCGTATTCAGCTTCCCCATGTTCGGCAGCAAATGTGCACCCATCCAGCACATGGTCAATGTGACCTGCGCGGTGCTGCTTGGCCCGTGGTGGGGCGTGGGCGTGGCCTTTGTGGCCTCGCTGCTGCGCAACCTGCTGGGTCTGGGCAGCCTGATGGCCTTCCCCGGCAGCATGTTCGGCGCACTGCTGTGCGGCCTTGTGTACCATAAGACCAAAAACATCCTTGCCACCATGGTGGGCGAGGTGTTCGGCACCAGCATTCTGGGCGGCCTGTGCGCTTACCCGGTGGCCATCTTCCTCATGGGCAAGAGCGCCGGCGACATCGCGTTCTATGCCTACATCGTGCCCTTCCTCATTTCCACCGCCGTGGGTTCCATCATTGCGGGCGTGCTGGTGTACAGCCTGCAGCGCTCCGGCGTTCTGCACAGCATGCAGAACAGTCTTTCCTGACGGAGGGGCACCCGAATGTTCAAAACAGAATTCGAGAACCTGCGCCGCACCTGCCCGCTCATCCATAACATTACCAACTACGTCACCGTGAACGACTGCGCCAACATGGTGCTGGCCTGCGGTGCTTCGCCCATCATGGCCGACGATGCCGCCGAGGTGGAGGACATCACCACCATCTGCGGCGGTCTGAACATCAACATCGGCACTCTGAACAGCCGCACCATCACCAGCATGCTGCTGGCGGGCAAAAAGGCAAACCAGCTGGGCCATCCTGTGGTGCTGGACCCGGTGGGTGCGGGTGCATCCCGCCTGCGCACCGACACGGCTTTCCGCCTGCTCAGGGACGTAAAGTTCACCGTGATCCGCGGCAACATCTCGGAGATCAAAACGCTGGCCTCCGGCGCGGGAACCACCAAGGGCGTGGATGCCGATGTGGCCGATAAAGTTACTGAGGAAAATCTGGACAGTGCCGTGGCTTTTGCCAAGGCCTTTGCAGCCCAGACGGGTGCCGTTATTGCCATTACCGGTGCCATCGACATCGTGGCCGATGCCGAAAAAGCCTACTGCATCCGCAACGGCAATGCCATGATGAGCAGCATCACCGGTACGGGCTGCCAGCTTTCGGCCCTGACGGCGGCGTTCGTCACCGCCAACCCCGGCCATCCGCTGGAAGCCGCTGCAGCCGCAGTGTGCGCCATGGGCCTTGCGGGCGAGACCGCCCACAAGCGCCTGACCCCGCTGGACGGCAACTCCACCTACCGCAATTATATCATCGATGCCATTTACAATATGACCCCGGATCAGCTGGAAGAAGGAGCAAACTATGAAGTGCGATAAGCAGAACATGCTTCTATATGCCGTCACCGACCGCGCATGGGTGGGAAAGCAGACCCTCTATGAACAGGTGGAGAGCGCCCTGAAGGGCGGTGTCACCTGTGTGCAGCTGCGTGAAAAAGAGCTGGACGACGAAGCTTTTCTGAAAGAGGCTGTGGAGATCCATGCTCTGTGCCAGCGCTACGGCGTGCCGTTCTTTGTGAACGACAATGTGGACATTGCCATCCGCTGCCACGCCGAGGGCGTGCATGTGGGGCAGGAGGATATGGCCGCAGCGCAGGTGCGCGCCCGTGTGGGCGAGGGAATGATGATCGGCGTTTCCGTCCACAGTGTGGAGGAAGCACGGGAAGCCGTCAAGCACGGTGCAGACTGCCTTGGCGTGGGCGCAGCCTTTGCCACCCACACCAAGACCGATGTGGATGTTCTGCCCCACGAGACCCTGAAGGCCATCTGTGATGCCGTGGACATCCCGGTGGTGGCCATTGGCGGCATCCACAAGGAGAACATCCTGCAGCTCAAGGGCACCGGTGTGGATGGCGTGGCCCTTGTGAGCGCCATCTTTGCAGCAGACGACATCGAGACCGAGTGCAAAGAGTTGAAAGCCCTGTCGGAGCAGATCATCTGACCGATCCCGCGGCAAACCGGGGACACCACCTTGGGCCGCGTTATAAAATTCATGGAGAAAACCAACATGAAAAGCGTATTTTGCGCAGGTGCCGGCATCCAGAACGTTCTGTTTTTTCTGAATGACGGCTGCCTTTCCCTACTCTTGTATGACCAGCACCCTGCTGTTCAGAGATAAACTGTCATTTGGAGGAACACAGCGTATGCAGACTTATACCACCCAGATGGATGCCGCCCGCAAGGGCATCATCACGCCGCAGATGGAGATCGTGGCTAAAAAGGAATACCGCACCACCGAGGAAATCCGCCAGTGGGTGGCCGAGGGCAAGGTTGCCATTCCGGCCAACAAGCACCACGAGTGTTTGAACCCCGAGGGTGTCGGCTCCATGCTGCGCACCAAGATCAACGTGAACCTTGGCGTCTCCCGCGACTGCAAGGACTACAACGTGGAGATGCAGAAGGTGATGAGCGCCGTCAACATGGGTGCCGAAGCTATTATGGATCTTTCCAGCCACGGCGACACCCAGCCCTTCCGCCAGAAGCTGACCCACGAGTGCCCGGTGATGATCGGCACTGTGCCGGTGTATGATTCGGTCATCCACTACCAGCGGGATCTGGCTGAGCTGACTGCACAGGACTTCATCGATGTGG
>ENA-OQIL01000359-OQIL01000359.1-human-gut-metagenome-genome-assembly--contig:-NODE-359-length-17722-cov-3.746974_pt1 | contig 17722 bp, 16 predicted proteins | sample MGYA00242583_ERZ504748 | MGnify/ENA primary metagenome ERZ504748 (study PRJEB26092, sample SAMD00036191) | human gut metagenome | host: Homo sapiens | study: EMG produced TPA metagenomics assembly of...
GCCGGCGCTTGACCGCGCCCGCGGCTTGATTTATTCTCAAGAGGCAATTTTATTGGTCGCAACGTCTAATAAAAATGGTGAATATTGTTCCTGCTGACTAGTTTCGAGGAGAAGCCATGGCGCGCCCGCGTAAAGACCAGGAAGGCCCCACCGCCGTCGAGCGCATGGAGGAGGCGTTCTGGGAGATCCTCGCCGAGAAACCGTACGCCCAGATCACCGTCGGCGAGATCGCCAAGCGGGCGCAGGTCAACAAGAACGCGTTCTACTACCATTTCGACGGCTTGGGCGCGCTCGCCGCGCAGGCGCTGGACAGCATGCTCCCGCGCGAGATGGCGCGCATGTTGCTGATGAACGGAGGGCCTTCGAAAGGCATCGACGAGATCGAGGCGAACGCCTTGCTGCGCAACCCCGACCTGAAAAAGCGGATCGACCGTGCCCTTCTGGTCGTCGGCAAGAACGGATCGAGCGAGCTTGTGGCCACGCTGAAGAACCTGGTCATGCATACCTGGTTCGACCTGTTCCATGTCGATGAAACGCGTTTGAGCAGCGAAGCCATGGTGGTAGTGAGGTTCACCTTGGGCGGCCTCGTCGAGATCATGAGCGACGAAGCCTGCCGCGGCGACCACGCGAACCCGCTCCAGGCCATACTGAGCTCGGGCGTCGCCACGAGCGCTTCGTCGAACGTCGTGGCGACGCTGCGCGCCGCCGCCGACGAGCACCGCGCGAAAACGCCGATGCCGCAGGCGACAGCGAACGCAGTTAAGCCATAGCCTGCTTGACGGCGGCGAGCAGATCGCCGTATTCCTCGAACGCGGGCAGGTCGGGGTTCTCTGCCTTGATGGAATCGGGGCTGCGGAACAGGAAGCCCGCCTTGCTGGCCCTGATCATCCCCAGGTCGTTATGGCTGTCGCCCGCCGCGATGGTGTCGAAGCCGCAGGACTGCAGCGCGCGCACGGTGGTCAGCTTCGATTCGGGGCAGCGCATGCGAAAGCCCGCGATGGTGCCGTCGTCAGCCACCTCCAGCTCGTTGCAGAACAGCGCCGGCCAGCCCAGCTTCGCCATGAGGGGCTGGGCGAACTGGGTGAACGTGTCGCTGATGATGACGGCCTGGGTCGTGGCGCGCAGCTCGTCGAGGAAGTCCTTCGCCCCCGGCAAGGGGTCGATGCGCGCGATGGTCTCCTGGATCTCCTTGAGGCCCAGGCCATGCTGGCGCAGGATGTCCAGACGGAAGTCCATGAGCTTGCCGTAGTCGGGCTCGTCGCGAGTCGTGCGCGTCAGCTCCGGAATGCCGCTCTCCTCGGCGAACGCGATCCAGATCTCGGGCACCAGCACGCCTTCCAGGTCCAGGCAGGTAATGTACATCGTGTCGTCTCCCTTCGGCCGCGCACGCGGCATCTCGCAACAGGCTTGCAGCAACGCCATGCCATCATACCCGCAACCGCCGCGCAGCGCATCCCGCAACGCTTTGTTTCTTTACGGCGGGGCCGACGCCGTGGTTCAATGGTTGCGCAAGCCAACGACGAAAGGACCCCCATGGCCATCGGAGACGTGCTCGTCCGCATCCGCAAGGAGCGCAACCTCACTCAGGAAGACCTAGCGCGCAAGCTTTACGTCACCCGCCAGGCCGTATCGCGCTGGGAGAACGGGGAGACCACGCCTGGCATCGACATGTGCAAGCTCATCGCAGCCACCTGCGATGTGCCCGTCGCCCTGCTTTTGGAGATGCCCGACGGCGCCTACTGCCAAAGCTGCGGCATGCCGTTCTACCAGGAGAAGGATCATGGCACCGAGGCGGACGGCTCTCTGTCGGCCGACTACTGCTCGTGGTGCTATGCGAACGGCGCGTTTCTGGAAGACGAGACGCTCGAGGAGCTGATCGAGCGCTGCGCCCCATTCATGGCCGAGTCGTGCCACATCACGCGCGACGAAGCCGTTTCGTTCATGGGCGCCCTGCTCCCCACGCTCAAACGCTGGTAGCGGCACGAACGCCGCGTTCTGCGAAGCGAACGCGGCATCTGCCTTTCCGAACGCGCCTTCCGCCGGTCTGCCGAGATATACTGGACGAACTGTGCGCGCAACGCCATCGGGGACGCGCGCCACCAGGATAGATCTGTCGCGCGTGATTGGAGCCGCAGCCCATGGCGAAAGACTTCAGCAACCCGAAGAAGCTCGGCTTCATGCGGGTCCTCCAGTTCTTCTTTGCATTCAACGTCATCGTCACCATCTCGCTGTTGGCGTTCCTGATCAAAGGCAGCTACGAGCTGGAATTCTCGAACATCCTCGATTTCGTCAACCTGATATTCGACAGCATCAGCTTCTGGCTCATCTGGCAGCGCAAACGCCTGGCGCGCCATTTCATCATCGGGTTCAGCCTGTTCAACATCTTCATCGGAACCGCCTTCAACATCGCGACCGGTCACTTCAGCCTTGTCGGCCAGCTGTTCTCGTGCACGCCCGACCTCATCCTGCTCGCGTATTTCCTCACGTCGAGACGCGCGAAAGCCGTGCTGACGCAGCCCTTCGACGCCGAGGTCAAACAACGCGAGCTCGCGAAGGACCTGGACTGCTACCAGCCTCGGACCTGGGCGTTCTGGCGCAACATCATCATTTACTTCTGCGTGTTCAGCGTGGTGGGACACTGGATGGAGGCGGCCTATTGCACGCTCATCCGCTTCGGAATGATACCCGGCACCTACGACCCGAATTCCCAGATCTGGTCGGATTGGCTCTACCCCTTCATCGTGTACGGGTTCGGAGCCGTGGCGTGCGTGCTTCTGCTGTACCCCGTCAAGAACTTCCTCGAAAAGCGCATCCGCAGCCGCGTGGTGCCCTTGCTCATCAGCTTCGTCGTCAACGCGCTCGTCTGCACGGCCATCGAGCTGGTCATGGGCCTCATGGTCAACCAGCCCGGCCCTGACGGCAAGCTGCCCTTATGGGACTACTCCGATATGTTCTGCAACTTCATGGGCCAGGTGTGCCTGCAGAACGCCATCGCCTTCGGCGTGGTGGCCACGCTCATGACCTGGGTGATCTACCCGGCGCTCGAGCAGCTGCTGAGCAAGGTCCCCCGGGACGGCATGAACATCGCCTTCATAGCCGTGACCGTCGGCTTCTGCATCCTGATCTTCCTGTACTACGTGAACGTGGCGCTTCCCGACCTCGACGACGCCGACGATGCCGGCTCCTCGGACGCAACCTCGATCGAGCTCTCGTACAGCTACGATTCTGAAGCGGCCGGCTAGGACGACCCAGCGTCCATGCCCATTCTCTCCAAAGAAGACGAGCGGTACGGCTACGAGCCCGGCTCCTTCGCGTTCTGGCGGAACCTGGCCGTGTACTTCTGCGTGTTCAGCGTGCTGGGACATTGGATGGAGATCGTCTACTGCTCGTTCATGAACGTATTCGGCATCGTCGATGCCGATTCGCTTGTGTGGGACGACCCGATGTACCCGTTTCTCGTGTACGGCGTGGGCGTCGTCGTCTGCGCGCTCGTGCTGATGCCGCTCAAGACGGCGCTGGTCGCCCGGCGCGCCACCCTCGTCAGCGCCGGGATCCAGTTCTTCGCCGCCACCGTGGTCGTGTGCATGCTCATGGAACTGGCCATGGGGTTCATGCTGAACCAGCCGAACGCCGCCGGCGAATACCCGTTGTGGGACAACTCGCAGCTGCCGTTCAACATCCTCGGCCAGGCATGGCTCGTAAACGACCTCGCACTGGCGGCCGTGGCCATGCTGTACACATGGATCGTCTACCCGCTGTGCCAGAAAGCCCTCGGGAAGCTCCCGCTGCGCGCGATGAACCTTTTGGCAGCTGTCGTCGTCATCGGGTTCGTCGTCCTTTGCGCCGTCAAGTTCGCCTGAACGCGGCGAGGCCCCGATGCCGTTCAGCTCCGGGGCCTCGAATGCATGTCGCGTATCTGCTAGTCGCGGGTGAGCTTGCGGTGGATGCGGTGCGGACGCGCGGCCTCCTCGCCCAGGCGCTCGACGCGGTTCTTCTGGTAGTCGTCGAAGTTGCCCTCGAACCAATACCAGTTGCCCGGATTCTCGTCGGTGCCCTCCCACGCCAGAATGTGCGTGGCGACGCGGTCGAGGAACCAGCGGTCATGGCTGGTCACCACGACGCAGCCGGGAAATGCCAGCAGCGCCTCCTCCAGGCTTTCCAGCGTCTCGACGTCGAGGTCGTTCGTGGGCTCGTCGAGGAGCAGCAGGTTGCCGCCCTGCTTGAGCGTCAGCGCCAGGTTCAGGCGGTTGCGCTCGCCGCCCGACAGCACGCCGGCCGGCTTCTGCTGGTCGGGCCCCTTGAAGCCGAAGCTGGCCACGTAGGCGCGACTGGGAATCTCGGTGTCGCCCACCTTCATGTAGTCCAGGCCGTCGGAGACGACCTCCCACAGCTTCTTGTTCGGGTCGATGCCCTCGCGGTTCTGGTCGACGTAGGAGATGCTCACCGACTCGCCGATCTCAAGCTCGCCGCCCGACAGGGGCTCCAAGCCCACGATGGCCTTGAACAGCGTGGACTTGCCCACGCCGTTCGGGCCGATCACGCCCACGATGCCGCCCTGGGGCAGCGTGAACGACAAGTCGTCGATGAGCACGCGGTCGCCGAACGCCTTCTTGATGTGCTTGGCCTCGATGACCTTCGCGCCCAGGCGCGGCGGCACGGGGATGGTGATGTCCGACACGCTGGCCTTCTCGAACGAGCGCGCCTCGGCCGCCATCTGCTCGTAGCGCTCGATGCGGGCCTTGCTCTTGGCCTGGCGCGCTTTGGGGCTGGATCGCACCCACTCCAGTTCCGAGCGCAGGCGCTTCGCCAGCTTCTCCTCGCGCTGGCCCTGGCCCTCCAGGCGCGCGGCCTTCGTCTCGAGGTAGGTGGAGTAGTTGCCTTTGTACGGGAAGAGGCTGCCGCGGTCCACCTCGCAGATCCACTCGGCCACGTTGTCCAGGAAGTAGCGGTCGTGCGTGACGGCCAGCACCGCGCCGGGGTAGGTGCGCAGGAACTGCTCCAGCCACAGCACCGACTCGGCGTCCAGGTGGTTGGTGGGCTCGTCGAGCAGCAGCAGGTCGGGCGCCTCCAGCAGCAGCTTGCACAGCGCCACGCGACGGCGCTCGCCGCCGGATAGCACGTTCACCGGCATGTCGGGATCGGGGCACTGCAGCGCGTCCATGGCCTGCGACAGCTGGCTGTCGAGGTCCCACCCGTTCGCCGCGTCGATGGCGTCTTGCAGCTCGCCCATCTCAGCCATGAGCGCATCAAAGTCGGCGTCGGGCTCGGCCATCTCCTCGCCGATCTTGTTGAAGCGGTCGATCTTGGCCTTCACCTCGCCGAACGCCATCTCGATGTTCTCGATGACGGTCTTGTCGTCGTCCAGAGGCGGCTCCTGCTGCAGGATGCCCACCGTGTAGCCGGGCGTGAGGCGCGCGTCGCCGTTGGACACCTCTTCGAGGCCCGCCATGATCTTGAGCAGCGTCGACTTGCCCATGCCGTTGGGCCCCACGACGCCGATCTTCGCGCCGGGGTAGAACGACAGGGTCACGTCGTCGAGGATGACCTTGTCGCCGTGCGCCTTGCGCGCCTGATACATTTGGTAGATGAATTCCGCCACGTTGTGCTCCTCTGTTTTTCGGGAAGTTCGCTCTATTGTCTCATACGCCGCGCCCACGGGGAAGCGGGTGCGGCGGCAGGTTGCAGGATGGGACCGCGGGGCCTCTAGCGGTTCTCTATGTGGCCGATGTTCTTGAGCTCGATGTTGATGAGGCCGTTCGGGCCGCTGACGAACTCGATGAAGTCGGGGTTCTCGCCGTACTCGGCCGGGAACGTGATGTCGATGCCCGTGTCAGTGCGGATCTTATGGCTCTTCGCCACGCGCTTGGCCACGTTCTTCTCCACGACCACGCGCTCGGGCAGCGCCTCGTCGGCAAGCGCCTGCTCGAAGCGCTTCTGCAGCGGCTCGTCCTCGAACACCTCTGCCCCAGGTCCCACGGGGCAAGCTCGTCGGACTCGTCGGCGTTCTCGGCCACGTAGGCCTCGCCTTCGACACCGCCACAGCCGCGTTGGCGCCGTACTCCTCGGCAACCTCCTCGACGATGCGCGTCACGGCGTCGAACACCTCTTTGCTGGACGCCTCCATCGAGCATTGCAGCAGGCCGTCGGGGATGAGCCAGCGGTTCTCGCCCGCGATGGCGCGCTCCTTGTCGCAAAACGACACCGACAGCGTCTTCGACTCGATCACCGCGAACGACGCCACCTTCTGCGACGGGTTCGGCAGGATGGCGTGATGGCGCGCGATGTCCACGCGCTGCGCGCCGCTCTCGCCGTAGCCCACCTCGTGCATGTAGGCCTGCTTGGCCTCCAGCAGCATGAACGCGAAGTAGCGCTTGCCCTCGCCGCGATACGCCGCCTCGGCCTCGTCGTCGGTCATCTCCCGCACCGTGTTGTCGGGATCGTCCTCGAAGTCCATCACCAGAAGGTCGGCCGACTCGGTCTTCTCCATGCGCCCCAGCTCGCCGGCGATGAACTCGGCCACCTGGACGGACAGGTCGACGAACTCGCGCTGACCGCGGAAGTAGCAGCGCAGCTCCTCGGCGAACATGCTGTTCTCGGCGAACTCGCCGCGCTTGCTGTCGATGTTGCCGAGCGCCTTCTTCGCGTGGCTCGTCACGTAGCGCTTGGCGTTCTTGCTCGAAAGATCGAGCTCCTCCTGGGCGTACACGTTGACGCACGAGACGAAGTCGAAAACGTGCAGGATCGCGTGGTTGATCTTCATGAAGCCTCTCCGCTGCTCTCGTAATCCGGAATTGTCGCGAACGTTCAGGATACCGGAAGCCGGAGCCCGGCGGCGCGAAGAACGGAGAATCCCCAGACGCCATCCCTTCCCGCCCCGCAAACGGGCGCTCGATAGCCCGAGAATGCGAGCGCCCTGCCAAGCGCCGTCGAAGAACCGCCCGCATCTCTGCTCATCCATTTTGCTAGCGATTATGCTATACTTACGTATAGCTCATAGGCTGCTTGAAAGGAGGAACGATGGGTGCCGCTGCCGAGACGATCCAGTTCAACACCCGTATCGAGCGTTCGCTCAAACTTGCCGGAGACGACGTTTTGAAACGCGCCGGATACTCTCCGTCGCAGGCGGTTCGCGCGCTGTGGCGCAAAGCAGCAGGGTGCGGCGAAAACCCCTCGGCCATCGTGAACCTGCTGGAGGACCGTCCCTTGCCAGCGCGCGCGAACGCGAGGATAGAGAGCCCGTCGCAACTCGAAGCGCTTCGCCGCGGACGCGAGGAAGCGGCGCGAGCGTTCGCGGATATGGGCTTCGGAAGCGAAATGCCCTCTTCCGTCGCCTTCGATCCCTACGACCAGCTCATGGAAGAGTTCATACTCGAGCGCCACGGCGAGGAAGGAGTGCGGCCATGAACGGAGCCGCCCCGGTCTTCCTCGTCGATACGAACGTCTGGCTCGACAACTACCTGGGATTTCGCCCAAACCATCGCGCATCGTGCGAATTCCTCGACGAAGCCGTGGAGCGAGGCGCAACGCTCTGCCATGCGGCGACCACGGCGAAGGACGTCCATTTCTTCACCTGCAGCACCCTCAAGAAAGCGGCGCGCGAGAAGGGCGAAGCGGTCGACGAAGCCTTCGCGCTGGCCGCGAACCGCCTAGCCTGGGCGAACCTCGCTAACATGAACGAGGTTTCGACGCTCGTCGGGCTCGACCTATCCGACTTCTGGGTCGCCAGCAAGCTGAGCGCGTTCAACGGGGACATAGAGGACAACCTGATCATGGCATGCGCCGAACGCGCGAAGGCCGACTACATCGTAACGCACGACAAAGGCCTGCTCAGGAGATCCACCGTATGCGCGCTCGCGCCCCGAGGACGCAACCGCTCTTCTGCGCGCCCGCAGCTAGCAACCCGCCGCCTGCCCGCGGTCGAAGGCCAGCAGACATCGGTAGCGCTCGCTCGTGCGCGCGAGCTCGTCCGGCGCGCCGTCGAGCGCGATGCGGCCGTCCTCCACGAACACGACGCGGTCCATGGCGTCCACGCCGGCCAGATGGTGGGTGATCATGATCACCGTCTTGCCCGCCAGCGCCTCGAACAGGTCGTCCAGCAGCGCGCGCTCGGTGATGGGGTCGAGGCCTACCGTGGGCTCGTCGAGGATGACCACAGGCACGTCCTGCAACAGCACGCGCGCGAGCGCGATGCGATGGCGCTCGCCGCCCGAGAAGCGCAGGCCTGCCTCGTCCACCAGCGTGTCCAGGCCGTTCGGCAGCCGCTCGGCCATCGACCGTAGCCCCACCCTGCCCAACGCGTCCCATACCTCGTCGTCGGTCGCGTCCTCGCGCCCGATGCGCAGATTGTCGCGCAGCGTCATGTTGAACAGGTAGGTGCGCTGCTGGATGACGCCGATCCACTTCGCAGCCTCGTCGCCAAGGTCGGCCGTGGGCGAGCCGCCCAGCGTCACGCCGCCCGCATCGGGTCGTATGTCGCCGCGCACTAGGGACGCCAGCGTGCTCTTGCCCGCGCCGCTGCGGCCCAGCACGGCCACGCGCTGGCCCTGCGGCACCGTCAGGCTCAAATCGCGCAGCACGTCGCGCGCGGCGCCGGGATAGCGGTATGCCGCATGCTCCACCCGCACGTCGAAGGGCGCTTGCGGCACGCGCGCGGGAGGATCGACCTCGCCGGGGGTCGGCAGGTCGTTCAAGCGCGCGATGGAATCGCGGTAGGCGCCGGCCTCCACCGCCGCCGACGACAAGGGCGAGAACGCATCGATGAGCGGGAAGAAGCCCAGCACGAACGCGGCGATCCAGTTGGCCGCGTCGCCCCCTTCCCCGCCGAAGCGCCCGCCCGCCCACACCAGCAGCAGCACGGCGCAGATGCCGAACAGCGCCTGCAGCACCACGTCGCGGCGCCGACCGAAGCGCTCCATGCGCTCCTGCACGTCGCGCATCCGCAGCTCGCGCTCCTTATGGCGCGTGAGGTACTCCTCGCCGCGCCCGGCGAACACCCAGTCGGACACACCCAGCACGTTGTCGGCCAGCTCGGCGTACAGCTCGTTCTTCATCTGCTTGTGGCGCGCCTGGCGCGCGGCGTTCGCCAGCACCGACACCAGCGGCACGAGGAACACCGCCGTGCCCAGCACCAGCAGCATCGCCAGCGCGAGCCAGAGCGAGAACCAGCCCAGGCATGCCACCAGCACGACGAACAGCAGCCATGCCGTCACCGTGGGGAACACGGTGCGCAGGTACAGGTTCTGAATGTGCCCGATATCCTCGGCCAGAAGACCCAGCACGTCGCCCGTGCGGTGCGTGGCGCGGAAGAACACGGCGTCGCGCTCCAGCGCGCGGTACAGCTTCAACCGCAATCCGCTGGTCATGCGCAGCACCCAGTCGTGGCTGGTCAAGCGCTCGAGGTACTGCAGGATGGGCTTGCCCACGCCGAAGATGCGCACGAAGATGAGCGGCAGGTGCAGAAAGAGGATGGTCTCAACCACCGCCGAAGCGCTGACCAGGTAGCCTGAGGTAAACATCAGCGCCGAGGCGAACCCGAACGTCAGCAGCCCCAGGAAAAGCGCCAACGCCAACGCCTTGCGGTAACGGAAGAAGAACGGCTTCACCCAGGCGTCGCGGCGCAGCACGCTCGCGAACCCCTCCTCGCGCGGCACGGCGCCCTGCACGGCTTCGCCTTCCCTGCTCATAGCGCGCCTCCTTCCAACCGCGACGCCAAGCGCGCGTACGCGCCGTCGCGCGCGGCAAGCTCCTTCGGCGCGCCGAACTCGGCCACGCGCCCGTCCTCCATCACCAGCACGGCGTCCATGTCGTGCACCCAATGCAGCCGGTGCGTGGCGAACACCACGAGACGGCCTTCCATGAGCGGCAGCATGCGCTCCTTCAGCTCCAACTCGGTCTCGATGTCGAGGTGCGCCGTGGGCTCGTCGAACAGCAGGATGCGCCGCGAACGGTCCAAAAGCGCGCGGGCCAGCGCGATGCGCTGCGCCTGGCCGCCCGACAGCGCGCGGGCGCCCTCGCCCACCAGCGTGTCCAGCCCGTCCGGCAGCTCGGCCACGAGATCGCCCAGCCCCACGACCTCCACCGCACGCGCAACCTCATCGTCGTCGGCATCGGGACGGTAGAACACGATGTTGTCGCGCAGCGTGGCGTGGAACAGGTACGGGTCCTGCGGGATGTAGAGCACCTGGCGCTGCCACGAAGGCTCGCGCAGGTCTGCCAGCTGCCGCCCCGAGGCGCGCACCGTGCCCGCGCTGGGAGCCGCGAAGCCGCCCAACAGGTTCACGAGCGTGCTCTTGCCCGAGCCGCTGGCCCCGATGACGCCGATGCGCGCGAAACCGCGCACGGCGAAGGACACGTCCGAAAGCGCCTCGTGCTCGGGATACGAGAAGCGCACGCCGTCCAGCTCGAGCGTCGCGTCCTCGCTCCACGCGGCAACGTCGCGCGGCGCCGCAGCGTCGTCCGCGGCGCCACGCGCCTCCTCCTCCGCCGACGAGATGATCCCCTGAATGGAGGCAAGCGCGTTCTTGCCGTCGAGCGAGGCGTGGTAGTCGCTGGCGAACTCGCGGATGGGCTTGAAGTACTCCGGCACCAGCACCAGCACGAACAGCGCAGGGAAGAAGGCGATCGAACCGTCCACGAGGCGGAATCCCAACATGATGGCCACGGCCGCCAGCGACAGCGTGGAGATGAGGTCGAGCACGGAGCCCGACAACGTGGCGATGCGCAGCGTCTTAACCGTTGCCTCGCGGAAGCGCTCGCTCACCTCGAAGATGCGCTCGCCGTGGCGCTTGCCGCGGCCGAACAGCTTGAGCGTATCGATGCCGCGCATCGAGTCGATGAAGTGATTCGACAGCCGCTGGTACTCCTCGTGCTGCAGCGACGCGGCCGCCTTCGCTGTCGCGCCGATCAGCCCCATGTAGAACACGATGACCGGGTACATGACCAGCATGATGGAACCCGACACCCAATCCACCGGGAACACGCACAAAAGCACGATGAGCGGCACCACGACCACGCACACGATCTTCGGCAGGATGAGGCGCAGGTACGTCTCCACCTGGTCGATGCCCTCCAACACCATCGCAGTGACGCTGCCGGTGCCCTGAGCTTGCACGATGCGCGCACCCTGGCCGAACACCGCCTGCAGAAGCTCGCGGCGCAGTGCGTCGATGCGTGCGTAGGCGTAGCGGTCGAGATAGGAGTCCTGCGCGTAGCGCACCAGCTGGCCGCCTACGAAGCAGAGGAAGAACAGGACGATGAGCGGAGCCTGGTCGGGCAGCGGCGCGCCTTCCCATAGATGCACGATGGCGCTTGCCAACGACCATGCCTGCCCCACCACGAGCAGCGCCCGGGCCACGGCAAGGGCCACCAGCGCCGCCAGCGCGCCGCGGATGCCCTCCAGCGCGAACAAAGCCCGATCGATCATACGCACGCCCCCTTGCGTCCACTTATGTTATAGCAATAGTAACATTTCCGTGATTCATAGGAAAGGGCAGTTCGCCTAAAGAAGCGCTCGCCCTCTATATCGCCCAAGCAAGCGCACGCCCGCCCGTTACCTAAGCGAGCGGTTGCTGCCTCCTGTCATCTTCGTGCGCGAACAAATGTTTCACGTGAAACATTTGTTCCTTTGTCGCAAGACATTGGGGACGAGCTTATTCCTCGAAGCCCCACATGCGCACCTCGGGCTCGAGATCCACGCCGGCGCTCGCCCGCACGCGCTCCTGCACATCGGCGATGAGGCGGCGCACGTCGGCCGCCGTGGCGCCGCCCGCGTTCACCACGAAACCGGTGTGCTTCTCGGACACTTGGGCACCGCCCACGCGGTACCCTCGTAACCCCGCCTCCTGCACCAGCTGCCCGACGAAGAACCCGGCAGGGCGCTTGAAGGTGCTTCCGGCGCTGGGCAGCTCGAGCGGCTGCTTCTCGGCGCGCCGGCGCGCGAGGTCGTCCATGCGCTCCCGGATGGCGCGCGGGTCGTCGGGAGCCAGGCGCAGCGTCGCTCCCAGCACCACGAAACCGGCCTCGCCCATCATCGAATGCCGATACGACCACTGCGCCCGCTCGGCGTCCACGTCCACCAGCTCGCCCTCCGGCGTGAGGCAGCGCACCGATTCGGCCACGTCCTTGAACTCGCCTCCGTAGGCGCCCGCGTTCATGACGGCCGCGCCGCCCACGGTGCCCGGGATGCCGCAGGCGAACTCGTATCCCGCAAGCCCCTCCTCGCATGCGCGCCGCGCCACGTCGGCGTTCGACGCGCCCGCCTCCACATGCATCCGCTCGCCGTCGACCTCCACCTGCGACAAGCTCTCGGCGATGCGCACGACGACGCAACGAAGCCCCTCGTCCGCCACCAGCACGTCGCTGCCAAGCCCCATCACACGCACCGCAACGCCCAGGCGGCGGCATGCCGCCAATACGACACGCGCCTCGTCCGCCGTGCGAGGCTCCACGAGAACGTCAGCCGGACCTCCGATGCGAAACGTCGTGAGCTCCGCCATCGAAGCGTCGAAGCGAGCCGCCCCTTCGTCGAACAGCTCGGCCAGCGCGCCTTTCAGCAACACGCGATCCACTGTCTACATCCTTTCCTCGGCGCGGCTCCAAGCCGCGCTATGCGCCTCGCACCATGGTAACGCATAACGGCGCATGCAGCCCTGTCGCGCGCGCCTCGTCCCGACGGTTTCCCGGCGCGACGGCATGCCGAGCGCCATCGCCGAAGGAAAGAAGCGAGGCGTCAGGAAGCCAGCGACCACCCCGAAGCTTCGGTCTGCAGCTCCACCATGCGCCGGTACAGCCCTCCCTCGCGCGCCATGAGCTCGGCGGGCGCGCCCTGCTCGGCGACGCGGCCCTCTTTGAGTACCACGATCTTGTCGGCGTTGGCCACGGTACGCATGCGGTGCGCGATGACCAGCACGGTCTTGCCGGCCAGCAGCCTGGACAACGCACGTTGCACCTGCGTCTCGTTCGCCACGTCGAGCGAGGCCGTGGCCTCGTCGAGCAGCACCACCGGCGCGTCCTTCAGGATGGCGCGCGCGATGGAGATGCGCTGCCGCTCCCCTCCCGACAGCCGCCCGCCGTTCTCGCCGATCACCGTGTCGTAGCCCTGCGGCATGCGGCTCACGAACTCGTCGCACATCGCCGCCCGCGCCGCCGCCAGCACCTCCTCGTCGGTTGCGCCGGCCCGCCCCAGGCGGATGTTGCCCATCACCGTGTCGTCGAACAGCACCACGTCCTGGAACACCTCGGCATAGTCGGCCAGCAGCGTCTCGGGATCCACATCGGCCACGTTCACGCCGCCCACGCGCACCGACCCCGCGTCGGCGTCCCAGAAGCGCGCCGCCAGCTTCGCCACCGTGGACTTGCCCGACCCGGACGGGCCCACGAGCGCCGTCACCTCGCCCTCGCGGGCGGTGAACGACACGTCCCTCAGCACCTGCTCGCCGTCGCCGTACGAGAACGACACGTCCTCGAACACCACGTCGTGGCCTCGCGGCGCGAAGTCGGTGGAGCCCTCCATGGGCTTCTCGGCGGCCAGCTCCTGCGTGCGCCTGATGGACAGCCGCATGCTCAGCAGCTCGCCGATGGACTGCAGGATGAGGTTCACCGGATCGTACACGCGCGTGACCACGAGCAGGAAGGCGAAGTAGGTCATGAAGTCCGTCTGCCCGGACACGAGCAGCGTCGCGCCCACGAAGACGGTGGTGCCGATGCCCAGCTTGAGGAACGCCTGCGCCGAGGTGACGAACACGCCGGTGGTCAGCTCGGACGCCACCTGCCTGCGCTCGAACGCGTCGAGCTTGGCCGCGAGCGCGTCCAGATGCGCCGCCGAGCGGTTCGTGGCGCGGATCTCCTGCGCGCACTCCAGGAACTCCTGCACGCCGTCGGCCACCTCGAGGCGCGCGTCCTCCATCGCCTGCGCCTTGCGCTGCTGGTGCTTCCCGGTGAGCGCCATCACGAGCAGCGCCGCGGGCACCACCCAGAACGCCGCGAGCGCCAGACGCCAGTCGTAGAAGAAGATGCCGACGATGACGATGGCCGTGGACAGGCCCGTGCCGAACAGCTGCGGCATGACGTGCATGAACATGCGCTCCTGGTCGGAGCAGTCCTTCATGATGGCGTTCGTGAGGTCGGACAGGTCGCGCCGCCCGAAGAACGACAGCGGCAGCCGGCGCAGGTGCTCGGCCAGGTCGGTGCGCTTGCGGGCGCTCTCCTCGTACACCTTGTGGTACGTGTTCGCGTACTCGGCCCACTGGGTGAGGACCATGAGCGCGAGGATGCCGACGCACCCCGCGAGGTACGGCGCCAGCGCGGGCAGCGGGGCCCCGCCACGAGGTGGTCCATGAAGTCGCTCACCAGCAGGAACAGGATGCCGATCGGGGCCATGAGCACGAGGTTCGCCAGCGTGCAGAAGAACACGCCGCGCCTGAAGTTCTTCGCGCCCACGTCGGTGAGGCCCAGGGAATCACGCAGCATAGCCGCCCTCCTTTCCGATGCGCCATTGCGCCGAGGTTCGATAGTCGGCCCACATGCGCGCGTACAAGCCGCCCGCCTCCACCAGCTCGGCGTGGGTCCCCTGCTCCGCGAGGCGGCCGCCGTCCAGCACGTAGATGGCGTCGGCGCCGGCCACGGTGGACAGCCGGTGCGCGATCATGAGCACGGTCTTGCCCGCGCACAGCACCCCCAGCGCGCGCTGGATGAGCGCCTCGTTCTCGGGGTCGGCGAAGGCCGTGGCCTCGTCGAGCACCACGATGGGCGCGTCCTTCAGGATGGCGCGCGCGAGCGCGATGCGCTGGCACTCGCCGCCCGAGAGGTACACGCCGCGGGCGCCACCACGGTGTCGAGCCCCTGCGGCAGCTTCGCCACGATGTCGTCGCACTGCGCCGCGTGCGCGGCCGCCTCCACCTCCTCGCGCGTCGCCTCCGGCCGCGCGGCGCGGATGTTGTCCAGCAGGCTCTGCTTGAACAGCTTGTCGTTCTGGAACACGAAGGCCACGCGCTCCATGAGCTCGGCCTGCGGGATGGACCGCACGTCGACGCCGCCCACGAGCACCCGCCCCGCGCTCGCGTCCCAGAAGCGCGGCACGAGCGAGGCCGCGGTGGTCTTGCCGCCGCCCGAGGGCCCCACGAGCGCCACCGTGGCGCCCGAGGGCACGTGCAGCACGACGTCCTCGAGCGCGGGCGCGTCGGCGACCCGGATAGGAGAACGTGACGTGGTCGAAGTCGATGGCGTCGTCGGCGGGCGCCTCGGCCCGGGCCGGGTCCACCTCGGCCATGAGCGGCGCCGACAGGATGCCGTCGATGCGGCTCACCGCGTCCTGCGCCTCGGTCACCGCCTGCGACGAGTACATGATCTTGCTCATCATCATGGTGGTGAGCGCCGAGAAGATGACGTAGAACAGGAAGTTCGTGAGGAACGCGCCGAAGTCGCCCGCCGCGCCCGCCAGCAGGATGCCCGCCGGCACGAGCACGAAGAACGTCGCGTTGATGGCCACGAGCTGCGCCACCTGCGGGCCCTCGCACAGCTTCACGTAGGCGGTGGCGAAGTCGCAGTAGGCCACGATGGACTCCCGGAACGCCCTGAACGAGTGGACGGTCTGCTGGAACACCTTCACCACGGGGATGCCGCGCACGTACTCCACGGCGGCCTTGTTCATCTTGTCGAGCGCGTTCTGGTAGTTCACCATGAACTGCATGGCGTTGGAGTTGCCCTCGCCGTCCTTGCCGCCCAGGCCGCCGCCCATCATGAGGAACATGCAGAAGGCGGAGGCGAGCACGGGGATGAGGCACACGAGGCCCATGACCCAGTCGAACACGAACATGACGACGAGGTAGGCCACGGGCGTGACCAGCGCGCCCACGAAATCGGGGATGCGGTGCGCCAGCACGCCCTCGGTGAGCCCCGTGGACCCTTCGATGACGCGGCGCAGCTCGCCGGTGGAGCGGACGGAGAAGTAGCCGAGCGGCACCTTCGCGAGGTGCTCGAGCGCCGCCTTGCGCATGTTCGTCGCCGTGCGGAACGCGGCGAGGTGCGTGCACATGAGCGCGGCGAAGTACACGACGAGGCCCGCGAGCGCGAAGGCCAGCGCCCAGGCGCCGTACACCGGGGCCTGCCGCGCCTCGCCCCACGCCGGGGCGACGGCCACGAGGTCGCGCACGACGAACCACACGCACACGAGCATCGCGATGGCCAGCACGGCGTTGAGCGCCGAGAGCGCGCAGCCCGCGATGGTCAAGCGCTTGTGGGGCCCGGCGAACTCCAGCAGCCGCACGATGGGATTCTGCGGTCTTGACACGATTCGTTCCTTTCCTTGCCGTAACGTGCTTATTGTTAGCCTAAGAGAACATAATAGCGATCCCGCCGAAATCCGCTGCACGTCGATGCCGATTGGACGATGCCGCCGAAAAGAGAACGGCTCCCCGAAAGGGAGCCGTTCGTTCGGCGCCTCGTCGGCCGAAGGGCGCGGCGCTCAGGCCGAGATCTTGGCGAAGTGCTTCTTGAACAGCTTCGAGCCGATCCAGCCGCCCACGAAGGGGCACACCGCGGTCGCGGCCAGCGCCACCAGCGCGAGCGGGCCGTGGATGAAGTCGACGAGCCCCTGGCCGTACTCGGCGCTCATGCCGGAATCGACCACGATCTGCACGTAGGCGTCGCCCGCTAGGAAGATCATCGACTCCTGGCCCACCCAGAAGCACAGCGTCCACACCGCGAACGCCGCCAGGCAGCGCAGCGTGGTGCGCTTGCTGCCGGCCCCCGCCACGAGCTCGGCCAGCAGGCCGCCCGCCACGATGCCCACCGGGCCGGTCCACAGCATGCCCAGCAGCAGCGCCACCACCGCGACGATCGCGGACATGATGGCGAACGCGCCGCGCTTGGGCACCTTCGCGGCCACGTACATCCACACGATGCCGCCGATGAGCGAGCCGCACGCGTGCGTGAACCAGAACAGGTTCGCGTTCATGCCCAGCACCATCGCGAACACCATGAACACGGAGACAGGAGCACCCCGAAGATGGCCAGCGTGATGTAGTCCTTCCCCACCAGCTTGCCCTTCGCGTTCGCGCCGCCCGAAGAGGCGGCAACCGTCGTCGTTGCCATAAGCGTATCTCCTTCTCTTGAAATGGTCGATGCCTTCGGTCAGATTCGGTCAGAGCGGGCGCGCCCGCCCGTCGATGCCGATCGCGCGCCGGATGCGCCCGAGGGCCTCGCCGCGCACGGGCAGCACGTCGGACACGACGCCGTCCTCGAGCACGGCCACCTGGTCGCAGGCGGCGCAGACGAACTCGTAGTCGTGGGTGACCACGACGATGCACGCTCCCGCGTCGCGCGCCCGGCGCACCTCGTCGGCCACGCGCCCCATGGTGCCGAAGTCGAGCCCGCTCGTGGGCTCGTCGAGCACGAGCACGCGGGCGCCCTGCAGGATGCCGACGGCGATGGCCAGCCGCTGGCGCTGCCCTCCCGAGAGCGAGAGCGGGTGGCGCTCGGCGATGTCCTCGAGGCCGAAGCGCGCGAGCGCGCGGTCCGCCTGCCCGTCCGCCCCGTCGGGCGCGGGCCGCAGCCCGCCGTGCGTGAGCGCGCCCAGCAGCTCGCCGCGCACGGTGTCGCTGAACAGCTGGTAGCCGGTCTCCTGCATCACGAGGTAGGCGTGCTCGGGCCGGTCGCGGCGGCGCGGCTCCTCGCCGCGGAAGCGGACGCTGCCCGCGCGCTCCCGGTGCAGCCCCACCAGGCAGCG
>ENA-OQIL01000360-OQIL01000360.1-human-gut-metagenome-genome-assembly--contig:-NODE-360-length-17693-cov-4.612604_pt1 | contig 17693 bp, 16 predicted proteins | sample MGYA00242583_ERZ504748 | MGnify/ENA primary metagenome ERZ504748 (study PRJEB26092, sample SAMD00036191) | human gut metagenome | host: Homo sapiens | study: EMG produced TPA metagenomics assembly of...
AACCTCTTCCGATTGGCACTCCTCTGAAGCGGGGACGGCGGATCCGCCTCCAGCCTCTTTCCGACGCTGCCTCTTCTTGAGCGGACTCTGGGCCTGTAACCGTTTCCCCGCCGGATTGGTTGGGATACTCCGGCCATTCTCTATCCGTCATGGTAACACTCCTTGCTGTAAATTATTCCTTTAGTAAGGGAGGCTGCTCCTCCGGCTGCTTTGGCAGCCAGAATTCAAACTCGCAGTATTCGCCTTCCACGCTGCTGACAGTGATGTCTCCGCCATGAAGCTTGATGATGGTTCTTACAATATAAAGTCCCAAGCCCATACCGTTTTTATCCATGCTTCTGGATTTATCGGTCTTATAGAATTTATCAAAAATAAGAGGAATCTCGTCGGCGGAAATTCCCTGGCCGCTGTTTCTGATTTTGACCACCGCTTTGGTTCCTTTATTCAAAACCTGTACGTCGATATATCCCTGAGGATTGACAAATTTCACGGCGTTCTCCACCAGGTTATAAACCACCTGGTGAATCATATCCGGGTCGCCATCCACAAAAATAGCGGGGGCGTCCTCCAGTCCTCTGATTTCCACTTCCTTCTTCTCAATGCTGTCTTCAAAGGTAATCATTACCGACAGAATAATGTCTCTCAATTCAAAGCAGGTCTTGTTCATCCGCAGCTCACCGTTGTCGATTCTGGAAAGATCCAGCATGGTTTTTACCAGGCGGGAAAGCCGCTTTACCTCGTCGGAGACAATTTTCAGATAATAATTCTGTTTATCGGGCGGGATCGTGCCGTCCAGAATCCCGTCGATAAAGCCGGCGATGGTAGTCATGGGGGGTTTTCAGCTCGTGGGAAACATTAGCGATGAAGCTCCGCCGGGTTCCCTCAGAGGAGGACAGCGAAGCCGCCATGTTGTTGAACGCCACCGCCAGCTCCCCAATTTCATCATCGCTGGTCACCGGAACACGCCGGGAGAAATCCCCCGACCCGAAGCACCGGGCAGCCTCCGCCATTTCCCGCAAAGGCCTGACCATTTTATAGGAGAACAAACCCACGGCGAAAAAGGAAATCGTCAGCGCCGCGATGGCGGCGAACAGGAACATCTTCAAAACATCGTTGCGGAATGAGGTGAGATAGAGCGCGTCGGTTGAGGTAAACACGGCTCCTACCTGAACGCCGGATTCTGAGGTCACCGGCACGCCTACGGTAAAATGGGAATAGGGATAAATGCCGCCCAGATTGCTGGTGCTGACAAAGCCGTTGTTCAGAACATCCTTCATGATTTTGTCCGGGATGCTCTGCTGGGTGTGAATACAATTGCCCCCCTCAGAGCAGAGCAGTGTTTTCCCCTGAACGTCGGTAATAAAAATATCGGCGTTGCTGGAATCGGAAAAGGTACTCAGAAACCCCTGGAGCACATACCGGTTTGAGATATAATAAGTTCCCGTATCCGCATCCTCCACCAAGCTCTTTTGGGTCAGCGCGGAAATGCTTTCGGCGTTCCGGCGCAGAAGCTCGTTTTTATCGTTTTGCCAGTACTGGGAAATAAAAAACAGCAGCATAGTTCCCAGAAGCAAAAAGCTGATCAGCACAATCGACATACTGACCTGGAGATACTTTTTAAATAATGTCTTACGTGCGGCCACTTACTCCTTCACCTCGAATTTGTAACCCACGCCCCAAACTGTTTTCAGCGCCCATTTGTCGGAAACGCCTTCCAGCTTTTCTCTTAAGCGCTTTACATGGACGTCTACCGTACGGCTGTCGCCGTAATACTCAAAGCCCCACACCTCGTCCAGCAGCTGATCCCGGGTAAACACCCGGTTTGGATTGCTGGCCAGATGGTAGATCAGCTCCATCTCCTTCGGCGGAGTATCCACCTGCACGCCGTTGACCTTCAGTTCATAATTTGTCAGGTTGATGGAAAGCTTATCATATTTGACCTCTTTCACGGTCTCGCCCTGGTTTTGCCCTGTGCGGCGCAGCACCGCCTTGATCCGGGCCACTACCTCCTTGGTCTCAAAGGGCTTCACAATGTAATCGTCGGCTCCCAGTTCCAGGCCCAGCACCTTGTCAAACACCTCGCCCTTGGCGGTAAGCATAATAATCGGCACCTGAGATTTTTTCCGGATTTCACGGCAGACCTGCCAGCCGTCCAGCTGGGGCAGCATAATATCCAGCAAAATCAGTTCCGGGTCCTCTTTTTCATTGAGCTCCACAGCCTCCTTGCCGTCATTGGCGATCACCACCTGATAGCCTTCCTTTTCCAAATAAAGGCGGAGTAATTCGCATATATTCTTATCGTCGTCAACGACCATGATTTTGCCTAATTCCATTAAAATCTCTCCTTTAATGTGATTTTAATTAAACATTATTTAATTTATTATAGTACAAAGCTTCCGGCAATTGGTGAACATTTTCTGAATCCGCAGCTGTTTTTTTCGTGTTTTTTCAGCGATATCTTATAAAACGGGAAGGCCATCGTCAATGGTGGACGGCTGAAGGGCGAAATTCCATACCGGGCTTTAGCCCGTTGATTTATAAAGCTGCCTGACAGGATTCAGCGGCCTTCCGAGAACCGGCAAGGCGCTTCAAGGGCGCCTGCATACGGTGTCTGCAAATTCTATAAGCCCACAAGGCCCCGGCGGCACGGCTGTCTGCTTAGCTCTCATTGATTCTCCCCTTTCTTTCCCGATGGAACGCTGTATTCTACCGTCTTTCCGCTCTCTGTCCGAAAATCCAGGCCCGGAGAGATAAGACGCCGGATAAATCCTCAATAAAAAACGGGGCTTCCTGCTTGGAAGCTCCGTTTTCCGAAACCAATCCTGATAAGCCCATTCCAGCAAAGGGGCGAAAAAGCTTAAGCCTTATCCGCCATCAGCTGCACCATGACCGCCTTCTGGGCGTGGAGACGATTTTCCACCTCCTCAAAAATTTCAGCCGCATGGGCCTCGAATACCTCGGCGGTGATTTCCTCTCCCCTGTGGGCCGGTAAGCAATGCTGCACCATAGCATCCTTGTGGGCCGCCGCCATCAGCTCTTCATTAATTTGATAGCCGGCAAAAGCCTTTTTCCGTTTTTCTGCTTCCCCCTCCTGACCCATGGAAGCCCAAACATCAGTGATAATCACATCCGCGTCCTTGGCCGCCTCCAGAGGAGCTCTGCAAAGCTCAAAGCAGTCGTACTCCTTGGCGAAATCCAGCACCCGGGGATCGGGATCATATCCCTCGGGGCAGGCCGCAGAGACGGACATGCCGGTTTTCAGCCCTCCAACGATCAGAGAATTCATCATATTGTTGCCGTCCCCGATAAAACACATTTTCAAGCCTTCCAGCTTGCCCTTAAACTCGCGGATGGTCATCAGATCAGCCAGCACCTGGCAAGGATGGCAGAAATCGGTCAGGCCGTTGATAATGGGAATACTGCCGTACTCCGCCAGAGCTTCCACTTCGCTCTGCTCAAAGGTGCGGATCATAATGCCGTTCAAATAGCGGGAAAGCACTCGGGCGGTATCCTGAACGGGCTCGCCTCTGCCAATCTGCATATCCTTGGCCGAGAGGAAAATGGGCATGCCGCCCAGCTGATACATTCCCACCTCAAAGGAAACCCTGGTGCGGGTAGAGGATTTCTGGAAAATCATACCCAAGGTTTTTCCCGCCAGGCGCTTGTGCTCGATTCCATGCTTCAGCTCATACTTCAGCTGATCCGCCAAATTTAAGGTATCCATGATTTCCTGGCTGCTCCAGTCTAAAAGCTTTAATAAATGTTTCATTGGCTTAGCCCTCCAAAATTGATTTTTCTAAAATTTCCAGGCCCTGGTCGATCTCCTCATAGGTGATATTCAGCGGCGGCAGCAGACGCAGTACGGTTTTCGCTGTCAGCACCAGAAGTCCGTTTTTCACACAGCGGCCGGCTACTTCCTTAGCGTTATCCTTTGCCAGTACGATGCCGATCATCATACCCAGCCCCCGAAGCTCCTGAACGCCCGCCATTTTACTCAGCTTCTCCCGGAGGTAACGGCCTTTTTCTTCTACAGAACGTAAAAAACTATCTTTTGCTACTCTTTGTAAAACTTCCAAACCGCCGGCACAGGAGACAGGATTTCCTCCAAAAGTAGTGCCGTGCATTCCGGCGCCCAGCACTTCTCCCAAACGAGAAGCGCACAGGCAGGCACCGATGGGAAGCCCTCCGCCCAATCCCTTGGCCGAGGTGATCACATCCGGTTCAATCCCATACTGTTCATAGCAGTAAAGGGACCCGGTCCTGCCGACACCGGTCTGCACCTCGTCGATCATCAGCAGGATATCCTTTTCCTTGCAGAGGGCGGCGGTTTTCCGCACGAACTCCTGTTCCAGAGGCATGACTCCGCCCTCGCCTTGAATCAGTTCGATCAGCACGGCGCAGGTATTTTCAGTAACACAGGAAAGCAAGCTCTCAAAGTCGTTGGCCCTGGCGTAGGAAAAGCCTTCGGTGAAGGGCCAGAAATGCTCATGAAACACGTCCTGGCCGGTAGCCGCCAGGGTCGTCACCGTTCTTCCATGAAAGGAGTTCACCAGCGTGACGATCTCTGTCCTCTGTTTGCCGTATTTATCGGCGCTGTATTTTCTGGCCAGCTTAATAGCGCATTCATTGGCCTCGGCTCCGGAATTGCAGAAAAACACCCTGCCAAAGCCTGTCAGGCGGCACAGCTCGGCTGCCAGGCTGGTCTGCACCGGGGAATAGTACAGGTTGCTCATGTGCTGAATCGCGCCTGCTTGTTTAGCGACCGCGCTCACCCAGCCGTCGTCGCAGTAGCCCAAGCTGTTAACACCGATACCGCTGGTAAAGTCAATATATTCCTTTCCCTCGGTGTCCACCGCGACAGCTCCCTTTCCGTAAACCAGCGCCACGGGAAACCGCCCGTAGGTAGGCATCAGGTTTTCCTGCTCCTGCCGCTTGACTTCCTCAAAATTCATGCTGCTTCCTCTTTTCTTACCGTAATCTAAACGACCAGAGAATGGACCGGAGCATGCGCGGATCCGTCCCTCAAAGGGAATCGAATTCCTGATTTGCCCCCCATGCTTCATCCTCCGGAAACAGGCTGGCAGCGCCGGCAGTGCTTTCATCCCTGCCAGCAAGGTTCCTGCCAGTGTTTTACCTTCCGGCCTGCCTGCCGCAAAATTCTTCTGATCCTCCGTCATCGGATAGGCACCAGAACTCTATTTACAAGAAAGCCCAGACCGGCGGGCTGGCGAAACTCTGCCGGCTGAGTAGAAAATCATCTGAAAAGCCCTTATGCTTTCCTTAATAGAACATGGTGCCGATGCCCTCGTCGGAAAACAGCTCGATGAGAATGGAATGGCTGATCCTGCCGTCGATGATATGGGCCCGGCCCACGCCCTGGCGCACCGCATCCACACAGCAGTCGATTTTAGGAATCATTCCCCCGCTGATGATGCCTTCCTTCTTCAGCATGGGCACCTCGCTGACGTTGACCACCGGAATTAAGGTGCCTTCGTCATCCTTATCCCGCAGCAGCCCCTTGACGTCGGTCATCAAAATTAATTTCATTGCCCCCAGCTTAGCCGCAATGCTGGCGGCCGCCACATCGGCGTTGACGTTATAGGTTTCCCCGTGATAGCCTCCGGCGATAGTGGAAATCACCGGGATATAGCCCTTTTCCACCGCGTCGTTGATCACAGCCGTATTGACGCTGGTGATCTCTCCCACAAAGCCCAGATCCTCGGCGGCGGCTTTCTTTTCCGCCATCAGCATCCGGTTGTCCAGGCCGCACAAGCCAGCGCCCGGCCTCCCAGCTGCTCCAGCAGCTTCACCAGGTCTTTGTTCACCTTTCCGGCCAGCACCATCTGGACGATATCCATGGTTTCCGCGTCCGTATAGCGCATACCGTTGATAAATTTGCTTTCCTTGCCGATTTTCTTCAGCATCGCGCTGATCTCCGGACCGCCGCCGTGAACTAAGACCACATTGATGCCGACCAGCTGCATCAGCACGATATCCCGCATCATAGCGTCCTTAAGCTCCTCGTTGATCATGGCATTGCCGCCGTATTTTACCACGATGGTTTTACCCGCCCATTTTTGAATATAGGGCAATGCCTTTACCAGCACGTCTGCCCGATCCTGAATCGGAATTTCCATAACTCGTCACGCCCATTCTATCTAAAAATATCATACGAAAGATCTATGTCTTTTTAATTCTTTCACTCCAGCGCCCATAAAACAGTCAGCCGTCGTATATTTTATTTAGGTGCGGTAATCCCCGTTAATTTTCACATAATCATAGGTCAAGTCACAGCCGTAGGCCTCCGCGTCAAAGGAACCGTCCTTCAGGTCCACCAAAATATCGATTTCCTTTTCCAGCAGGATCTCCTTTGCCTTTTCCTCGCTGAACTCGATGCCCGCGCCATCCACGCATACCGTGACAGCGCCCTTTGCCGAGCGGAACGCCACATCCACCTTGCTGATATCCACATCACAGCCGGAATAGCCGATGGCGCACAGCACCCGTCCCCAGTTGGCGTCGGCGCCGAACATGGCGGCCTTCAGCAGGCTGGAGCAGATCACCGATTTCGCCACGCCTTTAGCGTCCGCCAGCGTTTTCGCCCCGCTGACCTTACAGATCAGCAGCTTGGTCGCTCCTTCTCCGTCGCCGGCCAGCAGCTTGGAGATTTCCCTGCATACAAATACCAGGCCTTCCAGAAACGCTTGGTAATCCTCTGATTTTTCCGTAATCTCCTGATTTCCGGCTTTTCCCGAGGCCAAAACCGCCAAAGTATCGTTGGTCGAGGTGTCCCCGTCAACGCTGACCATATTAAAGCTGACATCCGCGGCCTCCTTGACCGCGCACTGAAGCATTTCTGGAGAAACGGCGGCGTCAGTGGTGAGGAAGCCCAGCATGGTGGCCATGTTGGGGTGAATCATACCGCTGCCCTTGGCGATGCCCCCGATGGTCACTGTTTTGCCGCCTACTTCAATTTGGACGGCGATTTCTTTTTTAACGGTATCTGTAGTCATGATGGCCTCCGCGGCGTCGGTGCCTCCCTCCTTGGAGAGAGCCGACGTTAGGGCCGCCACGGAATTTTCGATGGGCTCGATGGGCAGCACCTGGCCGATAACCCCGGTAGACGCCACCAAAACATCCTCCTGGGGAATGCCCAGCTCTTTAGCCGCCAGCAGGCAAATCCTCTCCGCCTTTTCCACGCCGTCGGCGTTGCAGGTGTTGGCGTTGCCGGAGTTGGCGATAACCGCCTGAGCCTTGCCGTTTTTTAGGTGCTGCTGGGTCACCAGAATACAGGCGCCCTTTACCAGGTTCTGAGTATAGACCGCTGCCGCAGAGCAAAGAGTATCAGCATAAATCAGCGCCAGATCCCGCTTGGATTTATTTTTACGGATGCCGCAGTGAACCCCGGAGGCGGTAAAGCCCTGAGCCGCGGTCACGCCGCCTGGAATTTGTTTGATTGGCATAATTGTTCTCTCCTTTTCGCCCTGATTAAAATGCCGGGGGCACCAATGCCAGCCCCGAGGCTTCCTCCAAGCCAAAAATCAGGTTCATATTCTGAATCGCCTGGCCTGCGGCCCCCTTCACCATGTTGTCAATGGCGGAAATAGCGATCAAATTGCCACACCGGGTATCGATATGCAGGGAAATATCACAGAAGTTGGAATACTTGATATTATGGATGTCCGCGTTCATGCCGTCTGGCAGCAGGCGGACAAAATACTCGTCCTGATAAAAATCTTCATAAGCCTTCCGCACCTGCGCCTTGGTGACATCCGGCTTCAGCCTTCCGTAGCAGGTGGATAAGATTCCCCGGTTCACCGGCAGCAGATGGGGCACAAAAGTGACATGCACCTTTTGCCCGGAAAGCCGGGACAGCGTCTGCTCAATCTCTGGAGTGTGCCGGTGGCTGGCCACCTTGTAGGCGTGCAGGCCCTCGTTTAAATCCGGGTAATGGGTGCCCTGGGAAAGGCCGCGGCCCGCCCCGGTCACACCAGATTTGGAGTCGATGATGATTCCCGTCAGCTCAATCAAGCCGTTTGCTACCGCCGGCGCCAGAGCCAGCGGAGCCCCAGTCGTATAGCAGCCCGGATTGGCAATGACCCTTTTTCCGAGAATATCCTTACGGAACAGCTCCGGCAGGCCGTAAACCGCCTTTTCATGGAGCTCCTTGTCCTGATAGGTTCCGCCGTACCATTTCTGATATTCTTCCTCGCTGTCCAGCCGGAAATCCGCGCCCAGGTCAATAAACGCCTTGCCTTTCTCGTCACAGGCTTTGGCCAGCTCCTGGGAAAGCCCATGAGGCAGAGCGGCGAATACCACGTCGCATTTGTCCACCACCTGGCCGGCGGTTTCACAAACCATATCGCACAGATTGAAGTAGGCGGGATATACCTCACTGATTGCCTTTCCCTCAAAGCTGACGGAGCTGATGGCCGTAACCTCCGCCTCCGGATGGCTCAGCAGCAGCCGCACCAGCTCAGAGCCGGCGTAGCCGGTGGCTCCGACAATTCCCGCATGTATCATAAATAAATCCCTCTTATCTATCGTTTAAATTTTGTGTAGTGGGAGCAGACGACAGCAGCACAAAGCGCCTGTCCCGCGGCCGCCAGTCAGAAGGGCGGCTGGCATGGTCCAAGCGCCCGGCTTGGGTTCATGCCAGGCGGCGCATAGGGCGGCCGCCCTTTACGGTCTCCGTCCGCGCGCCTTTTATCAGCTTTCAGAGGCGGCATCCTCCCGAAGCAGGCCTCGCACCCGCTTTACCTGAGCCAGCACGCTTTCCCTCGCAGGTCCTCCCAGCACGCTTCTGCCGTTGACGCAGTTTTCTAAAGAAATGGCGTCATAGACGCCCTCGTCAAAGGCCTCGCATACCGTTTGATATTCCTCCATCGGCAGAGTTTCCAGGGTTTCCCCCAATTCAATGCACCGGGCAACCAGAGTTCCGGTGGCTTTATACGCATCCCGGAAGGGTAAGCCCTTTTTTACCAGATAGTCGGCGCAGTCGGTGGCGTTGATAAACCCTCCGGCCGCCGCCTTCCGCATATTCTCAGGAAGCACCTTCATGGTGGCCAGCATCGGGGTAAAGGCGGTCAGGCACATCTTCACCGTTTCCACGCTGTCAAAAATAGCCTCCTTGTCTTCCTGCATATCCTTATTATAGGCCAAAGGCAAGCCCTTCATGACCGTCAGCAAAGCAGTCAGGTCGCCAAATACCCTGCCGGATTTTCCCCGGACCAGTTCGGCGATATCAGGGTTTTTCTTTTGGGGCATGATGCTGGAGCCGGTGGAAAAGGCGTCATCCAGCTCTACAAATTTAAATTCCCACGAGCACCAGAGGATGATTTCCTCAGAGAACCGGGACAGATGCACCATTACGATGGATAAGGCCGCAGCCAGCTCCATGCAGAAATCCCGGTCGGAAACCCCATCCAGACTGTTGCGCATAGTATCGGAAAATCCTAGAAGCCGGGTGGTGACAGTCCGGTCAATGGGATAGGTGGTGGAAGCCAAAGCGCCTGACCCCAGCGGATTGACATTCATACGCTTTACCGCGTCCTGAAGCCTGCCCAAATCCCGAAGGAACATCTCGGCGTAAGCCATCAGATGGTGGCCAAAGGTGATGGGCTGGGCGCGCTGCAGGTGGGTATAGCCAGGCATTACTGTCCCAGCGAAGGCTTCGGCCTGGACGCAGATAGTCTCAGTCAGTTCTTTGATCTGTTCCAGCAGGCCCTGGGCCTCCTCTCTCAGATAGAGCCGGATATCCAGCGCCACCTGATCGTTCCGGCTTCTGGCGGTATGCAGCCGTTTACCGGTATCTCCCAGCCGGCGGGTCAATTCACCTTCCATGAAAGTATGGATATCCTCCTGGGTCATGTCGATTTCCAGCGTCCCGGACTGTAGATCCTTTAAAATCCCTTCCAGCCCTTGGCAGATTGCGTCAGCCTCGCTTTTGTCAATGACTCCGCACTGTCCCAGCATGGTGGCGTGGGCGATAGAGCCCTCGATATCCTGCCGCGCCATTTTACAGTCAAAAGAGATAGAGGATTAAAATCATTGGTTTTTTGATCCAGTTCCTTTTGGAACCGTCCTGTCCATAACGGCAAATTGATTCACCCTTTCCCCAGGCTGAGCCTGGACTCATTTCGCGCTCGGGGGGTGGCGGTATCCATTGGCCTTCTCCCACGCGCCGCTGTCTGTTCGCTTCCTTCAGCTGTTTCCACTAGGCTGAGCCTGGACCCGCTTCGCGCTCGGGAGTTGGCGGTATCCATTGGCCTTCTCCCATGCGCCGCTGTCTGTTCGCTTCCTTCAGCTGTTTCCCCAGGCTGAACCTGGACTCATTTCGCGCCTAGGGCTTGGAGATAGCTCCCTGTTTTCTACCGCGGACGCATCAAGAAGCAAGCTCGCTTTCCGCACCCAAAAGCCAGGGCTTACCTAATAATCACGAATAGGGCGGACAGCGTCCGCCCTGAATCCTGGATAAATTTATTGCTGCTGATTTTTGGCCTTCTTCATCGCCTGAACCTTGATTGGCAAGCCAAACAGATTGATGAAGCCGGCGGAATCCGCCTGATTATAAACCTCATCCTCGTCGAAGGTAGCAATCTCCTCATCGTACAAGGAATAAGGGGAAGTAACGCCCGCGTCGATGATATTTCCCTTGTAAAGCTTCAGCTTAACATCGCCGGTTACGGTCTCCTGAGTGGAATCCACAAAAGCCGAAAGGGCTTCCCTTAAAGGAGTAAACCACTGGCCGTAGTAAACCAGCTCCGCGAACCGGAGGGCTACGCCTTGCTTATAATGGTAGGTGTCCCTGTCGAGGCAGATTTCCTCCAGCTTGTTGTGGGCGTGATACAAAATGGTTCCGCCGGGAGTTTCATAAACGCCGCGGCTCTTCATGCCTACCAGCCGGTTTTCCACCATATCGGCGATGCCGATGCCATTGGCGCCGCCCAGCTCATTGAGCTTTTTCACGATGGAAACGCCATCCATTTTCTCGCCGTCGATGGCGGTTGGAACGCCCTTTTCAAAGTGCAGGGTCACGTAGGTAGCCTTGTCGGGAGCCTTCATGGGAGAAACGCCCAATTCCAGGATCTCGTCATATTTCGGCTCGTTGGCCGGATCCTCCAGATCCAGGCCCTCATGGGAAAGGTGCCAGATATTCTTATCCTTAGAGTAGTTGGTTTCTCTGGTAATATTTAAGGGAATGTTATGGGCTTCAGCGTATTCAATTTCTTCCTCACGGCTCTTCAGATTCCAGATTCTCCAGGGAGCGATGATCTTCATTTCCGGAGCGAAAGCCTTGATAGCCAGCTCAAACCGCACCTGGTCGTTTCCTTTTCCGGTACAGCCGTGGCAGATTGCGTCGGCGCCTTCCGCTTTGGCGATTTCTACAATTCTTTTGGCGATAATCGGACGGGCGAAGGAGGTGCCCAGCAAATATTTGTTTTCATAAACAGCGCCAGCCTTGACGGTGGGAAAAATGAAATCCTCCACAAACACCTGGTTCAAATCCTCGATGTACAGCTTGGAGGCTCCTGTCTTTTTCGCTTTTTCCTCCAGCCCGGAAAGCTCCTTACCCTGGCCGACATCGGCGGCAACGGCGATGACCTCGCAGTTGTTGTAGTTTTCCTTCAGCCACGGAATAATAATCGAGGTGTCCAATCCGCCGGAATACGCCAGCACTACTTTTTTGATCTCTGCCATTTTAACCAACTCCCAAAATATTTTTATTATGGCTGATGTTTTCATTCAACGATTCCTATTATACACCCTTTATGCAAAAAATCAAGAGTTTTGTGCATAAATATTCACACAATTGGAATTTGGTGACATTTCCACAAAATCGAAAGAAAAAATCGGCTCCAGCTCTTATTTTTTATGATAATTAAAAATGACGCCTCTTCATATCGCGCAAAAGCTACATGCATATAAATAAATTTAAATGTTATTAAAACACTTTTTCCCGTCCAAAATCAGCAAGAAAACGCGAAGCTTTTGTTGGTACCATAATCTTCTAATTTATGGTATCATAAAATTGTAAGGAGAAAAGCCCAGCAGGCTATTATTTTATAAAGGAGAGATTGCTATGTCTTTTCAAGAAATCAATGTCCGTGAGTTTTCCATGAAGCCCTTTAAGATGATCGGCGACCAGTGGATGCTTGTTACCGCCGGCGATCAAATCAAATACAATACTATGACCGCCAGCTGGGGCGGCATAGGCGTCATGTGGGGCAAAAACGTGGCGGTAACGGTAATCCGTCCCCAGCGCTACACCAAGGAATTTGTAGAATCCCACGACTGCTTTACCCTGAGCTTTTACCCTGAAGAATACAAAAAGGCGCTTTCCCTCTGCGGCAGCAAATCCGGCCGGGAGATCGATAAGGCGGAAGAGACAGGCCTGATTCCTGTTTTCGACCAGGCTGCTCCGTACTTTGAACAGGCCAGCCTGGTGCTGGTATGCAAAAAGCTGTACGCCCAGCCGATGGACCCGGCCGGGTTTGTAGACAAAACCCTGAACAGCCGGTGGTATCCGGATAAGGATTATCACAAAATGTTCGTAGGAGAAGTTATCAAGGTGCTGGTGAAGGAATGAGCCGCGCCGTCATCGTCACCGGGGCTTCTCATGGGATCGGCCGGGCCGCCGCTGTTCTGTTTGCCAGAAAAGGCTATTCCACGGTGATCAATTACCATCGTTCGGAATCAGAGGCCCTCTCTCTAGCCCGTTCCCTCACGCAGGAGGGCTGCTCTGTTCTCGCAGTGCAGGCGGACGTTTCCGACCCTGTCCAGGTAAAGGAGCTGTTTCAAAGGACAGAGGCGGCTTTCGGCGGGCTGGAAATTCTAGTAAACAACGCCGGGATTTCTCAGACGGGCCTGTTCACCGACTGCACACCCCGGCAGTGGGACCGGGTCTTCGGCGTTAACGTCAAAGGGGCTTTTCTGTGCAGCCAGCAGGCGGCGTCCCTGTTCCTCAGGGAGCACCGGGGAAAAATTGTCAATGTCAGTTCGATTTGGGGAATCACCGGCGCCTCCTGCGAGGCGGTGTATTCCGCCAGCAAGGCGGCTCTCATCGGCCTGACCAAATCCCTGGCTAAGGAGCTGGGGCCCTCCGGCATTCAGGTAAACTGTGTGGCTCCGGGCGTGGTGGATACTAAAATGAACGCCGGCCTCACTCCAGAGGAGCTTCAGGCACTCCGGGACGAAACCCCTCTGGGCGTCATCGGCACCTCGGAGGACATCGCCCAGGCCATCTGGTTTTTAGCTTCTCCGGAAAGCGATTTTATTACCGGCCAGGTGCTCAGTCCCAACGGCGGTTTCCTGATTTGACCGCCTGCGCCGTGTTTAGTCCGGCCGCTTGAAACAGCCTTTGAGATTCCTTGAAAATCCCGGCTGTAAAAAAGCCGCCGTCAGAACAGGTGCCGGGAGGCTGCGAATCCTATTATTTTTTGTTTCGCCGCAATGTTTTTTATGGAACCGCGCCGTATCTGTAATCGTTAGAATGACGGCACGGCGCGGTTCATTTTTTACTGTGCCTTACGAAAAATTTTTGATTGCAAAAATTCGTAACAGGCTGCTTAATTTTGGAGAAAACCGTTTCTTTTCCTAAACCACTTAAAAATCATCCTGTTGTAAAAACCTCCGGCTGGGCCGGAGGTTTTTCTAAATCGCTTAAAAAGCGGCTCCACGCCGCACGTTTAAAATATTGCTTTTTAATCCGCTGCCAGATCCCTTGATTTTGCCCGCCGCTCTCCGTCCCAGTCTTTTCCGGCAGTTTTTATGGCAGTGAAACCTTCAGATGCATATGCTCCCGGGCCTGATGCCATTTGACCGGATAGCCCGCGCCATGGGAGCAGAAAACCGAATCCGGGGTGTATTCCAAGTCCGCCTCCGGGTCATAGGAAAACCGGGCTGCCAGCTCCTCCTGGTTCTGGCACGGCTCATAACCGTCGAACCGGAAGCTGAACCTCCCTTTTCCTTTGGTAAATGCCGCCAGCTCCCGGCTGTAATTTATAAAACCCGCCGCCGGCCCTCGTCCATTTACCGTCACTCGGTTTTCCTGCTGCCGCGGAGGCTCAAAGACTCCCTGCAGCCGCTGGATATCGGATAAAATTCTTCCCAACTGCCTGCTGTCCGCCTGAATCCGGAAAGCGTACCAGGGCTCCAGCAAAATACTTTCCGCCTGCATCAGCCCCTGGCGCAGAGCCCGGTAGACGGCTTCCCGAAAGTCTCCGCCCTCGGTGTGTTTTTCATGCGCTTTCCCCGCCAAAAGAGTTACCCTTACATCGGTGAGAGGGGCGCCGACCAGCACGCCCCTCAATTCCCGCTCAAAGACATGGGTTCGGATCAGGTTCTGATAGCTGCGGTCAAGCTGGTCGAAAGGACATTTGCTTTCAAAGGTGATCCCGGAGCCTCTTTTTCCGGGAGAAAGAGCCAGATGCACCTCCGCGTAATGGCGGAGCGGCTCGAAATGGCCGCAGCCAAGCACTGTGTTTCCAATGGTTTCCCGGTAAGAAACCTGACATTCCCCGAATCGTATTTTCCGCCGGAATCTCTCCGCCATCAGCTCCTGAAGGATTTCCAGCTGTACTGTCCCCAAAATATGCACCCGGATTTCCTCCAGCCGTTCCTCCCAGGAAACATTCAGCAGCGGCTCCTCCGCCTCCAATAGTTTAAATTCTTCCAGCACGGTTTTCGCCGGCACTCCTTCGCCGTATTCCACCTTTGCCGTTAAAGCCGGAGTGGTTTCCAGCCTCGGACGGCAGGGAGCTTCCCCGATCTGCTCGCCTGGCTTGACTGTCAGGCCGGTTACTCCGCACAGAGACCCGGCCGCCGCCGTTTTTCCAGTCTGGAATTTCAAACCCTGATAATGCCGCAGCTCGTCGATTTTCTGCGGCCCATCCAGAGTAGCGACCTCGTCCTTTACCGTTAACGCACCGGACAGAACCTTTAAAAAAGCTGACCCGGTTTCCCTTTTCGTCGTGACGCACCTGGTACACTCTTCCGCAAAAGGGCTCGTCCCTTTTTGCCTCATATTCCGTTTTCGTCAGCCGGTCCATCTGCTCTAAGAACTCTATCACGCCCTGGTCATTCAGCGCGCTGCCGGAAAAACAGGGAAACACCCGGCGGCTCCGAATCAGCTCCGCCGTCCTGCCGTACCACAGCTTTTCGTCATAGCCGGTCTCCAAGTAGCGTTCCAGCAAATTCTCATCCAGGGCCGCCAGGTCCTCCGCCGCAGCCTCCAGCCCTTCCGCCGGAAACCAGTAAATATCCGGCGAAAGCTGTTCCCGGAGCTCCGCCAGAGATTTTTCTCCGTCCGCCCCCGGCTGATCCATTTTATTCAGGAAGAAAAAAACCGGGATCTGATTTTTTTTCCAACAGCCGCCAGAGGGTCGCCGTATGCCCCTGAACCCCATCGGCGGCGCTCACCACCAAAACGGCATAGTCCAGCACCCCCAGAGTCCGTTCCATTTCCCCGGCGAAGTCTGCGTGTCCCGGCGTGTCTACCAGGTAATATTGGTTTTCTCCCAGAGAAAAGGCCGCCTGCCCGGAAAACACAGTGATGCCCCGCTGCTTCTCAACGGCGTCGGCGTCTAGAAAGGAATCCCGGTGGTCTACCCGTCCCTTTGCGCGGATTGCCTTTCCATGGTACAGAACCGCCTCGGACAAAGTGGTTTTCCCCGCGTCTACATGCGCTAAAATTCCAATTGTTTTTCTCATTCCTCTTCCTCCCGGCCGTCTCCTGGATTTCTCCAGCTTTCTCTTGCCCATATATTCATTATAAAAGAACCGGACCGCCTTTGCAATGGCGCTTCGGAAGGACAGCCGTTCCCAACGGGCGCGCGGCCCGGACTTCCGGCGCGCGTTCCTTGAGTATATTTGGCGGCCTCCATCGAGGCCCGTCCCTCCAAATCCGCGGCACATTCTCCTCAAGGCGGCTTTCTCTGCCAGCCTTTGCCAAGCTGTTCTTCCGCTGACTGTGCGACCGGGGCGTTTCCATGGAAAACGGTAAGGGAGCCGTACCCTTTCCCGCTGTTTTGTGGTATGATAACAAGGTATAATAACAGCTGGAAATGGGGAATGTTATGAAACCGCAAGACGAATTTGGAAGCTCCTTTGAAACGGCAAAGGAATTGCCGGAGACCTCTTGGAAACGGAAGGCCATTCAGGCCGCCTCCTCACAGGCGGAGCCTATCCGGAAGTCCGGCGGTTTCCAAGACTCCGCCCTTCCAACGCCTGTGGAGCTGCGGGAGAAGCTGGAAGCTTTTCTATTATCATTGGGCGTCAGCGACGTGGGCTTTTCCAAGCCGGAAGCCGAGGGCCTGGAGAAAACGCCTTATGCCGTTACCCTGGTGGTTCGGCTGTCCAACGCCATTGTGGATGAAATCGAAGGAGAGCCCACTTTGACCTATTTTAGTCATTACCGGGCGGTAAACGCATTCTTGGATCAATGCCTGCTGAAGGCCGGATTGTTTTTGGACCGGGCCGGCTATCAGTATATCACTGTGGCCGCCAGTCAAAGTATGAATCAAAAGGGCTGGAACTATCAGGGCAGATTTTCCCATAAGCAGGCGGCCTGCGCCGCCGGCCTGGGCGTCATAGGAAAAAGCTCCTTATTTCTCCATCATCGGTTTGGCCCCCGCGTCCGGCTGGCCACATTATTCACCGACTGCCCCTTTCCTGTGGAAAACGCACTTCCAGCCTCTCTCTGCGGCAGCTGCCGCAAATGTGTGGATTCCTGTCCCAGCGGCGCGATTCTCGGCCCGGAATGGGTCCCTGGTATGCCTCGGAAGCTGCTTTTCGATCCGGAAAAATGCAGCCAGCATATGAAGCGCCAGTACCAGCATATTGGCCGCGGGGCTGTATGCGGCATATGCATGAGGGTCTGTCCCCGTTATGAAAGGTCCGTGATCCGCTGGGAATAGTCCCGCCGGACGAAGCTGCCGTCCGCAGCGCTTTAATAGCCGAGTAAAAGGCTTATCCCCATGGCTGATAGGAAAAAGAGAAGCCTCAGCGGCCGAAAGATGAAAAAGGGACGGAATGGATTCCGTCCCTTTTTCTATTTTGCCAGAGCTTCCTCCCACTGTCCCTGCCGGAAGCCTGCCAGAACAAAGCCTTCCCCAATCAGCAGCGGACGTTTGACCAGCATACCATCCTCGGCCAGCAGTCTGATTTTTTCCTGCTGGGTTAATCCTGGCAAAACCGCCTTCAGGTTCTTCTCCCGGTAGAGCATTCCAGAGGTATTAAAAAAATTTTTCCGCCGGAAGCCCGCTTTGGCAAATCCACTGAGCCAGCTCCTCTTGCGTGGGATTTTCCTCCTTAATATTTCTTTCCTGAAACGGGATGCCCTTTTCCTGCAAAAATTTTCTAGCCTTAGCGCAGGTGGAGCATTTGGGATAGCAAATAAATAAAGCTTCCATGATCCGGCCTCCTAAACCCTTAAAGTCTTTCATTTATCATACCACAGCCGCATATGCCTTGGAAAGAGGAATAACGCGAGGTGTGCCTATGGGTATTTTAAGGAAGCTTTGCCATTCCACCCGATGGAAAGCGGTATTTTCTATACTATCAGTATTAATTTGTGTTGTTTCAACTTTTTTCTATACTTTTTCCCACCCATTTTCTCAAAGCTCCGACAGCGTTTGGAACCGGTTGAACCAAATTCAGGAGGAATACCCGCCTGGCAGCAGCTTCACCGGCGC
>ENA-OQIL01000361-OQIL01000361.1-human-gut-metagenome-genome-assembly--contig:-NODE-361-length-17660-cov-4.543661_pt1 | contig 17660 bp, 17 predicted proteins | sample MGYA00242583_ERZ504748 | MGnify/ENA primary metagenome ERZ504748 (study PRJEB26092, sample SAMD00036191) | human gut metagenome | host: Homo sapiens | study: EMG produced TPA metagenomics assembly of...
CGTCCACCTCCCTCCTTCGGTCCCTCGCTCGGGAACATCGGGTGGAAAGGGGTGTGGTGCCGCGCCGCCTCTGCGCTTCGTACCTTCTAGTATTACGACCGCGTATCACGCGCAGATGGCGCGCATCCAGCGCGGATCTTCCTCGATCTCGTGCTGCTTTCAACGCGCTTACCAACGCGGATTCCATATTTCTTGCCAGTGTTTCCAACACGGTTTGAGCGTACGCCTGGCGTGGGTCTTGCGTCGATCTAGCGCCGGCACGAAAAAGACGGCCTCTCGAAACTTTACAGACTTTTGACCGGCATCCGACACGGTTCTGATGCTCCGTCTTCATCATGTTCCTTGCAGCGGGCCTCCGATGCCCGCGTTTCAGCGGAAAGCAATGCGCTCGCAAAGCGCATCGAAGGAAGGAAGAAGATGAAGAAGCGTTTGGCAATGGCGGTGAGTGCGGCGGTTCTGGCGCTGGGGCTGTTCGGGCTGTTCGGCTGTGCGTCGGGCAGCGGCGAGGGCGAAAGCGGCGCAACCGACGGAGGAGCGTCGGCTTCGACCAGCCCGTCCGGCGAGGTCTCGGTCTATTCGCGCGAGGACGGCTCCGGCACGCGGGGTGCGTTCATCGAGCTGTTCGGCATCGAGGAAAAGGATGCCAACGGAGACAAGGTTGATCTGACCACTCCCACGGCCGCCATCACGAACTCCACGTCAGTCATGATGACGTCCGTGGCGGGCGACGCGAACGCCATCGGCTACATATCGCTCGGTTCGCTGAACAACACGGTGAAGGCGCTCAGCATCGACGGCGCCGAAGCTACGGCCGAGAACGTGAAGAGCGGCACGTACAAGGTGGCCCGTCCGTTCAATATCGTGACGAAGGACGGCGTGTCCGATGTGGCCCAGGACTTCATCGACTACATCATGAGTTCCGACGGTCAGAAGGTGGTCGAGGAGAACGGTTGCATCTCCGTTGCCGACAACGCGGACTCCTATAAGGCTTCCGGCAAGTCCGGCAAGATCGTCATCGCCGGTTCCTCGTCCGTGACCCCGGTCATGGAGAAGCTGGCCGAGGCGTACAAGGCTCTCAATCCCGACGTCGCCATCGAGGTCAACCAGTCCGACTCCACCACCGGCGTGAACATGGCCACCGAGGGAACCTGCGACATCGGCATGGTCTCCCGCGAGCTCAAGGACTCCGAGAGCGGCGTGAAGGCCACGGTCATCGCCCAGGACGGCATCGCGGTTATCGTGAACCCGGATGCCTCCATCGACGAGCTTACGTCCGACCAGGTGAAGGGCATCTACACCGGCGAGCTGACTACGTGGGAAGATGTTGTTCCGTCGGCTTAACAGCCGCCGGAAGCGCTCGAGCCTCTCGCTGACATAGCCAGACCAAGGAGTGTACATGTTCCACCTGCACATCAAAGAGGGCATAGCGAAGGCGCTGTTCGTGGCCGCCGCGGGGATATCGGTCCTCGCGGTGGCTCTCATCTGCGTCTTTCTCTTCGCGAACGGCGTGCCGGCCATCGCGCAGATCGGCCTTCCCGAGTTTCTTTTCGGCACTACGTGGCGTCCCGCCAACGATATCTACGGCATCTTCCCGATGATCGTGGGCAGCATCTACGTGACCGCCGGCGCCATCCTGGTCGGCGTTCCTACGGGGCTTTTGTGCGCCATCTTCCTGTCGCGGTTCGCCAGCGGCAAGATCGCGGCGTTCCTCAAGCCGGGCGTAGAGCTCTTGGCGGGTATCCCGTCGGTTGTCTACGGCTTCTTCGGCCTGGTGATGATCGTGCCGTTTATTCGCGACAATATGCCGGGCCGCGGCCTGTCGCTTCTGGCCGCTGCCGTGCTGCTGGGCATCATGATCCTGCCCACCATCATCACCGTTGCGCAGAGCGCACTCGATGCCGTGCCCAAGAAGTACTACGAGGGTGCGCTGGCGCTGGGTGCCGATCACGAGCGCTCGGTGTTCCGCGTTATCGTTCCCGCTGCCGTCTCCGGCATCATGGCCGGCATCGTGCTGGGCGTGGGCCGCGCCATCGGCGAGACCATGGCCGTCATCATGGTGGCCGGCAATCAGCCCATCGTTCCCGAGAGCATATTCGAGGGCGTGCGCACCATGACCGCCAACATCGTGCTGGAGATGGGCTACGCGGCCGACCTGCACCGCGGCGCGCTCGTGGCCACGGGCGTGGTGCTGTTCGTGTTCATCCTGCTCATCACTATGTTGTTCAACGTTATCAAGAAGCGGGGTGAGACGAGGTAATGAGTCCCAAGCTGACGATCGCCTACGAATCGGCCGACGCCTCCCCGGCGCCCGCCGCCAACCCGGGCGATCGGATCGATGCGATGTTCGAAGCGGCGGAAGAGCGTCATCGCGCCGCACGCCGCGTGGTTTCCATGCTGCTGCGAGCGCTGGTGTATCTGGGCGCGCTGCTGACCACGGCGGTGCTGCTGTTCCTGGTGGGCTACATCCTGGTGAACGGCGCGCCGTACCTCACGCCCAGCCTGTTCGAGTGGGAGTACAACTCCACGAACGTCTCGCTCATGCCGGCGCTGGTGAACACGCTGCTGATGGCGGCCCTCTCGCTGCTCATGGCGGTGCCGGTGGGCGTGGGATCGGCCATCTACCTGGTGGAATACGCGCCGCGCGGCAGTCGTTTCGTAGCTGTCGTGCGTACCACCGCCGAGACGCTGCAGGGCATCCCGTCCATCATCTACGGCCTGTTCGGCATGCTGTTCTTCGTGACGGCGCTGCATTGGAACCTGTCGCTTTTGGCGGGTGCCTGCACGCTGGCCATCATGGTGCTGCCCGTGGTCATGCGCACCACCGAGGAAGCGCTGCTGGCCGTTCCCGACGCGTACCGCGAAGGCGGGTTCGGTTTGGGTGCCGGCCGTTTGCGCACGGTGTTTCGCTGCGTGCTGCCTTCGGCCGTGCCCGGTATCCTGGGCGGCGTGATACTGGCGCTCGGCCGGTGCGTGGGCGAGGTGGCTGCGCTCATTTTCACGGCCGGCTCCATCGCCCAGATCCCGAACTTCGCCGGCGAGGGCGCCATGGCGGTGTTCGATTCCGCCCGCACGCTGGCCGTGCACATGTACGCGCTGGCCAGCGAAGGCCTGCACGTGAACGAGACCTATGCCACGGCGGTGGTGCTGCTGGTCATGGTGGTGCTTCTGAACCTCCTGGCCACGTTCGCCGCCAAGAAGATGAACAAGGGAGGCACCGATGACTAACGCCACGCTCGAGAGAACCGCTCCGACCCAGAACGCCTCGGCTACCTACATGCCTCAGGCGCAGGGCCAGGCGGCCGACCGCCGCATCAAGGAGAAGGCGCCCACCGACGCGCCCGCCAAGATGGGCGTGCGCAACCTCGATCTGTACTACAAGGATTTCCATGCGTTGAAGGGCATCGACCTTCAGTTCCCCGAGAACAGGTGACGGCGCTCATCGGCCCGTCGGGCTGCGGCAAGTCCACGCTGCTGAAAAGCCTCACCGCATGAACGACCTCGTGGAGGGCTGCCGCGTCGAGGGCGAGATCACGCTGGACGGCGAGGATGCGTACCGCTCCATCGACGTGAACAGCCTGCGCCGTCGCGTAGGCATGGTGTTTCAGCAGCCCAACCCCTTCCCGATGAGCGTGTACGACAACGTGGCGTTCGGCCCGCGCACGCACGGCATCAAGAAGCGCGAGGATCTGGACGCCATCGTGGAACAGAGCCTGCGCGACGCCGCCATCTGGGACGAGATGAAGGATCGTCTGAAGAAGAACGCGCTCGGGTTCTCCGGCGGCCAGCAGCAGCGCCTGTGCATCGCGCGCGCGTTGGCGGTGCGCCCGGAAGTGCTGCTGATGGACGAGGCCACCAGCGCGCTCGACCCCATCTCCACCGCTAAGATCGAGGATCTCGTAGGCGAGCTCAAGAGCAAGTACACGGTGATCATGGTGACGCACAACATGCTGCAGGCGCTGCGCGTGTCCGACAAGACCGCGTTCTTCCTGTTGGGCGAGATGGTGGAGGCCGGCTCCACCGACGACATCTTCACGAACCCGGCCGACCCCCGCACCGCCGACTACGTGGCGGGAAGGTTCGGCTAGGTCGGAGCGTTGTCATCCTGAGCGCAGCGCCGAAGTCGCGGCCTGTCATCCTGAGCGGAGGCGGCAAAGCCGCGTTCCCTCAGGATGACAAAGGGGCTTCCTTTCGGCTTTACGCAAATTTGACGTTGCCGCAAGCCCGTGGTTTTTCCTCCTGCTTTACAATAGGCTCGACGGCGGCGAAAGCGCGCTGCCGGCCGAAAGGACCAACCCATGATCTACTACGTTGAAGACGATACCAACATCCGCGACCTCACGGTGTACGCTCTCAAGCAGGCCGGATTCGAGGCGGCGGGCTTCCCGGCGGCGGGCGAGTTCTTCGCCGCGTGCAAGGAGCGCCTCCCCGAGTTGGTGCTGCTCGACATCATGCTGCCGGAAATCGACGGGCTCGAGATCCTCCATATGCTGCGCGAGAACCCGGCGACCAAGCATCTGCCCGTGATGATGCTCACGGCCAAGGGCACCGAGTTCGACACGGTGAGCGGCCTCGATGCCGGCGCTGACGACTATCTGGCCAAGCCTTTCGGCATGATGGAGCTGGTCAGCCGCGTGAACGCGCTCATGCGCCGCGCGTCGGCGCCTCCCGTCATGGCCGACGACGAGCTGTCTTGCGGTCCTATCGAGCTATGCGTGTCGGCTCACACCGTGCAGGTGGGCGGCGAGCCCATCACGCTCACGCTCAAGGAGTTCGACCTGCTGCACACGCTGCTGCAGAACCAGGGGCACGTGCTGTCGCGCAGCCAGCTGCTGGAAGACGTGTGGGGTATGACGTACGTGGGGGAGACGCGCACGGTGGACGTGCACGTGCAGACGCTGCGCCAGAAGCTGGCCGCGGCGCAAGAAGGGGCCGACGCCCTCGTTCGTACGGTGCGCGGCGTGGGCTACTGCATCAAACCCTCCTCGTGAGCGCGCGCATGAGCCCGACGCATTTCAAGGTTAAGAGCCTGTCCGGCAAGATTTTCACGAGCGTGCTCGCGTTCACGTTGGCCGTCATCGTTGCGCTGTCCGTGACGATGACCACCATCTACTACCTGTCTTACGAGCACGACGCTGAAACCGAGCTTGCGGCCAGTGCCCAGGATGCGGCGCGCTATCTGAACGCCACTCCGTCGTCCGAGAACGCTCCCGCGCTGAAAGAGCAGTTCAGTGGACTGACGCGCTACACGCTCATCGATGCGGACGGCACGGTGCTGTTCGACAGCGCCGCCGACACCGATGCCATGGACAACCACGCCGACCGCCCCGAGGTGCAGGAAGCGGCAGACATGGGCGAGGCCGTCACCATGCGCTACTCTGAAACGCTGGGCACCGACACCGTGTATGCGGCGGTGAAGCTGGACGACGGCAGTATCGTGCGCCTGTCCGAGACGCGGCATTCGCTGCTATCGTTCCTCAGCGAGATGCTCATGCCCGTGCTCATAGCGCTCATCGTGGCAGTGGCGCTCGTGTTCCTGCTGTCGAAGATACTTACGAGCCGGATCATGAAGCCCATCGACGCGCTCGATTTCGCGAACCCTTTGGACAATGAGATATACGAGGAGATGGACCCGCTGCTCATCCGGATCGACGAGCAACAGCGCCAGCTCAAGCAGCAGAACAGCGAGCTGGCCGAAGCCGAGAACATGCGCCGCGATTTCTCCAGCAACGTGAGCCATGAGATGAAGACGCCCCTGCAGGTGATATCGGGCTACGCCGAGCTCATGAAGAACGACATGGTGCAGCCCTCCGACCGCCAGAAGTTCGCCGCGCTCATCTACGACGAGGCGCAGACCATGCGCTCGCTGATCAACGACGTGCTGACGCTGTCGAAGCTTGACGAGTCGGCCTTCGAGAACGACGGTGCGACGGCCATTAACCTGTACGCGGTGGCGCAGCGCGTGGCCGGGAGGTTGTCCAGCTTCGCGGACGACCAGGGCGTGCGCGTGCGGGTGGAGGGCGCGTCGGCGTGCATCGCGGGCAGCGAGACGTTGGCCGAGGAGATGCTGTACAACCTCATCGAGAACGGCATCCGCTACAACCACGAAGGCGGCCTCGTCACCATGAAGGTGGGCTCCGAATGCGTGGAAGGCGGGCTCGCGAACGCCGCGTACCAGACGGTCGTGCGCGTCAGCGACACGGGACCGGGCATCCCGGCCGAGTTGCACGACAAGGTGTTCGAACGCTTCTTCCGCGTGGACAAGAGCCGCTCGAAGGAAACCGGAGGAACGGGACTGGGTCTGGCCATCGTCAAGCATGCGGTTATGTACCACGGAGGCGTTATCGAGGTGGAGAGCGCCGAAGGGCAGGGCACCACGTTCGTGCTGCGTTTTCCCAGCGCTTGACCTCTCGTCTTCTATCGAGCATGCACGGCTTTTTGCGCCCTCTCCGGAGGGCGCTGCCGTTCTTCTGGAGCTTGCGATCGGGCGCGCACGTTACTGAGAATATCGCTATACTAGGACGCAATACCAGTAACCGCGAAGCGCAAACGCCGGCATGTCCGTTACCGTGAACGAAGGCTCTCCATGGCTGAATACAACGACGATCTGAACTATCCCGATCCGTTCTACATCTCGGACATCGAGACGTACGAGCTTCTGCACGTGAACGAGGCGGGCCGCCGGCTTTTCAAGGTGCCGCTCGATGCCGATCTGGAGGGCGTCAAGTGCTACGAATTCCTGCAAGGGCGCGATGAGCCGTGTCCGTTCTGCACGAATCATCTGCTCAGCGTCGAGAAAAGCTACGTGTGGGAATTCACGAACCCTTTGACGAACCATCGTCATCTGCTGAACGATCGTCTGATCAACTGGGGTGGGAAGCTGGTTCGTCTTGAGGTGGGCTTCGACCTCACCGATCAAAAAGAAGAGGGTATGCGCTTTCGGAACCTGCATCGCAACGAGGAGGTCATCCTCGAGATCGCTAACGATCTGTATCGCGAGACCGATCCGGAGCGCGCGTCCGTGCGCATGCTCGAACGGTTGGGCGAGGAGCTTGGAGCCGAGCGTTCCTATCTGTTCTCGGCTCGCGGAGAAGGGTTCAGCAATACGCACGAGTGGTGTGCTGACGGCATATCCTCCCAGATCGAAAGCCTTCAGGATATGGACTACCGTTTGTTCGAGCGGTGGCTCGACCTGTTCGGTCGGGGGGAATGCGTGCTGATCGAGGATCTGGACGCCATCAAGGGCGTTGTCGATCCTCGGGAGTACGAAACGCTGCACGTGCAGGAGATCGCCAGTCTGGTCGTCGCACCCATCGAACGCGACGGGCGTCTCGTGGGCTTCCTCGGCATGGACAACCCTCCGGCCGACCAGATCCGCGACATCGCGCCGCTGCTGCGCACGTTGTGCTACTTCTACAGCATGACGTTGCAGCGTATCGAAAACGAGCGCCAGCTGGTGGCGATGAGCTATCACGATTCTCTGACCGGGCTGTACAATCGAAACCGCTACAACGAGGACGTGCGGCGCCTTGAGAAGCTGGCGCGCCCGTTCGGCGCGGTTTTTCTCGATGTCAACGGCATGAAGGAGATCAACGATCGCGGCGGCCATGCTGAAGGCGACCATCTGTTGCAAGCATGCGCTCAGACGATGCAGCGCGTTCTCGGAGAGGTTGCGCGGCTGTACCGTGTGGGCGGCGACGAGTTCGTGGCCACGGTCGTGGATGCCGACGAAGCGGGCTTTCGGTCGCTTGTGGGGCGGCTGCAGAAAGCGTTCGACGAAGTTCCGTCGTGCGAGGTGGCTATCGGCGCGCAATGGACGCCGCGATCGAGCGAGATCGATAGGACGTTGTTCGATGCAGACGAGGCGATGTACCGCGATAAGCGCCGTTTCTACCAGAACAGGAGCACGTCGGACGTAGCGCCTTCTCGACGTGCTCGCGGCGATCGCTTCGACGAGCGCGAAAGGGCGAAGGCGCGAGATGTCGCGCAGGAAGGCACGCTCATGGAGCTGCTGGGCATCGGGTTCGCTCGTCATAGGTTGGATGAAGCTTTCACAACTCTCGAATCCAATGCTTGCTACAGTTTGGTGACGGGCGACGACGAGGAGGGGCGTCGAGCCGTCGGTGCGTTGGCCAAGGAGGCTCGCGAGGCGGGCGAGCGAGGCTTCGCCGGAACCGTGTGTGTGAATCGCGGCGGCGTTCCCGCACGGGTGCGAGTTTCAGGCGCTTTTGCAGAAGACGAGGCCGCGGGAGGTGCGGTGGCGCTCGCGTCCTACGTCGATGTCGAAGATGCGCTTGCGTCCATGGGAAAGGAAGCCTACAAGCCCTCGAACAGCTGACCCAGCGTCACGCCCAAGCCGAGCGCGACCTTCTCCATGAAGTCGATGGTGGCGTTGCGGTTGCCCGCCTCCACCTTGGCGAGGTACGACCGTCCTACACCCGTCATGAGCGCAAGCTGCTCCTGCGTCAGATTGCTCTCCTCGCGAAGCGCCCGGACGCGCTGTCCGACGAGTATCCTGGTTGCCCGGGCCAAGAGGCTACAACCCCTTGAAGAATTCTTCCAGGGAAAGGCCGAGGCCCTTGGAAATCTTCTCTATGCATTCGAGGCTGGGATTTCTCTTCCCGCCTTCGATTTTCGCCAGGTAAGAGCGCTCGACGTTCACCATCAGCGCAAGCTTCTGCTGCGAGAGCTTCTGGCTTTTGCGCAGCTCTCGGATTCGGTTGCCGATGGCTTTTTCGGGTGTTCTGTGACATGGGTAAAGAGTATCTGCTGCCATTGCGCCATAGTGTGTTTCTATGGAACTCATTACTAAGTCTGATTGTCCAATTCTCGAGAGGGGTCGACGCGGTGCGCGCACAGGTGGCGAAGTGCTGCTCGCCATCCGGTTGCGCCTTGTCGGCAGAGCCGAGACGAACGAGCCGCGCATATGAAGGCTTCATGACGAATGGCGCACCTCCGCTGTCGGCTGCGCATCCGATCTGAGTTTGTGCGTGACGATCTGGTTAAATGATCGACGCGGATAGCATCAGAGGCGAAAAAAGTGTTTGGTCGGGTCCGGGTGTACGCTGCAAAATTTGGAGCCTCTGTGCAGCAGCTTGCCGAAGCCCTCACATCTGCCATCGACGCGTACGTCTCGATGGCGATGTTTTTGCATCTAGTGTTTGCGGCATCTGCAGGCGAAGCCACTGTAACGTTCGACGTGTTTGCCGACGAAAGCAGTTTTCCTAAACCGCGGCGTTCAACTGGCTCGTAGCAGCTGTCGACGCTTTCGCGCAGCATGATATGGGCGTAGTTCCAGAATGGTTCCAACTCGTCTTGCATGATGAATTTGTTTGTTTGTGTGAAGTGGTAGCGCAGACGTCCGAACACGCCCATAACGTGATATTCGGCGAGAAAGTCAGCTACGATATCCGGCATCTCGCGGTCGGCGCGATAGAGATCGACGTCCTTGCGGAATTCCGGCAAAAACAGGTCGATGATATAGTCTACGAGGTTCACGTAGCAGGAAGTTGAAAACACGATTGAGTAATATTGCCGGTGGTTCTCCCAATGATACGCCATGCGCTTGAAGTATTCTCCCTGGCAGAGCGTTCCGTCCTGCAGGTTGCGTGCATAGAAGGGCATGTCGGAGTACGGATCAAATTTGTCGGGATGTGGGGTCGTCTTCTCCCATTCGTCGAAGACGGGGTTTCCGAGCATGGTCGCCAGATAGTCGCGATATATCCAAATCATGAGGTTGTCGATGTTGTCGAAGTGGTTGTAAAACGTTTTGCGGTCGATGTCGAGGTAGCGGGTCAGCTCGGCCACCGTTACGCGTCGCGTCGGGGCTTGCGGAACCAAGATCATGAATGCGTCGGCGATCCTTCGTTTTAAGGGATGCCTTTGCCATGCTGTCATCCCTCCTGCTCTGAAGCTCTACCAACTCGATATTGCACCAACTTTGTACCTCGTCTGCTGAGGAAATTGAACATACCCCACATGACGCAAAACGTCGTTTTTGGCAATTCCAAAATCAACGAAACGTGGATTCTCCATTGGGGTTCCTGCTGTTTCGGCGTTTCTCGTGAGGCGCATATGACCTCTGGCCCTATCGCCCCGCCGTTCTCCTTCCTTCCTTTCGATGATTCTGAAGTTTGCATGGGGGGCGAGCTGCTCCACGATTTTCTCAGAATGGGGTAGCCGAGTTTCCTCGTTTTCGAAAACTGGGAGATTGCCGAGTTGCCTCTTCGGCTCTATAACGGAGGCATCCCGGGATCCAAGAGCGTTATGCAAGGTATGGTCACACTATCCACAAGGAGGAAGTACCATGGCATCTACGTACGATTTCGTTGTCTTGGGAGGCGGTCACAACGGCCTCATCACCACGGCTTATCTGTCGAAAGCCGGTTTTAAGGTCTGCTGCCTTGAAGCCAATGACGAGTTCGGCGGATCTACCCGATCAGGCGAAGTTACGGCGCCTGGTTACGTATCCGAGCTTGGCGGCATGGTCCACAACATGATCTCCGCTACGCCCATCGTGACGGAAGACGAGTTGGGCCTGTTCTCGAAGTACGGTTTCGAATACGCTCATGCGAAAGCGCTGTTCTGCTCCATTTTCCCCGATCAGACCAGCTTGGTCATGCACCACGACATCGACAAGGCTTGCGAGGCCATCGGCAAGTTCTCCAAGCACGACGCGGAGATCTATCCTGAGTTTCCACGAGTACATGGTCAACATGCTGGCCGTGGCGGGCATCGGGTCTCAGAGCGCTCCGCCTCCGTACGGCACCATGATGAACGTCATGTACATGAGCCCCGAAGGCCGTGAGTTCCAGCGCGTGCTGAACTCCTCGGCGCAGCAGATTGTCGAAGAGTGGTTCGAGTCCGAAGAGGTGCGCGTCACGTTCACCCGCTGGTGTACTGAGATGATGATCGACCCGCGCGCCATCGGCACGGCGACGCTTCTGTACTTCACGGGTCGCGTCCACAATCCCACCTACGCCCCGCCCTTCCCCATGGGCGGTAGCGTGAAGTTCGTCGAAGCGTTGAAGGCTTGCTGTTCCGATAACGGCGCTGATCTATTCGCGAACGCTTGGGTCAACGACGTCACTGTTGAGGGTGGCGAAATCAAGAGTGTCCGTACGAAGAACGGTGACGAGTTCATCGCCAAGAACGCGGTTATCAGCACTATCAACATCAAGGATGTCTACGAGATGATGGGCGCCGACGCTCCGGTTGAAGAGGCCCGTTACGTACGTCGCTTGAAACAAGCCGACTTTGCTGCGCTCAATCAGTCCTTCGCGCTCAAGAAGATCCCCGAATTCAAGGCGGGCCCCGAGGTTCTCGACGCATACTGTATCGAGTTCGCTCCAGAGGAGAAGGAGTACCTGGAGACGTTCAGCAACTACCGCCTGGGCGGCTTCAATCCGCGTTTGCCGCTGGTCACCATTCCTTCGCTATGGGATCCCACGCGCTGCCCCGAGGGCCACAGCGTGGTCAACCTGTACAGCTACGCTCCGTACAACTTGTGGGGCGACCCCAAGAACTGGGAGACTCACGGCGATGAACTCAAGGACGAGGTGTGGGAGTTCTTCAAGAGCCAGACCACGAACATCACCGACGACGACATTATCGGTCGATGGGGCCTCACGCCGCTTGAGTACGAGACGTGGAACCCGGCCATGAAGGAAGGCGACCTGGGCATGATCGGCCTGCAGCCCAGTCAGATGTACGATATGCGCCCGTTCCCCGGCAAGGGCCACACCTATCACGGCGACATCGACAATCTATACTTCATCGGCTGCTGCGGCCATCCCGGTGGCGGTATCGCGGCTGGCGCGCGTCCTGGCGCGTTCCAGATCCTCGAGGACTACGGCGTGGACTTCCGCGACGTTTTGAAGAAGTAATCGCCATCATTCGATCTATACACGGAGGCGGCCGGTTTCCGGTCGCCTCTTGCAAGGAGCGTGATCCCATGCCTAAAGCACCGAAGCAGCCATCGCTCATGATGCTGACCGAGACCGGCAGCCCGATGGTTGAAGTTTTCAAGATGAACTTTGAGAACGGCAATCTGATTCTGGACGCAAAAGCGCTCGACAGCATGCGCATGAACGTGCTGGTCACTCCCGAGGCGATAGCCAACGGTTGGCCGGTCATCATGGCCAACAAGAAAGCCATCATGGCTTTTGCGAAAAAGATGCCTGCGGCGTTGAAGGCTCGCAAGAAGCGCTTGAAGGCCGAGGCCGCCGAATCCCGGTAAGCGCATGATCGGTATCTGAGCTTCTGCTTTCTCGCGTGGGGTTGCATAGGGGAAAGCGACCGCTCTCCCAATTGAAAAAAGGGGAAACCATGAAAGAATTCAGTAGGAAGAACCTCGTTTTGCTCGTGGTGTCAATCGCGGTGGGTGTGGTAATTGCGCATATACCGCCACCGGAGGGACTTGACAGCGTCGGTATGACGTATCTCGGTATTTTCGTGGGTATGCTGGTGGCGCTCATATCGAACGCCGTGCCCTCGTGGGCGGCTTGCTTGGGCGCTCTCGCGCTCATGGTGGCCTTTCGAGTGGGTACGGTCGCCGAGGTGTTCTCGGCGTTCGGAGGCAGCATCGTCTGGCTCATGATCGCCGTCTTCACGTTTGCCGCCGCTATTGAGAATTCGGGTTTACTGACCCGTTTGGCGTTGAAGATGCTGTCCGTCTTTCCTAAGAACTACCGTGGCCAGGTATTGTCGCTCATGGCCGCCGGTTTGGTGATCAGCCCACTCATTCCTTCAAATAACGCGAAGACCAACCTGCTTGTTCCGATGGCAACCGAGATGACCAAGCAGGTTGGCTATGAAAAGAAGAGCGGTCCCGCGCTCGGTTTGCTAACCGCCGTGTTCATACCTCCGTATATCGGTTCGCATGCCTTTTTGACCGGCAGCGCTAATGTGGCGTTCATGTTGGGTGTCATCGGGTTGTCGTTTTCATGGGTGGGCTATCTCTCCATGACGTGGGTCTGGCTTATCCTTTTGCTTGTCGGTACGTATATCTTCTGCATGGTGTTCTGTCGCCCGAAAGAAAAACTGAACCTTCCCGCGAGCTACTTCTCCGACAAGTACAAGGAACTGGGAAAGATGAAGAAGGAAGAGTGGGTTGCGCTTGTCGTCATCGCCGTCTGCCTCGTCCTGTGGATCGGCAACTTCTTCGACGCCGGCATGGTGGCTCTGCTTGGCGGTATCGTGCTGTGCGCGTTCGGCATTTTGAAGCCGAGCGATTTCCAAACGCGCATCCCTTGGGGTCTGATCATGTTCATCGGCGCAATCATCAGCATCGCTGGTTTCATGAGCCCGCTTGGAGTGAGTGCCTGGATTGCCACCGTGCTCGGCCCGATCGTCAGCCCGGTGATCAGCAATGTATGGATCTTCGTCCCTGTTCTGTTGATCATCACGTGGGTTTTGCGAGCGTTCATTCCCGCCCAGGGACCGTGCTTGATCATTCTGTTCTCCATCTTTGGTCCGCTGCTTCCTGACGCGGGAATCTCGCTGTTCATTCTTGGCTTCGTCGAGTATATCGGTGGCAACATCTGGTTCAATTCATTCATGAACCCGTTCGTCATCGGCACCCTTGGCGTTGCCGGCAACGAATACGTTACTATCAAAGAATTCAAGAAGTCCGCTTACGCGTACGCCGTCATTTCGATCGTGGCAATGATGGGGAGCATCCCGCTGTGGATGGCGATGGGCCTGTGCTGACCTCCCCTGCATCGATGCGTTGATGCATATCGTTTCAGGGCCCCGCTTGGTTTGTCCGAGCCGGGGCCCTTCTCGCGAAAGGAACTTGTATGAGTCTCCCGCTTATCATGCTCGTTGCCTACATTGCCATAACCGTGATCATTGGCGTTGTCGTGGCGACGCGCGGATCGTCTTCATCCCGTCAATTCCTGACTGCTCAGGGCAATCTTGTGTGGTTCAATCGATCATCCCTGTTGCTCTTCGCCGAGATGATGGCCGGAGCGGCTACCATCGGCAAGGCGGCTACTGGATTCACCACCGGCATATCGGCCGTGTGGGTGAACTGGGGCATGTCCATCGGCATGATCGTTTTCATCGTGTTCGCCGCCCGTTTCTACCGGGCAATGCACCGTAAGTACGACATCCTCTCGGTACCCGAGGCTTTCAAGTTCATGTTCGACCAGCGATGCCGGACCGTGATGTTGGTCATCATAGTGGTGACGTACTGTTTCTTGTATTCTTCTCAACCTATCAGCGCAGCGGCACTCATTGCGCCAATGGTGGGTCTGGATCCCACTCCGGTCGCTTGGTTCGTGTCGGCGCTCTTCGTCGCGGTCACGCTGCTAGGGGGCATGAAAGGTCTGGCCATCATGAACATCGCGCACATGGTGGTCATGTACGGCGGACTGATAGCGGCGACCTCGGGTAGCCTCGACATGGTCGGAGGCTTGGGAGCGCTATACGAGCAGCTGCCGAGCAGCTACTTCGACCTGCTCCAGCCCGACATCTGGTCAACCTTGGCAAACGCCATCGGCATAGGCATCAGCTTCATCGCGGCGGCCACCATGGTGACGGCTACCATTTCCGCGCGTTCGGCACGCGATATGGCCGTTGGCGCATGGGGAGCTGCCGTCATCGTCATCCGTTCGCCACGCTTCCTGCGATTATCGGCATGTGCGGTATGGTTGCCATGCCCGATGCGTCGCCAATGGCATTCTGTTTGCCATGTCGAACGCTCAAGGTCCCGTTGTCGCCGGTGTTGTGTCCATGTCCATCGCCGCTGCCATCTGGTCGTCTGCGCCGGCAGCCCTGCTGTTTATCTCCAACACGCTGACGCAGGATCTGTACGCCGTCGTGCGGCCTCAGAGCACCGATCGCCAGCGTTTGGCGTTCTCGCGCTTGATGGTGGTGCTGCTCGGTATCGTGGCCACATGGCTCGGGCTCAATGCGTCATCCATCCTGGGTCAACTGTACGCTGCGTTTCAGATACGCTCGGTTGTGGGAATCGTGTTGTTGGTATCCATGGTGTGGCCGCGCGTGTCCAGTACGGCTGCGTTTTGGTCCATGTTGCTGGGAGGCATCGTCGCTGCCGTGTGGCATTTCGCAGGCAACCCTCTGGGCATGGAGCCTTTGTGGCCCGCATGTGGCACCACCATCGTCGTATTGGTGGCATTGACGCTTGCCAGCAAGACAAAGGTCTCCGCAGGGTACGCGCGTTACAAAGAGGCGCGCGACGAGCTTGCTCGAGCTGAGGGGCGGTCGTGAGGCCGGGCGCATCCCCATTCCCGTTGAAGTGGGCATGTTCGACGCATACGGCTTGACTTTTCTAATACCCGTATTCATCAGGTGAAACATTTGCTTCAAATGTGTTTCGCTCGTAGGTTTTACGCTGGTGCGCATCTGCTGGGAAGCGTGACCCCACTCAGGTCGAAGTGTCTCTTGAGCGACGGATCGATACCGGCGTATAACTGAACCAGAAGTCGTCGACGTATGCTACGCGAAGTGTCGACGCCCGACGAGAGGAAGGGTGAAGATTATGTCCGAGCACTATGATTTCGTTGTCCTGGGCGGCGGCCACAACGGTCTGCTGACAACGGCCTATCTGGCGAAAGCCGGCTTCAGGGTCTGCTGCCTTGAAGCAAACGATGAGTTCGGGGGAGGCACGCGTTCGGGGGAAGTGTGCGCGCCTGGCTACATCAGCGACTTGGGCGGCATGATCCACAGCATGATCGCCCGTACGCCTATCGTACGTGAGGATGAATTGGGGCTCATCGAGAAATACGGGCTTGAGTACGTCTCAACCAAATCCCTGTTCTGTTCGATTTTTCCCGACAACACGGCGTTGGTCATGGATCCCGACATGGACAAGGCTTGCGAGAACATTGCCCAGTTTTCGGAAAAGGATGCCGAGACGTACCGCAAGTTCAACAAGTACATGTCCGAGATGATGTCCGTCGCGCACGTTGGCGCGCAGGCACCCCCGCCGCCGTACGGCACCATGATGAACGTGATGTACCAAAGCCCCGAAGGCCGTGAGTTCCAGCGCGTGCTGAACTCCTCGGCGCAGCAGATTGTCGAAGAGTGGTTCGAGTCCGAAGAGGTGCGCGTCACGTTCACCCGCTGGTGTACTGAGATGATGATCGACCCGCGTGAAATCGGCACCGCATCGCTTCTGTACTTCACCTCCAACATCCACAATCCTGATCTGTACTGCATCAACGGCAAGGTGAACCACGAGTATCCCGGTGCACCGTTCCCCAAGGGCGGCAGCAAGAGCTTCATCGATGCGCTGTGCTGCTGCTGTAAAGACGAGGGAGCTGATCTGTTCTTGAATGCGGAAGCCAGTGCTTTATATGTCGAGAACGGCGAAGCGAAGCGTGTGCGTATCCTCGACGGCAGGATCTTCGAGGCTGATCAGGGAGTTGTCAGCTGCATCAACATCAAGCAAGTGTACGCCATGCTGGGGGACGCCGCTCCTGAAGACGAGGCGCGTGCCGTTTGCCCGTTTGAAGCATGCTGACTTCGGTGCGCCATCAACCAGTCCTTTGCGCTCAAGAAGATCCCTGAGTTCAAAGCGGGTCCGGAAGTGCTCGAGGCGTTTTGCATCGAAGCGGCTCCGTACGAAAAGGAATACCTGCAAACATTCAGCAACTACCCGCTGGGGGAGTTTAGTCCTCGTCTGCCCTTGATCACCATTCCGTCGCTGCTGGACGAAACGCGCTGCCCGAAGGCCATAGCGTAGTCAATATCTACCAGTACGCTCCGTACCGCCTGTGGGGCGATCCGCAGAATTGGGTCACGCACAAAGAAGAGCTTGAGCGTCAGGTGTGGGATTTCTTTAAGGGCATGACCACCAACATCACCGATGACGATGTCGTTGGCCACTGGAGTCTCACCCCGCTCGAGTACGAGCAGTGGGATCATGCCATGGTGTGCGGCGACATTGGCCAGATCGGCCTGCAGCCCAGCCAGATGTACGACATGCGTCCGTTTGCTGGCAAGGGTCATGAGTACCACGGCGCTATCGACAACCTGTACTTCCTGGGATGCTGCTCGCATCCGGGCGCCGGTATTGCCGCCTCAGCCCGCGCGGGCGTGCAAAAGCTGCTGGAAGACTACGGTGTCGATTTCCGTGAAGTTGTGAAGAAGAAGTAAGCTGTTGGCATCTCTTTCCCCGGTTGACGCTCGGGTTGACCGGGGATGCGCTCGGGGTGTCTGTCGAGCATGAAAGACTGTGTATGTTCCAGAGGACGAGGCCTTGTCAGCGGTTTCCGGGTCGTGCCGGAAGGGCGGAGTGCGCCTCCTCATCCGCCCTGGAGCAGGATGCGTGCTGGGATGTCGGGGGAGGGACGTGCGATGTGCAGGGAGGGAGCCATCGCATGTTCGACTCCCAGAGGAGTTTTGCATTTTCCGGAGACAGCTATTCAGATGGGAAAGCCGCGGCGCGGTGTGCGACCTGCGAGCTTATCGCTGAGTCGTTTATGGGCTTGGTCGCTGAAGGGAACGGTTTGCGCCGTGTCACTGTGGTTGATATTGCCCGCGAAACGGGCATCAGTAGAAAGACATTCTACAATTATTTCGAGACGGTGGAGTCACTCATCGCGTGGATATACCGCACCAACGTAAGCGCTTTGCTCGTGCGGGGTGGGTTCGCCCCCTCGTCGCTCCTGGTGCCGGACAAAGGTTTGCACGAC
>ENA-OQIL01000362-OQIL01000362.1-human-gut-metagenome-genome-assembly--contig:-NODE-362-length-17582-cov-5.475795_pt1 | contig 17582 bp, 13 predicted proteins | sample MGYA00242583_ERZ504748 | MGnify/ENA primary metagenome ERZ504748 (study PRJEB26092, sample SAMD00036191) | human gut metagenome | host: Homo sapiens | study: EMG produced TPA metagenomics assembly of...
TGTTCTCCGCCAGCCTGTTCCGGATGTACAGCATGTACGCGGAAACCAAGCGGTGGAAAACGGAAATTCTCAACGCCAATGAAACGGAGCTGGGCGGCTATAAGGAGATCAGCTTCATGATCACAGGCGAGGGGGCTTACTCTCGGATGAAGTATGAGAGCGGGGTTCACCGTGTCCAGCGGGTGCCGGAAACGGAGACCCAGGGCCGGATTCACACCTCTACCGTGACGGTGGCCGTACTGCCGGAGGCAGAGGATGTAGAGGTAGAGATCAACCCGTCAGACTTAAAAATCGATACCTTTCGTTCCGGCGGAGCGGGAGGCCAGCACATTAATAAAACAGATTCCGCCATCCGGATTACCCATCTGCCCACCGGCTTAGTGGTGGAGTGCCAGGATGAAAGAAGCCAATATAAAAACAAGGATAAGGCCATGAAGGTACTGAAATCCCGTCTGCTGGAGGCGGAGCGGGAAAAGCAGCAGAACGAGGTGGCTCAGGAGCGGAAGTCCCAGGTAGGCACCGGCGACCGCAGCGAACGAATCCGCACCTATAATTTCCCCCAGGGCAGGCTTACCGACCACCGGATCAGCCTGACCCTTTACCGCCTGGAGGATGTCATGAACGGAAATCTGGACGAGGTGATCGACGCTTTGATCACCGCAGACCGGGCCGCAAAGCTGGAAAGCACCATTGAGGGTTAATGCCTTCGAAAAGGAGGCTCCGCCAGGCGGCAGGAGGAGAGACTCGGCAGAGGCTTGGCGGAACCTCTTTTTAGAACAGGCACCGCCTTCCTGGCCGGCGGCAGGAGTGCGGGGACCATTCGCTCCGGAAAAAGCTTTTTAGCCCGCCGGAGGCGATTAGGCCATTAGGCCGGCGGCGCTGACGTTTTTCCGCCGGGACCGAAAGTGATAAACCTCTGGCTGTGACGGAACCGGACCTAAAAAGCTGTGGGATTTACTAATTGATAATTCACGGCCATTTTGTTTTGAGCAGATCTAAGGAATAGGATGAGAAAAATTGCAAACGCTGATGTTACAAGCGGACGACAAGGGAATCCGGCGGGCCGCTGAGATCATTCAACAGGGAGGCCTGGTGGGAATCCCGACGGAAACGGTGTACGGCCTGGCGGGGAACGCCCTAAACGGCTCGGTATCCCGGAAAATTTTCGCGGCGAAGGGACGGCCTTCGGATAATCCCCTGATCGTCCATATCGCGGCGGAGGAGGAAGCGCGGCCCTTGGTCAAAGAGTTCCCGGAGCCTGCGCGAAAATTGGCTGCGGCTTATTGGCCCGGCCCGCTGACCATGGTTCTGCCCAAATCCGAGCTGGTACCTATGGAAACCAGCGGCGGCCTTTCCACCGTAGCGGTGCGGCTTCCAGCCCATCCGGTGGCAAACCGGCTGATCCGGGCCTGTGGATGTCCCTTGGCCGCGCCCTCGGGAAACCTGTCCGGAAGGCCCAGCCCCACCACAGCGCGGCATATGCTCCACGATATGGATGGCAGGATTGACGCCATTCTGGACGGCGGCCCCTGCGGCGTAGGGGTGGAGTCCACGGTGCTGGCCTTGGCGGAACAAAAGCCCAGGCTGCTGCGCCCGGGCGGCGTTACCTTGGAAATGCTTCAAAGGGTTGTCGGCGCCGTAACGGTAGACCCGGCGGTGCTCCATAAGCTGGCGGATGGCGCTCAGGCGGCGTCACCCGGCATGAAATATAAGCATTACGCTCCCAAGGCCAAGGTAATCCTGGTGAAGGGAGAGGCGGAGCGGTACCGGGAATTTGTCAACAGCAAAAAGGCCCCCGGAGTAGGCGCTCTGTGCTTTGACGAGGATCAGCATCTTTTGAAGGTGCCTTCTGTGCCCTACGGCAGCGGAAACGACAGCGCCGCCCAGGCCAGAGAGCTGTTCGACGCTTTACGGGAACTGGATGAACGGCAGGAAATCCAGCTGGTATATGCCCGGTGCCCGGAGCCGGAGGGCGTGGGCATGGCGGTTTATAACCGGCTGATCCGGGCCGCGGGATTCGAGGTGATCACCCTTTGACAGAGCCTTTGATTATCGGCCTTACCGGGCCCACCGGTTCAGGAAAAAGCACGGTGGCCCAGTCCCTGGAGGAGGCGGGATGCGTCGTGATCGACGCGGACAAAATCGCCCGGGAGATAGTGGCTCCCGGTGCGCCGGCGCTGAAGGAGCTGCAGAGAGAGTTTGGAGATGCGATCCTGGATGATTATGGGAATCTGCGGCGCCATACCTTGGCAAATCTGGCGTTTTCCTCTCTGGAAAAAACCAAACGCCTCAATGAGATCACCCATCCACATATTTTGCGGAAAATGAAGGAAAATATAGAGGAATGCAGGCAAAAGCGTAAGAAAGTGGTCGTTCTGGACGCGCCCTTGCTGTTTGAGGCGGGGCTGGAACGTATCTGCACCGTAACCCTGGCGGTGCTCGCCCCTCGGGAACAGCGCCTTCAGCGGGTGATGGCGCGGGATTCCATCACCAGAGAGGAAGCGGAAAAAAGGATGTCTGCCCAGCAGCAGGATCAATATTATAAGGACCGGTCGGATTACGTGCTGGTCAATCAGGAGACCAGCGGCGCGCTTTATTACCAAACCAGGAGACTTTTACAGCGTCTCAGGGAGGAGCACAATGTCTAAAACGGCAAAAAAGGGATTGCTGGCATTGCTGCTGCTGGCCGTTTTGGCTGTTGCGGCGGCAGGTGCCTATTTTTCCTATTCTTTTTTCATGAAGCAGGCTTATCCCTTGAAATATAGGGATATTATTGAAACGCAGGCGGAAAAATATAGTATTGACCCGGCGTTTCTTTATGGGATGATCCGTACGGAGAGTAATTTTAACCCTGACGCGGAATCCTCGGCGGGCGCCAGAGGGCTGATGCAGATCATGCCCGCCACCTTTGACTGGCTTCAAACTCATAAGGGCACGGAGCCAAAGCTGGATGCGTCGGCTTTGTACGACCCTCAGGTAAACGTGGAATACGGTGTGTATTTTCTTTCGATCCTCTGGGAGGAATACGACGATGAAACCGTGATTCTGAGCGCTTATAACGCGGGAATGGGCAACGTGGACCAGTGGCTCAGCGAAGAGGAGCACTCCTCTGACGGCGTGACCCTGCACGATATCCCTTACGGGGAGACCGAGCAATATGTTAAGAACGTCCTGGAAAGCCAGGAAATGTACCGCCGTTTATACGGCGAAGAATTTAAAAATTGGAGGTAACGATTATGTCAAAGAAACCGGAAAAGGAGACTTCCTCAGTAGAAAAGCTGAAAGAGGCCCTCTTTATTGACAAAAAAAGCGGCGCCGCTAAGATCAGCGACAGCGAGCTGAAGAAGGCCGACGCCTTCTGCGAGCCTTACAAAAAATTCCTGAACAAATGCAAAACCGAGCGGGAGGCTGCGGCTGAGGCGGCAAGACTGGCTCAGAAGGCAGGCTTCACGGAGTTTGATGTGGAGAAAAAATACGAGCCCGGAGACCGGGTGATGGTGAATAACCGGGGCAAAGCGATTATCCTGGCGGTGATCGGCAAAAACGGCGTAAAAAACGGCGCGCGTATTGCCGCTGCCCATATCGATTCCCCGCGACTGGACTTAAAGCCCAATCCCCTGTATGAACAGAATGACCTGGCCCTGTTCAAGACCCACTATTACGGCGGCATCAAAAAATACCAGTGGTCCGCGATTCCCCTTTCCCTTCACGGCCGGGTTGTGAAAAAGGACGGCTCTTATGTAGATATCGTTCTGGGCGAGGATAAGGATGACCCTCAGTTCTGCGTCACCGATTTGCTGCCCCATCTGGGCGGTGAGCAGATGAAAAAGCCCGCCGCTAAAATTATTGAGGGAGAGGATCTGAATATTCTGGTGGGAAGCCGCCCCTTTAAAAGCGATAAGGGCAGCGAGCTGGTAAAGCTGAATATTTTAAAGCTCTTGAACGAAAAGTACGGCATCACTGAGTATGATTTTCTTTCCGCCGAGCTGGAGCTGGTGCCTGCGTTCCAAGTGACGGATATCGGCTTTGACCGGAGCATGATCGGCGGCTACGGCCACGACGACAGGGTGTGCGCGTATCCGGCGCTGATGGCTGTTTTGGACCAGAAAATCCCGGATGACACGGTCATCACCATCCTGACCGACAAGGAGGAAACCGGTTCCGACGGCAACACCGGCCTGAACTCGGATTATCTCCGGTATTTTGTAGCTGACCTGGCCATGCAGGAGGGCCTGGAGCCAAGACATGTGCTTTCCCGTTCCGCCTGCCTTTCCGCTGATGTGAACGCGGCCTTTGATCCTACCTTTGCCAGCGCCTATGAGGCCAATAACGCCAGCTTTTTAAATAATGGCGTAGTGGTGACCAAATACACCGGTTCCGGCGGCAAGGGCGGCACCTCTGACGCCTCCGCCGAGTTTATGGGCCGGATCCGCTCGCTGCTGGATAAGAAAAAGGTCCTTTGGCAGGTAGGCGAGCTGGGCAAGGTAGACGGCGGCGGCGGCGGTACCGTGGCCAAATACATTGCCAATATGAATGTAGATGTGGTGGATGTAGGCGTACCCGTGCTTTCCATGCACGCGCCCTTTGAGGTGGTTTCCAAAATCGACGTATACATGGCCTATCGCGCGTTCTATGAATTTTTTAAGGACTAACCAAGGCTGTTTTTTGATTAAGAACCAATCGCGCGGCGGGTGCTGGAGCAGGTCATAGCCGCCAGCAGGCCCTTTTAGAGTGCCTATTGACGCGGGCGTTTCAAAATGCGCCGCGCTTTCCTGCTTTTGCGCCGCTTGCCCCACAGCCCGTAAACGGGAATCGCCGCCTTAGCGGCTGTTTTGGTTCAAGCATATTGACCGCGGTATTGAAAATCCCCCAAAGAGAAGCTTCTCTTTGGGGGATTTTTTGAATAGGAAACCAATGGCACAGCCGAAAGAAGCACCCGGTAAAAAGACTTTCGCGGCAAGCATCGAACGAAGCGGGCTCTTAACAGCGATTTTTACGATGCCAGCTAGGATGCCGCCCGCGGAACGGGGAGGAACAAGGGCGCTTTCATTCGGGAAAACGCCGCCGCGCTTTGTGAATAAAAGCCCGGAAAACGCCGGGCTTCGGCGTGTTTTATCAAGAGCCAGGAGCGCCGGGACGGCCGATTACCGATTCGGTCTGGGAAGATGGTGGCTGGTACCGGAGAACACGATGCCCCGCTGGCAGTCCAGGGTCACGGTAGTGCCGCTTTTCAACAGCTTAGTGGCGTTTTCCGCGCCTACCAGAACCGGCAGATCCAGCGCCAGGCCGACGATGGCGGCGTGAGAATTGATTCCGGGAGTCTCCGTGATAATGCCGGAGCAATCCTTGAGGATGTCCAGCAGGCGGTTGCTGGTCTGGGGCACCACCAGGATATCGCCGGGCTTAAAGCTTTTCAGGGCTTCCTCCTCGGTGGCGCAGACGCACAGGTTACCGCAGATGGAAGCGTTGTTTACGCCGATGCCGGAAACCAGCGCGTCCCCCACCAGATGAACCTTCAGCAGGTTGGTAGTGCCGGAAACTCCCAGCGGGACTCCGGCGGTGATGACCACCAGGTCGCCGCTGTTTACCAGGTTCAGAGAGCTGGCGACGGAAACCACATGCTCAAACAGCTCGTCGGTATTGGTTTTCTCCTCGATCATAATGGGGGTGACGCCCCAGGAAAGGTTCATCTGCCGCCAAACCATGGCGTCGGTGGTGCCGCAGATGATGGGGCACTTTGGCCGGTATTTTGAGATCATCCGGGCGGTTTTTCCGGATTTAGACACTCCCATAATGGCCACGGCGCCCAGGTCGTGGGCGGTGGTACAGGTAGCGTGGGAAATGGCCGAGGTCACGTTGGGACGCTCATACACATCACGCTTCTGAAAACGGGATACATAATCGATGTCCTCCTCCGTGCGCTCTGCGATCCGCGCCATGGTCTGCAAGGCGATGACCGGGTAGCTGCCGGCGGCCGTTTCCCCGGACAGCATGATGGCGCTGGTGCCGTCGTAGATAGCGTTAGCCACGTCAGTGGATTCGGCTCTGGTGGGGCGGGGGTTCTTCATCATGGAATCCAGCATCTGAGTGGCGGTGATCACCTGAAGGCCTGCGTTATAGGCTTTTTTGATCAGCTCCTTCTGGATAATCGGAATCTCCTCCAGAGGAATTTCCACGCCCAGGTCGCCTCTGGCAACCATGATGCCGTCGGCCACATTGATGATCTCGTCGATGTTTTCCACACCATCCTGATTTTCAATTTTGGCGATGATCCTAATTTTATCGTTATGGTTTTTCTTCAGCTCGGTACGAAGCTCTAGAATGTCGGAAGCGGAACGGGTAAAGGAGGCGGCGATAAAATCAAAGCCCTCCTCTACGGCGAAAGCGATATCAGCCTCGTCCTTTGGGCTGATGAAGGGCATGGACAGGGTGACTCCCGGCACGTTGATGCCCTTATGAGAGGAAATTGTGCCGCCGTTGATCACCGTACAGACCACGTCCGTATCGGTGGTGCTCTCCACCACCATTTCAATCAGGCCGTCGTCGATGAGAATTCTATCGCCCCGTTTGACATCCTGGGGCAGGCCCTGGAAGGTGACGCTGGAGACGGTATTGTCCCCGACCACGTCGTTAGTGGTCAGCGTAAAGATCTGCCCCTCCTCCAGCTCAACCTTAGGAGTGGAAAAGTTACCGGTACGGATTTCCGGGCCTTTGGTGTCCAGCAGCAAGGCGACCGGAAGATTCAATTCCTCCCGCAGTTTTTTCACCGCGCCGATGCGAACCCTCTGGGCGTCGTGATCCTGATGGGACATGTTCACTCTGGCCACGTCCATGCCGTTGAGCATGAGCTGTTTCAGCACCTCCGGATCGTCGGTAGACGGCCCAAGGGTACAGATGATCTTTGTTTTCCTCATGGAAACACACCTCTTTTTTGGATTTTGCTATTTATTTTAAAAATTTACCCACTTTATAGTATCACACAAATATTAGAAACAAAATAGGTTTTTGGGGAATTTTGAAAAAACAGGAAACTTCATGAAAAGCATTGGGACGCTTGAAAATAATGTGGAAACGTTATACAATATTTTTAAACCGGCTTTGCCGAAACCCTGAGAGGCGGGATCTGATGCCGAGACGAAAAAGAGAAAAAGCGAAATCTGCTTTTGACAGCGAAAAAAAGACGAAGCGAAGCGGCTGCGTTTTTTATTTCTGTAAAGGGGATTGACCGTGGGAATAAAGCGGTCCGCGTGGATTACAGCGCCAAAGAGAAAAAAGGAAGCACTAAAAAGCTGAGGGTCTTAATGGCAGTATTGGCGGTGGTTATGGTGGGGGTTATCTCCGCGGGCGGTTATTTAATTTATCAGGAATTTTTGAAGCTTGGACCGCCAAGCCAGCCGGTGTCGGCAAGCGCGGCCTCCTCTGGGGAGGATTCCGGAAGCTCTGTCCCGCCGGTGGATCCGAACGACCGACTGCTGGTGGTGGGCAACAGCAAAACCAGCCTGCCGGATACCTTTGCCCTGGACCTTCAGGAGTATGAGGGGATTCCCGTGGACAGCCAGCTTCTGATCCAGCTGAAAAGCATGGTGCGGGCGGCGGCCGCGGAGAATGTAACCCTTCAGGTAGAACAGGGGTATGTGGCAGAGGAGGCCTTGCAAAAAAATTTCGACGATACTGTGTCCAGACTGGTTTCGGAGGGCAGAAGCAAGGCAAAAGCGGAAGCTGAAGCTCTGAAAACTACTCTGCCCGCTGGAAAAAACGAGTGGAGCACCGGCCTTTTGATTCGATTTGCCAACCCTGGCGGCGGGGATTTTTCCAATTCCGACGCCTACAAGTGGCTCAGCGACCACAGTGTGGATTACGGCTTTGTCATCCGCTATCCCGAAAATAAAACGGAAGTCACCGGAATTGAGACGGCTCAGCCGCAGGTATTCCGTTTTGTTGGAGTGGAAAATGCGAAAAAAAATGCGGGCCTTGGCCTTTTGCGTGGAGGAATACGCCGATTACATCCAGGAGCAAAAGGCAGGCTATTAATCCAGTCCGCTTTCGGCGGGATCCAGCGGGGCCCCGAGAAGGCCCGCCGGAAGGCTCTATCAAGCAAACGTCTGCGCGGCGGTTGTGTTTTTCTAAAAAATCCCATATAACCGCGAAGGCTTCCTCTGCCTTTGTATTCTGCGTGCCGAATCGCTGCGGCCTTCTTCCGCCGCGGCGGCCGGATGACGACGATCCATGAGATGAAAATGAAAGTTTTTAAAATTAAGGCTTGCTTTTTGCATAGGCCAATGATATAATTCAAATGTTAATGTTACGGTTTCAGCGAAAGAGGTGACAACTGCAATGAAAGAGAATATTCATCCTAAATATGAGGACGCGACCATTACCTGTGCTTGCGGCAATGTAATCAATACGAAGTCCACTAAGGGCGATATCCGTGTTGAAATCTGCTCCAAGTGCCATCCTTTCTTTACCGGAAAACAGAAGCTCGTTGATACCGGCGGACGTGTGGATCGGTTTAAGAAGCGTTACAATCTGCAGGAAAAATAATTTGTGCAGAGCAAAGCTAATAGCGTAATGGAATGTTAAGGGCGGCGCAGCTTCTGCGCCGCCTGTCATTTTTTTCCGGAGGGGTTGCTATGGACCAGTACCGTACGGTAAAAAACGAGGCGGAGGATGAATTTGTGGAGCGTCGCTCCCGTTTTATCGGCCGGGTAAAGCCGGTGAAAACGGAGGAGGACGCTGTTTCTTTTATACGGGCGTGCAAATCCAAATATTGGGATGCTTCTCACAATGTTTACGCCTATTCTCTGAGAGAAGGCAGTGTTCGGCGGTATTCGGACGACGGGGAGCCGCAGGGCACCGCCGGGGTGCCGGTGCTGGAGGTGCTGCAAAAAAGCGGCGTCACCGATTTGGTGGTAGTGGTCACCCGGTATTTCGGCGGCGTGCTGTTAGGAGCCGGCGGCCTGGTGCGGGCCTACTCCCACGGTGCGAAGATCGCCTTGGACGCGGGAAGGATCATCACTATGGCCCTCTGCCAAACCGCAGAGCTTGTCTGTGATTATAACCAATACGGGAGGCTTCTGTCTCTGATTCCAGAGGCCGGCGGCGTGGTGACGGACACACAGTTTACCGACGTGGTAGAAATCTCCTTTCAAATTCCGGGGGAAAGCCTGCCTGCGTTGAACCGAAAGCTGGCGGATGCTACCAGCGGAAGCGTTCAGGCGCAGGCTGCCGGAGAATTATTTGTGGAGTGGAAGGACTAGGGAGAATAAGGATTGGAAGAGATATGAATCGAAATAAAGTGATCTGTAAGTGCCGCAAGCTGACCAAGGGAGACGTGGCGGACGCGGTGGAACAGGGAGCCGTCTCGTTTCGCCAGGTAAAAAAGCGACCAGGGCGGGGGACGCCTGCGGCCACTGTAAAAAGAAGATAAAAAAGCTAATCCGAAAGCTAACGGAGGATCATAATCAGGCGGCGGAAAAGCGGCGCTGACAGCAAAAGAGTGCAGAGAAGCAGGAATGGCGTCGGATAGCGGCCGCTTGGCAGAGGCCATCGGGAAATAGACGAAAAAGTGAGAGAACAGGGCGTGGATTTTGTCTAAACCGGAAATTAAAAAATATTTTTTAGAAAAAGCAGGATTATTTACCTTTTTGGCGTATATCCATAATAGAAAAACAAGAGAGGCTTGTCAGGAAAGGAGCGGAAAGCATGACGATTCGGGAACGTACGGAGGAACTGGAAGAACGGATGCTGGCTCCCTATGCCGCATTGTCGAAAAAAAGCCTGGGCCGGGACGCGGCGGAGGAGCCTTGCGATATCCGCACCTGCTACCGGAGAGACTGTGACCGGATCATCCACTGTAAGGCGTTCCGCCGCCTGAAACGGAAAACCCAGGTGTTTCTTTCTCCGGAGGGGGATCATTACCGTACTCGGCTGACCCATACCCTGGAGGTTGCCCAGATCGCCCGGACCATCGCCAGGGCCTTGCGGTTGAACGAAGATCTGACAGAGGCGATTTCTCTGGGCCACGATTTGGGACATACCCCTTTCGGCCATGCGGGGGAACGTGCTCTGAATGGAATGATACCGGGCGGCTTCCGGCACTATGAGCAAAGCGTCCGGGTGGTGGAAAAGCTGGAAAAGGACGGTAAGGGCCTGAACCTGACAAAGGAGGTTCGGGACGGCATTTTGTGCCACACAAGAGGGAAGGAAGCCTCCACCCTGGAGGGCAGGATTGTGAAGATTTCCGACCGGATCGCCTATATTAACCACGACATCGACGACGCGCAGAGGGCCGGCGTGCTGCTGGAAAAGGAAATTCCGGAGAAGGCGGTTAAGGTCTTGGGGGCCAGCCGTACCGCCAGAATCAACACTTTGGTACATTCTTTGGTGGAAAACAGCCGCGGCGGAGAGCTGGCTATGGAGCCTCGGGTGCAGGAGGCCTTTGACGAGCTGCACGCCTTTATGTATGAGCATGTGTATCACAATCCCTGCGCCAAGGGGGAAGAGAAAAAGGTTCCGGAGCTGGTGGAGCAGCTGTTCGATTTCTTTATGAACAATCCCCAGCGGCTTCCGGACCAAATGCAGCTGATCGCTTATCAGGAGGGCTTGGTCCGGGCGGTTTGCGACCATGTGGCCGGCATGACGGACCATTTCGCGGTTCAAACCTTTACCTCTATTTATATCCCCAATTCCTGGACAAGCTAGACAGGATCAGCGGGGAAAGAGAGAAAACTGGAATCGGCTCATTGCTCTTGAGGCGGAACCATTCTTCAGCCGTGCGGCTCGTTGGGAGAGCCGGTGAGGCCCGCGGAAGGGCTTTTCTTTGAGCACCGGATGAAACAGGCCTTACTGGGGCGTTCCAGGGTGAAATCACGGGAGGGATCAGCTCTGCGGTTTTGGAATTTGCGGCTTCCCGCCGCAGAGATTTTCAAATCCGCAGGAAGCTTATGGAAGAAAGGAGGGCTGACATGCGTCTGCCGGACAGCTTTTTACAGGAACTGAAGGATAGAAACAATATTTTAGACGTGGTCTCAGGCTATGTGAACCTGAAGCGCTCGGGCAGGACCATGTCCGGATTGTGCCCCTTTCATGGGGAAAAGACCCCGTCCTTCCATGTGAACGCGGAGCAGGGCTATTTTCACTGCTTTGGCTGCGGCGCCGGAGGAGACGTTATTACCTTTATCCGGAAAATTGAGAATTTGGATTACATAGACGCGGTGAAATTCCTTGCCCAGCGGGCGGGAATGGAGCTGCCGGAGGACGGCCGGGACGAGGCCGCCGCCCGTATCCGGGGCAGGATTTACGAGGCTAACCGGGAAGCTGCCAGATTTTTCCACAGGTGCCTTTACAGTGAGGAAGGGAAAAACGCTTTGGCCTATCTCAGGGGCCGGGGGCTTACCGAGCGGACCATCAAACACTTCGGTCTGGGATACTCTCCTAATTCCCGTTACGCTTTGGTGAGACAGCTCCGTTCCCTGGGATTCCGGGATGAGGAAATTATCCGGGCCAATTTGGGGTTCCAGGGGAGGTACGGCAGCAAGGGGGCGCTGGACCGGTTTGCTGACCGGGTCATGTTCCCCATCATCGACCTGCGGGGAAACGTGATCGGCTTCGGAGGCCGGATTATGACCGACCAAAAGCCTAAATACCTGAACACCTCCGACACCATGGTGTTTAATAAAAGCCAGAACTTATACGCGCTGAATTTCGCGAAAAACGCCGGCGAAAAAAGGCTGATTTTGGCGGAGGGCTACATGGATGTCATCGCCCTGCACCAAGCGGGCTTTCCCACAGCCGTGGCGACTCTGGGCACAAGCCTGACCACAGAGCAGGCGCGGCTGATCGCCCGGTACGCCCAGGAGGCGGTGATCTGCTACGACAGCGACGGCGCGGGCCAAAAGGCCACGGCCAGAGCGATTCCCATGCTGCGGGAGGCGGGGCTTCTGGTGAGGGTGCTGACAGTGACTGGGGGAAAAGACCCGGATGAATTTATCCGCTCTCACGGAGATCAGGGCCCGGCCAGATTCAAGCAGCTTTTGGAAGCATCTGGAAACGATGTGGAATATCGGCTGCAAAAGGCCGCAAACGGCCTGGATTTATCCCAGCCTGATGGGAAAATCGCATATTTGACCGCTTGTGTGAGTATACTAGCCACGCTTGATAGTAAAATTGAGCAGGAGGTTTACGCGGGCAGGATAGCCGCGGAGGTGGAAATTGAGAAAAGCTCCGTAATGGCTCAGGTCGAAAAACAGATGAGAAAGCGCAGGCGGGATCAGTCAGTCCAGGAATTCCGGGAGATCCAAAAGGCGACCTCGGGCTTTGGGGACGCGGTAAATCCGCAGAAAAGCCAGAATCTGCGGGCCGCCAACGCGGAGGAGGCCCTGACCGCTTATGTGATAAATAACCCGGATATGGCTAACAATATAGAAAAATGGATCCGTCCGGATGATTTTGTCACTGATTTTAACCGGCGGGTGTACGAAACGGTGACAGGAAGAATCCGGGAGAACCGTCCTGTGAGCCTGACGGATTTGACCCAGGATTTTTCCGAGCAGGAAATGAGCCGCATTGCCGGCATGCTATATAAGGCCTCGGTAGGCGGGGAAACCCTGGAGGCCGCCAAGGATTACTGTAAAATTATCAAGCAGGAAAAGAGCAGCGCCAAGCTGCGGGAGCCCCTGGAGGATGACGAAGCCAAAAGGCTGTTTGAAGAAATTCAGAAGAATAAATTGGGGAAATAGATAGGGAGGAGCTTTGACTATGACCACAGCTACACCAGACAAGAAAACCGTGATTAGGGATTTGACCGAACAGGCCAAAGCCAAGGGCCAGCTGAGCAACAAGGAGATTTTAGACGCCATCGGAGAGCTGGATTTTGAGCCTGAGCAGCTGGAAAAATTTTACGATACCCTGGAAGCCATGGGCGTGGAGATCGTGGAGGATTTTGAGGAGATTCCGCTGGATGACATCAATTTTGACCTGGTGCCCGACGATGAGGATGACGCCGAGGTCCCCGCCGTGGAAAGCGTGGCCATCGATGACCCGGTCAAGGTTTATTTGAAGGAAATCGGCCGGGTGCCCCTGCTTTCTCCGGAGGAGGAAATCGACCTAGCCATCCGGATCTCCGAGGGAGATGAAAGCGCTAAGAAGCGGCTTTCCGAGGCAAACCTGCGGCTGGTGGTTTCCATTGCCAAGCGGTATTTGGGCCGCGGTATGCAGTTTTTAGATCTGATCCAGGAGGGCAACCTGGGCCTGATCAAGGCTGTGGAAAAATTCGATTATACCAAGGGCTATAAATTTTCCACCTACGCCACCTGGTGGATTCGCCAAGCCATCACCAGAGCGATCGCGGACCAGGCCAGAACCATCCGGATTCCGGTGCATATGGTGGAAACTATCAATAAGGTGAAGAAGGTGAGCAGCCAGCTGCTGCACACCAACGGCCATGAGCCTACCGCCGACGAAATCGCCTTAGAGCTGGATATGCCGGTGGATAAGGTCCGGGAGATCATGCGGGTGGCCCAGGAGCCGGTTTCCCTGGAAACCCCCATCGGCGAGGAAGAGGACAGCCATCTGGGGGATTTTATCCCGGATGACGACGCGCCGGCCCCGGCGGACGCGGCCTCCCATATTCTGCTGAAGGAACAGCTGGCCGAGGTGTTGGATACCCTCACCCCCAGGGAGGAAAAGGTTCTTCGCCTGCGGTTCGGCCTGGAGGACGGACGCTCCCGCACCCTGGAAGAGGTGGGCAAGGAATTTAACGTCACTCGTGAGAGAATCCGTCAGATCGAGGCGAAAGCTCTCAGAAAGCTGCGCCATCCCAGCCGCAGCAAAAAGCTGAAGGATTTTTTGGATTAATCTGACCCATTTTGTTGGAAAGGAGGGCGCTGCCAAATGCATATGACGCTGGAAGCGGATTACGCGGTGCGAATTGTGGAGTTTTTGGCGGAGCAGGGATGTAAAACCGACGCTCACACCATCGCGGAGCAAACCCGGGTTCCCTTGCGGTTCGCCCTTAAAATTCTGAGAACCCTGGTGTCCCAGGATATTATTGTCTCCTATAAGGGCGCCAAGGGAGGCTATCAGCTGGCTCATCCGGCGGAGGAAATCACTCTGAGACAGGTTATCGAGGCGGTGGAGGGGCCTTATGTGCTGAACCGCTGCCAGCATGACGAATACACCTGCGGGCACACTGCCTGCCGGTTTCATCATGTGTATAACGAGATTTCCCAGCTGGTCCGGGAAAAAACTGGAATCGGTGAAATTTTTCCGCGGGAACAGAAAAGAAAAAGGATACATAAAGCAGGATTTGCTTTTGGGAGGAGAATGGATGTGGACTTAAAGCGGGGGGCCGCCTACTGGGCTTCCAGCATGGCCGGGTTATTTCTTCTGCTGGCTTTCCCCGCGCTTTTTTGATGGGATAGAGGCCTGCGCTGGCCCGCCTTTTTCGTGCTTATCCTTAAAGCCGTCTTCTATGCGGTTCTGGGGGCGCTGCTGCTGGCCTCCTTCCATTGGCAGCCTGCTGTCACCTCTGGGACGGTAGCTCTGGTGGAATTGATTCGGATCTTCAGCTGTGTGATATTTTTAATGGATACCTGGGATTTTTTCTCAGATCCCGGTGTTTATCCTATGCATCATGTTTTTTTATCGCAAGCCTGATTTTTTGCTGTGATTCATTATGGCAGGACCCAGGGATAAAAGGAGGTCTAGGAGACCGTTTTTTATCCCTAGGCCAATGGCCCCGGCTGTGTGATGAAAGGGAGGCGCTGAGGGCCTGGGCTGCTTTTGGCAATTTGAAGCTTTTTATGCCGAACCTTCAAATAGGAGAAATCTAAAAAATCATTTGCAGAGCTTTGACAAGATGCCCAAAGGGCCGGCGTTTCAAACGCCGGCCCTTTGCTCTGTTTTGATGGCGCCTGCGCTGGGTCGGAGGTGTTTTCGCTTACTCCGCCGAGAGCCGAAAAAGCGCCTTACTCCTGGGGAAGCACCTGTACCTTAATGGAATCGGAATCCATCTGCTTGAAAAGCGCGGCCTCCAGCTGGGATAAGGGATACTGATGCGTGATCAGAGGAGCGGTCTTGATTTTTCCCGAATTGATCAGATTGACCGCTTTTTGATGGGTATCCGGGTTGATAAAGGAGCCTTTGACAGTCAGCTCCTTCTGATAGACCTCAAACAGCGGCAGGCCGTATTCCGCTCCGGCTTGAGGCACGCTGAACAGCAGAACCGTGGCACCCTTATCCGCCGCGGAAACCGCCTGCTGAGTGGCAAAGGTTTTTCCTACGCATTCGATTACAACCTGAGCGCCCGCAATTCCGAGAGTATCCCGCAGCTGAACGTCAAGAGGCTTTTCCAGTGGATTGAAAGCGTAGTCCGCGCCCAGGGTGAGCCCGATTCGGCGGCGGTTTTCCACTGGTTCGCTTAAAATGACCCGGGCGGCGCCCTTCAGCCTGGCAAGCTGTACCATCAGCAGGCCGATCGCGCCGCCGCCGATGACGCAGACCGTATCGCCCAGTTCGATTCCGGCAAGCTCCACACCGTGGATACAGCAGGCGAGAGGCTCCGCCATAGCGCCCTCCGCAAAGCTGACTTCCGGGTTTAAGCGGTACACCTGCCCCTCCGGCACCACGCTGTATTGGGCAAAGCCGCCGTCAAAGTTAACGCCCACGGCTACCAGATTGCTGCACAGCTGCTTTTTTCCGGCCTTGCAATAGGGGCATGTTCCGCAATAGATGTTAGGATCCACCGTCACGTGGTCCCCGGTCCGCACCGTGGTCACGCCGCGGCCGGTTTCCACCACCACGCCGGCGTATTCATGGCCCAGCACCACCGGAGGAGTAACCTCCGCGGAACCCTTTTCCCCATGATAGATATGAATGTCGGTCCCGCAGATTCCCGCCGCCATATTCTGGATTTTCACCTCAAAATCTCCTAAAGGCGGAAAGCTCATTTCTCTCACTTGGAACTGACGGCTTCCCAGAAAATAGTTGCCTTTCATAGGACATCCTCCTGTTTGAATTGATATCTATGGAGCTGTTTTTCTCAATTATATTGCAGGCTGAAATGGATGTAAATAGATAGCCTGCGCCCTTGCCTAAATATTTTTTTATTTCCTTCAGATGAAATAAAGCTGCAGTAAAATCCTGCGGGCTCTTGTATTTTAATAGAGAAAAGAATAGAATGGGGGTGAAAGGTTAAGCGAAGCTTAGGAAAGGGCGGGATTTTGACTGTGAAACGTTCCTATGAGATCGATATGTGCAATGGACCGCTGTTAGGAAAGATTCTTCAATTTTCTATTCCACTGATCTGCTCGGGGATCTTGCAGCTTTTGTTCAATGCCGCCGATATCGTGGTGGTAGGGCAGTTTACAGGAAGCGACGCGCTGGCGGCGGTGGGGTCTACCAGCGCTTTAAATAACCTAATCGTCAATGTGTTCCTAGGTTTCTCTATTGGCTGCAGCATTATGACCGCCCGGTACTATGGCGCCCAGAAATGGAAGGACGTCCACGAGGTCGTCCATACTTCCATGCTGGTCAGCATGATCTGCGGGGCAGCGCTGATCGTCATTGGGATTGCGTTGGCCCGGCCTTTGCTGGAGGTCATGGGGACGCCGGAAAATGTTCTGGACCAGGCGGTGCTCTATATGCGGATCATTTTCGTAGGAATGCCGGCTCTAATGGTGTATAATTTCGGTGCGGCCATTCTAAGGGCGGTGGGCGACACCAAGAGGCCGCTGCTGTTTCTGCTGATCGCCGGTGTGATTAATGTTGTGCTGAATTTGGTGTTTGTTATCGTGTTCCATATGGGCGTCGCCGGCGTGGCTGTTGCTACCGTGATTTCCCAGTGCGTGTCGGCGGTCATGATTGTGGTCTGCCTGATGCGAAGCGAAACCGTCTATCAGCTTTGCCTTAAGGAGCTTCGCATCTACAAGGATAAGCTGATTGAAATCACAAAAGTGGGGCTGCCTGCCGGAATCCAAGGGGCGGTGTTCAATGTTTCTAATGTGCTGATCCAGTCCTCAGTCAATTCCTTTGGCTCCTTGGTGGTTGCGGGAAATACGGCCGCTACCAACCTGGAGGGCTTTGTGTATACCTCCATGAACGCTATTTACCAGGCGTCCCTGAGCTTTACCAGCCAAAATATTGGCGCGGGAAAAATGGAAAGGATCAAACCGGTGCTCTGGCGCTGCCTGGCGGTGGTGTTTGTGGTAGGGGCCGGTATGGGCGGGCTGGGGCTTTTGTTTATGAACCAGCTTCTGGGGATTTATTCCGGTGAGCCTGAAGTGATCAGCTACGGCGCTTTGCGGATGGAGCTGATTTTCTCCACCTATTTCTTCTGCGGCATGATGGATGTAGCCTGCGGCTCGGTGCGGGGGCTGGGCTATTCTATTACGCCTACGGTGATCTCGCTGGACCGGCGCCTGCGGCCTGCGGATTTTATGGATTTATACCGTTTTCGCTTTGGACCGTTCCTTGTTTACCTTGTATTTGTCTTATCCCGTGACTTGGGCGGTTACTTTTTTAGGCCATCTGGTATGCTTCTTTATTTTTTCTCTAGAAAGGTAAAGCGGAAAGCCGCCTGGAAT
>ENA-OQIL01000364-OQIL01000364.1-human-gut-metagenome-genome-assembly--contig:-NODE-364-length-17545-cov-3.498220_pt1 | contig 17545 bp, 25 predicted proteins | sample MGYA00242583_ERZ504748 | MGnify/ENA primary metagenome ERZ504748 (study PRJEB26092, sample SAMD00036191) | human gut metagenome | host: Homo sapiens | study: EMG produced TPA metagenomics assembly of...
TGGTCTCGCAGAAAGACATCCCAAAAAAGGTAAACGATGGATTGCAACAAGTATTATCACACTGATAAGAGGTAGAAGCTGGACTTTTGCCGTACCGCTTGAAAACAGGAAAGTGGATAAATACCACACTCTTGTGAGAATTGTCGGATACGAAAATAAAGCGACATATCAAATCCGCAGTGAGGCCAACCGTATGATGCCGATTGGAAAGATTTCTTCGATCAATACAAGACCCGAAGAATGCTTGCACACTTAGACGGCAAGCAATATATCTATCGCCTGTGGAATCAGCAAATGCAATGTTGCCCTGTGTGTGGCAAGCACATCACACGGGAAACTCCCTGGAAAATTACTGAAATGACAGGGAGCAGTAGAAAGGCGAAAGTCCTAATACATGACCATTGCAGCCGAATTACTAACAGAAATAAATGGAAGTTACTATGAGCCGGCTTTTAGTTACAAATAAAAGTTTTGAATTGCTTGAGCCGTATGAGGGGAAACTCTCACGTACGGTTCTTAGAGGGGAAAGCTCCCGTAAGGGGGCTGACCTACTCGACATCGACCAGTATCTCAACGAGGCGCACTCGTTCGGTCTTCAATCCGTCCGGGCCCATTTCAACGTGCTGGCCTGGTCGGACGACGTGCAGGAGCTCCGGCATATCCGCAATGATGTGGGCAGCCAGCTCGCTCTGATGGAGTGCCGCCCGCGCCACAACACCGTGGACGCCGCCACGCTCTACTGGGCGGGTATGCCGGGCAATGCGGGGATTTCCCGCCGAGGAATCGTTCTACACGTTCATCGAGCCCGCGGTCTGTTTCTTCACGGAGGAAACCAACTATAAATCCTCGTCCAGTCCTTTCGGCATCAAGCTGTGCGATCGCGTAAGCGGCAGGCCCCTGCACCTGGACATCTCGGACGAACCGATGAAAAAAGGGATCTTACGAATAGGAATAAATTCGTGTTAGGCGGCTCGGGGTCAGGCAAGTCATTCTTTATGAATCATTTAGTCCGCCAATACTGGGAGCAGGGCACGCATGTCGTGCTGGTGGATACCGGTAACAGCTACCAGGGTCTTTGCGAGCTGATCCGGCGTAAGACCAAAGGTGAGGACGGCGTGTATTTTACCTATACCGAGGAACATCCCATCAGTTTCAACCCGTTCTACACCGACGACTACTATTTCGACGTGGAGAAGAAGGACAGCATCAAGACGCTGCTGCTGACACTCTGGAAAACCGAGGACGACAAGATCACGAAGACCGAGAGCGGCGAGCTGGGCAGTGCCGTGAACGCCTATATCGAGCGTATCCGCGCCGACCGGAATATCGTGCCGTGTTTTGACAGTTTCTACGAGTACCTGCGGGACGACTACCGCCGCGAGCTGGAGGAGCGGGAGATCCGGGTCAGCCGCGAGGATTTCAACATCGACAACATGCTCATTACCCTGCGGCAGTATTATAAGGGCGGACGCTACGACTTCCTTCTGAATTCCCGGGCCAACATCGACCTGCTCTCGAAGCGCTTCGTGGTCTTCGAGGTGGATTCCATCAAGGAAAACAAGGAGCTTTTTCCCGTGGTCACCATTATCATCATGGAGGCTTTCATAAACAAGATGAGACGGCTCAAGGGGGTACGCAAACAGCTCATCGTCGAGGAGGCCTGGAAGGCGCTCTCTACGGCCAATATGGCTGAATATCTGCGTTATATGTATAAAACCGTCCGCAAATACTACGGTGAGGCCATCGTTGTGACGCAGGAGGTCGAGGACATCATTTCCAGTCCGGTGGTCAAGGAGGCGATCATCAACAACTCGGACTGCAAGATCCTGCTCGACCAGCGCAAGTTCATGAACCGTTTCGACGCGATTCAGTCCTTGTTGGGGCTGACCGACAAGGAGAAGGCGCAGATTCTCTCGATCAACCAGTCCAACGACCCTTCCCGTAAATACAAGGAGGTCTGGATCGGTCTGGGCGGCGTTCAGTCGGCGGTCTATGCCACGGAGGTCAGCGTTCCGGAGTACCTGGCCTACACGACCGAGGAAACGGAGAAAGTGGAGGTACAGCAGCTTGCCGGCGAGCTGGGCGGTGATATGGAACTGGCGATCAGGCAGCTCGCCGAGGGCAAACGTTAAAGGGAGGGCAGGCCATGTATCGCAAGTGTATCGGATCAGACCCCACGGCGGCGCGTTTGGACTTCGCGCTGTACGAGGTGGCGGGCGAGTGGGAAAGCCGCTCGGGTTCTCCCCGGGTTCGCATCTACCGCAACCCGGGACGCCGGGGCGGCGGTTTTTACGTGGAGGTGTCCTACAAGGACGGGACACGCTTCTCCCGTCCCGTGAGGAAGTATTGGGGAGGCATCCGTTACTTCGACCTCTACGGGTATGTCGCCCTGGCCTACGATGCGGGGCGCGAGGTGCTCCAGCTCTCCGCCTACGGGGATTATTACCGGGCGTCGGAATGACCGCCCAAGTATTCACGAATTAAATAATGAAAAGGATGAAACGATTGATTTTAACGCTGTTCGTGGGGCTTCTTTGCTTCACGTACCAGGCAAAAGCGCAGTGGACGGTCATCGACCCGTCGAACCTCGTTCAGAACATCAAGAGCGCGGTTCAAAGCTCGACCACGGCGACCAACATGGTCAAGTCGCTGCAAGAGAGTATCAAGATTTATAACCAGAGCAAGGCTTACTACGACGCCCTCAAATCGGTGCATAACATCATCAAGGATGCCCGGAAGGTGAAGCTGACGCTCGAAATGGTCAGCGAGATCACGGAAATCTACACCTCGGGATTCAACCGTATGGTTTCAGACCCGAACTTCACGGTGGACGAGCTGGCGGCGATCTCGGCGGGTTACGCCCGGTTGCTGGAGGAGGGTGGCGCGCTGGTGGCGGAACTCAAGACGGTCATAACCGGCGGCAACGGCCTCTCGCTCTCGGACAAGGAGCGGATGGACGTGGTGGATCAGGTTTACACGAAGATGCTGGAGTACCGCAACCTCACGCGCTATTACACGCGCAAGACCATCTCTGTGTCCTTCATCCGCAGCCGCGAAAAGGGCGACGCGCACCGGGTGCTGGCACTTTACGGGAACCCGAACGACAGATATTGGTAACCTGAAAACGGAGGCAGTCATGGATTTCGACAATTTACACCAGGTTCTCCGGAACCTGTATCAGGAGATGATGCCGCTATGCGGCGACATGATCGGGGTGGCGAAAGGTATCGCCGGCCTGGGTGCGCTCTTTTACGTGGCTTACCGGGTATGGAAGGCACTGGCCAGCGCGGAGCCTATCGACGTGTTCCCGCTCCTGCGGCCTTTCGCCATCGGCTTGTGCGTGATGTTCTTTCCCACCGTGGTTCTGGGGACGATCAACACCGTGATGTCGCCCGTGGTGCAGGGCACGCACGCCATACTGGAGGGGCAGACATTGGATTTGCAGGCATACCAGCAACAGAAGGACGATTTGGAAGCCGAGGCCCGCAGGCGCGAGGGCAAGGCTTGGTTAGTGGACGACGAGGTGTATGAACAACGGCTTGCGGATATGGGTATCACGGACTTGGGCGAGATTATCAGCATGTGGGCCGAACGCACGTGGTACGACATCAAGGCCGGTTTCCGGCAGCTTGTCCGGGACTTCTTCGAGTTGTTGTTCAACGCCGCGGGGCTTACCATCGACACGCTGCGGACATTCTTTTTAGTCGTGCTGTCGATTCTGGGGCCCTTGTCGTTCGCCCTCTCCATTTACGACGGCTTCCACTCGACGCTCGCGAGCTGGATTTCCCGCTATATCAGCGTGTACCTTTGGCTTCCCATCGCCGACCTGTTCTCCGCGGTGCTGGCCAAGATCCAGACGTTGATGCTCCAGGCGGACGTCCTGGCCCTGCAAGACCCCAACTACATTCCCGACAGCGGCAGCGGTGTCTATATTATCTTTTTGATTATAGGTATCATAGGCTATTTCACGATCCCCACCGTTGCCGAGTGGGTGATCCAGTCGGGCGGAGCCGGCGGGGCTATGGGCGGTATCAACAAGGCCGGGGCATTCGCCACGGGTGTTGCGGGCGGTATCGCCGGCAACATGATCGGCCGCACGTTCGGGCGTCGCGGCGGTGGCGGTTCCTCCTCCGGTAACGGCGGCGGTGGCCCGGCTTCGGGCAGTGCCCCCAACGGGCGCAACCTGGCAACACAAGGTAACAATAATCATTCATAACAATTTGGACAATGGAATTCAAGTCATTAAAAAACATCGAAACAAGTTTCAGGCAGATTCGGCTTTTCGGTATCGTGTTCCTCTGCCTGTGCGCGCTGGTATCCGTGTTCAGCGTGGTCGCGAGCTTCCGTTTCGCCGAAAAGCAGCGCGAGAAGATCTACGTCCTGGACGGGGGCAAGTCGCTGATGCTGGCGCTCTCGCAGGATTTGAGCCAGAACCGCCCCGTGGAGGCGCGCGAACATATCCGGCGTTTTCACGAGTTGTTCTTCACCCTCTCGCCCGACCGTGCGGCCATCGAGAGCAACATCAACCGCGCGCTGTTCCTGGTCGATAAGAGCGCCTTCGCCTATTACCAGGACATGCAGGAGAAAGGTTACTACAACCGTGTGGTGTCGGGGAACATCAGCCAGCGTATCGAGGTGGACTCCGTGGTGTGCGACTTCAACGCCTATCCCTACCGGGCCATGACCTATGCCCGGCAAATGATTGTCCGCGAGAGCAACATCACCGAGCGTTCGCTGGTCACGCGCTGCGAGCTGATCAACTCGGGGCGTTCGGACAATAACCCGCAGGGGTTCATCATGGAGAAATTCGAGATTCTGGAGAACCGCGATTTGCGTACATTAAAAAGATAAGGCTATGGCAAAGAAGAGAATAAAGGCTTTCGGGGAGTGGGTCGAAGACCACCTGCGCCGCGCTTGCGGGGCGCTCTCGCCCGATAAGCGGATTATCGTGATCCTCACGCTGCTCTTGTTCTTTTCCGTCTTGTCGCTCTACTTTACCGTGTCTTCCATCTACCGCTTCGGCAAGGGAGTCGGGGAACGGATGCAGATACGGCATATCGAGCGGCTGGAACTGGAATTAAGACAACGGCAGGAGGCCGACAGTGTAAAACATCTAAAAGATTTCAATTATGACGACGAACGAAAAACAGAATAAACAGCCGGAGGCGGGGAAAAAGGAACTCACGCCCCGGCAGATACAGATGCGGAAGAAGATGGTGGTCTTCCCGCTCTTTTTCCTGGCCTTTGCCGGGTGCATGTGGCTGATCTTCTCCCCCGGCGAAAAAGAACGGGAGGAGCCTTCGGCGGGTTTCAACACGGAGCTGCCGACCCCTGAATCGGAGGGTATCCTCTCGGACAAGCGTGATGCCTACGTGCAGGAGGAGATGCGGCGCAGGGAGCGGGAAAAGATGCGCTCCTTGCAGGATTTCGCGTTCGGGATGGAGGACGAGGAGGAAGAGCCCGTCATGCCCGCTGCCGTGCCGGATAAGTCTTCCGGCTCTGCCGGCGGTTCGTCGGGAGCTTTCCGGACTTCCCGTGCCGCCTATGCCGACATCAACCGCCAGTTAGGCAGTTTCTACGAGGAGACCGCCGGTGAAACGGGGGAAGAGCGCGAGATGCAGGCCCGCATCGAGGAACTGGAACGCCGCCTGGAAGAACAGCAGGCGCAGAAAACGGCCCAGGAGGAGCAGGTGGCGCTGCTGGAGAAGTCCTACGAGATCGCCGCCCGCTACATGAACGGCGGTCAGGCCCCTGAAGCCCCGCGTCAGAAAGCCTCCGTTTCCGGCAAGGCTTCCGTGCAGCCCGTGCGCCAGGTGCGCCGTAACATCGTGTCGCTGCTCGCCGCCCCGCTGCCCGATTCGGTCTTCGCCCGTGAGTTCGTCAAGCCCCGGAACTGGGGTTTCAACACGGTGGGGAGCGACCTTCGCGAGCCCGAGCGCAACAGTATCCGTGCCGCCGTGCAGCAAACCGTGACGCTCACCGATGGCGGGGAGGTTACTTTCCGGCTGCTGGAACCGATGATGGCGGGAGATCTGCTCATCCCCTCGGGTACGCCCGTAACGGGGGCGGCGAGGATCAACGGCGAACGGCTGACGGTCAAGGTCAGCGCTGTCCAGCACGGCGGGGCGGTCGTTCCGGTTGATCTGTCGGTCTATGACACGAACGGCAACGAGGGTATTCCCGTGCCGGGGTCGGAAGAACTCAATACCGTGAAGGAGATCGCCGCCAATATGGGTGCGGGCATGGGCAGCAGTATCACGATCACGGACGATGCCGGTTCGCAACTGCTCTCCGACCTGGGCCGCAGCGCCATCCAGGGCGTGTCGCAATACGTGAGCAAGAAGATGCGCTCGGTCAAGGTCACGCTCAAGGCCGGTTACAGCGTCCTGCTGCTCCCGCCCCTTCAATAAGGGTACAAACGACGTACTTCCGTACACCACTGAAAAAATCCATTTTTATCAACAATCAAAAATTTTATCGAGTATGAAAAAGATTCTTCTGGCACTCGCTTTTATCGGGTGCATGTTCGCTGCCCACGCGCAGGAAAAGCCCTCCACGGGCGATTTGTACGACGGCCTTACCCGTCCGCTGACCTTCAACCGGGTTATCCCGCCCTACGCGCTGGAGGTGACGTTCAGCAAAACCGTGCATGTGATTTTCCCCTCGGCCATCCGTTACGTCGATCTGGGGTCTTCGGATCTTCTGGCGGCGAAAGCCGACGGCACGGAAAACGTGCTGCGTGTAAAGGCGGCCCTGCGTGATTTCTCGCGCGAGAGCAACCTTTCGGTCATTACCGAGGACGGGGCCTATTACAGCTTCAATGTCAAGTATGCCGACGAGCCGGTGAAACTGTCGGTCGAGATGGCGGACTTCCTGCATGACGGGGAGGCGGTAAACCGCCCCAATAACGCGCTGGACATCTATTTGCAGGAGTTGGGATGCGAATCTCCGCTGCTGGTCAAACTGATCATGCAGTCCATTTACAAGAATGACCGCCGCGAGATCAAGCATATCGGTTGCAAGCGTTTCGGGGTACAATACCTCCTCAAAGGTATCTACGTGCATAACGACCTGCTTTATTTCCACCTCCAACTGAAAAACTCCTCCAACGTGCCTTTCAACGTGGACTACCTGACGTTCAAGATTACGGACAAGAAGGTGGCCAAACGCACGGCCATCCAGGAGCAGGTCGTATGGCCCGTGCGTGCGTACAACAACGTGCAGGTCATCGGCGGCAAGCGTACCGAGCGCATGGTCTTCACGCTCCCGAAGTTCACGCTGGCCGACGACAAGCAGCTGGTCGTGGAACTGCACGAGCAGCAGGGCGGGCGACACCAGACTTTCACGGTGGAGAATGCCGACCTGGTGCGCGCACGTGTTATCAACGAGTTAAAGGTAAAGTGATATGAAACGGGCGATATTCATTCTCACGCTGGGGTTATGCCTCCTCCTTTCGGACGGGGCGCACGCCCAGCGTGCCCTGCCCGCCATGCGCGGGCTGGAAATACGGGGAGGCATGGCCGACGGCTTCTATACCCGGGACAGCCGCAGCGAAACGGGCTACTGGTTCGGGCTGGCCATGAGCCGTTACGCGAAGAATGCCGACAAGTGGGTGTTCGGCGCGGAGTTCCTGAACCGTTATTACCCCTACAAGTCGGAACGTATCCCGGTGGCGCAGTTCACGGCCGAGGGAGGTTACTATTACAAGTTCCTCGCCGACCCGTCCAGGACTTTTTTCTTCTACCTCGGCGGCTCGGCGCTGGCCGGTTACGAGAGCGTGAACCGGGGCGAAAGGCGGCTCTATGACGGCTCTACGCTCCGCCACCGCGACCGTTTCCTCTATGGCGGGGCCGTCACGCTGGAGGTCGATGCGTACCTGACCGACAGGATTATCCTCTCGCTGACGGGGCGTGAGCGTATCCTATGGGGCACTACAACGGGACATTTCCACGCGCAGTTCGGCCTGGGATTGAAATTCATTCTCTGATGGCGGGTATAAGTGAGGCATACAACTGTGATTGTATGGAGTTCATGAGGACATTGCCCGACCGTTTCTTCGATTTGGCGATTGTCGATCCTCCTTATGGTATCGGTGAGGACGGCTGCCGGAATGCTACCCGAAACCATGAAGGAAAGGCTACGCATTATCGTCCATACACGGGCAATGACAGCGAGGCTCCTCCTCGGGAGTATTTCATCGAGTTGAAAAGGGTGAGCAATAATCAGATAGTGTGGGGTGCGAACCACTTTATCAGCCGTTTACCCGTCCCGTCGGATACCTCCTGCTGGATCGTGTGGGACAAACGTAACGGGAACTCTCCCTTTGCTGACTGCGAGCTGGCCTGGACGTCCTTCAAGACCGCCGTGCGTATGTTCTCTTACCGCTGGAACGGGATGTGGCAGGAGAATATGAAAAACAAGGAGAAGCGCATCCACCCCAACCAGAAGCCGGTTGCCTTGTACGAGTGGCTGCTTCAGAAATATGCGAAGCCGGGATATAAGATTTTCGATTCGCATCTGGGTAGCGGCAGCAGTTCGGGTGGCGGCTTACAGATCGGGATTCGATTTTTGGGGATGTGAGCTGGATACGTATTATTTCACGCTCCAGCAACAACGATTTATCAACGAATGTATAACGACCTATTAAAAAAACAAGAGTATGAGAAATATAATTTCAAAAACGGGCATTTGCGGCATGGTCGCTGTCTTATTGAGTTTTATGGCCTGTGAAAACGAGTTGCAGGTACAACAGTCCTATGGGTTCTCTTTGGAAACGATGCCCGTTCAGAAGCGAATCTCCGTTGGTGAAACCGCTGAAATCCGCTGCACGCTCGTGCGGGAGGGGAGATATGACGGCGCACGTTACACGATCCGCTATTTCCAGCCCGACGGGCGCGGTGAGTTGAGGACGGACGACGGTACGGTGTTCCTGCCCAACGACCGCTATCCGCTCGACCGTGAGGTGTTCCGCCTCTATTACACATCGCGCAGCGATGACCAGCAGACCATCGACGTCTATGTCGAGGACAACACGGGTCAGGTCGTGAAGACCTCCTTCACATTCCAGAGCGAGAACGGGACGGAGGAAACGGAACGATAACGGAATATGTCTAACCAAGAGAAGCGCCCGGATGACGGGCGCTTTCCATAAATACTGAAAACCATGACAGAGCAAGAGAGAATAGATATAGCCTATCTCGACACGGGGGTGTACGAGAACCCGTGGCGTGAGAACCTTTTCGAGACGCTACCCGAGGATCGGAAAACGGCGGAGGTCTGCCGTTTCGCCATCAAGAAATCGGCTTTTAACATCGAGTTCGTTCCCGAAGCGATGAAAACGCCGGAACTTTGTCTTGCCGCGGCCGGCCACCGGGGCGAAACACTGAAATTCGTCCCTGACCGTCTGAAGACACCGAAAATGTGCCGTGCCGCCGTCGATAGCAACAGCTACGCGCTGTATTACGTTCCGGAGGGGCTGAAGACCCCCGAACTGTGCATGGCGGCCGTGAAGCGCAACGGCCTGGTGCTGGAGGCCGTTCCAGGGGAATTGAGGACGCCGCAAATATGCCGTGCGGCGTTGAAAGCGGTGGACAGTGCCGATTACAAGATACTCCCTTACATTCCGTATCCCGATATATGCCTGGAGGGCTGAAAAAATTCGGGATGTCGTTCGTGGACAAGTTCGAGATTTTCGCCTCCATTGCCCCGGAGGTCATGACCGGGGGAACTGGCCCTTCACGGCGTGGGGATGGACGCGTCCTGCCTTTCGCTCGTGCCGGTGGAACTGCGCACAGAGGCAGTCTGCCTGCGTGCCGTCAGCGGGGACGGCATCCTGCTCCATGAAGTGCCGGAGGAGTTACGCACGGAACGGGTCTGCGAGGCCGCCGTGTCCTCGAACTACCTGGCGCTGGAGTACGTTCCGAAGCATCTGAAAACCGACCGTCTGTGCAGGATGGCGCTGGAGCGCGATCCCCTGGCCATCCGCTTTTTCAGCCCCGAACAGCTCACGCCGGAGGTCTGCAACCGGGCGTTGGCCCGTGCCGACGACCTGCGTGTCCTCCGCTATATCCCTTTCGAGGATATACACATGAAGGCGTTGGGGGTTCTATTGCACGAATTACGATAAGACCTTCGATTTTTTGCAGCACATGAACCCGGCACACGTCACGCCGAGGGTGGCCCGGGAAATTTTCGCCCTGGAGCCGGAGCTGTTCTACAACCTTCCCGACCACGCCAAGAACGAGGAGATGTGCCGCCGGGCCGTCGGGCACGACGGGAGCTACCTGCAATATGTCCCCGAGAAGTGGAAACGCCGGAGTTGTGCATGGAGGCCATACGGCGCAGTCCCTATGCCATCGCCCACCTGCCCGAGAGCATGAAAAGCCCGGATCTATACATGAGCCTGGTGCGGGAGAACCCGCAAAACCTGAAAGGCGTCCCCCGCGAAGCCCGGACGCCGGAGATGAGCCGGGAGGCTTTCGAGCGTACCTACGGGAAGGACAAAACCGATTTCTCGGTTATCAGCGCGTTGAGCGACCCCGCCCTGGTCTTGCAGGTGTTCCGCGAGCAGGACGACCCGCAGCAGATACACCGGTTGATGAGTGTCCTGCACCTGAACCGCCGGCTTGTAACGGAGGAGGTGGCGTTGGAGGCCGTTCGCAAGGATGCGGGGGTGCTGTATGACATTCCCCAGACGGCCATCACGCCGCTCGTGGCCGATACGGCCGTGCGGGGCGACCCGAGGATGATCCAGTGGGTTCCGAGGGAGCTTCGCACGGCGGATCTGTGCCTCTATGCCGAGGCCGCCCATCCCGAGTTGCGGGTTTACGTTCCCGACGAGATAGCAAAGGGACGTAATATCTATTCGTTCCACCGTCAGGTGGACGCGAAATTGCGGCAGCCGCTCGAATACGAACAATACAAGACCCTCTACTCGGGCGGCGCGGTGCGTGTGAACAACGTGTGGACGTCGGTTGCGGGTGAGATTGACTGCTGCGAGGTGCGTTACGACCGTAAGACGGAGAAACTCAAACTGCGGATCGTCGAACCGCCCAGGGAGAAGAAGGCGCAGCCGAAGGTCGCGCCCCGCAAACCCGCCCGGGGGCCGAAATTGTAGGACGGCGGGTAGTTCTTTGGCAGGAAGGTTGTTAAAAATCGCACGTGTTGTCGCCGATACCCGGATGAAATCGTTATATTTGCAATCGAATCCTCCGGCGGCGTGCCGCCGGGCGATTTACATACGGAAGGAACACATTATGGTGGGGCATTGAAAACAGCCAAATTTTAATCCGCTCGCAAAATAATGGGTAGTTCTCTTCTTCATCGTCGTGTCTATATGCGTCAAGCGTATGCGATAGCGGCGTGGGGAGAAATTATCTATCGAGTGGATGGGTGCTTGGCTGTACCTCAATGCCGGTATTTAACGTATTCTCACGCCTTTTTCGTATGGTATTTGTCTGAACCTAAAGAAAAGCGATATGGAAACGAAATCGACAAATGAGGTAAAGGGTGATTACGACCGGGTATCGGCGAGTGAATGCCTGGGGTCGCTAATCGAGTTGCACGGGATTGTCATGGAAGACGATCTGTTCGTCATTCCCGATGCGGATGGCACGGCAGTATTATACAATGACGGGAAGATACGTTTTGACGAGATCGCCGACATCGAGGTCGGCTCGGTGTTTGTGGGCATCCTGCTCCGCAACGGCTATCTGTTCTACCTTTCCCGTACCGAACCGCTCAAGACGTGCATATACACGCATGGCGGGTGGGGTTCAATCTCTGAAATTTCTCCCCGTGGCATTGCCGGACATATCGGGCGTGAACTGCACGGGAAGCTGGGCGACCATACGGCGGTCGATTGACGGGAAACAAAAAAATCGGACGGTTGTTATCGTCCGATTTTTTTCGCGTCGTATTTTCACGGCCGTTGCCTGCCGTGTTCCCGTTTCCGCCTTTGCAGGGCGAGCAGTTGCCGCAACATGTAGGCATGGTTTTCCCCCACGGTATGCCCCGAGGGCATCAGGTAGGGACTTGCGAGGCACTCCCGGCATTGGCGTACCGCCTCTTTTAAGTCGGTAACGGTTATTTCCGCTCCCGTGATGTCTTTAATCTTTGTTTCCATTCTTGTCCTGTTTTTTTGGTTCGTACCAACTGTCCCGGTAATTTTCTCCCACGAGCGAGAAAATTCCGCTCATGCCGCTTTCAGCGGCGAAATTTTTGGCTTCCCATATACCGGAAAACTCTCCCAGCAGCCGGTAGCCGATGAATAATTTGTACTTGCGCATGATTTTATCGTTTTTCCAGGTTGATAATCGGTGTGTTCTTTTGCAGCCATTCCTTCACGCTGTCCATGTTGTATTCGGATGTGATAACCGCCGTTCGGTCGTCGATTTCGGTGAAGCGCGTAGTTTCATACCCGTCGATCCACTGCTTCAGCGTGGCAACGCCCCACACCTGCGGGTCGTCGAACATGGTGTTGAGCCGCCCGATACCCTCGCCGAAGGTTACGAGCTGCGTTTCATAGGAGATTTCCTTGTTTACTTCATTCGTTTTCATATTCTCGCTTTTTACGGGCGGCTTTTGCCGCCCCGAAATTTTTTAATCAGACAAGTTCCACTCTAACCCTGCTCATGTTCGCCCAGAACACGCCGTTGCAGTAGTAGGCGTAGCCGTTATGCCAGTTGCTCCTGCGGCGTATCACGTCCTGCTCGGGTGGTCGTATCTCGATACTCGTGGTGTAGATGTTGTGTCCCACGGTAATGACGAGGTTGCACCTTCGCCATATCTCGGAATGGGTTTTGAACCCGTTTTTCCCCTCGACGAGCGCAAGGGCCGTCTTGACTGCTTCCCGAACTTCCCAATCCCACTCCCCGAAGGGTTTGAGCGGGCGTGCCATGTAGCTTTTATAGATGATTTTCATTGTTATAATTTTTTTTTGTAGGGCGGCTTTCGCCGCCCCGATTTTTATGCTGTCATTCGTTTCCGTATAAGGGACATGTTCCCCTTCATCAGTTTCAGTATTTGCCCGTGGTATGGGGTATTCTTGTTACACACGCCACGGCTCTGCACGACCTCCATGCGTTTTAGGGACACCTCTATCGTTTCGATACGTTTGCCGTCGATTGTGGCCGAGAGTATGAGCGAGTCGGCTTTCAGATAGTATTCGTTGGTAAATCACGCAATGGTGCATGGCCTCGCCCTCCTGCCGTATGGCTTCAACGCTGTCCAATACCTTGATGCAGATTTCCCCGTCGGAAAACTCCACTCCGAAAAACCGCCCTTTGGCTTCGACAAACGAGGCTTCCTGTTCCAACGCCTTGCGCCGTTCCTCCTGCCGCCGTTCCATTTGCATGTGCCGCCGTTTTTTTGCCATGTAGAGGTCATGCGCTGCGGGCAGGTCTGCGGGACACACGAAATGGGCGTTATGCAGGTCTTTCCCGAAAAATCGCAGCAGGTCGATGTAGTCGCACCATTCCGTCGGTTTCCCGATAGCGTACCCGTTACGGATGGCGATACGGATGGCCGGCCAATAGTCTGCGATATTGCGGGAGGAACGGGCGAAAAATCGCACGAGTGCCGTTTGTCCCGCTTTAAGCAGCGTTTCGGCCTTGTTCTCCGAGAGCAGCAGGTGGATAAGGTCGAAAGGGGTTACATCGGGGAGTTGTTTGCCGTAGCCGCTTCGGCGCAGTTCGGGGATAAGCCGTTGCCGGGGATAGATGCGTGTGGGCGTGATGTTGTATTTCCCGTCGTTCTCCGCCCGCAGTTCCAATGCGCTCGACCAACTCCACCCGTGAACGAAGAAGCCCATCGGGCGCAGCCGTGCGAAGGTTGCGGAGCGTCCGTCGGGGGCAATCCACCGCTGTACGGCTTCGATATGGGTGTAAACGGGTGTCTGTCCCACTTTCGCCCAACACTCGATATAGACGAAGCGCAGGACTTGAAAACCCTTGCAGCGGGTTACGATGCACAAATACTCGTAATCGTTGAACTTGCGGCGCAGGGTGGTTTCCACTTTCAGCGTGGTGTGGCAATGCGGACACTCGCACCCTAACAGATTGTCCGTGAGTTCTCCGTTTTCGCTCTGCCACGTGTGGCCGCACTCGGTGCAGGTGATAAGTCCTTTCGGCGTGCGGCGTCCGATATGCTCGATGCAGTTCTTGTACCCCCATTCGATTTGTGCGGGGGTAAGCGGCGGCAGGTGTTTGCTTGCCGCCACGACGTTCTGTTGGAATTTTGTTCTCGGTTTCATAACTAAAATAGACTGGGCATTAGTTTGTTATCTTCGATTTTCTTGGGTTTGGACTTGGCTTTCGCCAACTTGGCGTAGGCTTCGCTCTCGGCCTTCCGTATGGCGTTCCGCCGTGCCTCGGCTTTTTCCTCCTCGGTCAGTTCAACGGTGTGATTGACCACTACCTTGCAACTGACGGGTTTGCCGATGTCGATGTCCTCCTCGTCGTAATAGTGGAGTGCCATAGAGTATATTTCCTCGTCGGCAAACCCGTTGCAACCGCTCTGCCGTACTTGGTTGATGATGAAAGTGCAGCAATCGTCAATGTTCTTTTTCGGGTTGGCGTATCGGGGTGCGAAAAGTTCGTCCTCCCGTGCCCGTGCGTCGAGATAGTTCTGTATCGTCAGTTTGAAATAATCTGTTCCTTGTGCCATGATTTTTTGGTATTGTGGGGCGGCGAGCCGCCCCGTGTTCAACATTTATTCGTCCTTTCCGAGAAGCCGCCGCACCTCGTCCTCTTTGGTCTTTTGGAAAATCCATCCCGCTCTCTTCTGCCCGTCATGCGTCAGCCGTGCGTTGAAGCGTCCCCCGAGTGCGTGAAGGGCGTCCTTGACGGGCTTGGTGTCCCCGAATACGGCTATCGCCTTCTCGGAATAGTCCACGATGATAAACCCGCCTTGCACGCTCGTTTCAGTGCGTTCCGCCCGTTTTTCGTCTTTCGGCTCGGGCAGACATATATTCTCCTCGTTTCCTGCGATATATGCCAGCCTGTCAATGTACCCTTCACGGGTGTAGTGGGCCAGTTTGCAGACACTCCACCCGTATTTCGGACTTTTGCCGAGCGTGAAAACGGGATAGCGGTGTTCGTTCTTGGGGTCGTATTCGGAGAGGTGCGCCGTTTGCGGGAAATTGGCCGCCGCCTTTCTCAACTCCCCGAAGCCGTTGCGGGAGGTGGCCGAAAAGCCGAGAATGACGGTACGCACGCTTCGGGTGGTCGAACACTCGTAAGAGGGGTCAGTGTATTCCGTTTCGTTGAGTTCGGCGATGATTACGCCCTGCACCCCTTCGGGCATGATGCGGCGTAACCTCTGCGCCCCTATTTCCGCTATGCGGTCATGCTCGGCTTTCTCTTTGGCGGCGGCGATGGCCTGCGCCGTGGCTTGCTCTTCCGCCTGCCCCACAAGCAAAGCCACCTCGAAAGCGTCCATGAACTCGGGGTTCACGTCGTCGTAGTACCTGCCGATACCGAATGTTTGCGAGAGGGGTCGCAGAATGTCCGTTTGGCTGATTTCCTTTGTTTCGGTATCGACCATGTGGTACACGTAGCCACGGGCGGTGTGTTCCACCTTGTAAACGACGTAACGCTTTCTGCTCGCACCCGCACCGATACCGATGATAACCTGGTTTTCCTTGACTACCTGCACCTGCGTGTCCGTGGTAGTCGCTCCGAATAATGAAATGTACTTTGTCATACCTGTAATAATTTAGAAGATGTGAGTGAATAGGAAATAGAAAAAGCCGATTAGAGCCACGAGAGAAACAAGGCAGGAGAAAATGCCCCGCAGGATGTCATAACAGAACGTGAAGCCCAAAACGACCCAAATAAAGTCGATACCCCACACGTGGAAGCCCAAAGCCACCGCCCCGACCTTTACCGCCAACCCGACCTTTGCCTTTATGCCAAGTGGAAGGTTGGAGGATTTCTGTTTCCATTTATTTTTCTCTTCGTTTCTCATAACCTTTGACTTTTTTTATGCCGTAGCGGAGCCGGTATGGATGGAATCTGTTTCGGTAGCATCAAAAGGTGTCGGGGATAGCTGCTGCAAGATTTTGTCGGAAAATACGCTCGCCCGCAGGGAAAGAGGAAGATTTTGCGGCAAACCGCCCCGCGGCCCGATCTTGCAGCAGCGTGAGCCCCGTAACTACCTTTGCTACTGACAACAGATTTCCATACCGCGCTCCGCGGCATGAAAAAAAAGAGAGGAAAAGGTTATGGGAGAGAAACGGGGAGAAAACGATATGCCGTGAACGCTCGAGAAAGTCGGTTCACGGCTCACCCTGCATGGAATGATAAATCGCCCGCGAACATTTCCTTTCACGGGCGATTGGCGTATCGGAGCGTGCCGATCCCGTATCGGCGGAGGATCGTTTCCGCCGGACGTGGCGCCACTCGCTGCCACTTTTAAGACGGATACGTCCATATGCCACTGGCTGATAACAAGATACTGTCCATTTGTGTACTTTTGGGCATCCGGGAAACAAAAAATGAAACAGAACATGGAAATAATAAGTATGGACGTGAAGGCTTTCGACGCGCTGGCAGGGCACGTGGAAGCCATTGAAAGAAAAGCCGAGGCGTTATGCCGCAGGCAAGAGGACGTGAGTTTGAAAAAATGGCTGGACAACCAGGATGTCTGTGACGTGCTGGGTATATCGAAACGTACCCTGCAAACCTACCGGGAGAAAGGGTTGCTGCCTTTCAGCCGCATCCGTCACAAAATCTTCTACAAACCGGAAGATGTCGGGAAACTGCTGCAATCGTCGCACTATCCTAATACCGCCGCGTTATGAGCCATTATTTCATCGACAAGCACGATCCGCGTGTGGCGGATCTCTTCCGGCGTTTGGAAAAGGCCGGCAAGGCACTGGATAAACTGGAATCCTCCGGAGGCCGGACACTCAAGGGAGAGCGGTTCGTCACCGACGAGGAATTGTCCCGGCTGCTGAAAATCAGCAGGCGTACATTGCAGGAATACCGTACGGCGCGGATCATTCCCTATTATTTGATTCAGGGCAAGGTACTATACATGGAATCCGAGATACAGAAATTCCTGGAAGATTCCCGGAAGAAATGTATCGGGGGACAGGAATGGGTATAAAAGAAGAACGGCCAACGTTTTGGCTGTTCTTCTTTTTCAGTTCAATATCGTGTTCATACCGGGGAGCTGCCAGACGACAGCAGTCGTCGTGGCCCTTCGGACAAGCCACCGTCGGAAGGCTTCGGCATTCCCGGATTTTAAGCGGAAAGCCAGCGCGGCGATCATTTCGAGCGAATACAGCTCGACAATACCGCCGTCACGGTGCGCTCCCGGCGGTAAACCCGCTCCTCACGGAGTATGCCGCTTTTGAGTATGGAGCGGATGTTGCTCCCCACGGCCAGGTAACGAAGACTGCCGAACAGGTCGGCAATCTGGTGGCGCGTGAGCCATACACGGTTCTCCGGCGTGTGGATTTCCACCCGCCCGTTTTCAATGCTGATAGGTTCTCTTGTCGTCATAGTCATACAAATTTATCAATTTTTGTTATACTGTTCAA
>ENA-OQIL01000367-OQIL01000367.1-human-gut-metagenome-genome-assembly--contig:-NODE-367-length-17297-cov-2.414910_pt1 | contig 17297 bp, 28 predicted proteins | sample MGYA00242583_ERZ504748 | MGnify/ENA primary metagenome ERZ504748 (study PRJEB26092, sample SAMD00036191) | human gut metagenome | host: Homo sapiens | study: EMG produced TPA metagenomics assembly of...
TAATCGAATCGGTCAGGCGTGAAGTCCTTGTCAGCCAGCAGGCCGCCATCATAGCCGTACCATTTGATGTTCACGGTCTTAGGCAGCGTGGCAACGAATGTGAACGTAATACCGGCACTGCTGTGCGGTGTCGGCGTGCCGTCCTCGTTGTAGAACGTGACGGTCAGCGTGGGCGGGTTGGAAAAGGTCAGGTCGCCGCCCGGATAGGTCGGTGCTCCACCATCCCCACTGTGTCAGGCGGGCGTTATCCGGCAGCCACTCCTTCGAGCCGTCCAGCGGAAAGCCGAAATCCGGCTCGAGTGTGGCGACATTCGGGAACACGATCGGGTCCTCCGCGTTGATGTCCTCGATACGGGCATAGTCCTGATTCTGCGACACGGCAAAGTGCGCGTCCCCTCTCGCCGTTACGTCCCAGAACCCGAACCGGAACTCACAGGTCGTTTTCATCGGCTACACCCCCAGCGGCTCGGTGCCGGTAAAGGACAGCGTGAGGTTGTCCCACAGAACGCCGTCCTCGTCCTCGGTGATGATCTCGTCGGAAACGCTGTCGAATGCGCCGACATAGGTTTCCGTGCCGGTGTGGCTGCTCGGCAGCTCTACGGCAATATCGTCGGTCGTCGAGCGCAGCAGCGCCATCAATCGGTCGTACTCTGCCGCACCGAAGCTGCCGAGGTTCAGCGCGAAATCCATGTAGGTGGCCTGCACCTCTCGATGGGTGCGGCCGTCCTCGGTTGTCACACGGTATTTCTCCGTGCGCCGCAGCGTGCGCGACACCGACGCCACACCGACCGCGTAGACGGTGCCATTCAGTTTGATATTCATGCTCAATCCTCCAGTGTATCGCCTACGCGGTTATCTTCTTCCTTGAGCCGCAGGCCGAGCATACGGACCAGCTCACCGGTCACGCCGTCCCCCTCGATGCGGGCGACCTTCTCGACCGTTTTCGTGCTGTTGTGCACCTCACGGGTGACACCGCCAGCGGCGGCTCTGCCCTCGCTCTGAGCGGCTGCGGCTACGCTGATTTTGCCGGTTTCTGCGGCAACGGCGTTCTGCATCTTGCGCCCCCAGCCGTCCAGCTCGCCCTCGAAACCGACGATAAAGCCCTGCGCGGTCGGTACGCCGACCAGATCACGCATCTTGCGGGACGGGCTGTGGATGTCCATGGCACGCTGCATCTCGCGGATGATGGCGTTAGCGATGGAACGTGCGGTTGCGATCGCGGTCTTGCCCGCCTCCGCCAGACCCTCGTTAAAGCCCATCATTGCATCAACGCCGACGTCCTCCAGCTGATCGGTCAGCACGCCTAAATCCTCAGGCAGCCGATCGATAAAATCGTTCTGGAGTGTCGTGCGCTGGTCCTGATAGAACTGCGCGGCAACTCTCTGCGCAGCAGCCTGCTTTTCCTGCCACTTGACGATGTAGGCGTTGTACTGCTCCTCAGTCATTTGCAGCAGTTTCTGGCTGTACGCCAGACCGTCGTCGAGGCTCATGTCCGCAATGCCGGAGAGCAGCTCCTCCGGAATGTCGCGTTCCTTAAGCGCCTGCAGTGCATCGCCAAAGGCGTTGATCTGGTCGATGTCGTCCTGCAGGTCGCGAATCTTGAAGCTGTTGCCCAACTTGCCGCTCGTCTTCTCGAACAGGTCGCCGTAGTCGGCCAGTTTCTCAGCAAACTTGTCCTGCCGCTTCTCGATCTCATCGAGCGCTTTCTCGTACTCATCGCGGTACTTCTGCACGGCTTTCAGCTGGGTCTGGAGTGCCGTTTTCTGGTTCGCCTCGTCCTTTTCCAACTGTTCCTTGGCGTGCTTTTCCTTGAGCTCGGCAATCTCGTTAAGAATCTGCTGTTCGTTTTCCTTGGATGCCCTTTTTCAGCTTGGCGTACTTCTCGTTCAGAGAATCCTGATACGCCTTTTCGCTCTCGGCCTCCTTGCGCTTAGTCGCGGCAACTTCCATATCGGTGAGCTGCTGCTGGAGATCCTCCTCCTGCTTGACAAGCGCGTTGTTCAACCGTTCGGCGGTTTTGAGCACAGTGTCCTGCGTTTTCTCCATACCGGCGGCAAAGCCGAGCATGGTAAACTTGCCGATCTCGGCGAACACCTTGGACGGGCTGTGAATCTTCAGCAGACCCTTAACGCTGTTCACGATGCCGGAGAAGAAACTGCTGACCTTGCTCCTGAGCCAGCCTGCCATCGAGGAAATACCCTGCCAGACACCCTGTGCAATCTGTACGCCGATGGACGTGATCGAACCCATCAGACCCCGGAACGCGCTGACGATCGCGGAAACGATTTGCGGCACAGCGGCAACGATGGTGCTGATAATGGTCGGCAGGTTGCGGACGAGCGCCACAAGCAGCTGCACACCGGCGCTTGCAATCTGCGGCGCGTTGGAAACCAGTGTGCTGACAACAGCCGTGATAATCTGCGGCAAGGCTGCCGTGATGGTCGAAATAATCGTCGGCAATGCCTGAATGAGTGCTACCAGCAGTGTGATACCGGCCTGCACGATCTGCGGCACGTTGCTGACGAGTGTTGTCACGATGCTGTTGATGATCTGCGGCAGTGCGGCTGTAATCGTCGAGATGATGGTCGGCAGCGCCTGCACGAGTGCGGTCAGCAGTGTAATGCCGGTCTGCACGATCTGCGGCACGGCGCTGACCAGAACGGACACCAGACCGTCAATGATGGTCGGCACAGCGGCCACCAGCACAGGGATTGCCGAGATAAGGCCCTCCGCCAGTCCCTCGATGAGCGTGATGGCTGCTTCGACCAGTGTCGGCAGCACCGCTAAAACGCCCTCGATAAAGCCGTTCAGCAGCGTGCCTGCCGATGCCACCAGCGTGGGAATGTTTGCAACAAGTCCCTGCACCAGTTCGTTGATGGCCTGCGCCGCAATCGGCAGCAGCGTCGGCAGAGCCGTACCCAGACCGTTCGCCAGCGCGGTGATGATCTGCACTGCGGTTGTCGCCAGCAGCGGCAGGACGGTCGCAATGCCGTTCACCAGAGCGTTCACAATGCCCAGTGCGCTCGTCACCAGCGCCGGAAGATTCGACTGAATGCCCGTGACAAGCGAGGTGAGCAGCTGCACGCCTGCGTTTATCATCTGCGGTGCCAGACCGGCGATGTAGGACACCATCTGCGCCAGTGCATCACCGACCGCGCCCACAGCGGCGGTAATGCCGCCCTCGCTGAACGCATCCGAGATTTCACCGACCATACTGGTGGCAAGCTGCACGCTCTCGCGCAGCGGACCGTTCATGCTCTCGTAGGCGGCAATGCCCAGGCCCTCAAGACCGGACTGCAGAATGGTGATGTCGCCCTGCAGGTTGTCCAGCTGGGTGTCTGCCATGTCCTGCATGGCGCCGCCGCTGTTTGCGATGGCATCCGCAAGGTTGTCGAACTCATCACCGCAGCCCGCAAGCAGCGCCTGCGCAGATTTTAGGTCAACCTTGTTGAAGATCTCGCTGAGCACCTTGGTCTTTTCGCCCTCAGTCATGTTCGCCATGGACTCGTTGAGGTCCTTGAACACCTCGTTGAGCGGGCGCATATTGCCTGCCGCATCGTAGACGTTCAGACCGAGCGAGTTCATCGCATCGGCGGCCTTGTCGGTCGGCGCGGACAGCGACAGGATGACGTTTCGCAGCGCCGTACCGCCCTCTGCGCCCTTGATGCCGCGGTTGGCGAGCACGCCGAGTGCAGCGTTCAGCTCGACCGTACCGCCTGCAAGGCTCTTTGCCGTGCCGCCGACGGTGAGGATGGCCTCACCGAGCTGTGCGACCGAGGTGTTGGCCTTGCTGGCGGTTTTCGCCATCTGGTCACCGAACTTGGTCAGGTTTTCGTTAGACGCCTCAATGCCGAGCGCCGCCATGGCGTCGGTTGCCAGGTCAGTAGGCGTATGCTAAATCCATACCGCCCGCCGCTGCAAGGTTTAGGACAGCGGGCAGAGCGTCCGCCGCCGTCTGGGCGTCGTAACCGGCGAGGGCGAGGTAGTTGAGTGCCTCAGCAGCCTGCGAAGCGGAGAACGCGGTCGTCGCACCGGCATCCTTGGCCGCCTTACTGAGCAGCTCGAAGTCTGCGCTGCCGTTTGCGATCTCGTCGGTCGTGATGCCCATAGTGGCTGCCACCTGCGACATACTGCTCTCAAAGCCGCTGCCGACCTTGATGGCCGCCGCAGCCAGACCGCCGACAGCAGCCGTTGCGGCACCCACTGCCGTGCCGACACCCTTGAGGGCGCCGCCTGCCAGCGAACTCAGTCCGCCTAATGTCTTTTGAAACGCACTGGAATCGCCCTTAATGTCAATAATAACCGAGCCATCGGCCATAGTGTCACCTCTTTTACGGGACACCATCGGCACTCTGGCGCTACTTGGTGTTGATAATCACTTCAAATTCCTTTTTGCACTTCCGGCCCTTGCACCGTACCCAGATACCTGAGCACTGGGCGGTCTTAGGCTCGTACTGGATCGGCATAGAATAGCCGCAAAAAGGACATTTTACTTTTACTTTCTCAATGGGTATCACCCGCTTCCCTAAACCGGCGTGCAACGTATTCCTGCATCTGCCGGTCGCGCTCGGCAAGGCTCATTGCGCTTTCTACGCTGCGACTGTTCGTGAGGGCATAGAGTTTCCGCATCTTCTCGTAGAACTTCTTCTGCGCCTTGGGCATTCCCTTGAGGTCCGCCGTGCGGTAGCCCATGATCTTGACCAGCTCGCACTCCTGCGGCAGAGCACGGAACAGCGCACGGAATTTCCACCAGTGCATATTGCTGTCGGTCAGGTCGATGCCGTAGCAGGACAGGAACGCGGCGTAAATGTAGTCCGCATCCTGCTCAAAGCAGTACGCTTTCTTGTGATGTGTGCCGCCGCTTCCCTTGCCCTCTTTCGGGCTGTCCTCGCCGCAGCGATAGAACCACAGCAGCGCATCCAGCGCCGCGCCGAGGTCGGCCGGAACGGTCGGGTAGCACAGCTCGAGCGCCGTCCGTACCTTGTCCGTGTCCGACAGATCAGCGTCCTGCATGGCAAGTTCAAACCGCACCCACACATGGAACGCGGTGTGGATGGGACAGCGCCTGCCGCCCACCTCCACACATACCGGCAGCTCCTCGGTCAGAATGTTCACGACGGCAGGCGGCGCGGTGCAGCACGGCGGGCAGCACGGTTGGGTGCAGCCGTCTGCGCGGACTGGATCTCCGCCGTGAGGGCGGTCAGCTGCTCACGCTGCTTGGAAACGAGTTCGAGGAACTCCTTGAATGCCTGCAGGCACTCCATCATGTTGGTGCGCTGACCGAACAGCTCCTTGTGGAAGCCGTCTCCGAACAGCGTGTCGAAGAACGCGAACACGGTATTGCACTGACGGCGGATACCGTCGGCAAGCGATTCGCCCTCCTTGGGTACAGCACTCTCGAGCACGGTCTGCACCGCACCCTCGTACACCTCGGCGGTGTCTGCATCGTAGATGTCAAAATCGACCTCAATATTGCGGAAAACCATGTTTTACTCCTCCTTAACCTGCTGCGGAATAGGTGTAGCTTGCCGGTGCATCGCCGGACTTCTTCAGCTCGATGTCGATCTCGCTGCTCTCGCCGGCATCGCCTGCGCCGTCCGAGTTGACGATGATGGAGCACTTGCCCTTCTCGCCCTGACCGTTCAGCAGGCAGAAATAAACGTAGTCGCGGACAACGCTGTTGCCGGTGCCGTACTTAACGGCGTGCGACAGTGCAAAGTCCTGAAAATCATCGCCCACATAGCGGTCACCGGAAACGGCAAAGCTGCGCTGCGTGCCGGTCTTTGTGGTGGACTGGCCTGCGCGGATGTACTGCTTGTCCTGCGTTACCGGGTTGAGCTGTGCATCCAGGCCGGATACACCGATCTGCACCACGGCGTAGTCTGCCGCGCTCGCAGCGCTGCCTTCGGCGGAGCAGTCCACCGCAAGGACAAAGTCATCGTTTGTCACGAAGCCCTCAAAGCTCGTGCTCGGCGTGTGATTCTTCATCAGTTCGGAAAGTTTCATTTATCGTTCTCCTTTCTGGAAATAGGACAGGCGGCACTGGATCTGATACCGTGCCGTGTCCGTATCGGGTGCGAAAACATAGCCGGAGGTCGTGACCTCCAGTTTTCGCGCGTTTCGTCCGTCCCCGAGATCGGGGAACGAACGGGTTCGGTTCTGCTTGTCCAGCCACTCGGCAAACTCCTCGAAAAAGCACAGGTTGTCGAGCTGCTGGCGAACAAACTCGCCGTAATAAGTGCGGGTCGCCAGTACGAACAGGAACTGCCGCTGACTGGATCCATCCATGTACGCCTTGAGGACCGGCTTTACCGGCACAACGTCCACCGAGTAGGTGGCGGCCTCCGGCGGCAGGAAGTCCACGTTCAGCGTGCCGCCTTTCAGCAGCGGACAGGTTTGCAGGTACTTGCGTACCGCTTCAATGATGCTCATTTGGCTTTGCCTCCTACATAGCTTGCGACGGCCTTTACGACCTCGTCACCTCTGTCGGCCATCATGCGCTTGTCCCAGTCCCTGCCGCGCATCGGTGCGCCGTTGTAGCTGAGCGCACGCCCTGCGCCGACCTTCTTCTCGCCGGACTTCGCCCACGGCGAACCGGAACGTGTGCCGACCATGACCTCACCGACGTACTGGAAGTGTGCGTACGGCCCTCGGTAGGTGATGCTTGAGCCGTCTGGCGCGATGGTATACGCGGTTTTCATATGTGCGCCGGAGCCGCTGCTCATCGGCACATATGGGTCGCACAGCCGCACAACGGTCTGTGCGAGCATTTTCTGGGCGGCGTTGTCGCTGCCGAGGCCGCGTGCCCGCAGAATGGTTTCCGGCTTGATGTCGGTCCTGATGCTCAGTTTCATTGTCCCACCACCGCCACATGGGGGATGCCGCCGCGGCGGTTGTCTGCCACAGCCATCACCTTGCGGGCGTGCAGCCGTGCCAGATCGGCAGGACGTTCGAGCGCTGTACCGTCCGGCAGTGCACCGTGTACGATGTGGTCACCCACCTCGGGCAGCGGTGCGCCGTCTTTCAGCACAGCCGCCGGAATCCGGACTTTCACGCTGTTCGCATATACCAGACCGGCGTTCTCGGTCTTGACCTGGGTGCGGTCGTACCAGCTCACACCGGATAGCGTGCTCACGGTGTAGCCCTCGCCGTCGTACTTGATGAGCGTGATAACATCGTTGCAGTAGAGCATTACCTCACCCCTCTGTACAGCAGGCCGGTCGGACCGAGGAACAGCGCCGCTGCTTCATACAGCCTGCGGCCTTCGGTCTTTGAGTTGCTGATGCCCGCCACATAGGTCACGGAAACGCCGTGTTGGTTTCCCGAAGCAATACCGCCGCCCTGCTCGTTCAGCAGGTAGGCATCCGCCACGGCGCAGAACGCCAGCTTTGCGCGTTCCTCGACGTCAGCGGTCAGCGTACCGGACGTCCGGCCCATGGTCAGCTCGTCCAGATAGGCGGACGACAGCACAGCCATACGGTCAAACTCCGCCTGTTCCATCTTCCCGTGATAGGTTTCGGTATAGAATTTGTAGTCCGCTGTCAGCACAGCGCCCGCCTCCTCTCTTACGGTGCCGGAGTGCCGTCCGGCTCGGTGTGTTTGTCCTTCAGGTGCTTCTCGAGGGATTCCTCGGTCTTGTATACCTTGCCGCAGTGCGGACAGGTGTAGACCGGCTCATCCTCGAACACCAGACCTACGATCTTACCCATAGTGGCCTCCTTACGTTGCCTTGTGGTGCAGGTAGATGCCTGCGACCTTGTTCTTGTACACGTCCGCGATAGCCACCTGACGGTAGCCGAACTTATACGCATCGCCGTCCTGGTTGGCACCCGGCTCGATGATCTTGGGCGCGATGTGCTTGGAGAACTGGATCAGCGCAGGCTTGTGCAGGATCATGAAGTTGATGTCCTTGCCGCCTTCGGCCTTGGCGTAGCCGCCTGCCTCCTCGCCGGTCTTGCCGGACTTCTGCTCAATGGCAGTGTAGAAGCGGCTCTGCGGCACCTTGACCACCTTGGCGAAATTCTGCATGACCTCACGGCTCTTGGTGGTGTCCATATCCTGCACATAGCCGAGCAGCAGCGGCGTGATGTACAGATAGCGCTCGTTTGCGGGCACCTCGTCCTCGTCCATCTTGGTGATGGCGGCACGCAGCGCCGCGATAACGGCTGCACCGTCCGCAAGCGATGCACCGGCAGCCACCTTGGAGATGCCGGTCTTGCCCGCATACTGGGCGAAGCGGAACGCATCCTCCTCGGGTGCTACCTTGGTGCGGATGAACTCGCCCGCCAGCTGACCGAACGCGATACCGGCGGTTTCGAGGTTGTCCATGGTATCCACGGTGAACATACGGCCGCGGTCAAAGTTGCACTTGACCGTTTCGTTGGTGAGCGTTACATCGCCCTTGACGTAGCCGTCGTTGCGGGAATAGTCGCCCAGACCCTGCATGGACAGCATCGGGATGATCAGCTCGTTGGCATTCGCGCCCTGGCGTACCAGATCGGCATTGCCGTCCAGATCGGCGGTCAGCGAGGCCAGCTGATAGGTTTCGTCGAGCAGCGGCACAAACTGCTGCGCGAGAGTGATTGCATTAGGCATAAATCATTACTCCTTCTTAGTCGTCAGCCCGAACGCTGCACGCAGCGCATCCGAGCCGGTTGCGGGACCGCCGCCGCTGCCGCCCTTGGTAGCGATCGGGGTCTTGTCGTCGTTCTCCGGCAGAAACGCATTCGGGTCGGTTTCCTGATAGGTCTTGGTGAAATCCTCCAGACCCAGCAGTTTGCCCTCCTGAACCGGCAGCTTCTTCGCGGTCAGGTCGGCCACAAAGGCTTTCCTTGCGCTCTCCGAGGAGAATTTCAGCGCGGCGGTCGCTTCCTTCACGGCAAAGCCGTATTCCGCTGCCGCCAGCTGATCCTTGAGCGTCTGGGTGTCCGTGTTATACTTGGATTCCCATTCGTCGGCCTTGGCCTTTACACCCTCGATGTCCATGTCCTTGTAGGACTTGATGGTGTCGTTGGCGGTGGTGAGCTGCTCTTTCAGGCCGTCGCGCTCGGTGGTGAGGGTCGTGATCTGGTTGTTCTTTGCCTCGATGTCGCGGCCGTTCTCGGCCATGATGGCGTCAATGGCGCTCTTGGGCAGCTTTGCGCCCTCGCCCAGATCCAGACCTTCGAGAAATTCGCGTTTCATGCGTTGTCCTTCCTCCGCTACGCTTTTTTACGAGGGTCGCATCCTCCTGCGGTGTGCCCGTTTACGCCCGGCACTGGCGAATTTGGGTATGAAAAAAACCGCCTTGTCGGCGGCTTGTTCGCGGTTTTGGGTATAAGAAAACCGCCTTGCTTTCGCTTGGCGGCTTAGGTATTCGGTTCGCTTACGCGGTACCAGCCGCATTTCGCGCACGCGGCATCTGCTTTGTTCAGGTCAAACGGTTCGGGCAGCAGTTCGGCATCCATGTTGTCCTCTCGGACTTCCTGCACCTCATAGCAGCCGCCTGCGCCGCCCCAGCTTATCTCACGCTGAAATAGCGGACAAAAGTGCCTTTCGGCGGGTTCTCGTGCTTTCATTGGTTCTCCTCCAGATAATCGTCGTACTTCTTCCGCCACTTCTGCGGAACAGCGGTAACCAGCTTGTGGTCAAAGTTCAGGACTGCGTAGCCATCCTCCGCCATGAATTTCAAGGTCTGGCGTTCCGGCTGATACAGGGTCAGCTTGGCGCTGTCCACAAAGGACTGTGCGCGTTCTGCCGTCATGTCGGCACGGTCGGTCTTGACCGCACGGTTCTCCGCCGCATGAGCGCTTTCGCTCACGATCTTCGGCGCACCGGCAGAAACGATGATCTCCTTTTCGCTGATCCTCTGCTTGTATTCTACACCCTGCTGTTCCAGCAGGTCAATGATTGGTTTCTCTTTCAGGTACTCCCGCAGATTTTCCTCCGGACCGCTGAGTGAGAAATACCGGTTGGCCTTGTGCTGTGCCGAACGAGCCGAACCGCTTGCCTGCGCCGCTGTTTTGCGGCTCCAGCCTGCAATCTGCTCCCGATCACGCTGGCGTTTCAGTCCGGTCTGCGAGAGGAAATCCTTCTGCACGGTCTGCCACTGGGCGATCTTGACCGCGCTCTCGGTGGTATCCTGTCCGGCGGCCTTCATGGCGATATTCTCGCGCTTCCAGCGCCTCAGCTTGCGCTCAATGCCGCGCTGGGTCTGGAGTGCCTCGTACTCGGTCATTTTCTTGCCGTTATACTCGTAGTTCTTCGCCTTGTAGCTGTCGAGCAGCTTGTCCGAGTAGGTTCTCGGCAGCCCCTCGAAGAACGGGTAGAACCGAATGCGAACAGTTCCAGCCGCCCAGTCCCTCGCCGGTGCCGTAGCCGGTCACCTGCACGAAATCCGGGTACTTGCGGCTCTTGCCCGACCGGCTGAACACCTGCCCCTGCCACTCGGCGTGAGATGGTCGTGCGCCGCTGTGTGCGGTGGTTTCCACCAGATCGCAACCGAGTTCGTCGGCGCGGGCCTCCTGCATCTGCAGGCCAGGTCTGGTTGACGCCGGTAACGAGCGCACGCCGCACCGCGACCTCAAGCGTGTCACGTGGCCGCTCGGATAGGTGATCGCGCCGACACCCTGCTGTGCAAGGCTCTTGATGGCGCTCCTGACCGCTGTGTTCGGGTCAAACGCACCGCTCGTCACCTGCAGATAGGCGCGGTCGAGCGCGTTCTCGAACTGCCGTGTGGCTGTGTTCGCGGTCGTTCTGGTGAGGTTGCGGAACAGGCCGCCCGTCTTTTGCAGTCCGGCGGAAAGCACCTCCTGAACCGCAGGCGAGAGTTCCGACTTGCCGACCAGACCGGCAGCCTGATAGATCTTCTCATCAGCTGAGAGCGTTTCTACGCCTGCCTCCTGCATGATGGCGGCAATCTCTTTGCGGCTCTTGCCGGTCAGGCCGGACAGCTTGGAAATGATGTCCCTGCGGAGTGCGCCCATCTCCTCGAGCTGCTCCATCTGGTACTGCGCGGACGGAATGAACAGGTCAAAGCCGTTGATGCGCCGTGCCATGTCAGCGAGAATGTCCGCCTCGGCCTGTGCGTAGAGTTCCACCACGCTGTCCGGCAGCCGCTGGAGGTATTCCGGCGTGAGCATGGCTTACTCCTCCCCGAACAGCGGCGGCGATGCCGCAGGCATGAACGCCTTGGCCTCGTCCTCCGAGATACCGAAGTACCACGCGAGCAGCTTCTCCGGCGAGAGGTAGCCGCTGTCTACCAGTTCCTTGCGGCGCATATATTCCTTGTCGGTGTCCTGCAGTACGCCGTCGCCCCAGCTGAAGCTGACCTCGTACTCGCCCATCGGCGCGAGCTTGTACAGGCTGGCGTAAAAGTCCATCACCCAGATCAGATGCTCGAGTGCGCTCTGCAAGGCTCTCTGCACGTCGCACACAGCGGAGTAGGAACGCTGCTTGCTGCTCCTGATCTCCTCGGCGGTCTTGTCCACAGCCTGTGGGTCGGACAGCGTGCCGTAAGCGAGGTTGCAGTTGAACTCGATGCGCTTGAGCAGCTTGTCCAGTCCGTTGAACAGCGAGGTGTCGCGGATGGCCGGATTGAACACCTTGTACAGATCGCCGCTCTGTCCCTGGTTGATTGCGAGTTCTCGGAACAGGCGCTTGCTGCGCGGCGGCAGCGTTGCCGGTCTGCCGTCCGGACCGCTTACCTGCAAGGCCCCCTGACTGGCGTCGATGGCAAGCTCACTGCCCTCGTATTCCCACAGAATGCGGCTGTACTGCCGGTCGGCTTCGCGGATCAGCCCGACGGCGCGGCTGTACACCGACACACCGAGCGGGCTTTCCGGGTCAACCGTGTTGCTGAACGGCAGCCGGAAGTACGCAAACAGCACGCCCTCGGCGCGGTGCCGTCCTTGTAGCGGATGGTGAGTTCGGGTTCGAGGTCTGCCCATTCATCGACGGCGCAAGGCTGCACGGATTGCCGAGCGTGCCCTGCGACAGCGACGAGTAAGCCAGATTGCGGATGTTGTAGCCGTCGTCGGTCAGCTGTGGTGCTCCATGCGCGTGTAGTAGGTCTTTCCCCTTGGTGACCTGCTCGACGAATACGGCTCCGGTCACCTCGCCGCGGCTGTTGAACGCCGTCGGCAGAAAGCGCCACGCCGGAACGCAGTCCACAGCTATCCGCTCGCCGTCCACATAGGGCTTGAACACCAGACCGCCGCCTGCGGCCGCTGTTTCGACCTGACTGCGGAGTTCGAGCAGCACCCGCTCGTACTCGCCCTGCAGGTAGTCTGCGCGTGCGCTGCCGGTGATGCTGCTCTCCAGCTCAACGGTCGTCAGGCGGGCAATCTCGCCCGCGATGGCGGCAGGCAGGCCGAGGCTCTGGGTCGTGTCGTCCAGCCACGGCGCACGGTCAATGAACATCATCGCCCACTGGTCAATGGCGGCCTGCATCTCCGTGCTGATGGCCACATCGACCTTGAGCGAGCGTTTTGCATCGTTGATATGCAGCATTTTTGTGAAAACACCTCGAATCCATGTTAAAAATCTTTGTAACATCACTGACCTCGTTTCTTCCAGACAGGTTCCAGTCCGTACCGCACCGCATCAATGTGGTGGTTGTTGGCATCGGGATAGCCTGCCGTAATCTCGCCGTCCGCGCCCCGCTCGTACTCGTACTCGCTGAACTCCTTCCATGTGTCCGGGCAGCGCACCGGGTCGATGACGATGCGGATGAGCGACTGCAGCCACTTGTGCGAGTAGTCCACGCTGCCCGGTCCCTTGATGGCGCCGCGGCAGAACAGGCCGTAGTTCTTGTAGTCCTGCACGGACTTCGGCTCGGCAGAATCCGCCGTGATGCGGTCAGCACCGGTCAGGCCGAACGCGAGCAGCGCATCGGCGGTTGCGCGGTTGCCCTGCTTGTACCTCGTCAGCTCCCCGAAGATGTACAGCGTGCGGCGTGCGGCATCATAGTGCATCCGGTTGAATGCCCACGGGTCCGGGTAGAAGCCCCAGTCCACGCCGTTGTAGATGCGGTCGAAGCGGCTGATCTCCTCGTCGGTGATGCGGCGGCTTTGCAGGTTGTCGAACACCTCCGCACCCGAGCCGGTCACCTTGCCGAGATACTCGTGCTCATAGGCAGCCGGGTTTGTGTCGCGCAGGTGCTCGGCATCCATGATGAACTGCTCGCCAAGCCATGCACGCGGCACGGTCAGGTAGGTGCTATGGTGATTGACCAGGTCGGATCTGTTCCAGTTTGCCGGGTTATTCACCCAATTCCTCTGAGATTTGGGCGGGTTGTAGGAAAAGAACACGGTGAATTGTTCGCCGCCACGCACAACGGACTGCCGCACACTGCGGATTTTCTCCGGGTTCTCAAACTCATCCAGCTCCTCAAACCACAGGTACTTGATATAGCCTTTGGAGACCTTGATGGACTTGGCCTTTTTGACCTTATCAGCGCCCCGGAACAGGATGACCTGCCCGGTGGGGATGTATGTGAGCCGCAGCGGGCTCACCGTTTCCTTCCACAGGTGAGCCACGCCCAGCTTGTTGATCGCCCATAGCAGCTGCTCAAAAACGCTGTCATGCAGCTGCTCCTTGTAGCGGCGGAACGCCACCGCATTGGTGATCTTGCCTGCCTGAGCATCCCTCATCATGTCAAGAATAATCTCCGTACCAACGAACGAAGACTTTGCGGAACCTCGTCCACCGTCCAGCTTGTAGTAGGTGTGCCCGCCTGCGGCGATGTCGCGGTGCACCTCGTAGAACGACGGCGCGATGACGTCGGTCAGCTTAACCTGTTCCGCTGTCGGGAATGTCGTCAATAATCTGCACCCCCATATCTCCGGTCAGGTGCACGTTGTCGGTGAACATACCGAGGTGCTTGCCGAGCAGCTCCAGTGCTTTGAGCTTGTCCGCCATGCGGATCTCGCGCTCGATGCCCATCCCGGCATCGGTCGGGATCTGCTTGACCTTGACCGATGCAATGGCGGCGGTATCGTCCGCGCTGGCGTTCGGCAGCAGCTTAGCGTTCTCAAAGTCCACCACATCGGCAGCGTTGATGAATGCCACCTTTGCCAGTTCACGCACAATGCGCTCCTGATTGACCCCCGTCCGGCGGGACAGCTCCGCCATGGCGGCATCAATGCGCGCGCGGATTTCAGGTTTGTGCAGGTTTTCCGAGCCGATAGACCCGGCGGTTTCCGGGCTGTATCCGGCACGGATGGCCGCCTGCGTGGCGCACAGGTCGATGAGGTATTCCTCGACGAACCGTTTCTGTTTGCTTGTCATGGTTTCACTTCCTTTCGGGCACGAAAAAGCACTCTTGTTTCCAAGAGTGCTTTTCCGGAGGTGTTTCCAATGCTATGAAGCAGGAGAAATGCGGGACCTAAGTTTCATTCCCGCTGAACTTCATGATACCAGTATAGCACGGAACAATATGACATACCATGACATCCTATGCCATATTTGCGATAAGCGGCTCCGCAGCACGCAGCGCCTGACCGTGCAGGCGCATAACCTGCCTCCACGAATAATTCAAGTCAACCGCGATTTTCTCCCACTTCTCAAAGTTTAAGTACCGCTTTGTGAGAAGTGTCCGCAGGGTCGTGTCCGGCACCTCGGCAATTACCGCCGCGATCTCCTGCTTGATGTCGATCAGCTTGTCGATCTGGGCATCCAACTGTGCGGCAAAGTCGGCGTAGCGGCTCAGGCCGCCGTCTGAGGCACCGCCGCCGCCCGGTGCGCCGCTCACCGATGCCACGCCGGACACGCAGCGGTCATACGCCCGGCGCTTGGCACTCTCCAAAGCCGTAATCTCGCGGTCGAGTGCCCACCCGCGGTTCAGCCAATCCTTAGTTGTCATAATCCTACCTCAACGTGATTCCGTAGTCTTCGAGTTCCTTTTCGAGATCGGCGATCGACACATAGCCCTTGGAAACGCTGTCCGCGAGGTAGTTTACCTCGTCCCAGACCCGCCGGAGCCGTGTGTAGCCGAAGCCCTCCTTATCCCGCAGCGCCGAGAAAAAGATTGCCCATGCTGTTGTTACCGCCTCGTTCTGCGCGGCTTTCTTTGCCTTTTGTACGTCCGCCAGTGTCGCCGGCCGCCTGTGCGGATTGACCCGCTTTTTCTTCATTGCCGTACCTCCATGCTAAGTAGCGCCGAACCTTATCGCTGTATTTAGTCATGCGACGTCACCGTAACCGGAATGATCATCTCCGGCAGGAAATTCACCTCGTAGTGGAACTTGTCCACGTAAGCGCCGCTGACGTCCTCCACAACGTAGATCGTCCAGTCGTTGAGGTACACAAGGTGTTTCTTGTAAACGCCCTGCCCGGTCTCGACAGTCACCTCCAGCTCGTTCTCGCTGTTGTTCGAGATGGCGAAGTTGCCGATCAGCTCAAACACCGGCTTGTCCGTACGCGCGTTGATGACTTCCAGACGGCGCGTGACGTTGAAATTGTCCGCCTCCTTCGAGATGTTGTACGCAACGCGCTCGCTCTCCCTGCAGGCCGACAGACTACACATCATAGCACCGCAGAGCAGTGCCGCCATGATTTTCTTTTTCATTTTTGTTCCTCCATGTATTTTCTCATAATTTGAACCGCCACGCGGCACGCCTCGTCGCAGGCGGCGACCATCTTCTCGCGGCCGTGCAGACCGCCGTAGTATTCGATCGCTGCCAGCTCCTCAGCTGTCGTTTCCGGGTCGAGGATGCGGATTGCCTGGTTAATCGTCATGGGTGTCCTCCCTCTCTTTGGCACGCCGTTCCGCTCCATGCAGAATAGCCTGAATGGTGTATGCGTCCAGCAGTGTCATAACCGGAATGGTCTTCCTGCATAGTTTCAGCAGGGTTTTCGCTGTTTTCTTGTCTACCGGACCACTGAAATCGTTCATTCCTTGTCCTCCTCTCGGATTGTTCTCAGCAGTTCCTCATGTAACTCGCTGAATTTCCCGTCCCAGAAGTTGACCCGGTGCAGCACAAGAAAGAACAGCACCAGCCACAGGATACAGTCCAGATTGACCAGCAAATCAGTGATTGTCATTCCTGCACCTCCGGCAACTGCGGCAACGGCCGCCAGAACAGCACATCGGTTCCGGCTTTCAGCCCGCCGACAAAATACGGCTGCTCATCCCAGGTACGCAGCGTTTCCACTCTTGCACGTCCCCACTTGTTGTACGTCAGCACCGGCACACCGCGCTCCGGCAGGCGCTCCTTTGGGTTGATCCAGCCGTTCTGTTCGATCAGCTGGGTCACTGCCTCGCGGATCAGGGCGCAGCCATGCAAACCGCAGTTGTGATCATGCCCGCAGCCGAGGCAGGCCAGAGAGCCGGTCTGCACTTTCAGCTGTCCGAGGGCTTCGATAAGTTCTTTTGTATTCATGCTTATCCTCCTATCAGACATCGTTATAGCGGTTCAGGCAACGAGTATTATTGCAAAACCGTTTCTGACCGATTACCTTTAACGGCTGTCCGCAAAACTGGCAATACACCGCTTCTGTTCTCGGCGGGACATCATCCGCGTGTGTACCGCCGTATCTCATGCGGTTTACCATGCACAAAACCGACCCCGGCTGAGCCGCGGCAATGCAGTGTTCCTTTGCTTTGCAGTAATAACATTCAGGCGTTGCCATCTCTCATCAGCTCCTTCCGCAGCTCCTTGAGCTTGTCCGTCAGCAGGCTCTCGGCCTTGCTCCCAGCTTTCAGCTTGCCGCCCTTGTCGCAGAGATTGAAGCGCGGACAGTTGACATTATGCGTACCGCCGCCGGGAAAGAAGTCGTCGCCCTCGTACCAGCTGGCGGTGAAAAAGCTGCCGTCCGGCAGGTCGAGCCGGTACACGTTAAGCCCGATCTCGGGCGCCTTGTGCCAGATACCCCAGTTCTGCCAGTCGGCCAGGACGGCCTTGCGCTTGCTCTCGTTGGTCAGGGCGAGAATGTCCTTACCTGTCAGTTCCAGCATCATACCTCATTACCTCCCATTCGCAGCAGCTCTGCGGCCACGCACTCCGAACAATGCTCGATAAGATTGTCATGGTCCTTGATTTCTCGCGGAAATCTGCAATACTCGTCGCAGAACCCCTCCATCACCTTGATTTGCCCGCTGCTCCCAGCAGGCCAGATGGAACTCGGGTGCAGTCCGCACGCCCTGTCCGCAGAATTTACATTTTGCCATTGTTCTCCATCCCGATTCACGCTCGCCGCCGGCGAAAAACCATCCGGATACCGCCGTTCCAGCTTCTCGATGTTTGCCTGCATGATGTACTCCAACGGCACGTTCATCAGTTCAGCCATCAAAGTCACATACCACAGCACGTCGCCCA
>ENA-OQIL01000369-OQIL01000369.1-human-gut-metagenome-genome-assembly--contig:-NODE-369-length-17106-cov-2.259261_pt1 | contig 17106 bp, 19 predicted proteins | sample MGYA00242583_ERZ504748 | MGnify/ENA primary metagenome ERZ504748 (study PRJEB26092, sample SAMD00036191) | human gut metagenome | host: Homo sapiens | study: EMG produced TPA metagenomics assembly of...
TCCAGCTTGTTGCCTGTGCCCAGGGAGGAGACGATGGGGACGCCCCGGGTGAGGGCGGTCTCGATCAAATCCAGTTTGCAGGACACCAAGTCGATGCAGTCCACAATGTAGTCCAGCGGCTGGTCGAAGAAGTCCTCCCGCCGCCCCGCCTCATACTTCTCCGCCCGGATGGTGAGGCGGCAGTCCGGATTGATGTCGCGGATGCGGTCGGCCATGGCCTGGGCCTTGGGCTGGCCCAGGGTGGAGCGGGTGGCCTCCACCTGGCGGTTCAGGTTGGTCAGACCCACCGTGTCGTGGTCCACCAGCGTGAGGGCGCCCACGCCGGAGCGGGCCAGGGCCTCGGCGCACCAGCTTCCCACGCCGCCCAGACCGAACACGGCTACGTGGGCGGCAGCCAGGCGCTCCATGGCCTGGGGGCCCCAAAAGCATCTCTGTGCGGAGAAACCTCTCGTCCATGCAGTTCATCCCTTTCCAAAAACAGGCGGACGGAGCAGCGCTCCGCCCGCCTGTCCCATGATGTCTCTTACTCGCCGAGGTACTTGACGCCGGCGCCCTGGGTGGCCTCCATGTTTTCCGTCAGGCCCTCCAGCCAGGTGTTCAGCTTCTCGTTGGTCAGCGCGTTCTTGCCGGTGAGCTTCCAGACGGGCTCGTCCCAGCCCTCCAGGTAGATGATGTGCCAGCCCTGCTGGCCGTCCTGGGGATTCTCCACCAGACCGGTGTCGCCGATGGCGCGGCCGTCGGCAAAGATCCAGTCGTTGAAGCCCTCGAACATCACGCCGGGCGCGACCTGCTCATACAGGCCGCCGTTGGTGTTGGAGCCGGGATCGTCGGAGTATTCCTCGGCCAGCGCGCCGAAGGACTCGGCAGTCTTGTCGCCCGCCTCCCACTGGGCCAGGATGTCCTCGGCCTCGGCCTTGGCGGCGTCCAGGGCCTCCTGAGTGGGCACCTTGCTCTCGTCCACGTCCTCGGTGGCGGGGTCATCGGCATCGGCCACCTCGGCCTTGATGAGAATGTGTCGGATGTCAGCAGTGGCAGTCTCATCCCGGTAGCGGTTCAACAGCATGACGGCGTAGTAGCCGGAGCTGGACTCCACCACACCCACATCGCCGCTGGCGCGGCTGTCATCCATCAGCCATTCGCCAAAGCTCTGATAGGAGAGGCTGCTGCCCACCGTGCCGGTGTGCAGGGAGGCGTCGGGATCCGCCTCATAGTCCTCCTTGTCGTCCTCAGACACATAGTCGGGGGCCAGCTCGGCAAAGGCAGTTTCCTTGTCATCGGAGGAATTCACCGCAGCCACAAACGCATCGGCCTTGGCCTTGGCAGCCTCCATGGCGGCCTTCGTCTCCTCCTCGGTGGGCTCCACCGTGTTGCCGTCCTCGTCGGTGGTGGACGCGGCCTTGCCGCTGAGATAGATATAGCGGTAGTCGTAGGTGTCCAGCGTGGAGGCATTCTCCTCATAGTAGGCCTGAATGTCCTCGTCGGTAATGCCCAGGCTGTCGGCGTAGGCGCTCTGGTAACCGTTCACCAGAGCTTCCCGCTCCACACAGGTCTTGAAGGCGGAGGGGGTCATATACTTGCCGTACATGGCCTTCAGATAGCCGTCATAGGCATAGCCGTAGGACTCGGCAGCCTTTTGGTGGAGGAGATGGCCTCATCCACATAGGCCTTGTCATCGTCGGACAGGGTGTAGCCGGCCTCAGAGGCGGCGGTCTCCAAGGCAGAGATCTTCTTCAACTGCTCAATGGTACTGTCCAGGAACTGGTCAAAGTAGCTCTTGGTCTGTTCCTCGTCCGTATACTGGGTTCGGAGATCCTTGCTGGGATCAAAAGCGCCGCCGCTGGTGCTGTATGCCTGATTCATATAATAGGTGAAATAATAGTTGACATCGGTGACGGAGTAATCGCGGCCGCCCACCGTCAGAGCGGTCTTGCCGCGCTGGAAGATGCCGGAGTGCCAGATCAGCAGGGCGGCCACCAGCACGGCAACAATGACGCCGATGACCGTATAGACAACGGCCTTGCGCTTGGCGGCCTGCTGCTCCTGGAGCTCCTTCCTCTCCTTTTGAGTCAGGCCCTGTGTCGGGTCGCTCTGGCGCGATTTCTTTTCTCTGGATGCGCTCATTTGTAGCTTCAGTCCTCTCATAAGTGTCCCCCCGCGGGAGCAGGGGGCCCTGGCTATAGACATTCTGACATTATACAGGAAATGCCGCACTCTTTCAAGAGCGAAAACAGGTTTTACACTTTGTTCAAATGCCGGAAATAAGAAAAACCCCACGAAACAGCGTTTTCGTGGGGGCCCCGCTCTGGCCGTGCGGAATCCATTTAAAACCTGCACAAAGTGGCAGGTGGGTTGCCTCCATGTCGCTTCGTTGCTTCCAACTTCCAGCCGTCCCTCGGAGGGGCGCCGGGAGGCCTGCAGTCCACGCCATGAGGTGGGCATCCCGTTTCAGAGATGTGGGTTTAAATAAAACCCGTCACGCACCGAGCAGGAAAAAATTATGCGTCCGAGCCGTCCTCCTCCGCGAAGAGGGACTCCATAAACTGCTGATACACCAGCTCCAGCTCCTCCTCACTGTCCAGGGTGGAGAGCTGTTCCTCGCCGTCTGCCTCGATCACCTTGAGGATCACCAGGCCGTATTCCTCATCCAGATCCACATCCTCTACAGAGCCGTCCTCTTTCCCCTCCACGGCCGGGAAAAAGGCCATGTAGGTCTGGCCGTTGTACTCTAGTGTGTCCAGATGCTCCAGCTCAAATTCATTGCCGTCCTCATCAGTGACGGTGATGAAATCAGGGCCAAATTCTTCACTCATATTGGGCACCATACCTTCCTTTTCTTCGTCTCTTATTGTAGCCTGTTGCGCCCAAAAATGCAAGAGTGGGATCTGCCAAATTTTTGACGAAGCCTATATTCATCCTTTATTGGAAAGAATTAGGGTGGACAAGCTGGAGGAATATGCTATAATATCAGCAATCGCCGCATGTGATGAGGCGATCCTGCAAGCATACGTGTTCCACCGAAAAACGGAGGTGTCATTTTGGCGTCAACATCCAATCAGGGCCCCAATCCGAACCGGGGCCGGAAGCGGAGGCGGCCGTCCACGGCTGCGGTGGTTGCGGGCACGGTAGGGAAGGTGCTGGGCACCTTCCTCCTGATCTGCGTGATCACGGGGGCTATCCTGCTCTGCTTTGCCGCGGTCTACATCAAGACGGTCATCATCCCGCAGGCCCATCTGGAGGCCAATTTCGTCATGAACCAGACCAGTACGATTTATTATAAGGATTCCACTACGGGGGAATATGTGGAGCACCTGTCCCTCCATGGAACAGAAAACCGCCAACTGGTCGACTTTGAGGAGATCCCAGATAATCTGATCAACGCCACCGTGGCCATCGAGGACGAGACGTTCTGGAAGCACCACGGCGTCAACTGGAAGCGTACCCTCAAGGGGGTGCTGCTCATGTTCACCGGCGGCGATATTCAGGGGCGGCTCCACCATCACCCAGCAGCTCATCAAGAATGCCACCCAGTACGACGATGTGACGGTAAAACGGAAGATTCTGGAGATCTTTACCGCCTTGGACTTTGACAAGACCTACTCCAAGGAGCAGATTCTGGAGTGGTACCTCAACTATATTTACCTGGGAGAGGGCTGCTACGGCGTGGCCACGGCGGCCCAGAACTACTTCGGCAAGGAGCTGTCGGAGCTGGATCTGGCCGAGTGCGCCAGCCTGATCTCCATCACCAACAACCCCTCGGCCTACAATCCCTACCGCTATCTGGAGAACAACCAGTACCGCGCAACGCTGGTTCTGGGCAAGATGCTGGAGCTGGGGAGCATCAACCAGTCGGAGTACGACGAGGCCATGGCCGAAATTGATGATCTGGCCTCCCATCTGGAACGGAGCACCGATGAGGCCAGGCCCGCCACCATCTACAACTGGTATGACGAGCAGGTCATCACCGACGTGATGAACGACCTCATAGAGAAGTACGGCTACTCCGAGCAGGTGGCCTCCGACATGGTCACCTCCGGCGGACTGAATATTTACGCCTGTGTGGACCCGGAGATCCAGTCCATCGTGGAGTCGGTCTACTCCGACCGCAGCAACCTTCAGCTCACCAGCAAGTCGGGGCAGGCGATCCAGTCGGCCATCGTAATCATCGACCCCCAGGGCAACATCGTTGGGCTGGCCGGCGCCCTGGGCGAAAAGAGCAGCAACCGGGGCTGGAACTACGCCAGCCGCTCCCTGCGGCAGCCGGGCTCCTCCATCAAGCCGCTGAGCGTCTATGCGCCCGCTCTGGAGAGCGGGGTGATCAGTCCTGCATCCGCTTTTGACGACTATCCGGTGCAGCTCCTCAGCGGCAAGGCCTGGCCGCTGAACAACCCCCAGACCTACCGGGGTAGGATGACCGTAGCGGCGGCGCTGGAGGTGTCCTCCAACCCGGTGGCCGTGCGCACCCTACAGAACCTGGGTGTGAAGAATTCCTTCCAGTTCATGGAGGAGAAGTTCCATATCGATCTGGAGGACGGCCGCACCGTCAACGGACAGGTGATGAACGACCTGGGGGCCAGCCAGCTCGCTCTGGGCGGCCTCACCGACGGCGTGAGTGTGGTAGACATGGCCGCCGCCTACTCCGTGTTCCCACGCAACGGCCTGTATGTGGAGCCCCGCACCTACACCAAGGTCACCCGTGTGCTGGACGACGGCACGGAGGAGGTTCTGCTGGACAATACTCAGAATCAGCCCGAGGCGGTTCTCTCCGAGGAGACCACCTGGTATATTAACGACATGCTGAAAAATGTGGTTACAGGGAAAGTTCGGCGGGGCAACCGGCACCGGGGCCCAGCTCTCAGGTATGACGGTGGCCGCAAGACCGGCACCACCAACTCCAATAACGATAAGTGGTTTGTGGGCTATACTCCCTACTATACCGCCGCGGTCTGGGTGGGCTATAACAACCCGGAGCGCATCAGCTCCAGCAATAACCCGGCAGTGTCCATGTGGAAGAAGGTCATGGCCCCCATCCATGAGGGGCTGGAGAACAAGTCCTTCCCGGCCGCCGGCAGTGAACAGAAGAGCGTCAGCATCTGCATGGACAGCGGCCTGCGGGCCACTGAGGCCTGCCTGAACGATCCCAGAGGCAGCCGGGCCCGCACCTTCACCTTGTTCAGCGACGACGTGCCCGCCGAAACCTGTAGTCTCCACAAGGAGGTGGAGGTTTGCACCGGCAGCCCGGTGCTGGGCGGCGACGGCACGGCGATTGAGGGCCTGTATCATCTGGCGGGAGAGTTTTGTCCCCGGCAGGCCGACGAGGGCGCAGGAGTCACGGAGGGCACGGTCAAGACCATCGGCATCCTGGATTACAGCCGGGAGAGCGTGGGCGGGGCCGCCGCCAAGGACAGCAGTTACCTCTACAGCTTCCTGGAGGCCCAGGGGACCTGTGACGTCCACACCACCGCGCCCCAGCCCCAGGAGCCGGAGGAGTATGATCCCAACAGCTTTGTGATCAGTGATCCCTCCACCTGGCCGCCGGTCAACGACCCCAGGTACGAGAATTTTGACCCGGAGAACCCGGCCACCTGGCCCAACGCGGGACAGCCGTCTGAGACCCCGTCTCCCGGGGAGAGCGGCCAGCCCAATCCACCCGAGACCAGCACAAGCCCCACACCGTCTCCCGTACCCACGCCGGTGGAGACGCCCCCGGACGAGCCCTATATCCCGGCGGATGGTACGAAATAAAGAAACAAACAGCCCGCGGCATGTGCCGCGGGCTGTTTGCTTAAGGTCCGAACAGGCTGTGCAGGAGGCCGGAATCCCAGAGCTGCCGGGCCAGCACGGCGGCCAGTGGGGCGAGAAGCATTCCAAGAACTCCGAGCGCCTGAAAGCCCACATACATGCAGACCAGGGCAGCCAGGGGAGGGAGCCCCACCCGCGCCCCCACCAGACGGGGCTCCAGCAGGCTTCGCACGAGAGAGATAACGGAGTAAAGCACCAGCAGGCCCACGCTCATCCGCACGTCGCCCCCCAACAGGGGCGAGCACTGCCCAGGGCAGCAGTACGGTGCCTGTACCGAAGACCGGCAGGGGCGTCCACCAGAGCCACAAGTCCGGCCAGAAGGAGGGACAGCTCCACCCGCAGCAGCAGGAAACCGGCGGCGAGCTCGCCGAAGGTGATCAGCATCAGCAGGCCCTGGGCTTTCAGCCAGCCGCCCAGCGCCTCCCTCAGACCGCCGGCCACCCGGCCCAGCCGTGTCCGCCACGGCGGGGGAAGGCGGCGGCGCAGGCCGTCCAGCAGAGCGGGACGGCCTGCGCTGGTGAAATAGGTGGCCAAAACTGTCGTAAAGAGAAAAAGAGCGGCGGCGGGAAGGGCCGAAGCCAGCCCTGTCACCGCCCCGGCCAGGGCGTCATAAAAGCGGTTGGGCAGGGCAATGCTCTGCTCCAGAAGGCCCTCCAGGGCATCACGGGCCAGGGTTTTGGAACTGAACGGGGCAGGGCGATGAGGAACCGGTAGGCCAGCGCTCCAGCCCGTCGGCCAGCGTGGGCAGCCCGGCCAGCAGGGTGGGCAGGCGGCCCAACAGCAGGGACAGTTCGTAGCCTACCCGCCATACCACCAGCGCCAGCCCTCCCAGAACAGCGGCGGTGAGAGCCGCGGTACACAGTGCGGCGGCGCCCCGCCGGGGCAGGTGCAGGCGCTCCATCAGAAGGCGTACGGCGGGCTCCAGCAGGGCGGCAAGGCTGAAGGCCAGCAGGAAGGGGAGCAGCCAGGGGAGGAGAAAGCGCAGGGCCAGCCACAATCCGGCCAGGGCCAGGGCGGCATAGAGCAGGCGGAGCAGAAAGCGCAGGTGTCTGTTTTCCGGCAAAAGACAGCCTCCTCTCCTGAAAATCGGTGAGAATACACAAAAACGGCATGGGCGGATCGGCAGAAATCGGCAGAGTTGGCAGGGGCTTTGCCCTTGCGGTGGGCGGGAGGGTGTGCTACAATAGACCACAGAGGATAAACAAATGGCTTTCTCACGTGGACATATGGGCGGGAGGTACATAGAATGGGTAAGTCACCCAGTTATTTCATCGTGGAGTCCAGCGCACTGCCAGAGAGTTTTTCTGAAGGTGGCGGAGGCCAAGCGGCTGTTGGAAACCGGCGAGGTGGACACGGTTCACTTGGCCACCCGGCAGGTGGGCATCAGCCGCAGCGCACTTTTATAAATATAAGGATGCGGTGCGGCCCTTCAATGACATGCTGCATGGGCGGATCGTCACCTTTCAGTTCCTGCTCAAGGACGAACCAGGGGTGTTGTCCGCCGTCTTGAATATCTTTGCCCAGACGGGTGGGAATATTCTCACTATCAACCAGTCCATACCAAGCAACGGCTGTGCTGCGGTGACGGTGGGGGCGGAGACCTCGGGGCTGCGCATCGCGCTGGAGGAGTTACTGAACCAGGCCCTGGAGATAGAGGGAGTCCTGCGCTGTGAGATTTTGGCGGGCTGACGGCCCGGACAGGAGGAAGACAGAATGGTGAACGTGGCAATTTTAGGGTTTGGCGTGGTGGGCTCCGGTGTGGCTGAGGTGCTGGATACCAACGGACGGCACATCGAGGGCAAGGTGGATGATCTGATCCGCCTGAAATATATTCTGGATGTGCGGGATTTCCCGGACAGCCCCTTTGCAGGCAAGGTGGTGCACGATTTTTCCGTGATTGAACAGGACCCTGAGGTGTCCATCGTGGTGGAAACCATCGGCGGGGCCAAGGTGGCGCTGGATTTCACCCGCCGGGCCCTCCAGGCGGGCAAGAGTGTCATTACCTCCAACAAGGAGCTGGTGGCGGAGCACGGCTGCGAGCTGCTGCGGCTGGCCCAGGAGAAGGGGGTCAGCTATCTGTTCGAGGCCAGCGTGGGCGGCGGCATCCCCATCATCCGCCCCCTGAACCAGTGCCTGGCCGCCAACGAGATCGAGGAGATCACCGGTATCCTCAACGGCACGACCAACTATATCCTCACCCGTATGATCCGGGCGGGGCTGAGCTTTGGCGACGCTCTGAGGGAGGCTCAGGCCAACGGCTACGCCGAGCAGGACCCCACCGCCGACATTGAGGGCCACGACGCCTGCCGGAAGATCTGCATCCTGGCCTCCCTGGCTTTCGGGCGGCATATTTACCCCCGGCAGGTGCCCACGGAGGGCATCACCGGCGTCACCCTGGCCGACGTGGCCTATGCCGACTCCTGTGGAAAGAAGCTCAAGCTGCTGGGGCGGGCTATTCGCCGGACCGACGGGAAGGTGTGCGCCTATGTGGCCCCACACCTGGTGGACCGGGAGAACCCCCTCTCCGGTGTGGAGGATGTATTCAACGCCATCGCCCGTACGGGGCAACGCCATCGGAGAGGTGATGTTTTACGGCCGGGGGGCGGGCAAGCTGCCCACCGCCTCCGCCGTGGTGGCCGACGTGATCGACGCGGCCAAGCACCGGGACGAGAAGAAGCGGATGTTCTGGGCCGAGGGCGGGGACGATACGGCGGTGCCGCCCGACGGGCTGGAGAGCCGCTGGTACCTCCGGGGGACCGGGGTACAGGCGGCGGAGGCCGCCTTCCCGGACCGTACCCGGCTGAGCCGCCCCGGAGCGCCGGCGGACGAGTTCGCGCTGGTCACCCCGCCCATGACCCGGGCTGCCCTGGAGGCCCGGCTGACGGGTATGACGCCCGGCTCCATGTTCCGGGTGCTGGACTGAGCGCATAGAATGTCGCGGAGGAGCGCGCCTCCTCCGCGACGGACGGATATTCCTGATTTAGGGGGTACATATACCAATGGGACTCATCGTTCAAAAATTCGGCGGCAGCTCCGTCGCGGATGCCGACCGCATCCGCAACGTGGCCCGCATCATAACCGAGACCTACCGCCGGGGCCACCGGGTCGTGGCGGTCCTCTCCGCCCAGGGCGACACCACGGATGATCTGATTGCCAAGGCCGCGGAGATCAACCCCAACGCCTCCAAGCGGGAGATGGATATGCTGCTGTCCACCGGCGAGCAGATCTCCTGCTCCCTGTGCGCCATGGCCATCGAGGCCATGGGCTACCCGGTGGTCTCCCTGACGGGCTGGCAGGCGGGCTTCCGCACCAACTCCTCCTATGGCGACGCCCGCATCAAGCGCATCGATACGGAGCGGGTGCTGGCCGAGCTGGACAAGAACACCATTGTCATCGTCACCGGCTTCCAGGGCCTCAACAAGTATGAGGATATCACCACCCTGGGCCGGGGCGGCTCCGATACCTCGGCGGTGGCCCTGGCCGCTGTGCTCCACGCGGATCTCTGCCAGATTTATACCGACGTGGACGGCGTCTACACCGCAGATCCCCGCCACGTCAAAGGGGCGCGGAAGCTGGAGGAGATCACCTACGACGAGATGCTGGAGCTGGCCACCCTGGGCGCCCAGGTGCTCCACAACCGTTCGGTGGAGATGGCCAAGCGCTACGGCGTCAACCTGGAGGTCCTCTCCAGCTTTTCCGGCAAGCCCGGCACCAAAGTCAAGGAGGTTGCAAAAACCATGGAAAACTGCACGTCAGCGGCGTAGCCTGCGATAAAATGTGGCCCGTGTGGCCGTGGTGGGGCTGGCCGACGAGCCGGGCATCGCTTTCAAGATCTTCTCCCTGCTGGCCAAGGAGCGGATCAATGTGGACCTCATACTCCAGTCCATCGGCCGCAATAATACTAAGGATATCAGCTTCACCGTGAGCATTCAGGATGTGGAGCGCTGCAAGCAGCTCCTGGATGAGCACAGGGATTTCCTTCAGTTCGACCATGTGGATGTCAACGACAAAATTGCCAAGGTCTCCATCGTGGGAGCGGGCATGGTCCACAACCCCGGCGTGGCGGCCAAAATGTTTGAGGCCCTGTACAATGCGGGCATCAATATCAGCATGATCTCCACCAGCGAGATCAAGGTGTCCGTCCTGGTGGATATCAACGAGGCCGACCGGGCAGTGCAGGTCATCCACGACCGCTTCTTCCACGAGTTCGGCGGTAACTAAAAATACAAAGGCGGCGGCGGTCCCATGTGGGACCGCCGCCGAGGCTGTCGATAACCCCTCCTGCCGAAGGATTCGGAGGGAAGGATAGTGTGAAAGGGAACCGTCAGGGTTCCCTTTCGCGTTGGATCAAACAACTTTTGAAACTTTTCTGAAGTTTCAAAAGTTCAACAGCCTGTCGAAAAGGTCTTTTCGACAGGCTGAGCGGCGCGTGCATCATGGGAACCGGCGCCGCCTCTTGTATCTATCAGGCGTTGAATACATACTTGTCCAGGCGGGCGAAGGCCTCCTGAACACGGGAGAGGGGGAGGGCAAGATTCATGCGGATGTGGCAGGGGCCGTGAAAACGGCGGCCATCCTGCCAAGCTACCCCTACATCAGAGCCAGCCTTTTGCAGCTCTTCAATGGTCTTCCCATGTGCTTCACACCATTTGGTGCAGTCGAGGAAAAGCATATAAGTGCCCTGAGGCTTGGTGACCTGAATACCTTTGTATTGCTCCCAAATGTGTTCGCAGGCGAAGTCCACATTATTCGCGAGTACCTGGTTCAACTCATCCACCCACTCGTAGCCCTCCGGCTTGTAGGCGCCGATCAGGGCGTGCATGGAAAGTACGTTTATCTCGTTGTAGTGGCACAAGGAGCTCTCCTTATCCACCCGATCTCGGAGCCACTTGCTGTAGATGATGTGGTAAGACCCGATCAGGCCCGCCAGATTGAACGTCTTGGAGGGAGCATAGAGGGCCACTGTGTGCTCCTTGGCGTAGCTGTTGACCATCTGTGTGGGGATGTGCTTCTGACCGGGGCGGATGATATCAGACCAGATCTCGTCCGAGATAACATAGACACCATGCCGCTGGAAGATCTCCATGGCCTTCTCCAGCTCCCAACGCTCCCAGACCCGGCCTGTGGGGTTGTGGGGGGAGCAGAATAGTGCGGTGTGAATGTGGTTGGCCACGATCTTCTTCTCCATGTCCTCGAAGTCCATGCGCCAAATGCCTTGCTCGTCCTGAACCAGTGGAGAGAGGACGATGGAATACCCGGCATTGGTCAGACAGGATGTAAAGCCGCTGTAGGTGGGGGAGTGAACCAGCACGTTGTCACCCCTGGAGCAGAGTACATTGAGTGCGCTGACCACACCACCCAGCACGCCGTTTTCATAGCCGATGTGCTCCTTGGTTAGGCCAGTGACACCGTTGCGCTTCTCGTGCCACTGGACGATGGAATCATAGTATTTGTCGGTGGGAAAGAAGTACCCGAAGGAAGGGTGCTGAGCCCGGGCGATAATCGCCTCTGTGATGGTGGGGACCACAGGGAAGTTCATATCTGCCACCCACATGGGGATTATATCAAAGCCTTCCTTTGGCCTTGCGGGCGCAATGACATGGGCACCCACATTGTCATAGGCCGCTGCATCCTTTCCGCGGCGGTCCAATATGCTGGTGAAATCATACTTCATTTTGTAATCCTCCTTCGTCTTTTTTACGACCGATGCCAGTCAAAATTGCGGCCCAGTATACTACAATCAGGCCAATACAGAAAAAGTTGTAGGGAATAAAATTCAACATGGTAAAGTCATCGCCCACAACACCGGTTCCCATTGCAACCGCCAGTGCGGTCAAGGTGTTGACGCCGTGGGGAACCATCCAGGAGATGCCGCTGGCAAAGCCCGCGATATAGTTGGCGGCGCGGGTTCGGGCAATATGGAAGGGCTTCATGATGTTGCGGACGATGGGGCTGATAAAGGCGATCGTGGACATACCGCTGCCAATGATCGCACAGAAAATACAGGTGAACACCCCGGAAACCGTTTCCGCCATTCTGGGGGTCTTGGCGTGTCTGACCATAAAGGTCTGGAAACTGTCCAGCACGCCCACCTCCTCAGTCAGTGCGAGTACTACGAAGATCAGGGCCATAAAGACTAAAACATCCATCAGGCTGAGGGTACCGGAGGCCAATAGGCCGTCAGCGGCAAAGATGCTCGCCACGTCCGAATAGCCCAGGATCAGCAACAGGATGATGCCCAGCAGATCGCCTACCACAAGGGCTACCAAGAAGTTTGTCTTGCGCAGGATGAGTACGGCCACCAGGATGGGAATGATGATAAAGATAAGGCCCAGGGAGGAGGAACTGTCCACACTTAGGGAGGCCAGATCAACCCCCTTGGTTGTTGCAAGACCAAATACAAAGAACAGGATGAGGGCGGGTATCCCTGCGGCCAGACTGTACCAGACACGGGTGCGCACCGCGGCGATGATATCCACCTCCTGTCCGATGGAGGAGGTGATGGTCACGTCGGAAATGGGGGAGAGGTTATTACCGAACTCGGAGCCGGAACAGATGGCACCCAGGACTAGGCCGGCGGGACAGCCCATCTGCACACCCATTGGGAACAGCATGGGCATCGTGGCCAAGAGGGCGGCCGCCGAGCTGCCCGTCACAGTGGACATTACCGCACACAGCACGAAGGTCACGCAGGGGATAATGGCAGGTGGGATATTGACCAGACTCACAAGATAGACCAGGCCATCCACCAGGTGGGCGGCCGTTAGGATCTGTGACAGGATACCGGCCGCAATGAAAATGGGAAATAGCATGGTGAAGGACGGATTAGCAAAGCCTTTCATAACTGCTTTCGCATAGCGGTTTTTATCCTTAAACACGAGCAGACCAATGACCATGGCCATGAAGCCTGCTCCCCAGAAGTTTCGTAGGGAACTCATTCCGGTAAAGCAGAGGACAACGATTGCTGCGATCATTCCCAGCAGTGGAAGTATCCCGCCGACCTTCCCTCCATAGGTTTCTGCGTACTTTTTTTCAGCTTCCATTTGACATCTCCCTCTCTTGGTGATTTGCTAAATCCTTAATAATTAAGCATCTTTATAATATGACAAATAAGAAATAAGTCAAGAAAATTTTTATATATTTTAGATACTTCTTTATAGTGAATAAATATTTGGCTTTTGTTTTGTGGATTATCCACAACAAAGAAGCCGGGCGGTCATACCCCCGGCTTCTTTTGTGTCTATCCTAAATAATCCCGGCTCCGCCTCACATCATCCTGATATGCCTCGTTCAGTTTCCGCTGTACCATCAGATGGTGTTCCAACTCCTCGGGAGAAAAAATTGCTCAACAATTGAAAGGTGGCCTCCTGACAGGACTGGTTGAAAGCTGTGTGCGCCTGGTAGACCTGTTTGCCGCTCTCGGTCAGGTATAGATTATAAATCCGGTTGTTCTCTGCGTTGCGTACCTGCTCCACCCAGCCCTTGGCCCGCAGCTTGCGCACGATCTGGGAGCAGGCGCTGGGAGTCTTTTTTCAGAATGGCGGCCAGCTCGGTGACGGTAATCTCCGGGTGCTCACCGATGAGGTCGATGATATGGGCCTCCGACTGATAGAGAATGTGAGCCCCGTAACGGTGGGGGAGGGAGTCGTATTCATACATCAGGTCATAGGCCTCGTCCTGGGCCGCCCAGATTTGCCCGAGCAGGGCCTCCCGCTGCTGTTCCATTGTCCGCGTCCTCTTTTCTGTCAAACTGTTCCTATTATAGCTGGTTTAGGCCGGGGATGCAAGACGGGACGGGCGTTCATTTGCCGTCGTGGCTGACGGCCCGGTTGATGGCGGAGAGGATGCCCTTGAGGGGGGCCAGTTGATGTTATGGCTCATGCCTACGCCGAACCAGTCCCTGCCGTTCTCGTCCTGGAGGTGGATGTAGGCCACGGCCTGGGAGTCAGAGCCCTGCTTGACGGCGTGCTCCTTGTAGTCGATGAAGGTGAAGCGGTCCATCTTCTGGCCGTGGATGGCGTTGAAAAAGGCGTCGATGGGGCCGTTGCCGGAGCCCTGGACCTGGAACACGGTGTCGGTGTGGCGGATGGCGCCGGCGAAGGTGACGTGGGAGTGGCCCTCCTCGTCGGTAAACTCGGCGAAGGAGTGCTGCACCAGCTGATAGGGCTTTACCGCGTCGATGTAATGGGCCTTGAACAGGTCGTAAATGGCGTTGGGCTTCAGCTCCTTGCCCACCCGGTCGGTCTCCACCTGGACGATGTGGCCAAACTCGGGGTGCATGGCCTTGGGGAGATCGAAGCCGAAGGAGTGCTGCATGACGAAGGCGGAGCCGCCCTTGCCCGACTGGGAGTTGATGCGGATGATGGGCTCGTACTGGCGGCCCACGTCGGCGGGATCGATGGGCAGATAGGGCACCTCCCAGTACTCGGTGCCGCTCTCCTCCATGTAGCGGGTACCCTTATTGATGGCGTCCTGGTGGGAGCCGGAGAAGGCGGTGAACACCAGCTCACCCACATAGGGCTGCCGCTCGCCGATCTTCATCTTGGTGACCCGCTCGTACACGTCGCGGATTTTATTGATGTCGGAGAAGTCCAACTTGGGGTCCACGCCCTGGGTGTAGAGGTTGAGGGCCAGGGTCACCATGTCCACGTTGCCGGTGCGCTCGCCGTTGCCGAACAGGGTGGCCTCCACCCGCTCGGCCCCGGCCAGCAGGCCCAGTTCAGCGGTAGCCACGCCCTCGCCCCGGTCATTATGGGGGTGCAGGGAGATAATGGCGCGGTCCCGGCCGGGCAGCCTGGAGATAAAGTACTCAATTTCGTCGGCGAAGTAGTTGGGCATGCAGTTCTCCACGGTGGTGGGGAGGTTGAGGATCACCTTGCGCTCCGGCGTGGCACCGATGGCCTCGATCACCGCCTGGCAGATCTCCACGGCGGCGTCCATCTCGGTGCCCATGAAGGACTCCGGGGAGTACTCGTACCGCAGATCCATCCCCGCGTCGAGGGCGGGCTGGCTCAGCTCCCGGATGAGCCGGGCGGCGTCCACGGCGATCTTTTTTACGCCCTCCACGTCGGTGTGGAAGACCACCTTCCGCTGGAGGGTGGAGGTGGAGTTGTAGAAGTGGAAGATCACATGCTTGGCGCCGTCAATGGCCTCGAAGGTGCGGCGGATGAGGTGCTCTCTGGCCTGTACCAGCACTTGGATGGTCACATCGTCGGGGATGTGTCCCCCCTCGATCAGGGTGCGGATGAACTCGTACTCCGTCTCGGAGGCGGAGGGGAACCCCACCTCGATCTCCTTGACGCCGATGTCCACCAGGGTGTGAAACAGCTCCAGCTTCTCCCGGACGTTCATGGGGTCAATGAGGGCCCTCGGTTGCCGTCCCGCAGATCCCACCGAGCAGCCAGACGGGGGGCGCTTTCAGCTCCCTGTCGGGCCAGGCGCGGCGGGCCATCTTGAGGGGGACGAAGGGGATGTACTTCTCGTGTGCGGGCTTCATAACAATTCCTCCTGTTTACTGGGGCCAGGGTACGAAAAAACGCCCCTGACCAAATTCCTGGTCAGGGGCGTAAAATTTACGCGGTACCACCCTGCTTCCGCCCATTGTCACCAAGGGGCGCTCATGGCCTCCAACAAGGCCGCGGCCGGTAACGTGGCCGTGACGGCCCGCCCTACTGCCTGGGGTTCGGACGGGCGGCTCCGGGCTCAGTATCCGCGCGCTTCCCCGCGCCGGTTCGCACCGACCACCGGTTCTCTGAGCGGGACGGGACGCGCCTTCTTCCCATCATTGCCTGTTTGGGATGTAATTGCACTTATTTTAGCCGGGAAAGGGAATTTGTCAAGAGGCAGTTTCCTGCCGGGGAGGAGGGCTCCAGCGCGATGGAGCGGCAGCTTCCGTCCTGCCAGGAGCCCCAGGGGTAGCAGTCCGGGGGGTGGTTGCCGTACAGGCTGGAGGTGTAGCCCCCCAGGTATTCCAGGCCGTCGGCGGTGTAGACTGCCAGGAAATATTCCGATTTCGTGCTCGGACAAGGGCCAGTGATGGCCAGCCGGGTTCCGTCATAGCACAGGCTGAGCCTGGAGGAAGGGGTGCTCAGGGGGCAGCCCAGGGAGGACTGGAGGGAGGTGTCCGCCGTAAAGTCCACCACCCATGCGCCGCTCCGACGGTTGAGCACGGCCAGAAAGTCGCCCGCGGACAGGAGGCAGAAAGAGCCGTCAGACTGTGGGAACACCTGTGGGTGGGGCGCGCCCTCCGCCGCGGGAAAGAGCTCCTGGGTGGCAACAGGGGTGAGTGTGTCTACGTCCAGCAGGGTGAGAAGAAACGCGCCCTTCTCCTCGGTGAGAAGAAAGAGGGTACCGTCCCCATCCGACCAGAAGGGCCATGGCCCGCCTCCGTTGGGGCATGGAGTAGACGGTCTCCAGGTCGCCGCCGGGGACGAGGCGGTAGATCCCCCAGCCGCCGGGAATTCCGCTGCCGTCCAGAGCCTTGGCCATGGAGCCGCCGGCGCAGAGGGCAAACAGGACGCCTTCCCCGGTGCTCACGCAGTCCGCCTGAAGGGTGAGCAGGCTGCTGTCCAATGTGAGAAAGCAGGCGCTCAGCAACTGGCCGGAGGCGTCCGGGGTCATGCTGATCTCCAATGGCAAGCCCTTCGGGCACCGGAATGGGAAAATAGGCGCGAAACGGCGGGTCAGCTCCTCCGCGTTGATGGAGGTATCGTACTGGGAAGTTCCAAACTCACGGTCAGCCGCCCAGGCTGTGTACACGAGACGATCCACAGAGAGGGGGAATCGGTCAGATATCGGCCAGTTGGATCTCACGTTTAATACGATGAGACCATTGTGTTCGGTATAGGTCTCGTCTCCGGGCAGGGGAGAGGTCTGGGCGGAGAGCTCCGCCCACAGCGCCCGCAGCCCGGCGGAGGGACTGTCCGGCGCAATATCCAGGAAATTCAGGCCGGGAGAGAGCTCCAGCACATCCTCGTCCAGCTCAATGATCCAGCTCTGCCTCTGGCCGGAGTAGGAAAAGCGGGTTTCGGCCTCTTCCGGCGCGGCGGCAGGAAAGGTGCTGTGCCAGAACAGGTGATAGCCGCAGGTGGACACCCAGGTGAGCTCCACCCCGTCGGCGGCCGCGGGGTCCCCGGCTAGGATTTCCGCCCGGTAGGACACCGCCTCCCGGCGGCCCTGCACGGCGGCGCAGGCCCCCGCCAGCAGTCCGGCGGACAGAGCGGCCAGGAGGACAAAGAGCAGCAGAGATTTCCGCATGGCTATTCCTCCCCTCTGCCGTCCATCCGCTCCAGCGCCTGGAGCACCCGG
>ENA-OQIL01000370-OQIL01000370.1-human-gut-metagenome-genome-assembly--contig:-NODE-370-length-17088-cov-4.856435_pt1 | contig 17088 bp, 13 predicted proteins | sample MGYA00242583_ERZ504748 | MGnify/ENA primary metagenome ERZ504748 (study PRJEB26092, sample SAMD00036191) | human gut metagenome | host: Homo sapiens | study: EMG produced TPA metagenomics assembly of...
CCCAGATGATCCAAGATTCTCTTCATGGCGCTTTGAGCCTCATCCCACTGCTCGGGGGTACCGATATATTTGTCCTTATCCTCCGGATCCCACTGGGAGAAGCGATAGGAAACATCCTCGGCCAAGCCTAGAGTCTCCAGCATATAGTTGGCAAGCTGCAAACAGCTTTTGAATTCTTCCTCCAGTTGGTCGGGACGGCACATAAGGTGGCCTTCAGAAATTGTGAACTGGCGTACCCGGATCAAACCGTGCATTTCTCCGCTTGCCTCATTGCGGAACAAGGTGGAGGTTTCGTTATACCGTAAGGGCAGATCACGGTAGGACCGCTTTTTATTTAAATAAGCCTGATACTGGAACGGGCAGGTCATGGGACGGAGGGCGAACACCTCGTCATCCTTTTCCTCATCTCCCAGCACAAACATGCCGTCCTTATAGTGATCCCAGTGGCCGGACAGCTTATACAGATCACTTTTCGCCATATACGGGGTTTTGGTCAGCAGCCATCCCCTCTTCTGCTCCTCATCCTCCACAAACCGCTGGAGAAGCTGGATCACTCTGGCGCCGTTAGGCAGCAGGATCGGAAGGCCCTGGCCGATGATATCACAGGTGGTAAAATAACCAAGCTCCCGGCCCAGCTTATTATGGTCGCGTTTTTTGGCTTCCTCCATAGCCTCCAGGTGAGCGGTAAGCTCGCTGGCCTTGGGGAAGGAAATCCCATACACTCTTTGGAGCATCTTGCTCTTGGAGTCTCCCCGCCAATAGGCCCCTGTGCAGCTGGTCAGCTTCACAGCCTTTACCTTACCGGTGCTCATCAGGTGAGGGCCGGCGCACAGGTCTACGAAATCACCCTGGCGGTAGAAGGAAATCTTCTCTCCTTTGCCGGAATGCTCCTGAATCAGCTCCACCTTATAGGGCTGGCCCTTTTCCTTCATCAGCTTGACGGCTTCCTCCGGCTCCAGTTCAAACCGCTCCAGGGGCTCATCCTCCTTGATAATCTTCTTCATCTCGCTCTCAATGGCGGTCAGATCATCGGGAGTCAGGTTCCTGGGCAGGTCAAAATCGTAATAAAAGCCTTGATCAATAGACGGGCCGATGGCGAACACCGCATCCGGGAACAGCCGGCCTACCGCCTGGGCCATAATATGGGAGGTCGTATGCCAATAGGCCCTTTTCCCTTCCTGGGAATCAAAGGTCAGCAGCTCTACCTCGCTGTCCTCTGTCACCGGGGTTCGAAGGTCCACCACCCGGCCGTTGAGCTTTCCCGCGCAGGCCGCCTTATACAAGCCGCCGCCTAAGGATTTCGCAATCTCCGCGACGGTGACATTATCGTCATATTCCTTTACCGCTCCGCCTTTCAGTGTAACCTTTACCATAGTTATGCGCTCCTTCACTAAAATAATTAGAAAAAGCCTCATCCCAAAAAGGGACGAGGCTTTGCGCTCCGTGTTTCCACCCAAATTCAGCAAAAGGAAAATCTCCCTTTGCCCTCAACTGGCCTGTAACGGGGCCGGCCGGCGCCGCTTATAGAACGCTGCTCTCTTCGCGGCACACTCGAAGGCGGTAGAAGAAGCCGGTTCTACCGCAGACGCTTTCAGCCGGTGACGTCTGCTCTCTATAGGAAAACTGATGGCTTTTCCTTCCTTCTCAACGTTTTTGAGATGATTCTTTTTCGATTATTATCGTAACACCAGGGTTTTGAATTGTCAATAGCAAAGTATGTACAATTTTCTTGACAGACACCCCCTGAAAGTAATACAATAGTTGTTAAGGATACGCAAAACTGCGTATTCGCGGGGTTATTATGCTCATTTTCAGGATTAACGCACCTGTTAGGTGAGAAACTCTACTTTCTATTATTTTTTGATTGAAATACTTGAAAACAGAATGAAGAAAAGGAGGTGCCAATTCACTTGCCATTAGTACTACAAATCCTCCTGCCCATCGCAGTTGGTGTAGTCTGCGCTGTTATCGCCTTTATTGCGGGCTCTAATCATAGAAAACATACGGCCGAGGCGGAAATCGGCTCTGCCGAACAGGAAGCGAAGCGTCTTGTCAATGAAGCCATCAAGACAGCGGAGGCTAAGAAAAAGGAAACGATCCTGGAGGGAAAGGACGAGATTCACCGCCAGCGTCTGGAGGCGGAACGGGAAATCGCCGACCGCCGCAAGGATGTGCAGCGCCAGGAACGCAGAATCCAGCAGAAAGAAGAAACTCTGGATAAAAAGCTGGAGCATTTAGAGGCAAAAGAAGAGGCCATTAACGCAAAGACCAAAAAAATCGACGAAAGACTCGCGGAAGCGGAAACCGTCAAAAAAAGCCAATTTGAAATGCTGGAAAGAATCTCCGGATTCTCCATTGACCAGGCCAAGGATTATTTGCTGAAAAAACTGGAAGACGAATTGGTTCATGAAAAAGCGATCAAAATCATGGAAATCGAGCAGCAGACAAAGGATGACGCGGACAACAAGGCCCGCGAGATCATTTCCCTGGCCATTCAGAGATGCGCCGCCGATCACGTGGCGGAAGCCACCATTTCGGTTGTGCCCTTGCCCAACGACGAAATGAAGGGCCGCATCATTGGCCGCGAGGGCCGTAATATTCGGGCCATCGAGACCATGACCGGCGTTGATTTGATTATTGACGACACCCCCGAGGCTATCACCCTGTCCAGCTTCGACCCGGTCCGCAGAGAGGTTGCCCGGATCGCCCTGGAACGGCTGATTTCCGACGGACGGATTCATCCCGCCAGGATTGAGGAAATGGTCGAAAAGGCCCGCCGGGAGGTAGACGCTACCATCAAGCAGGAGGGTGAACGGGCCATTATCGAGGCCGGCGTTAACGGAATCCATCCTGAGCTTGTCAAGCTGCTGGGTCGGCTGCGTTACCGCACCAGCTATGGACAAAATGTACTGAATCACTCTCTGGAGGTGGCTTACCTTTCCGGTATGATCGCTTCCGAGCTGGGCTTAGATCCCACCATCGCCCGCCGGGCCGGTTTGCTCCATGATATCGGTAAGGCTCTTGACCACGAGATTGAGGGTTCTCACGTAGATATCGGCGTGGATGTAGCCCGCAGGTATAAAGAGGGAGAGGCTGTGGTTCACGCCATTCACGCCCATCATGGCGACGTGGAGGCGAAAACCGTAATCGCCTGCATTGTGCAGGCCGCAGACGCCATTTCCGCCGCAAGGCCCGGCGCCCGCAGAGAAAACCTGGAGAACTATATCAAGCGCTTGGAAAAGCTGGAGGAGGTCGCTTCTTCCTTTGACGGCGTTTCCAGCTGCTACGCTATTCAGGCCGGCAGGGAAATCCGCATCATGGTCAAGCCCGAGGTTGTCAATGACGAGCGCATGGTTCTTTTGGCCAGGGAGATCTGCAAAAAGATTGAGGACGACCTGGATTATCCCGGACAAATTAAAGTCAACATCATCCGTGAAAGCCGCGCGATCGAATACGCGAAATAAACGGAGTCCGAAGAAACGAAAAGGCGCAGGGCTGAAACGCTCTGTGCCTTTTTTGCAGATCTTATTTTCTTGGAGAAAGGCTTTTCCGGCCGGCGCTTTGCCCCATTTTTAAATTCTCTCGTCTAGAGCCTGGGCAATGCCGTCCGGAAGACCGCCAGAGAAAGGTGAAACCGCTATGAATATTCTTTGTATCGGCGACGTGGTTGGCAGCGTTGGCTGCCAGTTTCTCCGACAGCGTCTGCCGTCTCTGAAAAAGCTGAAAAGCGTTGACCTGGTCATCGCCAACGGGGAAAATTCCGCCGACGGCAACGGGCTTACCCCCGCCTCCGCCGGTTATCTGTTCCACAGCGGTGTGGATGTGATTACTACCGGGAACCACGCTTTCCGGCGGAGAGAAAGCTATGCTTTGTACGAGGAGCATCCCTATGTGCTGCGGCCCGCCAACTTTCCGGAAGGGACTACGCCCGGCAGGGGTTCCTGCCTGGTCGACCTGGGCCGGCTCCAAGTGCAGGTGATCAACCTGATGGGCACCGTTTATTTGGAAAGCCTGGACTGCCCCTTCCGTACCGCGGATCGGATTCTGGCCGAACCAGACCGGCCAAAAATCACCGTCGTGGATTTCCATGCCGAGGCCACCGGAGAAAAACGGTCTATGGGGTTTTATTTGGACGGCAGGGTCTCCTCCCTGTTCGGCACTCATACCCACGTTCAAACGGCCGACGAAACGATTTTACCCCGGGGCACCGGCTATCTCACTGACGCGGGCATGACTGGGCCGATCGACTCTGTGCTTGGGGTGAAAAAAGAGCTGACCATTGAGAAAATGAAGAATAAGCTGCCGGTCCGCTTCGATCTAGCAGGCGGCCCTTGCAAAATGGACTGCGTTTTATTCTCTGTAGATCCTAAAACCGGCCTAACCCAAGGAGTGGAACGGTTAGAAATCATTTAAAAAACAGCATTTCCCCTATAAAAACACTTAATTAAAAATAAAATTTATGATAAATTAACATATATTTCTATTTTGGAATTTTATTAGTGGATTTTTCTACTATTATTAGAATAGATACTAGGAGAGCCCTATCTCTCAAGTTCGTTCTAAAAGGAGGACTGACTAATGGAAGTTCTAAAGGTTTCTTCAAAATCCGCACCTAACTCTGTCGCGGGGGCCATTGCGGGCGTTATTCGGGAGTTCGGCTGTGTGGAGGTCCAGGCTGTGGGAGCCGGCGCCGCCAATCAGGCGATCAAAGCGGTGGCCGTGGCCCGGGGCTATTTGGCGCCCTCCGGAGTAGATCTGGTCTGTATTCCGGCCTTTGCCAACGTCGTGATTGACGGGGAGGAACGCACCGCTATCAAATTGATTGTTGAACCTAGATAGCATATCTGCAAGCTTCGGCAGCGGAATCTCTTAAAAAAGAGACTGCTGCCGTTATTTTTTTGTTTGATTCTAAAAATATTATGTGATATAATGAAAAAAAGTATATCTGCATGATTTGAAAAAATCGTTATAAACTAAGAACCAAGGGAGTGCTGATCTTGATTAACGGAACTTGTCTGCGTAACGCCATAATATCCGGCGCGAATAATATTGCCAAGCATAAAACCTCTGTCGATGAATTGAATATTTTCCCCGTCCCCGACGGGGATACCGGTACCAACATGTCCATGACGATGTCGTCCGCGGCCGCCGCTTTGGAAAAAAATGAGAGCGACGCGGTGGGCCAGGTGGCGTCTGCCTGCGCTTCCGCTCTGCTGCGGGGAGCCAGAGGAAACTCAGGAGTAATCCTTTCCCTGCTGTTCCGGGGCTTCGCTCAGGGCCTGAAGGAGCTGGACGTGATGGATGGCTCCCATATCGCCACCGCCTTAGGCATCGGCGTGGAGGCCGCCTATAAGGCGGTGATGAAGCCAACTGAGGGCACGATCCTTACGGTCGCCAGGGTCGCCTACGAGGAAGGCCGCGCGGCCGCAGAGGAAAACAAGGATCCTGTGTTCGTATGGACCGCCATCTGCCAGGGCGCTGCCGACGCACTGCGGACTACGCCGGAGCTTCTGCCTGTTTTGAAAAAGGCAGGCGTGGTGGATGCCGGCGGAAAAGGCCTGTGCCTGATTTTTGAAGGGATGATGTCCGTATTCAAGGACGGCTATATTATTCCCAACGAACAGGAGGCGGCTGCCTCCGGTGCGGTTTCCAAGCCGGTCAGCTCCGATGATTTCTTCCGGAACGCCGCGGCTGAATTTGACCAGGACATCACCTTTACCTACTGCACGGAATTTATTGTAGGCCGTAATCCGGAGGTCACTGCCAGTCCGCTGGAGCTTCGGGCTTATTTGGAAACTATCGGCGACTGCGTGGTTGTTGTGGATGATGACGAAATCATCAAAACCCACGTGCACACGGAGAACCCGGGCCAGGCCCTACAGGAAGCTTTGAAGTTCGGCCAGCTGCTGACCGTCAAGGTGGAGAACATGAAGGAACAGCACCGGATCGCCGCTGAACAGAACGAGCAGGCAAAGGCCAAGGCCGCCATGGAAACCGCCAACCAGTTCGAGCCGGCGGAGCCTACCGAGGAAATCGGTTTTGTCTCCGTTGCCGCCGGCGACGGCCTGCAGGCCTTGTTCCAGGATCTTGGCTGCAGCACAGTGGTCAGCGGCGGCCAGACTATGAACCCCAGCACACAGAACATTTTGGCGGCGGTTATGGCTACCCCCGCAAAAAAGGTTTATGTGCTTCCCAACAATAAAAATATTATTCTGGCTGCGGAGCAGGCGGCAGAGCTGGCGAAGGATCGCACCGTGGTGGTGGTTCCCACCAGGACGATTCCTCAGGGGATTGCCGCAATGCTGGCCTTCGATCCTGAGCTGGACGGCGAAGATGCAGTGGAGCAGATGATGCAGGCCGCCGGAAAGGTCACCACCGGTCAGGTCACCTTTGCCGCCCGGGATTCCGAGTACGGCGGGTTTAAGATCAAAGAGGGGGAAATCCTCACCCTGAAAAACGGTAAGCTGACCTCCGTGGAGAAGGATCCGGTAAAAGCCGCTGTCAAGCTGACCAAATCCCTATGCGACCATCATACCGCTTTCCTTACCCTGATTTACGGCCAGGATATCACCGAGGAGCAGGCCAGCGAGGCAAAGGATGCGATCCAGCACAAGGTAGGCTCCCATGTGGATATCACCCTGGTACGGGGCGGGCAGCCGATCTATTACTTTATCATCTCTGTGGAATAAGTATGGCTTCTTTATTCGATCAAAAGCTGCAATCATTAAAAGGCGTCGGTGCCAAACGCGCCCAGCTGTTTGAAAAACTGGGCGTCGACAGCGTCGGCGCTTTGTTGCGCTACTACCCCAGAGCCTATGAGGACTGGAGCCATCCTTTCGAAATCGACGCCGCCCCCTTTGACCGTCCGGTTTGCATCCGGGCTGCTGTTATTTCTAAGGTGACGGAAACCCGAATCCGCAAGGGCATGACTCTTTACCGGTGCCAGGCCAGCGACGGCAGCTCGGTGATGTGGCTTACTTTTTTCAACAACCGGTATATTCCAAATTTAATAAAACAAAATGGAGAGTATCTTTTTTACGGAAAGGTCGGCGGAACCTTTACCAAACGGGAAATGACCTCACCCAGCTTCACCACCTCCGCCGAAAGCTCCGGCTTTCATCCTGTATATGGACAAACCGAGGGCCTCTCCTCCCGTCAGATTGAAGCAGCGGTGCGGCAAGCCCTCTCCCTCCTGCCGGAACGCGTCAACGATCCGCTGCCGGAGGAGCTCCGCGCTTCCTATCAGCTGGAGGAGCTGGGACAGGCGATTCGGGATATCCATCTGCCTCAGTCGGAGCCGGCTTTGAACGCTGCCCGCCGCAGGCTGATTTTTGAGGAGCTGTTCGTTCTCCAGCTTGGGCTCTGCCAGCTCAAAACGAGAAACCGCCGGGAAACCAGCTGTTTTCTCACTGCCGACCGTTCCCAAGAATTTTTCTCCTGTCTCCCCTTTCCACCTACCGGCGCCCAGAGGCGGGCGGTAGCGGAATGCGTGGCCGACATGCGGAGGAAAACGCCCATGAACCGGCTGATTCAGGGCGACGTAGGCTCGGGAAAAACCGCTGTGGCCGCCGCGCTCTGCTACTGCGCCGCCAGAGAGGGCATCCAGTCCGCTTTTATGGCGCCCACTGAGATTTTAGCGGAACAGCACTATCACACCATGGAAAAGCTGTTTGAAGGCACCGGTGTAAGCGTAGCCTTGCTGACCGGTTCTACCAAGCAAAGGGAGCGCCGGGAACTGTTATTCGCTTTAAAAGCCGGACAAATTCATTTGCTCATCGGCACCCATGCCCTGCTTTCGGATCCGGTGGAATTTCAAAGGCTCGGGCTGGTTATTACCGACGAACAGCATCGGTTTGGCGTTGCCCAGCGGGCGGCCTTAGCCGGCAAGGGGGAAAATCCTCATCTTTTGGTCATGTCCGCCACGCCGATCCCCAGGACTCTCGCCCTGATGATCTACGGCGACCTGGATGTTTCCGTATTGGATGAGCTTCCCCCGGGGCGCCAGAAAATAGATACCTTTTGGATTGACAGTAAAAAACGCGGCCGGGCCTACGGCTTTCTGCAGAAGCACCTAAACCAGGGCCTGCAAGGATACATCGTGTGCCCCCTGGTAGAAAATGAATCCGGCGAGGCCAGCTTGGCCTCCGCAGTAGAATATGCCGAGAGCCTGAAGGCCCGGGAATTCCGGGATTATCGGGTCGGCCTGCTCCATGGGAGGATGAAGCCCGCTGAAAAGGAAGCGGTAATGCGGGCCTTTTCCCGCGGGGAACTGGATCTGTTGGTTTCCACCACGGTAATCGAGGTGGGCGTGGATGTCCCTAACGCGGTCATCATGCTGATTGAAAATGCCGAGCGGTTCGGCCTTTCCCAGCTTCATCAGCTGCGGGGCCGGGTCGGCCGGGGCAAGGAAAAAAGCTACTGTATCTTGGTTTCCGACGCTCAAAACGAGGAAGCCGTCTATCGGCTCAAGGCGATGTGCCGCACCAACGACGGCTTTCAGATCGCTGACGAGGATTTAAAGCTTCGAGGGCCCGGAGACTTCTTCGGCGCCAGACAGCATGGTCTGCCGGAGCTGAAAATCGCCGATATGCTCGGAGATATGGATATACTGTCCCAAGCCCAGCAGGCAGCCAAAATCCTGCTGAAAAAAGATCCTGCTCTATCCTTTCCGGAGCACCGCGGAATCAAAGGAGAAATCCGCCGGTTATTTTCCCAGGCCGGTGAAACTGCGTTCAATTAGGTCATAGAGAATCGTTTACATTTATCAAAAACAAACTCCCAGCCTTTTTATGGCAAGCGGAAATTTAGGAAAAAAGCACCGTGTTTGTACGGTGCTTTTTCTGTTGAAAGGTATAAAATTCTGTTCCGCAAATATCCATTCAGCTCTTTCTGGGCAAACCCAATAAATGATGATATGCCTCCTCACATTTGCTCTTTCTGCCTGCCAGCCGGCGGCCCCATCGTTTCGGCGCCAGCACCGCCTCAGAGAGCTTCCTTACAGCGCGCAGCCGGCAGTTTTTCGTTTGATATTCCAGGAGGATTTTCAAGGCAGAACCACTTTAATTTTGTGATCGTCTAATATGCGGATCTGGGCGGGGATCCTGCTTTTCAGCTCGGCCACGTGAGAAATGATCCCTACTGTTCTGCCGCTTTTCTGAATTTCAAATAAGGCTTTCATGGCTGTGTTCAGCGTTTCCTCATCCAAGGTGCCAAAGCCTTCGTCGATGAAAATAGATTCCAGCCTGACACCGCCGGAGTAGCTTTGCACCACATCGGAAAGTCCAAAAGCCAGAGACAGAGACGCCAAAAACAGCTCTCCGCCGGAAAGGGTGTCGACGTTTCTGCCGCCGCCGGAATAAGCGTCATAGATTTCCAAATCCAGGCCGCTGTATCCCCGGCTTGCCCCCTCCCGCTTTCGGCTGAGCTGATACCGACCGCCGCTCAGGGTAGTAAAGTACACATTAGCCCGGCTTAAGATATCGTCCAGCATAACCCCAAGCACAAACATTTTCAAGGGCACGTTCATAGGATTTTTACCGCTGAAAAATCTGGCGATCCGTTCTGTTTTGGAATATTCCTCCTGAACCGCCTTGCTTTCCTCCTCTAAATCCCTGATTTTTGCCGCAGCCTGTTCCAGTGACTTCCTTTTCTGCAGAAGCCGGCCGGTTTTTTGCAGGCTTTCCCGGCTTTCCTCTTGAAGACTGGCATACTCCTGCTCCAGCGCTTCCTGATTCAGTTCTCCGGGAATTTCCCTCCCTGCGGCCTCCCATTGCTCCTTTGCCTCATGGGTTTGGTTCCGCAGAGCCCTTTCCCCCGCCGCGGCTGCCGCCAGAGCCTCTCCGGTTTTTGCAGACGCCTCCTGGGTTTCCTGGATTTTTTTCCGCAAGCTCTCTAACCGGGCTTGAACCTCTGTCAGGGAATTCCGCAATCCTTGCTCAGCCTGGTCAAGGCTCTGCCCCTGCCTTTCTTCCGGCAAGGTGCCCCAAAGGGAGCTAATCTCCGCGCTCACTGCGGACAGCTTATTTTCCCATTGCGCCTGCCGCTCCTTGCTCCGGTCAGCCTGGAGCTTGGCGGTTTTCTCCTCGTTTTCCCGCTGAGCCAGACGCTTCTCCCCCTGGGGCAGCAATTCTCCCGCCTTTTGCAATCCGGCAAGCTTCTTTTCCGCCGCCGCCAGCAAGGCTGGGAGCTTCTCAGGCGGGTATGGGAAGTCCGCTATCCGGCGTTCTGATTCCCTTACATTTTTCTCCAGCAGTTCCCGCTGGCCCTGGTGCTTGGTGAACGCTCCCTGGGCTGAGGTAAAGGCCTCCTGGGCCTCTTTTACCAGCCTTTTCAGGCGTTTTTCCTCCTCTGGGGTAACAGTTACTCCTATTTCCAGACTGGCCGGACTGGGATGGTGAACCGCGCCGCACACAGGACAGGGCTCCCCATCCCGCAGGCCGGAGGCCAAATGCCCCGCCATATCCTCCCGTGCCTTTTGCTGCGCTCTTTCTAAGCTTTCCTGCAAGGCCGAAAGCTTTACCCTGGACTGCTCTAAAATCTCCTCCGCTTTTTGAAGGGCGCTTTGTTCCCCGGCCAAGCGTCTTTTGCCTTCCTCCCACTGCTTCAACAGTTCAAAGGCCGTTTTCAATTCCTGAAAGCTTCGGGAAGCTTCTGGCAAGGCTTTCAGCTTGTCATTCAGTTCCCTCAAATAAGCCCTTCCCCTTTCCACATTTTCCGCCGCGGAAAGAGCCTTTTGCTCCCACTCCAGCCGCTGCTCCTTCTGGCTGGCAATTTCCTTTTCTAAACGCTCCTTTTCCGCCGCTAAGCTTTTCAGCTTCGTCAGAGTTTCCATCTGCTCCTGGTGCTTCGCGGCCAGCTGGAGGCCAGCCGCCTTCTCCTCCTCCAGCCGGGCAAGCCCAGCCGCGGCCTTGACAGCCTCCTGCCGCTTCTGTTCCAAAGCCCTTTTCTCCGCTGCCGCTTGCGCAAGCTGCTTTTGAAGTCTTCGGAAAACAGTTTCCGTTTCCTTTAATCTGTTTACTCTTTGTATAATATCTGATATATTTTTCAAATCGTTTTCTGTTTTTTTGGCCGCAGCGATACTTTTCTCATACTCCTCCTCCGTAGCTTTCCGCAAAAGCTCCAGTTCCTCCGAGGCTTGAACGCCTTCGCTCTCCAAAACCGCTTGCCGGGCAGAGAGAAGCCCGCCGCAGCGCTGTTCCAAATCCTCCGCCATGCTCTGGGCGCACTTGGTGATCCGTTCCCACTTTTCGGTCTGGAATAGAGTTTGAAAGATCTTGGATTTTTCCGTGGAGTTGGAAAGCAGCAACTTTCTAAACTCCCCCTGAGGCAAAACGATCACTTGTGAAAACTGCTCGCAGGTCAGCCCTAAAAGCCTTTGGGCGTATTCCCTCACTCTGGATTCAGCCCCGGAAGCCAGCAGCTCCCACTGCTCCCCGTTTCTCCGGCTGCATTGGTGCTCATCCCGCATCTCCATCCGCCCGCTGCCCCGGACCTTATGCCAGCGCCAGGACCGCTGAAAACGGTATTGCTCCTCCCCAAGAGAAAATTCAAAATCTACCACCGTCGGCACATCTTCCCCAGCAGACAGATTCCGCATATCCTGCCAGGTTCTCCGCCCGCCGGTGGCCCGGCAAAACAGCGCGAAGCAAATGGCGTCTAAAATGGTGGTTTTTCCTCCCCCTGTGGAGCCTGTAATTAAAAACAGCTTGCCCCGCAGGCCGGAAAAGGCAATCTCCACAGCGCCCTGATAGGGGCCGAACGCCTGCATTTTTAGACGAATCGGCGTCATTGCTCCGCCTCCCTTCCTACCTGAGCCAGAATCTGGTCAAACAGCGCCTGATCCTCCTCAGTCGCGCCGCTTTGGCATACGCTGGTGAGAAAGGCGCTGAAAATCTCTTTTTCCCCGCCGCGTTTTAGAAGCTCTCTTTTCTCCTGCTGTTCACCGGTCAAGCCCTCCAGGCCGCCGTTTTGCAGCCATTGGCTGGTAAGTCCCAGCAGATTTGGATAATACTCCCGCAGCTGGTCCACCGGCATATACACAGGCTTGTCGTCGGTCAGGGTCAGGAACACATAATCCTGGCAGGGAGACTTTTTTCCCTCCTCCATCAACTGGTCAAAGGCGGCCGTCAGGGTTCTCATCGGCCGCATAGGCACCACAGGAACCTGCCGGCAGTCCGTCTCATAACCCTTCAGAGTAACCACCGTACAGCCCTTTTTCTGCTTTTCCTCGTCAAAGGAATAGCACAGGGGAGAACCGGAATACCATCCGTTTGCGCCGGCTTTTTGAGGGCCGTGAAGATGCCCCAGCGCCGCATAAGTAAAATTACGGAAGCAGCCGGCTCCGACTTCCCCGCTGCCGCCTACATAGAGTGTGCTTTCCGAATCGGACGCCGTACTTCCCGCAACAAAGCAGTGGGAAACCAAAACGCTGGGCAGCGCCGGATCTCTCTTTTCCTCTAAACGGGAAAGCACCGCCTCATAGGCCTCTGAAAAGCCTCGGATCGAGTCGTCCCCCAGGACGTCCCTGGCCTCTGCGGGCTCAAAATAGGGCAGCAAAAAAATCTGAACCGATTCCCCGTTTTTCTCCAGGAGGATCGGTTCAAACGCGTCTTCCAGCCTTGCCGTAAGATAAATACCGCTTTTCCGCAGCAGCCTGGCGCCCACGCACAGGCGGTCGGCGCCGTCATGGTTGCCGGAAATCAGAAAAAACGGCACTTCCCTTCCCGCCATTTCGCTTACGGTCCAGTCGAAAAGCCGGATAGCCTCCACCGGGGCGATCTGGCGGTCATAAATATCCCCGGCCAGGATGACAAAGTCAGGCTGCTCGCGGTCCACGGCGGGCAAGAAAACCTGTTTGATAAAATATTCCTGATCCTCCAGTAAGGAGCGGCCGTAAATCATTTTTCCCAAGTGCCAGTCGGAGGTATGGATAAATTTCATAGCTTACCTTCTTCTTTTTCCCTGAGGGATTTCCGCCGGAACCAAATCATTAAACACCGCGTAGCTTTTAGCGGTAATCTTCCGGTCTAAGTGGAGACTGCCGAAAAACCACTTTTCATAAGCTACCTTAGTGGACAGCTCGTCCAAATAAGCGTCCAGCATATTGAAATTTCTCAGAGTATTATCAATAATTGTGCGTACCCTAGTAGGGGGCTCGTGGGTCACGATGTAATCCACCCTGCGGTCCACCTCATCCAGCCGGTCCACGCCGTGCTGCATTTCCTCCAGGGTGGGCATTTCCCGCTCCCACCATTTTCCCGCCTTGACCCGGTCCTCCTTTTCGATGCTCTCCCCGCCGCCAAAGGCAAAGATCTTTTTTCCCTCGATGGTGAACAGCTCTCCCCGCATCAGATGGCGGAGATTCGTACCGATACGGTGAACCCTTCCCCCCGGCGTATTCCTCCTCCGGATAGCTTTCCAGCAGGTCGAAATTCTCATGGATGCCGTCTACAAACAGGATCTCGTACTTTTTCTTCTCCAGCTTTTTCAGCGCCTTTTTCTCCTCCTCGGTGCCTTCCCAGAGAAAGCCGAAATCTCCGCAGATAATCAGGGTATCCCCCTTTTTGATGTGCCGAAACGCGGAATCCTGAAAGCGTTCCATAAGGCCGTGCATATCTCCCGTAATAAATATCATTTCAATTCCTCCGTTAGGAAACTGTTATAATTGTCATAAATTTTTAATTTGCCTTTCCCGGATAAATAAGGTAAAATGGTATACATAATCCATTCTATTCTACAGGCAAAAAGGGGCGTGATGGCATCGTTAGACGGATCAAAAATCATCCATGGGCAGGGGCACCGGCAGCAGCGGGAATCAGGGCCATCCTCCGCCGGCTGGGTACCTCCGCGGCAAGAGAGCGGAATTCCAATTGGTGAATATGGTCTCTGATTCCTTTTCAAGAAAGAGGCAGTGCTTATCGTTCCTATTTGGATTCCAAGCCATAGGAAATTCCCGTTTTAAAATCAATATTCCAATGGCGGCGGTAGAAATCCATTTGCAGTACGGCGCAAGCGCTCACTGTGAAAATTTCCCGCAGGCTGTCCAGAACCAGGCTGGACGACACGGCATAAAAATAAAAGCGCGCACCCGCTGATCTGTTTCAGTAATTTTATCATACCATATCGGAGGAAAAACTTCTATGAAAAAAAATGTTAATCCTTTTGTTTTTCCTGTCTTTTTTTTCGTTTACCTCAATTTTCGCCTTTCCTGCCAGCGCGGCGGGGGATGAGGGTTTTTACGATTGATTTTGAAACCAACTGCAATGCTATTTTCATGAAAAATCTGGATACCGGCACTGTGGTTTACACAAAAAAGCGCGGATGAACGGATCGAGCCTGCTTCCACCACGAAAATTTTTGACCTATATTGTAGTCAGTGAGAATGTGGAGGATTTAGACGGCACCACCGTAACTTTGACGCAAGAGCTGAAGGACTCCCTAGAGGGTACGGGAAGCTCAATCGCCAATATTATGGTTGGGGAAACCATGTCAATCTACGAGGCGCTGAACTGCCTGATGGTTCCCTCCGGCAATGACGCCGCAGTTATCCTTGCTGACTATGTGGGAGGCAGAAAAAACCAGGAGACCGGGAACCCGGAAAAGCTTTCCAATATAGACCGGTTCGTTCAAATGATGAACGACAAGGCCGCCGAGCTCGGCTGTACCGGTACCCACTTCGCCAACCCGGACGGACTCCATGACGAAAACCACTATACCACCGCCCGTGATATGGGAATCATGGCGGAATACGCCATGGATCTGCCCCGGTTTATGGACATTGTGAGCCAAACCTATCATATTGTTCCCGCCACCAATATGCAGGAAGAGCGGCGCTTAGACACTACCAATTTAATGATGCTGCCCGGCTATCCGGATTATTATTATCAATATGTCACCGGCATCAAAACCGGCTGGCACGACCAAGCCGGCGACTGTATTGTTACCACCGCCAAAGCCGAGGGCTACGCTTACCTGTGCGTGGCGATGGGCTCTCCCCACGTGGCGGGGCAGGACCCTGTTCCTGACAACGGCGCCATGATTGATTCCAAGGCGCTGTACCGCTGGGCGTTCCGCACCTTCACCTTGAAATCCATTGTAGATATGGAAAGCCTCTGCGGAAGTAAACTTGAACCTGGCCTGGGAAAAGGACACTCTCCTGCTGGTTCCGGAAAATGGATGTCACCGCCCTGCTTCCTAATGAACGTGGATTTAAACTCCATCGTCGTATCCGAGGTGGAAAAGCCTGAGAGCGTCAACGCGCCTATTACGAAGGGAGAAATTTTAGGAAAGGCCACTCTTTCCTACGCCAATCACGAGCTCGCCACCATTAACCTGGTTGCCAGCGAGGACGTACAGAGAAGCGATCTGCTGTATTATTGGGAGGGCGCAAAGAATATCATATCTTCTCCCTGGTTTCTCGGAATTTGCGGCCTATTTGTATTACTCTTTATCATCTATCTGATCATCGCCACCATTTACAACCGCCGCGACCGCAGAAAGCGCAAGGTGAAAAAATACCGTAAATTTTAAACACGCCTTTGGCTCAGTCTTTTTCCGGCTGAGCGGCGAAGCAAAAGGATTGTTTAAAAACCGTTCTATTTGTATATTATTCTTAAAAATAAACAATAAGTATATAAAAGCAAAAAATTATAAAATCATTTTAACAGAAAGCAAGGTTAGAACCCATGAGCGAACTTCAAATGAAACAAATCAAAACCCCAGAGCAAATTAAGGAGATGTGCTTTTTAGCCTCCCGTATTTGGAGAGAGCACTACGGGCAGATTCTTTCCGCCGACCAGATCACCTACATGGTGGAAAAATTTCAGTCCTTCAAGGCAGTTACTAATCAGATCGAGCATCAGGGCTATACCTACTGCTGGCTGGTCTGCGATGGCCAAAACGCCGGCTTTTGCGGCTACAAAATTGAAAACGGCGCCCTATTCCTCAGCAAGCTTTATATTGAGAAAACATTCCGGCGCAAAGGCTTGGCCAGCTTTGCTTTAGAAGAACTGAAAAAAAATCTGCCGGGAGAAAAGCCTGGGCTACATCTGGCTGACCGTTAACCGGGATAATCTCGGTTCCGTGGCTTTCTACCGGCAGGCCGGCTTCTATGTGGATCACGACGAGGTGACCGATATCGGTCAAGGCTATGTGATGGATGACCACATTATGCGGCTGGACTTAGCCTCCTCCCCGGATTGATCTCACAACAGGCGCGGCAGACAGAAGCCGTTCCTTTCTTTCGTTTGCCGGCGTCTCTCGACTGTGTGCTGCAAACGAACGGACAGCCGGCCGCAGCCGCAGGTTAACCTGCGGCTGTCCATATTTTCCTGATTCCCTCTGATTTTTATATCATATCCTTTTTATTTTCTTGTTTTCTGCCTTTTGTATTCTTCTTTCCAATCAATAACAAAAAAATATAGGGTCTGCTGAAAAATGCAGGCCGGTTCATTTGTGAACCAGCCTGCTTTTTCTATTCCTGCATTTACCGCATAAAACGATTCGTGCTGTCCAGTGTTTGCTGTGCGAAGGGATCTTCCGTTTCCGGTAGTTATCGCGGGAAAAAATTTAAGGTTATTCAGCCTTGCCGGAAAAAAATTTTCTTTCGATTCTATTCGCGGCGATTTTTCAGACTGACGCCACAGCTTTCAAAAATTCGTTCGATTTTCTCTATTTTATAGAAATCGTCCAGCGTATCATCCTGCAATATTTCTTGAATTCGGTTTAAAGCCTGTACAGATTTCGTCATGATAACCTGCTGGTAATCAAACTGAAGCTCATTAAAATTACGGACTAAAAACCTGCCCAATTCCTGATATAAAAGTTCTTTACATATTTTCATAGGTTTCCCTCCATTTTGTCTCATTTTTACAACCGAGTAAAACTCATATTTGGAGTAAAATCAATAAAAATGAAATAATTAGTAAAAATTGGTACAAAAAAATGTGGTGAAAAATATGCCAAAGCCAAGGAGCGAAACCGGCGATAAAAATTTTATATCTGATCGTTTAAAAAGTTTACGAAAAGAACATCATATGTCACAACGAGAATTGGCAACACGATTGCAGTTGTTAGGAATGGACATTGATA
>ENA-OQIL01000372-OQIL01000372.1-human-gut-metagenome-genome-assembly--contig:-NODE-372-length-17049-cov-11.464189_pt1 | contig 17049 bp, 10 predicted proteins | sample MGYA00242583_ERZ504748 | MGnify/ENA primary metagenome ERZ504748 (study PRJEB26092, sample SAMD00036191) | human gut metagenome | host: Homo sapiens | study: EMG produced TPA metagenomics assembly of...
CTCATGACCAAATAACCAACACAACGCAGACAGGCAGCGGCCGATACCGCACACCCTGCGGAAAACCCGCTGCCTACACTGCGGAAAAACACCGCTCACAAAGCGGACGCCAACTTGCTAAAACACACATCACCAATTACCAGGGCATCGTCTTCGGCGAAGTGGTATCCGGTGTGAACATGTTCAAGGATCTTGGCGCGGGCCTGCGTAACATGTTCGGCGGCCGCAGCCAGGGCTATGAGGAAGAGCTGATGCGTGCCCGCAACGAGGCCATCGCCGAGATGCAGCAGCGTGCGGAGGCGATGGGCGCGCACGCCGTGGTCGGCGTGGACATCGACTACGAGGTGCTCGGCGCCGACAACGGCATGCTGATGGTCACCGCGTCCGGCACCGCCGTGCAGATCGCGCGTACGGCCTGAGCCTATCGAACGCAGGCCGAGCTTGGGCCCGAGCTCGTCCACCGAGCCGGGCTTTGTCGGTTATCGTGACGCATTACACTGACGCTCATGACCATACGAATCGAAGCATACGACCGGCTGCCCGCCGCCGCCCGCGCCATACGCGAGCAGGTGTTCATCCGCGAACGCGACTGGCGGCCGGAGTTCGATGAATGGGATGCCGCGTCCGTACATCTGCTGGTGTTCGATTCGGATAATGATGCGCCCAATCGCCCTGGCTCGTCCGCGCAATTGGCCTCACGCAGCCAGCCCATTCAGCCCAGCCAGAATCACCCCGTAGCGACCTGTCGGTTCTACGCGGACCCCGATCATCCCGACCAGCCCGGGCGATACATCATCGCGCGCCTGGCGGTACTGCCCGAGGCACAAGGCCGGCATATCGGCTCGCGGCTGCTGGCTGACGCCGAACGCCGCATCGCGCAAGCCGGCGGAACCATGACCGCCGTGCACTCGGAAAACGACCACTACAAGTTCTATGAGCAGTGCGGCTATCGACTCACCGATGAAGTCTATGAAGGCGGCCGTCACGGCTGGCTGATCAAGGACTTGATTCTTGGCTCCGAGAATTAAGGGCCGCTGTCTGTCCCGCGCCGTGTTCAAATCGCTGCAATACAGCGAGTTCGAAGCATCCTGTATGAATTGCTGGACGACTACAGCGCACAGACAATCAGATAAATCGCCACGACGTGGCAGGCATACCCGATGACCGTGCCCAAGTGAAACACCTCGTGAAACTCGAACCAGCCGGGGACGGGGTTCGGCTTGCGCAGCGCGAAGCATACAGCGCCGGCGATGTACGCGGCGCCTCCGCACGCGATGAGCACGGTCGGCGCCGGGCCTACTGCGGGAGCCGTCCAGAGCTGCGGAATAAGCGTTACCGGGGCCAGCCCCAACACGACGTATACGGTGGTGAACACCCAGTTCGGCGTCCGCAGCCAGACGATATGCAGTATCGTGCCAATCGCCGTGGTCGTCCAGATTACCGTGAGATATGGCCGGCGAATCGCCGGGCTGAGCGCGAACAGCACGGGTGTGTTGGTGCCGGCGATGATGAGGAAGATGTTCGAATAATCGATGCCGCACAGCACGCGAGTCACCTTCGCGCTGCGCCATGGCACGACGTGCAGCAGCGCGCTGTTGCCGAACAGCAGCATGGCCGAGGCGCCGTACACCGCGCAGGCCGCTTTGACCGAGCCGGCCGGCGCGATGCAGATGAGTACGATGGACGCCGCGATGCACAGCGGCAGGGTGGCGAGGTGAAGCCATCCGCGCAGTCGCGGCTTGCGATTGCCGAATGCATCCACGGGGACGATCTGGCGCTTGATCGCCTTCAGTGCGACCTTGGCTTGGCGGTAGCGCGATTGCGCGGCCCTGTATCGGGCCGATGCACGGTCCAGTGCGGTGGGGTTGGCGTTTGCGCTGGATTTTTGACTCGCGGTTGCGGAAGGCGCAACTGTTGCGGCGGAAGCCATGGTTCGTCCAGATGGCGTGCTGATGGAAACGCTCATACTGATCACCTCGCTATGGCCGGCGACGCTCTCCCGACCACTAACCTACGCTACCGTAACCTAGTATAGGCCCGCGCAATAATCAAGGTTGATTTCGTAATGCTTACAGTTCTTCCGTGGTGTGGTATTCGGTGGTGCGGTTGCGGAATACATCGCCGAGTCTGTGAACTCGTATTATGCGTGTCTGCTGGGTCCGACTTGTGTCGGTTCCTGATTTCGGATTGCTGCGAATGATGCTCCCGACGCCGCCCCGCCAGTTGCCGGATTCGTACGGCTCGGCCGTTCGGCCGAGCTGGTCGTCGGTGACTCCAGATACTTCGTTGGTTTCGTCTCGGTTCATGATGTTATGTAATGCTAGTTTATGGCGGATGGAAAGTTGAGGAAAGTTAAATCTGCTTCATGGGCTTCTCTCTGATCTGTATTTGTCCCGGTTCATATGTCAATCGTTTGACCTGTCGACCGGGGCAGAATCCGCTGTCCCGGTCGGCGATTTCGGCTTGTTTTCGTGAACCGGGACACTCCGGTTTCCTCAACTCATATCGTCTGGCAGACGGAATCGGCGGAATAAGGCCGATTCTGGAATTGGCACGTTGTCCCGGTTTTCGCATAAATCGATTGACATTTATACCGGGGCAACAAAAATTGTCCCGGTTTGCAAAGATCGCCCGAAATCGCGAACCGGGACAGCGGATTCTGGCCTGGCTTGAACGTCAAACGATTGATGCAGGTACCGGGACATTTTCCGCCACGAAAGTTGGGCCATAAGTCTCAAGTCCTAAAGCCCCCCCCTGAAAAACGGCGCTTGCCCGGACAAAGCAAAAGGGCTGGAACCTTCCGATTCCAGCCCTTTAGTTGCTGGTGCGAGTGGGGGGAGTTGAACCCCCACGAGCATACACTCACTGCCACCTGAAGACAGCGCGTCTACCATTCCGCCACACTCGCAGACAATCGACTAACTTACACCCGGCTGGGTAATCATGCAATCTTCGGCGTGTCGCATGGGCGGCAGGGATATATCGCTCGTGGGTCTTCTGCGGGTGCCGTGATCTTTGACGGTGGCGACACTCCCCTCAGTCACTTCGTGGCAGCACAAGCCGCAACGAAGGAGAAAAACTCACAACCCTGGCCGGCGCTCGCCGTTGCCGTAGAAGTGGGCCAGCGCTTCGTCGCGGAACTCATCAAAGTATCCGCCGTCGATCGAGGCGCGGATGTCGTCTAGCAGCTTCACGAAGAAATGCTCGTTGTGGATCGTGGCCAACGTGAACCCGTTGAACTCGCGGGCGCGCAGCAGGTGGTCGACGTACGCGCGCGAATAATGCTGGCATGTGTAGCAGTCGCATCCCTCCTCCAGCGGCCCGAAATCGAACTTATGCTGGGCACGCTTGATGTTGTACCGGCCGGCGCGCGTGTAAATCGCGCCGTTTCGGGCGCAGCGTGCGGGGGCCACGCAGTCGAAGGTGTCGCCGCCGTTCTCCACGCAAGCGAAAATGTCGTCCACAGAGGCGATACCCAGCACGTGGCGTGGGCGGTTTTCCGGCATCGCGTCGCAGATCCATGCGCAGGTGTCGCCGATGATGCGCTTCTCGATCGCGCCGCCGATGCCCACGCCGTCGAAGTCCAGAGAGGCGATCTGCGAGGCCGCACGTCGGCGCAGATCCTCGTAATTCGCGCCCTGCACCACGCCATACAACGCCTGATACGGCTTCCCGACTCGATCAGCCGTCAGCCGCTGGTGCTCGTCCACGCATCGGCGGGCCCAGCGGAAGGTGCGCTCCACCGAGTCCTCCTGGTAGGAGCGGGTGTTCATCAGCGTGGTGAGTTCGTCGAACGCGAACATGATGTCTGCGCCGATTTTGTGCTGGATGCCCATCGAAATCTCAGCGGAGAAACGATGTGCGTCACCATTCAAAGGCGACTTGAACGTCACGCCGTCCTCGTCCACCCAGGCCATGCGCTCCTTGCCCTTGGCGATGATGTCGTCCGACTTCATGCCGGTCACGTCCATTGCCAGCGTCTTCTTGAAGCCGACGCCCAGCGACATCACTTGGAAACCGCCAGAATCGGTGAACGTGGGCCCATCCCAGTTCATGAAACGCGCCAAGCCGCCGGCCGCGTCCAGCACGTCCTCGCCCGGGCGCTCGAACAGGTGGAAGGCGTTGGCCAGCAGGCACTGTGCGCCTAGATCCTTCATCTGCTCGGGCAACACGGCCTTCATCGCGGCTTGCGTGCCCACCGGCACGAAGGCAGGCGTGCGAATATCGCCGTGGGGCGTGTGAATGATGCCGGTGCGGCCGTATCGGGCACCGTCTCGCCCAAGCCCGCTGGCCGTGGATGGCAGGCGGGTGATCGTTTCGAAATGGAAGGCGCTGCGGTCGCCGGGCTGTCCGGGCTGTGCGCCCAACGGATGTTCAAGAAGGCTGATCGTCATATGTTCACTTTAGGCAGAAGGGCCAGAAAAGGGCCGGAAATTGTGAAGAACTCGGTTTCGAGGGGCGGATTTCGCCGCTCCCGAACGTCTACTTCCGCTTCAAGGGGCTCCCGGTCAAGTAGGCCGGCTGCAAAAATGGCGGAATGGCGTTAAATGAGGGCCCTTGATACTCGGAATTGACCGCGCGAACAGCCCCTTGAAGTGCAAGTAGATGTTCCCGAAACAGGAAATCAGCCCCTCGAAGCCGAGATGCCCATAAGACTCTGCGATGATTACGCATAGACTTTCAATCAACGTTCAGAAAACCTCCAGATTGACTGCCTTTACTACTGAGGTAGCACACGAGAAGTGGCAATGGGCAAGTGCCCGAATAGCCGCCGAACAGACGTGATAGGAATTTAGGAAAAGGAGCAGCAATGGCTGACGAATTTAACCCGCAGGGCGTCGACCAGACCCCGCGGAATAACGAAAACCCCAATAGTACTGCCGATACCGGCAACGCCGAGCCGAAGAACCCGTTTGTGGGTGGCGACTCGGTTGATGCCGGCAACGCCAGCGATTCCAGCGAGCAGCAAGCCCCGGTTTCCTCGGCCGCCCTCGCTGCCGATCAGCAGCCTACGCAAGCCGCTACCGACACTGCCGCCACCGAGCCCATCCCGGACTACGCCTCCGCCAAGGGCGAGAGCACGGTGGTCTCCTCCTCGCCGGCTTCTCCGGCAGCACCGGCCGCAGGCCAGACCTCGGCCACAACTCCGCTGTATCGTCCGGCCCCGGAATATGGCGCTTATGGTCCGACCCCGACTCAGGCACAGGGCCAGCAGGGCGGCCAGACCGGCAGCAATGCCCAGCCCACGCAGCAATTCCCGTTCGGTCAGCCTGCACAGCAAACCCCACAGGGCCAGCAGGGCAACCGCAATCCCTACTACACCAATAACCCGCAGCCGCAGGGCAACGGCAATCCGTTCAATCCGCCCACGCAGCCGCAGCAGAACAACGGCAACCCGTTTGCCAGCCAGTCCGGTCAGAATGGCCAGCAGCCCCAGCAGGGCGGTCTGTTCGGTTTCGGCACTCCCGGTACCGGTACGCCGAACGGTCAAGGTCCGACCCAGCCGGGACAGCCCGGTCAGCCCGGCCCCGCCAAGCAGGGCATGTCCAAGACGGCGAGCAACATCCTCATCGCCGTGGTCGCCGCCGTTCTGGCTGCGGCCCTCTGCCTGGGCCTCGGTTACGGCGCCCTCACCAGCGGCCTGATCACCTTGCCGACCAGCAATTCGCTGTCCAACGTCAGCTCGAATAAGTCCGGCTCCGGGTCCGCCACCGCCAAGAGCGGCGAAGCCCCCGACTGGCAGACCGTCGCCAGCGATGTCTCCGGCTCCGTGGTCTCCATCCAGACCGCGTTGAGCAACGGCACCGCCAAGGGCTCCGGTGCCATCATCGACACCGAAGGCCACATCATCACCAACAACCACGTGATCTCCGGTGCCCAGCAGATTCAGGTGACGCTTGCCAACGGCAACATGTATTCCGCCACGCTCGTCGGCACCGACACCACCACCGATCTTGCGGTCATCAAGCTCGACAACCCGCCGAGCGACCTCAAGGCCGTGAAATTCGCCGATTCCGACAAGCTCGCCGTCGGCGAGAACGTGATGGCCATCGGCAACCCGCTCGGCTACGACGACACCGCCACCACCGGTATCGTCTCCGCCCTGAACCGCCCGGTGACCGTGACCGACGACAACAACAACGAGATCGTCACCAACGCCGTCCAGATCGACGCGGCCATCAACCCCGGCAACTCCGGCGGCCCGACCTTCAACGCGGCCGGCCAGGTGATCGGCATCAACTCCTCGATCGCCTCCACCGCCACCTCCTCCGACTCCGCCGGCTCCATCGGCATCGGCTTCGCCATCCCGTCCAACCTCGTCAAGCGTGTGGCCGACGAAATCATCAAGGACGGCAAGGTCAAGCACGTTGCCCTCGGCGTGGTCATCAAGTCCGACACGGTTGAAGCCGACGGCGTGACCCGCGGCGGCGCGACCATCACCAAGTCCAGCGCCACCGGCAGCGCGGTCGTCTCCGGCGGCCCGGCCGACAAGGCCGGCCTTAAGGAGGGCGACACCATCGTGGCCTTCAACGGCAACGCCGTGAACAACAACTACTCGCTGCTTGGTTACGTTCGTGCCGCGGCTTTGGGAGACAAGGTGACGCTGACCATCGTGCGCGACGGCAAGACCATGAATGTGGACGTGACGCTCGATCAGGAGGAGTCGTCGGTGAACGGTTCGTCCGGCTCCGATTCCAACGGCAACAGCCAGAATAACCAGAACAACCAGAACGGCAATGGCCAGAACGGTTACGGTAATGGCAATGGCAACAGCGATGGCGGCACCGGTGACGGCGGCGGCTTCTCCGACCCGTTCGGCCTGTGGTAAAGCCGACTCGACAACGTCACACGGTGTTGAGCGGTAACCGCTGAACACCGTGTCGGACAAGCAAAGGCCCGTGACAGTGAGCAAACTCCTGCCACGGGCCTTTCGTATGCGCGATTGTGCCCCGCGCCCATGCCGCCAACGTAGTTTCGATATCCGGCATGTCGCGCAACGCTCGTTGATAGGGTAGGCCAAGCACTGAGTTCGGGCGACGTCCCGAACACAGCGCATAATTCAATACAAAACTGAATACATTTCTTTACGCCGTGTATCGGAAGGTCGCGCGGGAGCCGAGCAAAGCGAAGCCCCAGGCAAAGCCGCCGGTGGGTTAACAAGGCGTGACCGTAGCGCCGATTGCGCGGGCCACGCTTACCGTACCGCAATCGACTCCGTATACGAGCGTAAGGAGCAATGATGAGCAGACTCATCAGATTCTTCACCAAAATTCTCGACATCTGCAAGCTTGTGCCGATGCTTCCGGTCGTCGTCATCGCCGCAATTCCGTTGGCTTTACTAGGCGATTGGCGTCCGTGGGGCAATGCGATGGCGATTCCGGTACTCGGCAATCCGGGTTTCGGCCAGTGGCTGGTTATCGCACTGGTGCTGGTTATTGTGATTGACACTGTGCGCGGCATGATTGACGATTTGCGTCATGGGCAGGTTGGAGTCGATGTGCTGGCCGTGGTCGCGATCCTCTCCACCGTGGCCGTCGCCGAATACTGGGCAAGTTGGGCGGTGACGCTGATGATCACGTCCGGCGAGGCCATTGAGGAATACGCTCAAGCCAAGGCCGAGCGCAGTCTGACCGCGCTGATGGAGGCCGCGCCGCAAACCGCGCACGTCGTCAACCTGCCTGGCGTGGGGCGTGGGTTTGCTGCCGATAAGGGCGATTCGTCCGATGGCTTCCGGCGTGTGGGCTTGGCATCGGCTGCCGCCGCCGCGCACCGCTTCGACACGGTGCCGGTCGAGCAGGTGCAGCTGGGCGACGTACTCATGGTGTTGCCGGGCGAAACTGTGCCGGTTGACGGCGAGCTGCTGTCCGGCACGGCCACGCTCGACCTGAGCAATATCAACGGTGAGCCGGTGCCGCGTGAAGTGTTCGCCGGCGCCCGTGTGATGTCCGGCGCGGTGAACGGCTCGACTGCATTGACCATGCGTGCCACCCAGGTGGCCGCCGATTCGCAGTACCAGCGCATCCTCGAGCTCGTGGCCTCCGCGCAGGAGTCGCGCCCGGCCGTGGTAAAAACCGCTGACCGCTTGGCCGTGCCCTTTACCGTGCTTTCGTTGGTGATTGCCGGCGTCGCATGGGCGGTGTCCGGGGTACCGACGCGATTCGCCCAGGTGCTGGTGCTGGCCACGCCCTGCCCGCTGCTCATCGCCGCACCGGTGGCATACATCGCCGGAACCGGACGCCTCGCCGCAGCCGGCGTGCTTATCAAAGCACAGGACGTGCTGGAAAACCTTGGCCGCGTCACGCAGGTGTTCTTCGACAAAACCGGTACGCTCACCGTCAAGCAGCCGCAGGTGGTGCGCGTCGAGATGTTGCCCGGCGCTGCAACCCGTCTCAACGAAGACCATGTGCTGATGATGGCCGGCGCGGTGGAAAGCTACTCGGTGCACATCCTGTCCAAAGGCATTGCCAAGGCCGGCGCGGAGGCGCTGGCCCGACTGCGCCAGCGGTTCGAGGATGGCCAGCGCCTGTGCCCAGAGCCGGAGGCCAGCTGGCCTGGCCATGGCCGGGAGTATCCGGTCGTCAAGAACATCAATGAAGACGCCGGCAAGGGCGTTTCCGGCGAGGTGAACGGACACGCGGTGCGCGTTGGCCGGCTGTCTTTCGCGGCTGCTGGGGAGGATGGATTCCTGGCGGTCGGCGAGGCTGCCCCCCTCAGCCCGCGAAGCGGCCAGCCCCCCCTAAGAGGGGGAGCTCAGCAAAAAGATGACCTGCGCACTCGCTTTGGCCTGCTGCAGCCGGATGAGATGGCGTCCTACGTGTCCGTTGACGGCCGGCTGATCGCGCGCATCGTGCTGCGCGATGTGCCGCGTGCCAACGCCAAGGCAGTGCTCGCCAAACTGCATGAGTTGGGCGTCACCGAGCTCGCCATGCTTACCGGTGACAAGCGGGCTTCCGCCAATATCATTGCCAGCGAAGTCGGCATTGACGAGGTTCACGCCGAACTGTTCCCGGAGGATAAGGTAGCCGCAGTCAGGGCCGCTACAGGAGCCGGCAAAACCGTCACGATGATGGTTGGTGACGGTGTGAATGATGCCCCGGTGCTCGCTGTTGCCGATATCGGCGTGGCCATGACCGATGGCACGTCCACCGCCGCTTCCGAAAGCGCTCAGGTGGTCATTATGAATGACAATATCGCCGCCGTGCCGCGCGCCATCGCCATTGCACGCCGCACCAAGCGCGTGATGCTTCAAGCCGTAATCGCGGGCCTTGTGCTTGCCACCATCGGCATGATTGCCGCCGCGTTCAACCTTATCCCGGTCGTCGTCGGTGCCTTCCTCCAGGAGGCCATCGACGTGGTGAGCATCCTCTGGGCCCTCACTGCCCTAATTGATCGGGACTGATTAAGAATATGAGGCTTCTGCTGTTTTTGTAGGTCAGTTGACTGACCGGGATGGTCGTATGTCGAGTCCACCGCATCGAAACATAATCGGGGCGATACGGTTGGTGACGTGGCGGAAACGGAAATCCCGCCCACGAAAGCAGCAATAGCATCGGAGTTATTCATTAGGTCGATTTGACGTTTATTAGGTCGGTCCTTGGTCGGAGCGGCCCTTGAAACCCCGCCGTTCCAAGGGATGGCTTCAGCACCCTCCGACCTAATGGACGAAGAAATGACCTAATGAATGCAATCGAGGTCGTAAAGAGCCGTTGGAGGTGACGTCTTTAATGCCTCAAGGGATTCACTGATTGCACAGAATTCCTACTGCTCTGCGGCGGCTCTTTACCGTCGGCCTTCTAGCCAATCGAGGGGTGGAGGTGACGCGGATTCCTTGTGAGACATAACTATGTTCAACCCGACTGGTTACGTACTGTTGCTCACACGGTATACCGAGAACATTGCCAATTAAAGTGAGGTGCCGAGCGAATCGGTCATGATAGGTTTGTCCGGATTTGATTTCTATGAGCATACGGTTGTTAGGATCGGTGAAATCCAACAAATCCACCTCGACCTTGCTGGCATCGCGGTAGAAGAATAATTGTGGCTCCTGATTGGCGTTCAAATGCTGTTTCATGGTTTCCGCAATGATGAGGTTTTCAAATATATCGCCGAACTTGGGATGCGCAACCAGTGCTTCGACCGTCCGAATGCCCAAGAGATGACACAGCAAGCCAGTGTCATAAAAATAGAGTTTCGGCGTTTTGACCACCTGTTTGCGTGCGTTCGTGTAGAACGGCATGAGATGGAATGCGATGTAACTTGATTCCAGAATCGACATCCATGCCTTTACGGTTCGCGGACTTACACCAAGTTCATTGGCGATGTTGGTGTAGTTTATGAGTGCTCCGGAACTGAGTGCGCAAAGAGTCAAGAATCGGCGGAATTCAGCCAAATTGCGTACATCAAGATATTCGGAAACATCACGTTCGATATAAGTGTCGATGTAGTTCGAGAAGAACAGATTGAGCGGCATTCTCGTGTCATAAATGCGTGGATAACCGCCTTGCAGCATAAACGTATCCGGAGTAAGGGCCTGATCCGCCTTGCATGCTTCTTGGAATGAGAACGGCAATAACTTGACCAATAGGGAAACCCATAATCTGACATTAGCAGTGCTCGTAGGTTTCCCAAACGCACAAACTATGGCCTAATACACAGAATTCCCACCACCCTCCCTCTGTTGCAACGGAAGGCTTTGCGTTAGGCTAGAGCGCGTGACTGAATCTGTGAATACTGAACTCCGCATTGCTGTAATCGGCGCTGGCCCGGCCGGCGTCTACTCATCCGATATCTTCCTGCGCCAGCTCAAGAAGCTGGGCGAAGAACTTGGCCTCGGCACCGAAGCGCGCATCGACCTGTTCGAGAAGCTGCCGGTGCCGTTCGGCCTGGTGCGTTACGGTGTGGCCCCGGACCACCCGTCCATCAAGTTCATCGCCTCCGCGCTTGAGAAGACGCTCGACAACCCGAACATCCACCTCTACTGCGACGTGGAATTCGGCAAGGACGTGACTCTTGACGACCTGTTGGCCCGTTACGACGCCGTGCTGTTCGCCACCGGCGCGGTCAAGGACAAGCCGCTGAACCTGCCCGGTGCCGACCTTGAAGGCGTGTACGGCGCCGCCAAGTTCGTCGAATGGTATGACGGCTACCCCACCGGTGCCCGCGAATGGCCGCTTACGGCCGAGAACGTCGCCGTAATCGGCGGCGGCAACGTGGCCATGGACGTGGCCCGCGAACTCATGCGCAACGCCGACGACCTCAAGGTCAAGACCGACATTCCGGACAACGTGTACGAGGGCATCGGCCAGAACAAGGCCAAGGTGCTCCACCTGTTCATCCGCCGTGGCGTGGCCCAGGCCAAGTTCAGCGTGCAGGAACTGCGCGAGATGGAGAAGCTGCCCGGCGTGCAGCTCATCATCAACGAGGACGACTTCGATCTGGACGACGAGACCATCGAGGTGGCCGGCAAGGACAAGCTCACCCGCCAGATGGTCGAGGAGCTGTTCGCCATCCGCGAGATGGCCGAAGACATGGAAGACGACGGCGACGTCGACTTCGAAGGCAACCCGGCCGACCGAAAGTACTACGTGCACTTCAACTCCGCCCCCACCGAGATTCTCGGCGAGGACGGCAAGGTCAAGGCCATCCGCGTGGAGCGCACCGAAACCGGTGCCGACGGCAAGATGCACCGCACCGGCGAGTTCACCGACTACCCGGTTGAGGCCGTCTACCACGCCATCGGTTACAAGCCCGCCGAAGCCCCCGGCATTGCCTACGACGAGCACGGCGCCCACCTGGCCAACGCCAACGGCGACGGCCGCATCACCACCGAGGCCGACGGCGGCGAAGTGCGCGACCGCCTGTACGCCACCGGTTGGGCCAAGCGCGGCCCGGTGGGCCTGATCGGCTCCACCAAGTCCGATGCGCTCGCCATCGTGACCAACATGCTCGAGGATCTGGCCAAGGCCGCTGAAGGTGGCCGTGTGGCAGCCGACCGCGACCCCGAATCCATCGACCGACTGCTGGCCGAGCGCGGCATTCGCCCGATCGACTTCGCCGGCTGGAAGAAGGTCGACGCTTTCGAGCGCGCCGAGGGTGCCAAGGAAGGCCGCGAGCACAAGAAGGTCATCGAGCCCGACCAGATGCGCGAGCTCGCCCACGCCTGACGGCCCGCCCACGCCCGTCCGGCATTTGTCCGGCATTCGTCCGGCATTCGTCCACCCGGCCGCGCCCCGTGCGGACGCGGCCGGGCTCGGGGCCGGACGGGCCGGGCGAATATGGGACATTTCTCGCGGCGCATATCCAGCAATCATTCAGCATGCGATTTTAGTGTGTGCATTATGGATGCCAAAGTACGGGTGCACGGCCATTTCAACGGCCTGAAGACAACGCTGCTGTTTGCCCTGATGTGGGCCATCATCATGCTGATTTGGTGGGCCACGGGCGGCAGTCGGCAAACCCTGAGCATCTATATCGTCATCGGCCTGATTACCACGTTCGGCACCTACTGGTTCTCCGACAAACTCGCCATCGCCTCCATGGGTGCGCGGGAAGTCAGCGAACAGGAAGCCCCGGAGATCTACCAGATCGTGCGTGAACTGAGCGCCAAGGCCGGCAAGCCGATGCCGCGCATCTACATCGCCCCCACCATGAGCCCGAACGCCTTCGCCACCGGACGCAACGAACGGCACGCGGCTGTCTGCTGCACCCAAGGCATCCTGCAGATTCTCAACGCCCGTGAACTGCGTGGTGTGCTGGGCCACGAACTTATGCACGTGTACAACCACGACATCCTGACTTCCGCCATCGCCTCTGCCATGGCCACTGTCATCTCCTATCTGGGCTATTCGCTGATGTATTTCGGTGGCGGCTCGCGAGACGACCGCGATAGTTCCGGTGGCCTCGGCCTGATCGGCGCATTGCTGAGCGTGATTCTCGCGCCGATTGCCGCGTCTTTGATCCAGATGGCCATCTCCCGCACCCGCGAATACGACGCCGATGAAGACGGCAGCTTGCTTACCGGCGATCCCGAGGCCCTGGCTTCCGCACTGAACAAGATTTCCTACGGCGCGCAGACCACGCCGATGCGCAAAACCGCCGGCACCCAGTCCGTCTCCGCAATGATGATCGCCAACCCGTTCTCCGCGGTCGGCTTCTCGCGCTTGTTCTCCACACATCCGCCGACCGATGAGCGCATCGCGCGCCTCATGCAGATGGCCAACGAAATGAACGGCACGCCGATCGCTCCGCCCACCTACTCCACGCGCGTCGGCAGGTGACGTGCTAGGATAACTACTCGTACCTCGTTTGGCTGAGCATGCTCGTCACGTGAGGTGCAGCAGCCGTAAGGCATGCGGACATAGTTCATCGGTAGAATGAAAGCTTCCCAAGCTTTAGAGGCGGGTTCGACTCCCGTTGTCCGCTCCATTGATTTTCAATGATTTTCATTATTTCCGGGAAAGTGTCGCGCACGATCGCAAAACTACGCGCTATTTGAGCGCTTTGCCCGCGGAACCCAGCTGCCGGCAAGCCTCGACCACGCGGGCGGACATGGAATCCTCAGCCTTACGGCCCCAAGAACGCGGATCGTAGAACTTCTTCTCGCCCACTTCGCCGTCGATCTTCAGCACCTTGTCGTAGTTCTCGAACACGTGGTCGGCGATTGGACGGGTGAAGGCGTACTGGGTATCGGTGTCGATGTTCATCTTGATCACGCCGTAGCTTACAGCTTCGGCGATTTCTTCCGGGCGTGAACCGGAGCCGCCGTGGAACACCAGCTCAAACGGCTTGCCGTTGGGGAAATCGACTATGCCGGCCGCGCTAGGCAACTCGCCTTCGGCCACCGCGCGCGCCACACGCGCCTGAATGTCGCCGAGTAGCGACGGACGCAGCTTGACCACGCCGGGCTTGTAGGCACCATGCACATTGCCGAATGTGAAAGCGGCCATGTACCGGCCACGTTCGCCCAAACCCAGTCGGCGGGCGACTTCGAGGCCATCTTCCGGAGTGGAATACAGCTTTTCATTGATTTCGGCGGAGTGACCGTCTTCCTCACCGCCGACCGCGCCGATTTCGATTTCGAGCACGGTGTGCGCCTTCTGCGACTTGTCGAGCAGTTCCTCGGCGATGTCCAGATTTTCCTTGAGCGGCACGGTGGAGCCATCCCACATATGCGACTGGAATGTAGGCTCCTGGCCTCGTGCCACCTGATCGGCCTCATGCGCGAGCAGAGGACGCACCCACTCATCCAGATACTGCTTGGCGCAGTGATCGGTGTGCAGAGCGATGGTGATGTTCGGGTATTTCGCAGCCACTTCATGTGCGAAAGCCGCCAGCGCCAGCGAGCCGGTAACGCGATCATTGACCCCTATGCCGGAGACGTAAGCCGCGCCTCCCACGGAAATCTGGATGATGCCGTCGGACTCGGCGTCTGCGAAGCCCTTCAATGCGGCATTCAGCGTCTGTGAGCTGGTTACGTTGATGGCTGGATAGGCGTAACCGCCTCGGCGGGCGGCATCGAGCATTTCGGCATAGCGTTCCGGTGTTGCGATCGTCATGGCTTCATTATCGCGCGAGGCATGCCCGCTAGGCCCCGTTCTTCAACCTGTGCGCTTGTGCGATTGGTCACAGCGCCGCCTCGTACGAGTAGAAATTCGTCACCCATTCCGGATCGTCGCACCCCCAGCCTCGCCCTGCGTGAGACGAAACTTCGCAGAGTAGAGGGTGTAAGGTAGTCTGTTTCCGGCGGAATCGTGCGAATGCGGAGGTGCATCATGCCTGGAATTGTTCTTATCGGTGCTCAGTGGGGCGACGAGGGTAAAGGCAAGGCTACCGATCTGATCGGCACCAAGGTCGATTACGTCGCGCGCTTCAACGGCGGCAACAACGCGGGCCATAGCGTGGTGGTCGGCGACGAGTCGTACGCCCTGCACCTGCTGCCCTCCGGCATCATCAACCCGAACCTCACCCCGGTGATCGGCAACGGCGTGGTCGTGGACCCGGAAGTGCTCTTCGAGGAGATTGACGGCCTGGAATCCCGCGGCATCGATTGCTCCCACCTCAAGGTGAGCGAGGCCGCGCACATCATCGCGCCCTACCACCGCACACTCGACAAGGTGACTGAACGCTTCCTTGGCAAGCACAAGATCGGCACCACCGGCCGTGGCATCGGCCCAGCCTACGCGGACAAGATCAACCGTGTCGGCATCCGCGTGCATGACCTGTTCAACGCCGACCATCTGCACGACAAGGTGGAGGCCAGCCTACACCAGAAGAACCAGATGCTGGTCAAGCTCTACAACCGTCGTCCGATTGACGTGGACCAGACCACCGAGGAGCTGCTGAAGCTCGGCGAACGCCTCAAGCCGTACGTGGCCAACACCGGCCTGATTCTCAACAAGGCGCTTGACGAAGGCAAGACCGTACTGTTCGAAGGCGCTCAGGCCACCATGCTTGACGTGGACCACGGCACCTACCCGTTCGTCACCTCTTCCAACCCGACCGCCGGCGGCGCCTGCACCGGCACCGGCGTGGGCCCCACCAAGATCACCCGCGTAGTCGGCGTCTCCAAGGCCTACGTCACTCGCGTGGGCGAAGGCCCATTCCCCACCGAACTGCTGGACGAGTCCGGCGAATGGCTGCGTCAGCAGGGCCACGAATTCGGCGTGACCACCGGCCGCCCGCGTCGCTGTGGCTGGTTCGATGCAGTCGTCAACCGGTACGCCTCCCAGGTCAACGGCCTGACCGACATCGTGCTCACCAAGCTCGACGTGCTCGCCGGCCTGAAGGAGATTCCGATCTGCGTGGCTTACGACGTGGACGGCGAACGTCACGACGATATGCCGACTGATCAGGCCGCTTTCGCCGCAGCCAAGCCGATTTACGAGACCATGCCCGGCTGGGATGAAGACATCTCCAACTGCCACTCCTTCGACGAGCTGCCTGCCACCTGCCAGGCCTACGTCAAGCGTTTGGAAGAGCTGAGCGGCTGCCGTATCTCCGCGATCGGCACCGGTCCGCAGCGCGATCATGTCATCCAGATCAATTCGCTGGTCGACTGACCGTCTGCAACGAATTTCCCGGCTTGACTGGTAACGACGCGGCACATGATATCCGCCGGCTGATTCCGCGATTCGACCACTTGAAGTGGAAGATGGCGGCGGCCGGCATAGTCATTGGTCTGGTTTCAGGATTGCTGGTTGTCGTATACCGTCTCGGCATCGAATACGGCACGGATGCGTCCCGTTGGATATATGCGCGGATTCGCGAGACCCCGTGGCTGATTGCGCCGTGGGCGGTTGCCGCGGTGGCGGCCGCGCTAGCAATCGCGTGGATGGTCGGCAAGGAGCCGATGGCTGGTGGCAGCGGCATCCCGCAGACCAACGGCGTGGTGATATGCGGCTTGAAGATGCGTTGGCAGACGATTCTGCCAGTCCGTTTCGTCGGTGGACTGTTGGGCGCGTTGTTTGGTCTGTCGCTCGGCCGTGAGGGGCCGTCCATTCAGATTGGTGCGTCGGGCGCGCAGTGTGTGTCCCACCGTTTGCGCGGCCGCCGCCGTGAGGACATGCAGGAGCATTATCTGGTCACCGCCGGTGCCGCGGCCGGCTTGTCCGCCGCGTTCAGCGCGCCGCTGTCCGGCATGATGTTCGCTTTGGAAGGGGTGCATCGGAGTTTTTCCCCTGCGATTCTGATGGGCGCCACCGCCGCATCGCTGACCGCCGATTTCGTCTCAAAATACTGTTTCGGTCTGCGTCCGGTTTTGGATTTCGGTGATATCGGTCAGCTGTCGTTGGAAGAGTATGTGTGGCTGATTCCGTTGGGATTGGTGGCCGGTTTGGTTGGTTCGCTGATGAACCGCTCGTTGCTTGGCTTCCAGACGCTGTACGGCAAACTGCCGGCATGGAGCCGCCCGATGATTGCGATTGCGATCGCGTTGCCTGTCGGCATCTGGTTGCCCGATGTGCTCGGCGGCGGCTCGAATCTGATTGATACCGCCGAACATGCGCGCGTCGGCTTGGGAATGCTGTGTCTGCTGTTCGTGGCGAAGATGCT